>MKWU01002171.1_pt1 | contig 30468 bp, 27 predicted proteins | sample 809101 | NCBI WGS metagenome assembly MKWU01 (sample SAMN05860141, study PRJNA318959) | sponge metagenome | host: Aplysina aerophoba | place: Slovenia: Piran, Adriatic Sea, Gulf of Piran | collected 2013-05-07
GCTCGGCGGGGGGGGGCGCACGCCGAAGGGGGAGGGCAGCGCAGGCGAAGGGCGAGCCCGGGACGGCGGACGGGGCGTGTGCGTCCACGGCCTCCCGGGCGTTCGTCCTCGCCCGAGGAAGGGGCCCATGCGCCACCACGCCGCCGTTGCCGACGCTGTACCCGCCGCGAGAGGCTGGGGCGCAAGCATCAGCTCAACCACGCCCATGTCGTGTTCCGGGTCGCCAGCCGGCTCATCCGGCACGCGCGGATCCTCGATGCCGTCGAGGGAATTCTCGGACCCGACATCCTGTGCTGGAACTCGACCTTTTTCACCAAAGAGCCGCGCACGCCCTCCTACGTGAGCTGGCATCAGGACCTCAGGTACTGGGGCCTTTCGGGCGACTCACTGGTGTCGGTGTGGGTGGCGCTCGGACGCGTCACCGAGGCGCACGGCTGCATGCGCTTCGTGCCCGGCAGCCACCGGCTCAAGCTGCTCGAGCATCGTGACACCTACGATGGGGAGAACTTCCTCACCCGCGGTCAGGAGGCGGTGTACGAAATGGACGAGAGCCGGACCGTGAAGGTAGAGCTCAGGGCGGGCGAGGCTTCGCTCCACGACGGGAGGCTCCTCCACGCTTCGTCGCCCAATGTTTCCGACGAGTGCCGGATCGGCTACGTCATCGACTACATCTCCCCCGGCATGCGTCCGGTCGTGGCCGCGCGCGACTCCGCGCTCCTCGTGCGGGGCGAGGACCGCTACGGTCACTTCGAGCTGGTGCCGCCGCCGGAAGACGATCTGACGCCCGATGCGCTCTCCTGGCACCGGCGCATCCTGAGCGCGCAGGCTGAGACGCTCTACCAGGAGCCGCGCCCGCCCTGAGCGGCTCGAACGAACGGGCGTGGCAAAGGCGGCGCGGGCCCTTGCCGAGACCTATCGCCTCGCGTCATGGATGGTCATCGGCACCTGGTCGGCGGGGGAGAGTTCCTCCGCGGCAAACCGCCCGTTGCGGTCCTCCCTCAGCTCGTGATTCACCCGCTGTCCTTCGTGCAGCGTCCCGAGCCGTCCGCTCGACAGCCGAGATGTGAGCGAACGCGTTCATCGACCCGTCCTCCGGCGCGATGAACCCGTCGACCTTGGTGGCGTGGAACCACTTGACGGTTCCGGTCCGCATCGTTCCCCTCTCCTTTGGGGTGGCCTGCGGTCGGAAGTGTGTGGTCGGGTCCGGCGTTCGTCCGGTTATTCCACTTCAGCCGCGCGCGCCGTCCGCCCGTAGAATCCGACGCGCTCGGCATCGCTCATCGTGAAACCGGGGGTCTCGTAGTAGGAAAATACGGCGACGATCCGGGGCCGATCGCCCTCGACCGGCGTCACCCGGTGCGCAGTGTTCTTGCCCTTGAAGACGTTGAGCGTGCCGGGTTGGAGCGGAAGTGTCTGCACGCGTTCGTCCTGGCCGGCAAGCAGACGCGCGACCCCGTCGTGGTTCGGATCCGAGTCGCTGCGGAGGGCGCTTCGATACTGGAACTCGCCTCCCGAGCGAGGCGCCTCAAGCAAGACGGTGGTGGTGAACTCCGCCCGGTCGAAGTGCCAGTTGAGCCGCTCCCCCTCGTGGTAGGCCATGACGTTGATGCGGCCAAGCGGGTCAGCCATCGGGTAGAGCCTGGACTTCCCCATTGCCGCGGCGAGGAAGTCGATGAGCGGCTGCCACTCGTAGATCCGGGTGATGACGCTCTCCGGGATCTGGTCCGCGCAGATCGTGTGGTTGACGGTGGTGAAGCGCCCCAAGGCCGGATGGTCCGGAGCGAGGCCGTCAATCTCGTCGTCGAAGTAGATGTTGTGATCCCGGGAGTGGGTAAAGGCGGCGGCGTCGAGGACCGGTGCCACCTCGGCAACAACCCTCCTGAGAGCCTCGGGTCGGATGAACGCGTCGACACTGAACATCCCGGCGTCGCGAAGCTCCTCGCGACAGCGCGCGACCAGCGCCTGACCCGCCGCCCCGCCCAAGTCATCGAGTGGCCAGCGGTCAAGGTCGAGGCTCTGTCTCATGAGCCCTCCTGGAGGACGCGCCTGGGCGGCCAGCGGGGAATGCCGGAGAGAGTCGTCGTCGCCTTGCTCGCTCGCCGCGCCGCGACGTGCAGACGAGGCTCAGGCCACGGCGACGGCGTCGATCTCTACCTTCCACTCGGGCCGTACGAGACCGGCGACCACGATGGTGGTCGAGGCGGCCTTGTGATCGGCACCCAGGTGCCGTCGGCGGGCGGCCGCGAGAGCCGGCACATGGGCGGCGTCGAGCATGTAGGTGATGGTTCTCACGATATTGCCGGCAGACATCTGCGCGTCGGCGAGTACGGCCTCGATGTTGAGCCACACACGCTCGATTTGCGCCTTCACGGTCTCTGGAACACCGCCGTCGGGATCGACGCCCACCTGCCCCGATATGTGCAGCAAACGCGAGACGTTCACGGCCTCGACGCCGTGGTCGTAGTGGCCGAACGGCGCGGCGATGGCGCTCGGATTGTATGTCTTCAGCACGGTGACCTCCCCGACTTCGATGCGCACGATTCGCGCGCTGCTTGCTGTTCCGCAGCCGGCATCAAAGTTCGACGCCGATCAGCGCCCCGTCACTTTATCGCCCTCCGGTGATCCGCGCGTCGGGGTGGTGCTCCGGGACCTGGCCCCCGCGCTCGAGGTGGAGGTCGGAGAGGATCTGGATCTTCACCGATTGAAGCTCAAGGTCTCGATCTCCTTCCCCTCAATCCGCGCGATCGTAAGCCGCCCGTACCCCCGTTCGGTGATGTGGACCCCGGTATCGATCCCGAGGACGTTCTCGTGCCACGTGGGTTCGCGCACCGGCGTGTGTCCGGTGACGACGCACCGTACGCCTTCGACCGGGCCCAGGTGTTCGTTTCCGGTCTCTCCGATCTCCCGCTGCACGAGACCGTGCCGGACCCGGCTCCACAAGGCCCGGGTGCGGGTGAGGTGGCTCAGGTCTTCGTCCCCGTTCACCCACTCCTCGAGGTCATGCCAGCGTCCGTGCACGGGGGCGGCATGCACCAGCCCGACCGGCCCGTGCCCCGTCTCCACCCGCGCGCAGAACGGCAAGGCGCCCAAGGCCTCAATCCAGGCGTGCGCGCTCTGTTCCCGGCTCGTTGCCCGCCACCAGTCGCCGCCGTTCATCATCCAGAGTGACCAGGCGTCGTTGGTCCACCTCTGGAGCCTCCGGCGCGGGCCTTCGACCAGTGCAGTGAGCATCATCTGCTCGTGGTTCCCACGAAGGACGAGGTCGAATCGTGCGGATGGGTCGGTGCCCCCAATCCAGTCCTTCGCTGCCCATGAGTCCGGTCCCCGGTCGACGAGGTCCCCCAGGCTGAACACGCGGTCGTGCTCGCCCACCTCGAGCTCGGCAAGTGCCCGGCGAAGCGTCCCGAAATGCCCGTGTACGTCACCGACGACGAGGTCCCGGCCCCGGCGGTTGCGCTCGAGTCGGGGGGAGAGGTTCGTGCCGGGCGGGGCGAAGATGTGCGTCTTCATGTTTCGGGCGTTCGCATTGTCGGGCACGACCTCCAGGACCGCTGCCACCATTCGCTCGCCGTCGATTCGAAAGCCCGCGCATCGGCTTCGATGGCATCCACGAGCCTCGCCCCAAGTCCCCGGGAACGATGCTGCGCGGCGACTGCGAGCGAACGGAGCGGCGCGTTCGAACCGTACACCTCCAGGCCTGCGACACCGACGAGGTCTCGGCCCTTGGTGGCGACGACGAACGCGTCGAGCATGGCGGCGTCCAGGTCTTCCACCGGCAGCCCGGCTGCGGTGGGCAGCCCGGCGATGGCAACGAGTTCCTCGCGCCGCGCCGGTCTTGGTTCAAGCGCGGGCAGGGCACCATCGGGCTCGAGCTTCTCGAAGACCTCGGCAGCGTCGATACGCTCATCGCGGGCCTCTCGGGAGGTCGCCTTCTCTGGGGCACCGCAATCGCGCTCAAGGCGGCCAATCCCGAGCTCCGGGTCATCGGAGTGTCGATGGAGCGGGGCCCGGCCATGATCGAGAGCATTCGGGCCGGACGCCCGGTGCCGATGACCGAGGAGCCGAGCCTCGCCAACAGCCTCGGCAGCGGCATCGGGATGGACAACCGCCACACCTTCGAGCTGATGCGGCGGGTCGTGAACGACTACGTGCTCGTGAGCGAGCGGGAGACCGCCGTGGGCATGGCGCACCTCTTCCGACACGAACGCCTCATCGCCGAGGGCGGTGCGTCGGTGGGCGTGGCGGCGATGCTCGCAGGACGCCTCTCCGGGCTGCACGGAAACGTCGCCTGCATCATCAGCGGCAACAACGTGGACATGGACGCGTATCTCCGGGTCATCAATGGAAGCTCGTTCGAGGAGGACGGAGACTGAGCGCAGCTCGCGTGCCGTGCCGGTCGGGAGGAAAGCGAATGTCAGTGCTCGTGTTCCCGATCGTCAAGCGTTTACTCGTCGGTCACGCATCCGCGCGAGGCGTCGGACACGTTCTTGATGTACTTGTACAACGTACCCCGTGTCTCCTTGAAGGCGGGCATGGTCCAATTCTCGCGCCTTCGCTCCATCTCGCCCGGAGGGACGTCGACTGCGATGGAGTTCTCCTCGGCGTCGATCGCAATCACGTCACCAGACTCGATCAGCCCGATTGGCCCGCCTTCCTGCGCCTCGGGCACCACGTGCCCGACGAGGAAACCATGCGAGCCCCCGGAGAACCGGCCATCGGTTATCAGCGCGACGTCGGAACCCAGCCCGGCTCCCATGACCGCCGATGTCGGAGTCAGCATCTCCGGCATTCCCGGCCCGCCCTTCGGCCCTTCGTAGCGGATGACGATCGCATCGCCCTTGACGATCTTCCCGTCCTCAAGGGCCCGCAGCATGTCCTCCTCCGAATCGAAGACGTTGGCCGGACCCTGAAAGCGCAGCCCCTCCTTGCCGGTGATCTTCGCCACTGCGCCGCCCGGAGCGAGATTGCCCCGAAGGATGCGGATATGCCCGCTCTCCTTGATGGGGGCATCGACCGGATGGATGATGCGCTGTCCATCGACGAGCGGCGCCGCATCGTCCAGGTTCTCGGCAATGGTCCGGCCCGTGCAGGTCAAGCAGTCTCCGTCGACAAGGCCCTCGGAGAGGAGGTACTTCATGACCGCCGGCACTCCTCCGACGCGATGCAGATCCTCCATGACGTGCTTGCCGCTCGGCTTCAGGTCGGCGATGTACGGGATCCGGTCACTCACCGACTGGAAGTCGTCGACCGTGAGGTCGACATCCACCGCCCGTGCCATCGCAATGAGGTGGAGCATCGCGTTGGTGGAGCCGCCGAGCGCCATGACCATCACCATCGCGTTCTCGAACGCGGCCCGGGTCATGATGTCACGCGGCTTGATGTCCTTCTCCATGAGCGCACGCACGGCGGCCCCGGCGCGCCGGCATTCCTCGACCTTGGCGGGATCCGTCGCCGGGGTAGACGAACTGTAGGGAAGCGACATGCCCATCGCCTCGATCGCGGTGGCCATGGTGTTCGCGGTGTACATGCCGCCGCACGCCCCCGGACCCGGGCAAGCGTTGCGCACGATCTCGGACCGTTCGCCTTCATCGATGCTGCCGGCTAGATACTCGCCGTAGCTCTGGAACGCGTTGACAATGTCCACGACCTGACCGCTCGACGTGCGCCCTCCGCGGATGGTCCCGCCGTAGACCATGATCGAGGGCCGGTTGATGCGGCCCATCGCCATCACGCATCCAGGCATGTTCTTGTCGCACCCTGGAAGTGTGACGAGGCCGTCGTACCACTGGCCGCGGGTCACTGTCTCGATCGAGTCCGCAATGAGGTCGCGCGATTGGAGCGAGAACGACATCCCTTCGGTTCCCATCGACATGGCGTCGGATATCCCGACGGTGTTGAAGCGCATCCCCTTGACCCCGACCGACTCGATCCCCTCCTTCACCGTTTCCGCAAGCTCGAGCAGGTGCATGTTGCACGGGTTGCCCTCGTACCAGATGCTGGCGATGCCGATCTGCGCCTTTTCGAAATCGGCCTCGTTGAATCCGGTCGCGAAGAGCTGCGCCTGCGAAGCCCCTTGTGATTTGGGCTGCGTGATGCGCGAGCTGAAAGGGTTGATTGTTCTTGCCACGTTCAGGTCCTTGTCGGGTACCGCTCCACGGTAATTTTGACCGGTTCAAGCGGCTTGAGCGAGGCCGGTGGAGCACGGGCGAGCGACGTTGCCGCAGTCCTTGCTGGCGAGACTACCGCGCGTTGACCCGCTGCCCAGCCGGAATCCGTTCTGTTCGGCAAGGCTTGGAATCGTTCGCCGCAATCCCTCTCCGCAGACAACGACCGCTACCAACTACCTCAGCTGGCTGTCCTTGTTCCCCCGACAGTTGTACCCCGCGTACAGCGTCTCCTCCCCATCGCGCCCGCTCTGACACGCGACGCAAAGGCGCACCCCGGGCAGCGCCTCGCGGCGCCCTGCCGGGATCTCGGCGCCGCACTCCTCGCACTCGAACAGAAGGGCGCATCGTTGCCGCCTAGTTTCACCCGGGGGACATCGCCGACGACGGGGCGTTCTGGGGTGAAGTCGACAAGGACTGAGGGCAAGGGTCCATGCTGCCGCCGAAGCTCGTCGGCAGCGATGTGCCGATCGACGTCATCTTCGAGGAAGGCCACTGGTCGCTCGAAGACATCGAGATCCTTCATACCCCCGGCCATACCGACGGCAGCGTCTGCTTCTTCTACCGCTCGCCGACGGGCAAGTCGTACCTCTTCACCGGCGACACCGTCTTTCAGTGGAACGGGCGGTGGGCGACCTTGGTCCTTCGCAACGCGGGCGGAAGCAACGAAGCGCTCGGCGAGAGCCTGCTCCGTCTGCGAGACCTCGAGCCCGATGTCGTCTTGTGGAGCGGCTTTGTCGGCGACGTGTCGTTCGCCGAGGTCACGCGCGAAGAGTGGCAGACGGCCATCGACCAGGCGTCCTGGCAACTGAACAGGCGCGGCTGACCGGGCAGAGCGACCGTGCAGGCTGGAGATCGGGCTTCGTCCGGTACTCGCCAGGCGAGGCTTCGCGAAGACCCCGGTTCGTTCTTTGTGATCCGTCCCGTGCCAGACATGCACAGGGAGAACGCAAGACGAAGAAGTCGGACATCGCTGCCCATGTGGCGGACAAGACCAAGGTCTCGAAGTGGGACGCGGAGGCTGCAGTCAACGCCTTTCTCGGGGTCATCACGGACGGACTTGCGAGGGGGGAGTCGGTCAGCATCGCAGGCTTCGGGACGTTCACAGTTAAGCACCGCCCGGCACGGCAGGGACGCAATCCCCGCACCGGAGAGCCCATCGAGATTGCTGCGTCGAGCGTTCCTTCGTTCAAAGCGGGGAAGGGACTTCGCGACGCCGTGAGCCAGCTCCTGCACGCCCCATGGTGCGCCTGTCCTTCCGCCTCGCTGCTTCCCTTGCCGGCTGCAGCGGCTCGACCGGGACCGCGTATGCGAAGTGCGACCACTTCACCCCCTTCGGTGCCCCGGCTGGGTGTGCTGTAGCCGTGTTTCCTGCTTCATTTCGCGATCCTGCCGCCTGGACCGGTACGTACCCAGCACATCGGGTCTCTCGACTGGCAGTTCCAGTCAATTCACAGATTGCTCGCAGGGAGGACTGGTTGTCGTGGGCGGTTCACGCGAGATCACGCTCGCCGCCTCGAGCGGGTTCGATGCCTGTTTCCGCGAGGTCATCGCGCACCGCCGCGCGGCGCCGCCCGACGACATCTTGAGCGCGCTCGTGCAGGTGGAGGAAGAGGGCGACGTCCTCAACGAGCGCGAGATGCTGAACATCCTCCGCCTGCTCCTCGTCATCGGGAACGAGACCGCCACCAACCTCATCAGGAACGGGGAACGATCGACGAGGACCTCTGTTGGCAGAACGACCGAGCCCGAATTCCCTACTGATCAGGAGCGACCCGGGCGCGGGATCAGTTCGACACGGCTCGTCGACACTCGGTCGATGAACGCCGCATCATGCTCTACGAACACGAGCGTCGGCGTATTGCGCAGCACGGCGTCTTCGATGAGTTCGCGCGCGTCGACGTCGATGAAGTTTAGAGGCTCGTCCCAGATCAGGAGATCCGCGGGTGTCGCAATCGACCGAGCGATCTCGAGCTTGTTCTGCTGCCCGAACGACATCGACTCGATTGGCTGCTCCAGGACGGATTCCGATACCCCGAGCGACGCCATGTCGGAACGCAAGCGCGTTTCGTCGATGCCGTCACCGGCGAGCCGCTCGCGAAGGGACCCGCGGGTCCACCGCGGCTGTTGGCGCGCGTGGGCGACGGTGACGAAGGCCGGTCGGAAAAGGCTGCCTTCGAAGGCGAGCGCCTCACCGGCGATGAGGTCCGCGAGGCTCGTCTTGCCGCACCCGTTGGGTCCCACGATCGCAAGCCGATCGCCAGGGTAGACTCGGAAGCTCACTGGCTCGAAGAGCGGGCCGCCGCGGTGCACAACGAGGTCGGTGGCCGTGACGAGCGCACGGGAATGCCTGGCATCCGGGCACCCGATCTTGAGTGGGTAAGCCTTCTCGGTGTCCACGAGCGTCGCCCGTCGCGCTTCCACCGACCTCTCCGCGCGCCGCTCGGTGACGAGGGCCCGTTTCATCTGGCGGGCCGCCCGTGCACCGATCGCGCCCTTGTTGGCGTGGGCAGTCTTGTCCGATTCGCGCTTCATCGCCCACGCCCTTCGGTCCCGGGCCGAGGCCCCGAGGCGGGCGACCTCCTTCCTGAGCTCCGCATTCCGGAACTCCTGCGCGGCCAGGCGTTGGCGAAAGTGCTCGCGCCAGACAGTGAACCTCGTGCGCTCCGTCTCCACCGTGTCGCGATTGAGCGCGATCACCTGATCGATGCATGCATCGAGGAAGGCGCGGTCGTGCGACACCAGCAGGAACCCTGGCCTTGAGCGGAGATACGCCGCGAGGTGGGCGCGTCCCGCGCGGTCGAGGTGATTCGTCGGTTCATCAATGAGGACGAATCCCTCATCCCGGGCGAACAGGCCCGCGAGCAGGCACCGCGTGCGCTCCCCACCGCTCAGGTCCCGAAACGGGCGCTGCCACACCGCGGCACCGACGTCGAGCGCGGCGAGCTCGCGGGCGATGTCCGCGTCGATTCCGTAGCCGCCGGCATCCTGGAATCGGGTTTGCAGGGCGCCGTAGCGCTCAAGGGAGTCCTCGTCACCGATGTCGAGGAGACGGTCCATCTCCGCTTCCCACTGGCGGAACGCGCCAGCCGCGTCCCTTGCGGCCTCGAAGGCCGAAACGGCAGAGCTCGACGGCATGCAGGGGAAGCGCCGGGTGACAACGGCGCGCTCGATGCCGCCTCGGTCCGGCGTGAGCTCGCCGTGAATGAGCCGAAGCAGCGTCGTCTTGCCACGACCGTTCCTGCCGACGAGGGCCGACCGCCGACCGGTGTCGATGACCAGATCAAGATCCGTGAAGACGTTCTTCTCCGAGCCGTCGTAACCGAACGACAGCCCGCGGCAGACGATTGTGGACATGCGCGGCACTCCAGAGAAACCGAAGGGGAGGTTCCTGGATCAGTTGCGCATGCTTCCTCGTCCTCTCGTGCGCCCGGGGTGGGCGACTGGGGCGCGGAGTCTACCCGGTTTTGGGACCGATGGTGCGTCGACGGACCGACGCCGGGAGTTGCAAACGGCGGTGCAAAAGTAGACCACGGTAGCGGCGGGATGTCCCCGTTGCGGCGGAGCGAAATTCTGCCCGTGTTGCGACCCTTTCCGGCCCCGTGGGGGGGGCGCGAATGCCTGCAGGTGTCGCCCCCCTTGCGGGACAGGGGGGGGGCGGGAGGATTCACACGCGAGCCTGCGAGCCGCGCAGCGGATGGAGCTGTATCGCAAGGTTCGTCTGGCGTGCCGGGACGGGATGAGCGAGCGCGCGGCGGCGCGCCATTTCGGGATCTCGCGCCAGAGCGTGCGGAAGATGCTGGAGTTCTCCGTTCCGCCGGGGTACCGGCGCACGGCCCCGGTGCGCCGTCCCAAGCTCGATGGATTCACCGGACTTATCGACGAGTGGCTTCGCAGGGACCGCGACGACGACCATCGCAAGCAGAAGCACACGGCGAAGCGCAATTTCGAGCGTCTTCGCGACGAGCACGGCTTCGCCGGCGGGTACACGATCGTGAAGGACTACGTGCGCGAGCATCATCGCCGGCGCCGGGAGATGTACGTGCCGCTGGTTCATCCGCCGGGGCATGGGCAGGCTAGTTTCGGGCAAGAGCAAGGTCCATTTCTTCGCCTTCGACCTGCCGCAAAGCGACGCGTCGTGCGTTCGGGCGTACCCCGCGGCGACGGCCGAGGCGTGGGTCGACGGGCACGTGCACGCATTCTCGTTCTTCGGTTCGGTCCCGTTGTCGATGCTCTACGACAACGACCGGTGTCTTGTGTCGCGGATCGAGCGCGATGGGTCGCCCCGGCGGACGCAGCTGTTCAGCGGATTTCTCTCGCACTACCTCATCCGGGACCGGTACGGGCGTGCGGGCAAGGGCAACGACAAGGGAGCGGTGGAGGGCCTGGTGGGCTGGTCGCGGCGCAACTTCATGGTCCCGCTGCCGGACTTTGCGAGCTTCGAAGCGTTCAACGAGTATCTTGAGCGGCGCTGCCGCGAGCGCCAGGGCGACGTTCTTCGTGGGCATCGCCAGAGCATAGGCGAGCGCCTCAAACGCGATCTGGAGGCGATGGCCGCGCTGCCCGCGGCGCCGTTCGATGCCTGTCATCAAGCTCCCGGTCAGGTGAGCTCGCAGTCGCTGGTGCGCTTCCAGACCAACGACTACTCCGTCCCGGTCGCCTACGGACATCGCCAGGTCTGGGTGCGCGGCTACGTCGAGCAGGTCGTGATCGGGTGCGGGGCGGAGATCATCGCCCGCCACCGCCGGTCCTACGAGGGCGAAGACACCGTCTTTGACCCGCTGCACTACCTGCCGCTTATCGAGGGCAAGATCGGTGCGCTGGACCAGGCGGCGCCGCTCGCCGGGTGGGAGCTGCCCGATGCGTTCGCGACCCTTCGCCGGTTGATGGAGGCGCGCTCGGGGCGTGCCGGACGCCGGGAGTACGTGCAGGTCCTCCGGCTGCTGGAGACGTTCGGCCTGGACGACGTGCACGCGGCGGTCAAGCACGCCCTTCGCTTGGGCGCCATTGGTTTCGACGCGGTCAAGCACCTGGTGCTGTGCCGGGTCGAGAAACGTCCGTCGCGGCTCGACCTCGACGTCTATCCGTACCTTTCCAAGGCCAACGTCGCCAAGACCCGTGCGGCGAGCTACCTGTGCCTGATGTCCGGAGATACGTGATGAGCGAGGCGCCCCGGATCCTGCTCGAACATCGGCTCAAGACGCTCAAGCTCCCGACCTTCCTTCGCGACTACGAGAAGGTGGCGCGCCAGTCGGCGCACGAGGGCCTGGACCACACCCAGTTCCTGTCGCGCCTGGTCGAGCTCGAGCTCATCGACCGCGAACGGCGCTTGGTCGAGCGGCGCATCAAGGCGGCGAAGTTCCCCACCGTGAAAAACCTGGACAGCTTCGAGTTCAAGGCCATCCCGTCGCTCAACAAGGTCCGGGTCCTGGAGCTCGCCCGGTGCGAGTGGATCGAGCGTCGCGAGAACGTGATCGCTCTGGGGCCGAGCGGAACGGGGAAGAGTCATGTGGCTCAGGGGCTCGGATTGGCCGCATGCCAGCGAGGAATGTCCGTACGCTTCGTCACCGCCGCGGCGCTCGTGCACGAACTCATGGAGGCGCGCGATGAACGACGCCTGATGCGGCTGCAAAAGCAGCTCGCCAACCACAAGCTGCTCATCATCGACGATCTGGAGTTCGTCCCGTTATCGAAAACCGGGGCGGAGCTGCTGTTCGAACTGGTCTCGCAGCGCTACGAGCGTGCCGCAGTCCTCATCACCTCGAATCTTCCCTTCGACGAATGGACCGAGACGTTCGGCTCGGAGCGCCTGACCGGGGCGCTGCTCGACCGTCTCACCCATCATGTCCATATCCTGGAAATGAACGCCGAGAGCTTCCGCCTCAACCACAGCCGCGCGCGCAAAACGGCCCCCGCGGGCTGACCGTCGCGCCGTCCTGAGCCGGAAACTCCGGTCGGGCTACACCCTCCCTGCGATTCCGCCACCCGCCGCCCCAAGCCGAACCCCGACCTCCTCGGACCACCTCACCCCCACGGCCGCGGTGGCAGTATTTTGCTCCGCCCTTTGGTCCGGTTTCTCGCCGCCCTTGACAGTCCGAACACCGGGAGAACTCCCCGGACGGCAGGAGAAGACCCACCCAGACGTTGGTCTGGGCGGTGTTCGGATAATCAACGAGTTATGTTCGCCTTAGGTCCGTTCTCGGACAGTATGAGAACGGTAGATGGTGGAGGCGGCGGGAATCGAACCCGCGTCCGCTGGCGCTCCACTTTCGGCTCTACATGCTTAGCCGCGTCTTTCAGTTTGACCGGTCGCCCCCCGACGGGCAGGGTTGCAACCGGCGAGCCCGCTTGAGCTTTAGCGACTTCAGGCGCGGGCCGCCCGTCCTCGCGATCTTGTGTTGGGTGACTCCTCTATCCGAACGCACAAGCACGTGCCGGGAAGGAGCTGGGGCCGCTAAGCCGCCAGAGCGTAGTTGTCGTCGTTGGCAACTATTGAGGTTTGCAACTGGATTTACGAGGTATGTTGCGCCTCGGCATGCACCTTGAGCTTTGCCACCCTCGTCGAAACCTGGTCGCCCCCAGGGGAGGAACGATTGTACACCAGATTCAGCCGTCCGCCCGGGGGAGGCCGCATTGCCCGGCCGAACCGCGTTCAGCGGGATTTCATCAACCGTTGGCGTTCGCGCTGCCAGTCGCGGTCGCGGTCCGCCGCCCGCTTGTCGGCGCGGCGCTTGCCCTTCGCGGTCGCGATGGCGAGCTTGGCCCGGCCCCGGCTCCAGTGCAGGTCGAGCGGAACCACGGTGTAGCCCTCGCGCTGGACCGCCCCGGCCAGGCGATCGATCTCCCGGCGGTGGAGCAGGAGGCGCCGCGAGCGCACCGGATTGGTCTCGACGTGGGTCGACGCCGAAGGCAGCGGGGAGATGTGGGTGCCCTCCAGATACGCTTCTCCGTTGCGGAAGGCGACGTATCCCTCGGTCAACTGCGCGCGCCCGCTTCGAAGGCTCTTCACCTCCCAACCCTCGAGCGCGATTCCCGCCTCGAGCCGATCCTCGAGCCGGTACTCGAAACGTGCGCGGCGGTTGGCCGCGATCACGTTGGCGCCTCCGGACTTCTTCTTGCGAGCCACGCCCCCGCCTATCGATGTCTGCGCGCGGCCGGCGCGCCCCGCCCCGTTATACTTCCGGCCATGGAACGGATCGAGCGTTCCGCGGTCGTGCCGGCCGGCCGGGAGGAGACGTTCGCGCTCGTCGCGGACGTGTCCTCGTATCCCGAGTTCGTACCGTATTGCATCGGCGCCAAGGTCACGCCCGTCGGAAACGGCGTGATCGATGCGAGCTTGCGGATGGCGCGGGGTCCCATCCGGTTCTGGCTCACCACGCGCAACCGCGAGCACGCGCCGGACCGCATCGAGATGCGACTCGTCAAGGGGCCCTTCGGACTGCTGAACGGCCACTGGTCGTTCGAGGATGCGTCCGGCGGGGGGACGCGTGTGTCGCTGAATCTGGAGTTCGACGGTGCGAGCCGGTTCCTCGGCCGGTTCGCGGCGCCGTTTCTGAACGAGCTCGCCGATTCCATGGTCACCGCGTTCGTCCGGAGAGCCGGCCGCGCGACGCGTTCACCGCGCGCGGGCTGAGCGAGGGCGGCAGCAGTCCGGCCATCGCCGCCCGAGCGGGGCTCGCTACCCGTCGTTCTTCGTTCGCCGGAGCATGCGACGGAAGAACCCCTTCTCGGGAGGCCGCGGAGGCACGGTGACCACCCTTGCCGATTCGGGCTCGGACGAAGGGGCGCCGGCCGGCGGCAGGTCTCCTTCGATCCGGGCGAGAAGGTCGTCCTCGAAGTGCAGGACGATACGCCGCCACTCGCCGTCCTCTCCGCCGGGCGCGAACGAGTAGAGGTAGTCCCATCGGTCCGGGTGAAAGACATCGTCGACCGCTGGGCTGCCGAGCAGATGGAGCACCTTGCCGCGCGGCATGCCGATCTCGAGCCGGGCAAGGGCCGCGTCGTTGAGGGCGTTTCCCTGACGGACATCGAGCCGGTAGAGGCCGGGGACCCTCAGATCGAGATCGGGGATCACGTCGGGAACCCGGTCGCATCCGGTGACCAGCAGTCCGGCGACGACCATCCCCGCCGAGGTCCTCGCCGCACGGCGCGTGCCCCCCTTCATTTGCGCATCTCCGGCTGCCGGGCCGAGTCGAGCATCTCCCTCGCATGGTCGAGCGAGCGCGCGGTAACGCTCGACCCCGCGAGCATTCGCGCGATTTCCTCGGTGCGCGCCTCGCCCGCCACGGTTCGTACTCGCACGCTCGTCATCGCTCCGTTCGCTCCCTTCGAGACGGTGAGATGGCCATGGGCCTGCGATGCGACCTGGGGAAGGTGGGTCACGCAAAGCACCTGGCAGCTCTCCGCCAGGCGGCGCAGATGCCGGCCGACGAGCTCCGCTACCCGGCCCCCGACCCCGCTGTCGATTTCGTCGAACACCATCACCGGCAGGCCCCCACGCGACGCCACAAGAATACCAAGGCTTATCCGCGACTGCTCCCCTCCCGACGCGGCGCGCGCGAACGGCACCGGCGGGTGCCCGGGGTTGACACGGATCCGGAACTCCACGTCGTCGATTCCGGTGGCTCTCTCCTCTCGTGCGGGCTTCAGCTCGACCGAGAATGCGCCGTTCTCGAACCCGAGCTCGCGCATGCGCCGGGTGACTTCCCGGGCCAGTCGGGCGCCGGCGTCGGTCCGGCTCGCGCTGAGACGCTCCGCCGTCTCCCGGTAGGCGGCCCGGGTGGCGTCGCGCGCCGCCTCGAGCTCGCGCACCCGCGCTTCTCCGGACTCGAGTCCGTCGAGCTCCGCGCGCAGGGCGTCGCGGCGATCGGGGAGCTCGTCCGCCGATATCCGGTGCTTGCGGCCGGCATCGTGCAGCGCAGCCATCCGGTTCTCGATTGCGGCGAGGCGCGCCGGATCGGTGTCGATTTCGCGGGCGAAGGCCCGGACCGCCGCGCCCGCCTCCGTGACGTGCACGAGCGCCGATTCGAGGAGCTCGCGGGCATTCTCCGTGAGGCCGGGCACCCGGCGCTCGATGTCGGCAAGGCGGTCGAGCGCGTGGTGCACGGCGGAGCCTGCCGCGTGCTCGCCGCTCGCCAGGGCGTCCTCGATCTCCTCGGCACGGCTGCGGATCTCGATTGCGTGGGAGAGGCGCCGCAGTTCCGCCGAGAGCTCCGACGCCTCCCCCGACTGCGCGCCGAGCGCTTCCAGCTCGTCGAGCTGGAAGCGCAGGTAGTCGATGCGCCGTTCCCGATCCGTGCCGTCGAGAGATCGGGCGTCGTCGAGCTCGGCGGTGATCGATACAAGGAGCCGGTAGCGCTCCGCCGTTCGCAACACGAGATTGGCGTGTCCGGCCGCGACGTCCAGGATCCGGAGCTGATGGGCCGGCCGGAGCAGGGCATGGTGGGAGTGCTGGCCCTGGAGATCCACGAGCCGGGATCCGAGCTCGCGCAGCGACCGGTTTGAAACGGGAGTGTCGTTGATCCACGCGCGCGATCGCCCGTCCGGGGAGATGCGACGGCGAAGGACCCATTCCCCTTCATCGTCGAGGCCAAGGGTCTCGCGGAGATCGGCGAGGTCCGGCAGCCCGCTCCCGTCGAACGTCGCCGCGACCTGCGCGCGTTCCGCGCCCGGGCGGACCATGTCCGCGCTCGCGCGTCCGCCGAGCGCGAACCCGAGGGCATCGACGAGGATCGACTTCCCGGCGCCAGTCTCCCCGGTAAGCGCGGTGAGACCCGCCCCGAGGTCCACGTCGAGCCGGTGAATGATGGTGAAGTCGCGGACAGCGAGATGAGTCAGCACCGGGCCGAACGGCGGAATGCGGGCGGGCGAGGCTAGCATGCGATCGGGCGTCCGCCAACCGCTGCGTGCTGCGGCGGCGGGGCCGGATCGCGTCGCGACTTCGGGGCCGGAGTCGAAATCGAATTGCGGTAGCCGGGACCACCGGACGCGGGGCGGCCCCTCGTGCACGGTCTTCGCCCGACGCGTTCGCTTGATGCGTTCGCCCGATGCGTTCGCCCGAACCAGGAATCCCGGTCCGACCTCGATCACCCACGTGCTTCGAGCGCTTGGGCTCCCGGCCGAGGGGAACGCGATGTTCGCGTGTGGTCTGGAGGGGTTTTCCGGCGGGAATGGCCAGTGCTAAATTCGGCGTCGGAAATCCCGCTCGGGGCACGAATGGCTCAAAATCGACGGGTGTGCAATCTTGGCGAGCGCGCCCAGAACCTGTTGAAGCTCCTGGTGGAGCAGTACATCCGGGACGGCCAGCCGGTCGGTTCGCGGACGCTGTCGCGCGGCACGAATCTCGATCTCAGTCCCGCGACCATTCGCAACGTCATGTCGGATCTCGAGGAAATGGGGTTCATCCGGTCGCCGCACACCTCGGCCGGCCGCGTCCCCACGGTCCAGGGATACCGCGTGTTCGTCGACGATCTGCTCGCCGTGCAGCCGCTGAAATCCACCGAGGTGAGCCGCCTCGCCGGCGATCTGGAGGTCGAGGTCCGCTCCGCGCCCGGTCCGCAGGAGGTCGTGGAGGCCGCGTCGCGGATGCTGAGCGAGTTCACCCGTTTCGTCGGCGTGGTCACCGTCCCCCGAAAGAGCCACGAGCACCTGCGGCACGTGGAGTTCCTTCCCCTTTCCGGGAGCCGCGTGCTCGTCGTCCTCGTGCTCAATCAGCAGGAGGTGCAGAACCGGATCATCTCGACCGACCGGCCCTATTCGGCGAACGAGCTCGTGCAGGCCGCGAACTACCTCAACGCCCACTACGCCGGGCGCAACCTCGATGAGGTGCGAAGCGAGATCCTCCGCGACCTGCGGGCGACGCGCGATCGACTGAGCGAGATGACGACGAGCGTCGTCGAGATGGCGGAAAAGGGGCTGCGGGTCGACGATCCCGGTGGCGACTACGTCGTTCGGGGTTATACCAATCTGATGGACCACGGCGAGCCGGAAGACATCGAGCGCCTGCGCCAGCTCTTCGACGCGTTCGCCGAGAAGCGGATGCTTCTGCACCTTCTGGATCGCTCCCAGGATGCGGAGGGGGTCCAGCTCTTCATCGGCGAGGAATCGGGATTCGACGTCCTCGACCGCTACAGCGTCGTCACCTCGCGCTATGAGGTCGACAGCGAGGTGGTGGGGGTGCTCGGGGTCATCGGCCCGACCCGCATGGCGTACGAGCGGGTCATTCCGGTCGTCGATATCACCGCCCGTCTGCTCGGGGCGGCCTTGAACCAGCGCCAATAGCGCCCATTTCTCCACCACGGCCCCGTCGCGCCCCGCGGCGGGCGAACGCGGTCGAGTTCATCCTGGAGGGTCAGCCCGTGAAAGCCGAACGCCGTGCGGCGAAGGACAAGTCCGCCGATTCCCCGCGCTCTTCCGGCGAGTCGAACGAGGGTCGTCGCGCGTCCGACGCCGAGGAGGTGGGTGACCCGCGAATGGCCGGCGAACCGGACCGCGAGGGCCCCGGGGCGGGGACGGAAAGCGGAGGGAACGGAGAAGGGTCCGCGACGCGCCCCGGCGCTGCCCCGGCTGCAGGCGACGGCTCGGGCGGGTCGGCGCGCGCCGGGATTGATCCGCAAGGCGGAGCGGGGGAAGGAGCAGGCGAAGGAATGGACGAGAGATTGGACGAGGGAATCGACGAAGTCGTCGTCGAGACCGGTGAGTCGGTCCTGGCGCAACTCGAAGAGGCGAATCGCGCGCTCTCCGACGAGCGCGAGGCGACGCTCCGTGCCCGGGCCGAAGTCGAGAACGTGCGCCGCCGCGCCGCGCGCGATGTCGAGCAGGCCCACCGATTCGGAATCGAGGGGCTGGTCGGCGAGCTTCTGCCGGTGCGTGACGGTCTGGAGCTCGGCATCCGCGCCGCGAACGAGGAAGGGAGCACCGTGGAGAGCCTTGCGGAGGGCACCTCGATGACGCTTCGCATGCTCGCCGCCGCCCTCGAGAAGTTCGGCGCAGTGGAGGTCGACCCTGCGGGTGAGGACTTCGACCCCCAGTACCACCAGGCGATGTCCATACAGGAGTCCGAAGGCGTGGAGCCCGGGAAAGTGCTGCAGGTGTTTCAGAAGGGCTGTCTGCTGCACGGTCGTGTCATTCGACCGGCAATGGTGATCGTCTCGCGATAGCCACCGGCCGTCCGGCCGGTCCGGACCATTCGGGGCTCGCGTCCGGGAGGCTCGACTCCGGCCGGCCCCTCGCGGCCTCGCGCCCCTCCGGTTGAAATTGCCGCCTGGCGCCGCATATTGGCGTCTACATGCATTCGTCGAATTCTCGGAGCACCCGAAATGGCCAGGACCATCGGAATCGACCTCGGCACCACGAATTCCTGCGTGGCGGTCATGGAGGGCACCAGCCCCCGTGTCATCGAGAACAGCGAGGGAGATCGGACCACCCCGTCGATCGTCGCGTTCGGCTCCGATTCCGACGTTCTGGTCGGACAGTCCGCGAAGCGGCAGGCGGTGACCAATCCCGACAACACCCTGTTTGCGGTGAAGCGGCTGATCGGGCGCCGGATCACCGACGACGTGGTGCAGCGCGACATCAAGATGGTCCCTTACCGGATCGTCAAGGCGGACGGCAACGACGACGCCTGGGTGGAGGCGGACGGAAGAAAGATGTCGCCGCCCGAGATCTCCGCCCGCGTGCTCATGAAGATGAAGAAGACGGCGGAGGACTATCTCGGTGAGGAGGTCGCCGAGGCGGTCATCACCGTGCCCGCGTACTTCAACGACTCGCAGCGCCAGGCGACGAAGGACGCCGGCCGGATTGCCGGTCTCGAGGTACGGCGCATCATCAACGAGCCGACGGCCGCCGCCCTTGCCTACGGGATGGACAAGAAGCGCGGCGACGTGCGTATCGCGGTCTACGACCTCGGCGGCGGAACGTTCGACATCTCCATCATCGAGATCGCGGAGGTGGAAGGCGAGCACCAGTTCGAGGTCCTGTCCACGAACGGGGACACGTTCCTCGGCGGCGAAGACTTCGACCTGCGGATCATGGACTACCTCGCGGACGAGTTCCGCAAGTCGTCGGGCATCGACCTGCACAGCGATCCGCTCGCCCTGCAGCGGCTGAAGGAGGCGGCGGAGAAGACCAAGATCGAGCTCTCGTCCAGCCAGCAGACCGAAGTCAACCTGCCCTATATCACCGCCGACGCCAGCGGGCCGAAGCACCTGAACATCCGCCTCACCCGGGCCAAGCTCGAGGCGCTGGTGGAGGAGCTCATCGCGCGCACGATGAAGCCGTGCGAGACCGCGCTCAAGGATGCCAAGCTGACTCCCGCGGACGTTTCCGACGTGATTCTGGTCGGGGGCCAGACGCGGATGCCGAAGGTCCAGGAGGTGGTCCAGGGCATCTTCGGGCGCGAGCCGCGCCGCGACGTGAATCCCGACGAGGCGGTCGCGGTGGGAGCGGCAATCCAGGGAGGGGTGCTCGCGGGGGACGTGAAGGACGTGCTGCTCCTCGACGTGACTCCGCTCTCGCTCGGAATCGAGACCCTCGGCGGGGTGATGACGAAGCTCATCGAGAAGAACACGACCATTCCGACCAAGGCGCAGCAGGTGTTCTCGACGGCCGAGAACGGCCAGACCGCGGTCACCGTGAACGTGCTTCAGGGCGAGCGCGAGCGCGCCCAGGACAACAAGCTCCTCGGCCGCTTCGACCTGGCCGACATCCCGCCCGCTCCGCGCGGCATGCCGCAGATCGAGGTGACGTTCGACATCGATGCGAACGGAATCCTCAACGTGTCCGCCAAGGACAAGGCGACGCAGCGCGAGCAGTCGATCGTCATCCGCGCCTCGAGCGGCCTCTCCGACGACGAGATCGAGCGCATGATCAAGGATGCGGAAGCGCACGCGGAGGAGGATCGCAACTTCCGCGAGCTGGTCGAAGCCCGAAACCGGGCGGATGCGCTCATCCACGCTACCGAGAAGACGCTGGCGGACCTCGGCGACGACGTGGACGAAGACGAGCGCAAGTCCGTCGAAGAGGCGATCGAGTCGCTCCGACAGGCGACCCAGGGCGATGTCAAGGAGGCGATCGACCTCGCCGCGGAAACCCTCACCGAGCGGGCCGGAAAGCTCGCCGAACGCGCGTACCAGAAGACGCAAGCGGCCGGCGGCCCCGACGGTACGGGCGGCCCCGACGGCGACGGCAGGGCTGCGGACGACGACGTGGTCGACGCGGAGTTCGAGGAAGTCGGCGACGAAAAGAAGTAACCTTTCGATTCCGCGACCGGAATCCGCGTTGTCCCGCTCGTCCTTGCGGGCTCGCGGCCGGCGGCTCCGGCCCGTTCCGGCGGGCGGCGCGGGCGGGGGCTGAGGCAGGCGGGCGGGACCGATGGCCAAGCGCGACTACTACGAGGTGCTCGGGGTCGAGCGCGGCGCGAGCGACGATGCGCTGAAGCAGTCGTATCGCCGCCTCGCGATGAAGTACCACCCCGATCGCAATACCGAGGACGCGCAGGCCGAGGAGCGCTTCAAGGAGGCCAAGGAGGCGTACGAGGTCCTCTCCGATCCGGAAAAACGCGGTGCCTACGATCAGTTCGGCCACGACGGCCTGCGCGCGGACGGCTTCAACCCTGGCGGCTTCTCCGGCGGCTTCCGGGACATCTTCGACGACGTCTTCGGGGACATCTTCGGATCGCGGGGAGGGAACGCGCGCGCCTACCGGGGGGCCGACCTGCGCTATCCGCTGGAACTCGATCTCGAACGGGCGGTTTCCGGCGACACCGTCACGATTCAGATTCCGACCGCGGTCGAGTGCGCGACCTGCGGCGGGAGCGGGGCGCGCCCCGGCACCCAGCCGGTGTCCTGCGAGACCTGTGGCGGCAACGGCCAGGTGCGCATGCAGCAGGGGTTCTTCTCGCTTCAGCAGACGTGTCCACGTTGCCAGGGGGCGGGCCGGGTAATCGCCGATCCCTGCGGAACCTGTCGCGGGGCGGGGAAGGTGCGCGAGAGCAAGACCCTTTCGGTCAAGATCCCCCCCGGCGTCGACAGCGGCGACCGCATCCGGCTCTCCGGCGAAGGGCAGAACGGCTCGCGTCCCGGCGCTTCCGGCGACCTCTACGTCGAAGTCACGGTGCGCGACCACCCGATCTTCGAGCGGCACGGAAACGACCTCGGCTGCGAGGTGCCGATCAGCTTCGCGACCGCCGCCCTCGGTGGCGAGGTCCACGTTCCCACCCTCGACGGAGCGGTCAAGCTCAAGGTTCCGGAGGGGACGCAGACGGGGGGGCATTTCCGCCTTCGTGGGAAGGGAGTGAAGTCGGTGCGCAGCAGCACGGTCGGCGATCTCATGTGCCGGGTGGTGGTGGAGACCCCCGTCAAGCTGACTTCCCGGCAGAAGGATCTCCTCGGCGAGTTCGAAGCCGCCCTGAAGGGTGGCGACGAGTCCTCGCACGCGCCGCGGGCCGCTTCGTGGTTCAATGGCGTCAGGCGGTTCTTCGAGGAAATGCGTCCATGAGCGGTGAATCGATGCGGGTCGCGATTTCCGGTGCCGCAGGCCGGATGGGACGCACCCTCGTGGCGGCCTGCGCGGAGCGTGAGGGGGTCGAGTGCGCGGGCGCGCTCGAGCATCCCGGGCACGACGCGATCGGGGTGGACGCCGGCGTGCTCGCGGGCTCCGGCGCCATCGGGGTCGAAGTGACCGACGACCCGGAGCGGTTCCTCGGTGCGGTGGACGGAGTCATCGACTTCAGCGTCCCCGCGTCGACCCTCGCGCTGGTCGAGCGCTGCCGGGCGGCCGGCCGGCAGATCGTCATCGGGACCACCGGGTTCTCGGCCGCAGAGCGCGCCCTTGTCGCACGCTGCGCGCAGGACATTGCGGTGCTGCACGCGCCCAACATGAGCGTCGGGGTGAACGTGTGCTTCCGGCTCATCGAGATCGCGAGCCGGGCGCTCGGCGAGGACAGCGACATCGAGGTCATCGAGATGCATCACCGCAACAAGATCGATGCGCCGTCCGGCACCGCGGTGCGCATGGGCGAAATCGTGGCGGAAACGCTCGGACGCGATCTGTCGAAGTGCGCCGTCTACGGCCGGGAAGGGTTCACCGGGGTGCGCGATCGCGAGACCATCGGGTTCGAGACGATCCGCGGGGGCGACGCGGTGGGCGAGCACACCGTGATGTTCGCGGGGACCGGCGAGCGAATCGAGATCACCCATCGCTCGGCGAGCCGTTTCAACTTCGCGCACGGAGCGCTTCGCGCTTCACTCTGGTTGCAGGGGCGCGAACCCGGCCTCTACGATATGCAGGACGTGCTCGGGCTTCGCTGAGCGAGCCGGGGTTCGCGTTCGCGGGCACGCTCCTTCAACGTTCGCAGGAAATCGATCCGGAAACTCCGAAGATGAACGATCGTCCGCCAATCACTTCGGCCGGGGCGGAGCGGCTGCGCGCGGAGCTCGATCGCCTGCGCAACGCGGAGCGCCCACGGGTCATACGCGCAATCGGCGAGGCCCGCGAGCACGGGGATCTCCGCGAGAACGCGGAATACCACGCGGCGCGCGAGGAGCAGAGCTTTCTCGAGGGGCGCATCGCGGAGATCGAGAGCCAGCTCGCGCGGGCGCAGATCGTCGATCCCGCCACCCTGGCGGCCGGCGGACGCGTCGTGTTCGGCGCCACCGTCGGGTTGGTCCACCTCGATTCCGGCGAGGAGAGCGACTACCAGATAGTCGGGGATCTCGAGGCCGACATCGCGCAGGGACGGCTGTCCGTCTCCTCGCCCTTCGCGCGCGCCCTCATCGGCCAGCATGCGGGCGACACGGTTACCGTCCACGCGCCGGGGGGCGATCGCGAGTACGAGATCTTGCGCGTCGAGTACCGGTGACCGGCCCCGTCCGGGCCTCCCGGCGCGCCCGTCCGGTCCGCCTTGCGGACCGCGCGCCCGCGCCGTCTTCCCATTTCGCCACCCCGGTCCCGAGCGGACGCAGGCGCCTTTGCGCCCGCGCGGCGCCGGTGCGGCCCCGCTTCGCCGGATCCCCCGATGGCCCGCCGCTGGGTCGAGTCCTGGCGTGACGATCCCTTCGTCCGGCGGGCCCGTACGGAGGGTTACCGGGCCCGGTCCGCCTACAAGCTCGCCGAGCTCGACGAGCGATACCGTCTCGTTCGGGCGGGCTGCACGGCGGTCGACCTCGGCGCCGCCCCCGGCGCGTGGTCCCAGTACCTCAGGCGCCGCGGGGCATCGCGGGTGGTGGCGGTCGACCGCCTCCCGATGGAGCCGGTCGCGGGCGTTGACTTCGTGTGCGGCGACTTCCGTGAGGACACGACGCTCGCGACCCTGCTCGAGAGCGTGGGATCCGCCGGGGCGGACCTTGTTCTCTCCGACCTCGCACCCAATATTGCAGGCATGAAGGCCGTCGATCAGCCGCGGGCGATGCACCTCGCGGAGCTTGCGTTCGATCTTTCCGGCCGGGTGCTCGTTCCCGCCGGCACTTTCGTCGTGAAGGTCTTCCAGGGAGAAGGCTTCGACTCGTTCATACGCGACGTGCGCGAGCGCTTTGATTCCGTGCGGATTCGCAAGCCTCGGGCGTCCCGTCCGCGCTCGCCCGAGGTATACGTGGTCGCGAGCGGGCATCGCGTATAATCCACACGATCCCGGGAGGATCGGCGCAATGAATGGAATGGCGAAGAATCTTGTTCTCTGGGTGATCATCGCACTCGTGCTGATGTCGGTGTTCAACAGCTTCGGTCCGCGTCGGTCCGCGGCCCAGAAGATGGACTACTCCGAGTTCATCTCCGACGTCCGCAAGGGCCTCGTCCAGAAGGTCATCATCGAGGGACGGGACATCGAGGGCCGGACGCATACCGGCGAATCGTTCTCGACCTACTCCCCGGAGACCGACAACCGCTCGCTCGTCGGCGAGCTCCTGGATGCCGGGGTGGTGATCGATGCCCGCCCGCCCGAGCAGCAGGGCCTGCTCATGCAGATATTCATCTCCTGGTTCCCGATGCTGCTCCTCGTCGGGGTGTGGATCTTCTTCATGCGCCAGATGCAGGGCGGCGGCGGCGGCCGGGGGGCGCTCTCCTTCGGCAAGAGCCGCGCGCGGCTCATCGGCGAGGACCAGGTGAAGGTCACCTTCTCCGACGTGGCCGGCGTGGAGGAAGCCAAGGAAGAGGTCCGCGAGCTGGTCGACTTCCTGCGCGACCCCGCGAAGTTCCAGAAGCTCGGCGGCAAGATCCCGCGCGGGGTGCTCATGGTGGGGTCGCCCGGCACCGGCAAGACGCTGCTCGCCAAGGCCATCGCCGGCGAGGCGAAGGTCCCCTTCTTCACGATTTCCGGCTCCGATTTCGTCGAGATGTTCGTCGGTGTCGGTGCGTCGCGCGTGCGCGACATGTTCGACCAGGCGAAGAAGCACGCACCGTGCATCATCTTCATCGACGAGATCGACGCGGTCGGGCGTCACCGCGGCGCGGGGCTCGGGGGCGGTCACGACGAGCGCGAGCAGACCCTCAACCAGCTTCTCGTCGAGATGGACGGCTTCGACGGCAACGAGGGGGTCATCGTCATCGCCGCGACCAACCGCCCGGACGTGCTCGATCCAGCGCTGCTGCGCCCCGGCCGTTTCGACCGCCAGGTCGTGGTCCCGCTGCCCGACATCCGCGGGCGCGAGCAGATCCTGCGCGTGCACATGCGCAAGATCCCGCTCGATCAGAACGTCAAGGCCAGCATCATCGCCCGCGGCACTCCGGGCTTCTCCGGAGCGGACCTGGCGAACCTGGTGAACGAGGCCGCGCTGTTCGCGGCGCGCGAGAATCGCCGCACCGTGGACATGGACCATTTCGAACGCGCCAAGGACAAGATCATGATGGGCGCGGAACGAAAGTCCATGGTGATGAGCGAGCGCGACAAGAAGCTCACCGCGTACCACGAGGCGGGGCACGCGGTCGTCGGACTGCTCGTTCCTTCGCACGACCCGGTCTACAAGGTCACCATCATCCCCCGGGGAAGGGCGCTCGGGGTGACCATGTTTCTCCCCGAGGAAGACCGCTACACCTACACCAAGGAGCAGCTCGACAGCCAGATTTCGAGTCTCTTCGGGGGGCGTCTCGCCGAGGAGCTCATCTTCGGAGCCGACTTCGTGACCACGGGCGCCAGCAACGACATCCAGCGCGCGACCGAAATTGCGCGCAACATGGTCACGCGCTGGGGGCTCTCCGATCGCCTCGGGCCGCTCAAGTACAGCGAGGACGAGGGCGAGGTGTTCCTGGGCCACACGGTCACGCAGCACAAGCTGATGTCCGACGAGACCGCCCACGTCATCGACGAGGAGGTGCGGAACATCATCGATCGAAACTACGTGCGTGCGAAGGGGATTCTCGAAGACAACATGGAGCGTCTCCACGCCATGGCGGATGCCCTGATCCAGTTCGAGACGATCAATACCGAGCAGATCAAGGACATCATGGCCGGCCGCACGCCGCGCCCGCCCGAGGACTGGGACGACGACGTCTCCGCCGGGGGGAACGATCCGATCGATTCGACCGACGATCGGCTCCGGACGCCGCGCGAGGGACCCATCGGGGGCCCGGCGAGCGAGCACTGATCCGCGCTCGCAATCCATGAAGCCGCGACTTTTCGGCACGGACGGGATTCGGGGCAGGGTCGGACGCCATCCCATCACTCCCGACTTCATGCTTCGCCTCGGCTGGGCCGCCGGGCGGGTGCTGGCGAACGACGGCGAGGGGCTGGTCCTCATCGGCAAGGACACCCGCATCTCCGGCTACATGTTCGAGTCGGCGCTCGAGGCGGGACTGTCCGCGGCAGGGGCGGACGTGCGTTTGCTGGGGCCGACCCCGACCCCGGCGGTGGCCTATCTCACGCAGACCCACCGCGCCGACGCCGGGATCGTGATCAGCGCCTCCCACAACCCCTATTTCGACAACGGCATCAAGTTCTTCACGCGCGAGGGCGGGAAGCTCTCGGATGAATCGGAGATCGCAATCGAGCGTGAGCTCGAGCGCCCGCTCCAGGCCGTCGCCTCCGATCGCATCGGCAAGGTCCAGCGGATGAACGATGCGGCGGGGCGCTACATCGAATTCTGCAAGAGCACGCTGCCGCGCCGCACCTTGCTGGACGGTCTTCGACTGGTGGTGGACTGCGCCCATGGGGCGGCCTATCAGATTGCGCCCAGCGTGTTTGCCGAGCTCGGAGCGCAGGTAGTGCCCATCGGGGTGAGCCCGAACGGACTCAACATCAACGACGGATTCGGGGCGGTCAATCCCGGCCGGGTGCGCCAGGCGGTGCTCGACCACCGGGCGGACGCCGGCATCGCGCTCGACGGAGACGGCGACCGCCTCATCATGGTCGATGCACAGGGTGAGATCCTGGACGGCGACGACCTCCTGTACGTGATCGCGGAGGACCGCAAGCGGCGCGGGGTGCTCGGGGGCGGGGTGGTCGGCACCCTGATGACGAACCTCGGGCTGGAGGAGTCGCTGCGCGCACGGAACATCGCGTTCGATCGCGCGAACGTCGGGGACCGCAAGGTTCTGGCGCGGTTGCGGGAACGGGGATGGCTCCTGGGAGGCGAGGCCTCGGGGCACATCATTTGCCTGGACCGGAACACGACGGGCGACGGCATCATCGCCGCGCTCCAGGTGCTGTTCGCCGTGGTGGATCGGGGGATGGCGCTTTCCGATTTGCGGAAAGATTTTCGAAAATATCCGCAATGTATTGAAAATGTAGCAATATATTCGAAAAACAGCGCAATTTTCGAGTCACCGGAGATCCGGCGTGCGGTACGGGATGCCGAGGCCGATCTCGGCTCCGGAGGGCGGGTGCTTCTGCGTCTTTCCGGGACCGAGGCTCTGGTCCGGGTAATGGTGGAAGGGGCGGCCGAGCAGCAGGTGAACGATCTCGCGGGCCGCATCGCGCTGGCCGTCGAACAGGCCGTCGAAGCCGCGATCGACGGGCGGAGCGAGCCGGTGGCGGCCGGGCGTCATGGCGCGTAGGCCCCTCGTCGTCGGCAACTGGAAGATGAACGGCACCGTACGCGAAGCCGCGGAGCTTGCGCGCGCGGTCGCCGCGGGCCTGGCGGGCGAGGGCGCCGAAGCGGCCGTCTGCCCTCCATTCCCCTGCCTTGCCGAGGTTGGCCGGGTCGTCGACGGCACCGGGGTTGCGCTCGGTGCCCAGGACGTCTCGCGGCACCGCCCGGGATCGCACACCGGAGAGGTCTCGGCGGAAATGCTGCACGATCTCGGCTGCCGCTGGGTCATCGTCGGCCATTCCGAACGCCGCACCGGTCTCGGAGAGACGGACGAGACGGTACGGGCCAAGCTGGACCGCGCGCGCGAATGCGGCCTTGCGCCAATCGCGTGCGTCGGCGAGACCCTCGAGCAACGAGAAGCGGGAGAGGCGGATCGAGTCGTTCGCCGGCAGGGCGACGGGCTGCTCGGCGGAGCGGCGGCGGGGGGGGAGCGACTCGTCGGCCGGCAGGTCGACGCGCTGCTCGACGGAGCGGGGTCGGAGGCCGTCGCCGGGTGCGTCGTCGCCTACGAGCCGATTTGGGCGATCGGAACGGGCCGGAACGCTGCCCCGGAAGACGCGCAGGCCATGCATCGGGGCATTCGCGCGCGGATCGCGGAGCGAAGCTCCGCCGCCGCGGATTCGGTGCGGATCCTTTACGGCGGGAGCGTCAACGACAACAATGCGGCCGGTCTCTTCGCCATGCCCGACATCGACGGCGGATTGATCGGGGGCGCTTCACTTGATTCCGGCCGGTTCGCCGCCATTTGCAGGGCGGCGCCGTGAAGACGGGCCGCGCCGGCCGGCCGGCCGCGACCCGGCTGGAAATCCGATCGGTACGGGGGCCGAGATGCTGACCATAATCACGACGTTTCATGTCCTGGCCGCGCTGGCCATCATCGCTCTGGTGCTGCTGCAGCAGGGGAAGGGGGCGGATGCCGGCGCGGCATTCGGCGCGGGCGGCTCGGGCACGGTGTTCGGCTCCCGCGGTGCGGCGTCCTTCCTGACCCGCACCACCGCGGCGCTCGCGGTCGTGTTCTTTCTCACGAGCCTCGGCCTCGCGTGGATCTCGAGCCAGCAGGTGGAGCGCCGCAGCGTGGTGGAGCGTACCGTCGCGCCCGCCGAGAGCGACCTTCCGGCCGGCCAGCAGACCGATGTGCCGAGCGCGTCCTCCGACGTGCCGGCGGCAACGACGAATGAGGAGTAGGGCGATGCAGCTATCCGATCCGAGCCTCGTCAAGGACCGGTGCTATCTGGGCGGCGAGTGGGTCGCGGCCGATTCGGGCGAGACCATTCCCGTCACGAGCCCCGCAAACGGGGAGGTGCTGAGCGAAGTGCCGAAGATGGGCGCGGCCGAGACCGCCCGCGCGATCGAGGCGGCCCGCGCCGCCTGGCCCGCGTGGCGCGCCCGCACCGCGAAGGATCGCGCCGCCGTCCTCCGGCGCTGGAGCGATCTCCTCCTTGCGAACCAGGACGACCTCGGAGCGCTGATGACCCTCGAGCAGGGCAAGCCGCTCGCGGAGGCGACTGGCGAGGTGGCGTATGCCGCCTCCTTCATCGAGTGGTTCGCCGAAGAGGCGCGCCGCGTGTATGGCGACACCATTCCCGCCCCCAACCCGGACTGGCGGATCGTGGTCACCCGCGAGCCGGTGGGAGTGACCGCGGCGGTGACTCCGTGGAACTTCCCGGCCGCGATGATCACCCGCAAGGCGGGCCCGGCCCTTGCGGCGGGGTGTCCGATGGTGGTCAAGCCCGCGACCGCGACGCCCCTTTCGGCCCTCGCGCTCGCGGACCTCGCGGAGCGGGCCGGGGTGCCGGCCGGCGTCTTCAGCGTCATCACCGGGAAGTCGGCCGAGATCGGGCGCGAGATGACCTCCAATCCAGTCGTTCGCAAGTTCAGCTTCACCGGATCCACCGAGATCGGCAAGCAGCTCATGGAGCAGTGCGCGGGGACGGTCAAGAAGGTCAGCCTCGAGCTCGGCGGGAACGCCCCCTTCATCGTCTTCGACGACGCCGACCTCGATGCGGCGGTCGAGGGCGCGGTGGCATCGAAGTTCCGCAACATGGGGCAGACCTGCGTCTGCGCAAACCGGGTGCTCGTCCAGGACGAAGTCTACGACGAGTTCACCGCGCGGCTCGGCCAGGCGGTGAGCGCGATGAAGGTCGGAGACGGACTCGATGCAGGGGTGGCACAGGGGCCGCTCATCGACATGGCCGCGGTCGAGAAGGTGGAGGAGCACATCGCCGACGCCCTCGACAAGGGGGCGCGGGTGGTGGTCGGCGGCGATCGGCACCCCCTCGGCGGAACCTGGTTCCAGCCGACCGTGCTCGCCGACGTGACCCCCGAAATGAAGATTGCGCGCGAAGAGACGTTCGGGCCGGTGGCGCCGCTCTTTCGCTTCGAGGGCGAGGACGAGGCGGTCACGATTGCAAACGACACCGAGTTCGGGCTGGCGAGCTACTTTTACAGCCGCGACATCGGACGCATCTGGCGCGTGTCGGAAGGGCTCGAGTACGGGATGGTCGGCGTAAACTCGGGCATCCTTTCGGCGGCGGAGGCCCCGTTCGGCGGGGTCAAGGAGTCCGGAATCGGCCGCGAAGGCTCCTACCAGGGCCTCGACGAGTTCCTCGAGACCAAGTACCTGTGCATGGGCGGCGTCTCCGCCTGACGCGGGACTCGGTCCGCGCCCGTGCGTCCGGTGCGGGGGGGAAGTCCCGGGTCAGTCGGGTTCGGATGACGTGACGGTCGCGGCGAGCCGGCCGCGGGCGAGGCGGGCCGTGATCGTCTCGCCGGCCTCCACCGCTCCCGCGTCACGCACGATGTCTCCGTCGCGGTAGATGATGGCGTAACCCCGTTCGAGGGTGCGGTCGGGGCTCACCGCGTGGAGCGCGCGGGCAAGCTCGCGGACGCGGGCGGACTCGCGCTCCCACCGTCCGCCGATCGCTGCGCGACCGCGCGCCGCAAGAGCCTCGAGGGTCGTCCGGTGCTCGCGCGTTGCGAGGCGGTTCCGTTCCAGTCGGTGGACGAGGAGGGTCTTCCGGCGGCGGGCTTCCTCGAGACGGCGCTCGAATGCGGCGCCCGCCCGCCGGCCGAGCTCGTCGGCCCGCTGGGTCAGGTTCTCGATCCGGAGCCGGGGGTGGCGCAGGCGCCTTCCCTGGAGCTCGAGCGCGCTTCGCCGGCGTTCCGCCCCGGCCGCGGCGGCGCGGCGTCCCCGGCCGTCCCCCGCGGCCAGCCGCTCGACGAGCTCGGTGCGGTTCGGCGACGCGCGCTCCGCGGCCGCCGACGGCGTCGGCGCCCGTTCGTCCGCC
>MKWU01002173.1_pt1 | contig 30457 bp, 31 predicted proteins | sample 809101 | NCBI WGS metagenome assembly MKWU01 (sample SAMN05860141, study PRJNA318959) | sponge metagenome | host: Aplysina aerophoba | place: Slovenia: Piran, Adriatic Sea, Gulf of Piran | collected 2013-05-07
CTCGACGTGCAGATTTAGGTGCGGTCAGGCCAGGCCAGGCGTTATGCGGAAAGGGAATGCACCTTCAGGGAAGGAGATGCGCCTTCAGGAAAGGGAATGCACTCTACTGCGCGAGCAGGCGATTCCATGCACCTATCTGTGCATCGAGTGCGGGATCGCCATCAGCTACGGAGGTGCGCCGCGCGTGGTGGGAATCGCGGTGACAGTCCCGGCAGACAGCTTCGAGGCCCGTGAGGTCGGGATAGATCTCGCCGCCGTCGGCGATGGCCTGCTTGTGATGCACCGCGAGTGTGTCCGTACGGCCGCACCTTTCGCACCTTCCGACAGACGTGCCTGGAATGCACCCTGCCCGCGAGCGCACCTTATCGCGCAGGGCGGTCCAGCGCTTGGAGCGGTAGGCTTTCAACTCTCGGGCGCGGCGGCCGGCCATGCTGGTAGGATAGAACACTGATGCAGGCACTGGCTGCAGAGACGGGCGGCGTGTATCCGCCGCCGGACATGGGCGATGCCGTGGTGCGGGAGTGGATGAAGCTTCCGCCGCGGCGAGGGGACGGTCCGGCGCCGGCGCCCGAGTCTTGGTCGGAAGGCCGCCTGGCGGATCGCGTGATCGCCTACGTGGAGAGCTTCGCGGTGTCGCAGGGACACAGCGCGGGCGAGCCGATCAAACTGCTGCCCTGGCAGAAGAGATTCCTGCGGTGCATGTTCGAAGAGAGCGTATCGGAGGCCGCGCTATCGATCGCCAGGGCCAACGGCAAGTCGGCCTTGCTGGGCGCGATCCTGGCGGCCTGTGTCGATCCGAAGGGACCGCTCCATGCGCCGCGGTCCGTGAACCTGGTGGTGGCGAGCACCTTATCGCAGGCGAGGGAGACATTCCTGTTCGCGAAATACCTGCTGATGCAGCGGCACGATCTGACGAATCGCAGGCTGTGGTCGGACACCGAATCGACCGCGGCGGTGCGCCTGGCATGGCGCGAGGACGGCGCCGCTATCCGAGCGCTGTCCGCCAATCCGCGCGGCGCTCACGGCCTCGGATCGTTCAGCCTCGCGCTGCTCGATGAGCCGGCCCAGTGGCAGCCGAACCAGAGCGACAAGATGCACTCTGCGATCTTCACCAGCGTCGGCAAGCAGCCCGGATCGCGGATCGCGGCGATCGGGACCAGGCCGGAATCCGATGATCACTGGTTCTCGGTGATGCTCGACGTCGAGGCCGAGGGACGGCTGGCGCAGTCCTACTCCGTGGATCGAGATACGCCCGATCACCAGATCACGCAGCGGTCCGTGTGGCTGAAGGCCAATCCGTCCGCCAGGAATTGGGAGACACTGGACAAGGCGCTCCGCAGGCAGGCACTGCTTGCCCGCAAGGATACCCGCCTGCTGCGCGAGTTCAAGGCTTTGCGATGCAATATGGGACTGGCCGAGACGGCTCGCGATATCCTGATCGAGGCCGACCATTGGGAGTCCTGCGGATCGAGCCCTCCGGAGCGCTCCGGAGAATGCGTGTGGGGCGTCGACATCGGCGGCAGCGCATCCGGATCGGCGGTGGTCGCGCACTGGCCGGAATCAGGCCGCGCGGAGGCACTGCTGGCATTGCCGTCGAAGCCGGATCTGCGCACTCGCGAGAAGAAGGATTCCGCACCGGGCAAGCTGTATCGGGATGCGCTCGCGGATGGCCTGCTGATCAGGTGCGGCAACCGCACGCCGGATTTGAAGGAGCTGGTCAAGCAGGCCGTCGCGCGGTTCGGAGCGCCCGCCAGGCTCGCCTGCGATACGTGGAAGGTGGCGGATCTGAAGGACGCGCTGGAATCGAACGGCGTGGATCTGGAGGAAGAGGCCATCGAGATGCGGCGCATGGGCTGGCATCACTCCGGCGAGGACGGCGAGGCGCTGCGATTCCTGATAGGCGAGAAGCGCTGGTTCCCGGTCCGCTCGCGGCTGTGGGACTGGAGCATGTCCCGCGCGGTCATCCAGACGAATCACGTTTACGGCATCCGCATGGAGAAGCGCAAGGGCGACGATATCGCTGTTGCGACGACGCTGGCCGCAGGACTGGCCAAGCGCAAGGCCGTGGTCAAGGAAGAGGAAGCGCCCGCGCCGTTGATATTCGGGAAGTATTGATCCAGATCGGTGTATAATCGCAGCAGTGCATCCCCTGGCGAAAGCGGGCGTGGCCGCGCTCGGCATGATCGGCCTGCAGCCCAAGCGCATGTATGGCGTGCCCCTGACGGCGAGCGATTACGCCAGGGCTATCTCGGAGTCCGAGCATGTCGGATTCGGAGACCTGCGCACCAATCCTCTGGTGGCTCGCGAGCGGGCGCTCGCCTATCCGCCGCTGTTCCGGTGCGTGAACCTGATCGCGTCCACGCTGGGCTGGCTGATCGGCGAGGGGCATATCACCATTGTCGACATGAATGGCGAGAAGGTGGATAACCGCCGCTCGAAGCACATTCTGGATTTGATCTGCGGAGTGCCGGACGGCCGGACGGCCTCCGAGACCTTCTGGGCGGACGTCGGAATCGACTATGGCGTGTGGGGGAACTCATGCCTGGCGATCACGCGCAACTCGTCCTACGAGCCCATCGCGCTGCATCGTATCAACCAGCAGACCATCCAGGTCGACCAGGGCTCGACCATGAACCGCGTATACGAGGGATCGCTGTCCGAGGACTGGGCCAGCGTGTATCGCAGTTGGGCGGAGGCCGATATCGCGCATCCGCGCTGGCCGCATACATCGCCGTACAACTCCGGATACCGCTGGGGCATGGCGGAGTCGCCCGTCAGGCTGCTGGATCGCACCATCCGGACTGGCATCGCGGCGGGCATATTCACGGAGAACTACTTCTCGACGGAAGGCTCGCTGAAGAGCAAGCTGGCCATCGGTTTCAAGAACGCCACCACCGCGCAGGTGAAGGAGATCGACGCGCAGATCGATAATTACATGACCAGCCAGCGGCCGCTCACGCTCGGCGATGATCCGACCTTCCACATGATCAAGGAATCGCCGTCGGACGCGGATACGCTGGCCCTGCGCGAGTTCCAGGTCAACGCCACGGGATCGATCTACGGCATGCCGAGCGTGCTCCTGAACCAGAACCTCACATCGTGGGGCCAGGGCATCGCCGAGCTGGGCCGGCTGGCGTGGCAGTTCGGACTGCGGGGGCATGTAGCGGCGGTGCTGTCCGGCCTGCGACCCCGCCTGCTGCTGCGAGGCCAGCGATTCATGGTGTCCGGCCTGCCGATCACGAGCGGCAATCCCAAGGATCTGTCGGGGCTGATCCGCATCCTCGCGGGCCATGCGCAGCCTGCGCCGCTGGCGACTCGCGACGAACTCCGCAAGCTGGCAGGGCTGTCGAAGACGCTGGATGGCAAGATGGCATCGACCGCGGCGCCCGCTCCAGGGCCGACTCCCGCTCCGAATTCGGAACCGGCAATTGGTTGACCGCAGATGCGCGAGGTGTTGTAAGATATGGACATGAGGCCCGGAGACGACCTGCTGCTCAGGTACGGATATCCCAAGGCGATGCTTGAGAAGCACCCTCCCAAGCGGATGGAGGAGGGCTCCTACGATCTGCCCGCGCCGAAGGACGGCAAGATGTTCTTGGAGGGCGTCATCTCGCGTAACGCGGCCGACCTGCGCTACTGGGGATACGCAGCCTTCAACGCCGCGGACGTGCGGAGCATGCTCGGCAAACTGGACGGCGATGGTGTCTTCCACCTCAACAGCGGCGGAGGCGATCCGACCGAGGCGTCAGCCTGTGCGCATGCGCTGCTCGAGTACATGGGCAAGGCAGACGAGTCGGCAGCCAAGGGCATGCTGACGTGCTTCGTGACAGGGATCGCAGGATCCGCGGCCACCTACGTCATGCTGGCCAGTGATCGAGTCAAGATCATGGCCACCGGCGAGATCTTCATCCATCGGGCGCACGGCTGCTTCTGCGGCAACTCGGAGGATCTGCGAGCGGCTGCAGATGGGCTCGACACGACGTCTAGCCAGGCCGCCGGCATCTACGCCCAGAAGACGGGCAAGTCCGAGGACGATATGCTCGCCGAAATGGTGGATGAGAAGTACTATTCCGCCAAGCAGTCCTTGGAGATCGGTTTCGTGGACGAGGTCGTGGAGTTGGTGCAGAACCAACAGGGAGATCCGGATCCGGCACCTTCGGGTGACATGCTGATGCGAGAGTTTGTATCGAAGACCATGGATCTTCGATCAATGGGAGTTTTGTAACGACAGTTGCAGAAGGAGAGAGCAATGCCTGTATACGACAAGACACTGCACGCGGACCTGACCACCAGGGAGTCCGCGCTGCGCGAGCGCATCGCCGCCGTAGGCGCACAGATGCACGATCTCAAGAAGGGCGGAGACGGCTGGACCCCTGACAAGGACGCGTCCTACTCGCGGATGGCCGTCGAGCGCAGCGATGCGTTCAAGGAGTTGGACCGCGTCGCCTCGGACCTCGAGCAGATGAACCAACTGCGGCCGCCCACCAGGCGCGAGAAGGATGCGCCGTTCCGGCGATTCCTGCGCGGCGGCGTCGATGGCCTCGGAGCGGAAGACTCCAAGACCTTCGGCCTGGCACCCGGCGAGCAGCGCCTCGGACCGTCCAAGGGCGAGTTGTTCGTGATCCCGCAGGATCGCGAGTTGCGAGCGGCGGCCTTCGGCGCGTCCGCGCCCCTGCGCGATGGGCCGGGAGTCCCGACGCAGCAAATGGTCGCGCTAGGCTCGGGAGGCTCGAACGCAGGCAACATCGGCGGCATCATGACCTCCGACGAGTACGTCGACAACCTGGCATACATCGGGACCGTCATGCAGGCGTTCCGGATGTCGCAGCGCTCCGTCGGCGGGACGTACCGCACCACGCAGTTCGACACCAAGGATGACGACGGCGAGTTCGTCGACCAGCCTTCCGGCGCTCCGACGCAGGGCGACCTGTCCGCGCCGTCGACCTTCGAGTTGATCCCGCACACGGCGGGCGCGAAGAAGCTGAACATCCGCATGGAGGCGCTCACGGACGCGGTCGGCGATCTCGAAGGCTACGCGCGCAGGCAACTCCAGCGGCGCTTGATGCGCTTCTGGAATCGCCAGTTCACCAAGGCCGAGGGCAATACGGTCACCGACGCGTACGTGAAGTCCTCGACGCAGGGCGTGCGCATCCCCGGCACCGGCAACTTCGTCGCAACGACTCCGTTCGGACCGACCTCCGAGACTGCCAGCCCATACGACAACTTCGTCGACCTCGAGCACTCGCTCGATCTGGCGTATCTCGAAGCCAGCGGCGAGGGCGTGGGCCTGGGCATGATGCTGACGGGCAACGGCATGATCGGCTACACGGTCTCGTACACCGCGCTCGGCGCGATGCGCAAGATCAAGGACACGCAGGGCAGGCCGCTGTGGCTGCCGTCCCTGATCGTCGGCACTCCGGACGAGTTCCTCGGACGCCCGCTGGTGGTCAACGGACACATGGACGCGGTCGCCGCGGACGCCATTCCGGTCACCTTCGGGAACATGGGATCGTTCGAGACGCTGCAGGTCGGCGCGACGCAGATCTACCGCTTCGAGGACTCCGGCACCGTGCCCGATGTCCAGTTCCAGGCATACAACCGGATGGATGGACGGACTCGGCTGCCTCTCGAAGGCGGCAAGAATCCGGCCATCGCGCACATCCTGCTGGGCGGCTAAGCGATCTGGAGGGGCTCGCGAGCCCCTCCGCATCACACGCGGAGTCGCATCCGCAGCCTGGTCCAGAAACCAACGCCCGGAGAGCCGTCGCGCAAGAAGCGCAGCAGCGATCCGGGCGATCTCCTTTCCAGTCCGGCCGCGCGGACGATTGCGCCGTCGCGATGCTTGGGAGCGCCGCACTTATCGCACGCGGCGTCCAGCAGGATGCGCATCTCGCGAGGGCTTCTAGAGACGGCTAACTCGGCCAGCGTCTTCCGAAGGGCGGGATCGACCTTCGTGATCGCGTCCAAGCCTGGCCGATACCAGGTCTTGTTCAGGAGGCCGCGGACCGATCCCGGATCGCTGGCGATGCCCTTGGCATCCAGTTCCGAGCGAGCGAGCATCTGCAGTTCGTTCATATGCCTATTTTAAGCGCAGTCGGACGTATACTTGGAGCACATGCCGTTTATCGATCTCACAGCGACGCCAGTCATAATCGACGGTGCGTGGGCGGACGACCAGCCGTACCTGGTGCAGAACACGTCCACCGCCGATGGCGATGGATTCGTCGATATCCGGGAGACCGTATCGATCCTGTTCAAGCATGGCGATGGAAGCGAGCCGCCCGCCGCGCAGGAGATGCGCGGAGGCCAGGTGCTCAAGCCGCTGGATACCGTAACTCTGCGAGCGGACAAGGCCAATGGCTTCTGGTGGGCGTGGTCGACAGCGCCCGACACCATGAGCAAGATCTCCTACAATCCCGCCCCGCTCGTGTCCGCGCAGCAGGGAGGCGGCGGCACTCCAGCCGGCGGCCTGACATCAGTCGCTCGCGATGCGACGCTGGTCGGCACGGGACAGTCCGGATCGCCGCTGGGCGTGGCCAATCCGTTCACAGCGGATGACGAGGCCAAGCTGGATTCCATCGAGGAGGGCGCCGAAGCAAACCGGACAGCCGCGGAGATCAAGACCGCCTATGAGGACCTGCCGGATACGAATGCATTCACGGATTCCGAGAAGGCCAAGGTTGCGGGCCTGGCGCTGGCGGACATCGAAGCGGCCTTCGTCGGGGCGCGAGTGATCGGATCGGGCGCCTCGCGGCAGATCGAACTGACGCGCAACTCCGGATCGAGATCTGTCACGTTGAACGTGCCGGACACGATCGGCGGCCCGGGCGGGACGGACGGAGTCGTCACGGCGATCTCGTTCGCGGGGACGACCATCACATTGCAGCGCTCGGTGGGCGATCCCCTGACGGCGGACATCGCCGCGATCAGGCAGACGCTGGCCGAGCTAGGCGGCCTGACCCAATCGCAGGTCGATGCGCGAGTGGAAGCGGGAGTCGAGGACTGGGCGCAGGACGGGAACTCAGACCAGATCCCGGACGCCAAGATCCCTGCATCGATCGCCAGGGACTCGGAGCTGCCCGATGTATCCGGCTTCCTGACCGAGCCGCAGGTCGATGCGCGAGCCGCTGCCCGCTACACGGACGACGAGAAGACCAAGCTTGCCGGCATCGAAGCCGGCGCCGAGCAGAATCCGACACTCGCCGAGCTAGGCGGCCTGACCCAATCGCAGGTCGATGCCCGTGCAGCGGCCGCGGCATCCGCGCGCTATACGGATGCGGAGAAGGCCCGCGTCGCTGTGGCAGAGCAGAACGTGCAGGCCGACTGGGACGAGATGGACACCGCCTCGGACGCGTTCATCCGCAACAAGCCGGAGATATCGAGCGGCGGCGGTGCATCCGACAAGCAGGTGGTCACGCTGGTCGCTGCTGTCGAGTCCACGGTCACGCTGGCGGCTGCGCTGTCGACCTACAAGGCCATCGCGATCATCCGTCCAGGCGAAGACGAAAGAGGAGTGACGATTCCAGATAGCGCATTTGTGGAGGCATCCGCTCTGGATGGTACTGCCGTGAACGCGTCTACAACTCTGTACACTGTCGATGCGGGCAACATATACGAGATTGACAGATCGACGGGCGCCAGCACTCTGGTTCTGTCGGCATTCGAAGGACTGCCGGCATATCGACCGCCGCTACGAGTATTCCAAGGAGTGGGCGGAGAACTGCTAGGCGCCGGAACTTCGTCAATTGATACGCAAGGATTTGCGCAGTTAGCTTCAGGACGAGTTGTCTCGTATCGCCCTGGATTTATGAAAACGGATCCGTATATCAGGGCTGGCGTTTGGCCCTCGCCAAGTGTCCGAATTGGGAGCCACTTCGCCGTTATCGACGATACTCTGTATGAAGTACAACCTATTTCCACTTCCGGATTCGGAAGTCAAACGCTACGGCTGATCAGGTATTCGGAATCCTTTGCGGCCACGCAAGTGTACTCAGCGGGTAGTAGGAGTGTTACGGCTGCGGGTGTGCGATCAAACGGCGTCTACTTTATAGAAGGTTTATATCTGAATAAGACTGCATCGCTTACGGACGGTACTTCGTCGCGAATCGGAGAAGTCGCCGGTTCGTCAGCCCAGGCTCGCGCAATAGCCGCTGGCCCGATCAACGAGATTGACGGCGTATCGTACCTAGCGGATCTGTCGAGGATAGATTTAACAACGGGCACCATCAATTACGCTAGGCGCACAGTGGTCGGGAGGCAAACGCTATCGACCTTTTCTGCTCCTTCGCAGATCAGGCGCCAGCGAATCTACCTAGGCGACGGCGAACGCAACTGGATCGAGTTATGGCGAGAGTCCACGGATGCCGCAGGGCAGATCAGGCTCTACAGCCCGATGGCAGGTCGTCTCGCCATTATCGGCATCGCCTAAGCAGTAAAGGCTGTATAATTGGACGCATGGCCAGACGCGACCGCGCAACGTTGAAGCAGCAGATCGCGCGGGACATTCCCGACAACGTTTCGAGAGAAGTGTCCCCGATGGACTGCAGGGTCAATATCGAGGATCTCGCAGACTCCGCAGTATTCCCGGGCGATCCGGAACTGAGCGCAGCGGGCCTGACAGCCGTGCAGGTCGAGGCGCTGGCGGCGGTGGCCAATGCCTTCGTGGGCGCGACCGTATCGGGCACCGGGACGAGCCGCATCGTAACGCTGGCCAGGAATGGCGGCGGGACGGTCGAGCTGGCATTGCCGGATACCACAGGAGCGGGACCGACACCTTCGGATGGCGTGGTCACGGGCGCATCATTCACAGGCACCACGCTCACGCTGACGAGAAGCGTGGGCGATCCGCTGACAGTGGATCTGGCCAGCCTCCGCAGGACGCTGTCGCAGCTTGGCGGCCTCACGCAGACGCGCATAGAGGCCATCGCGGCAGCCGCGGCATTGGCGCGATTCTCGGATGCGGAGAAGGGCAAGCTTCAGGGCGTCGAGGCGAACGCCACGGCAGACCAGACCGGAGCGGAGATCATAACGGCCTTGGAAGCCGAATCTGGGGACGACAGGCTGGACGCCTCGGCTGTCAAGAACCTGCCCGAAGGCGGCGCAGATCCGACAGTGGCGCAGGTTCGAGACCTGGAACGGCAGGCAAGGTGGATCCCGGCATCGCGAGTGGCCGTTTCGTATCCGAGTTCGACAATACCCCGAATCACGCTGACGCTAGATCCAGCCATTACGTCTGCAGAACGCGATGCGATCTTGCCCGGCTTGGCGCTCGAGTTCAAGTTCCCTGCGGTCGACAGAGCGTTTGGTCTTATCCAACTGGACGCGCGAATCCCTAGCGTGCGGGCAAATACCTTGTTGCTAAGGCCCAGCGGAATCAACCTCACTTCGGATGTCGTGGTCACAGGACAGGTCATCCGCGTGGTCGCGAGCGACTACAGCGGCAACGGTGTCGTTCGATGGATCGTAACCAATGTCCATCCGCCAGCGGACAGCGGCGGCCTGACCGAAGCGGAGGTTGATGCCCGCATTCGAGCGCTGGAAGGCGTCACGGCGCAAACGTACAACGAGATGATCGCTGCGCCGAGCCAGGACTTGCGCATCTACACCGCTGCGGATCTGGTGGAAACGATCCCGAATCGAGATGCGCTGGACGGCAACTATATCGCCCTGCTGCGAGACACCACCACGCTGGAGTATCCCAACTCCGGAGCGGACGTGGACTCCATTCGCATTTACGTGCGCGGATCGGATCTGACCACGACCGAGGTGCATCGAGAGCCTTGGACTCGCATCCAGGACCGGCGCAGCATCCCGTTCAATATCTCGGCGGCGGAAGAGTCCGGAGCATCCGGCAGGATCCAGCGCATCGCGATCGACGGCGGGTTCAGGAACGCCTACCACTTCATCGTTACGTTCTTCGACGACACGACTCCGATCTGGTCGACGGATCCGGCCACCTTGTGGCTAGAGGACGAGACGCGCCGGCCGGAGGTGCCTGCAGGGAGTATCGGACGAGACAAGCTGTCCGCGCAACTGAACACCGATCTGGCCGAGTTCACGACAGAGATCGAGAGGGCCTTTCAGTCCATCGCCGGCCTGAACCCCGTGATCACGAACCTCGGCGATCTGCAATCCATCACGGTGAGCACGGCGCAGAGCTACAGCAATGCATTGGATAACCAGGCGGGCTCTGCGAAGCCGCTAATCCTGGTAATGAGCGCGGCGGTGTCCGGGACGCGAGCAGGTACCGCCTTCAGTTGGGACGCCGGGGACGTGATTTGGATACCGCCTACCAGCGTGGCTACCGAGCTGCTCTTCACTCTTCCCCAGGGTACTGGCACTGGTACCTCGACCATCCGCAGGCGCACGATTCGCAGCGTTACTGCCAGCGCGTCAATCGTCGACGGGGACCGCGGAAACATCCTGGCGATTCTGGATGACAGCACCTCCAACGTCAAGCGCGTGCAACTGCCGCCGATAGCGACGGCAGGCGAAGGCTTTGAGGTCACTCTGCTCAACGCAGGCGCAGGCCGCGCGCGGCAGTTGCTGGTTGCCTCAACGGCCGACGTCATAATTCCGCGCTCCAACAACCCGGCATCCTTCGTCGAGCTGCCAGACCCGAAGTCGAGCATCACGCTAATAGCAACCTCCATGGCTGCTGCAGCGTTCGGCAGAACCGGATCCAGATGGTGCGTGGTCGAAACCAACGAAGACGCCTCGGACGCAAGGACGACGGCGACCGCTGCACAGACTGCGGCTGACAGCGCTCTGGGCCGGACCCAGCGCTTGCGTCCCATCTCGCGATGGATACGCGGGGCAGGCGCGCAAACGCTCCTCCTGGAATGGAAGCCGGTCGGTGCGGTGGCTAACGGCGCAGCGCTCACAGTAAACGTGGGCGGGACTCCCGTCACAGGCGTCACGACCTCGGAAGGGCTGGCAGCATCGGACACGAACGGAACGGTCCTGTCGCTGGCGGTCAACGCCACGAACGCGGGCAACATCGACCGCGCCGCAAACACGGTGGCAGGGCACGTCGAAATTCAGATCACCCACGGCGGCGTGACCGACACGACATGGATGGCGGCCGTCACTCCGGAAGTCGCGGCAGACGACCTCGCCCTGTTCCAGCGGCGGAACCCTACCACCGTGCTGGCACTCACTGACGCTGCTTCGATTGCTTGGAACGCGGACAGCGGACTTATGGCCCGTGTGGTGCTAGGCGGGAATCGAGCAATAGCGAACCCGACGAACGTGCAAACCGGCGATGTGCTGGTTCTTCAGGCGGTCCAGGACGGGACAGGGAACAGAACTCTTTCATGGGGCAGCAACTTCCTCTGGGCCGAGGGCAGCGCACCGACGCTCAGCACCGCAGCTAACGCTCTGGACGTGATCACCTTCCTCGCGCTCAGCCCGACAATGCTTCGAGGACACGTATCGTAATGAGCCTGCTAGCCTGGTATCACGCGGTCGTCGGATTTGAAGCTGAAGGGCCTGCCCCTGTCGACCAGCCCGGAACTCTGGACCCTGGAGTGACGATCTCTGGCAGGAATCGCGTGTTCGCCTCCGTGCTATCCGATCCGGATGGTATCCGCAGCGTGGGCAGGGCGACCGTCACGGCGCGGTCCGACGGGCAGGTTGCAGAGATCACGTTTACCAGGCGCGACGCCAACACCTTCGTTCACGCGATCCCGCGGCGCAATAGCCGGTGGAATTCCGGGACGATGAGCGTGGCCTACATCGATGGCCTTGGAAACTCAATCACATTGGTCGCCGACTGGACGGTAACATAGGGCCATGAGGTTCGCCAGTTACGAGGGGCGCTACCTGCCGGAGAGACCCGAGAACATCTGGGGCCACCCGGCAGGCACGTTTTGGTGGGGCGACATCCAGTGGACCGACGAGGCTCACGGCAAGCGCACGTACCGGGCTTTGTGGTGCGTGTTGCCGCACTCGTACAAGCTGGCCGACGGGACCGTGAAAACCGAGGACCATCCCAGTGCCCTGCCCGTATCCGGCGACGTGCCTCCCGACAGCGCGCGGTGGGACTGGGACGGCAACGCGGAAGCGCCGACGCTCAACCCGAGCATCCTGTGCGGCGGCCACGACGCCTCCAGTTGGCACGGCTACCTGAGAGCCGGTCGGTTCGAGGCTTGCGAGTAGAATGAAGCCATGCCAGACGAACCGATGCCGCCGCTGCCGGAGATCCGCAACCGTGCGAACCTCCTGAAGTGGCGCAATGAATACCACGCTTGGAAGGAGCGCCTGAACAGCGCGGCGACCAAGGCCCGCCGGGACGAGGAACTGGCGCTATGCAAGCCGCCCAGCAAGGCATGGCGCATCGGCAGTTGGATCGCGTGGGAGCCGCCCGACACGGCGGACCGGAAGCAGGTCACGGGCTACTGGATCAGCCAAGAGTTCGAGCCGGGCAAGTGGTCGCACGAGGGCGATTATCGCCAGCCGCATGTTCGCTGCGCCAAACTGATGGGAGCATTCCCGGCGGTCCGAGTTGAGAGCTACTACAAGAACATGGTCGGAGGGAATGGTCCGCGCTTCTACAGCGAGATCCTGCGGCCTGGACCGGAACCGGAGTGGCTGGTCCACCGGGTGGAGTACTACGCCTCGGAGAGGCGCTACGGGCGCGCACACGTCGAGCGCTGGCTGAGGGTGCTGGCAGCCTTCGGATACCGGACTCCGACCGCGGTGCGCGGCAGTATCATAGACACGGCAGGGCACGAGCCGATCACGATGGCCGAAGCCCTGGACTGCCTTGGGCGCTACTCGTGGCGCAGATGGCAGCCAGTGGTAGAGGTGCTGGAGAGACTGGAGCTAGCGAAATGAAGAGACCCGTTCCCATCGACCAAGCCCTGCACCGCCGCATGCGGCTGATAGCGCAGGCGCTGGCGGAGAGAGTCGCGCCGGGGCCGTGGGCAGGCTACCGCGCGGATGAACTGCTGCTCACGCGCTACGAGCGCCCCAGCAGCCTCGGAGGCGCGCCCACGGTGTCGTACAGCCGAGTCGGCAATCCCGGAGCGCAAATCTCGATGGGCTTCCTGCAGATGGTCGATATCCAAGAGGAGCGAGTCAGCGATCGGCAGGTGACGCGAGATGGCATCCAGGAGCGGCACAGGTTCGACGTGGGTTTCAAGCACGCGATCCACTATCGAGAGGAACTCGTGCATGAGTTCGAGCGCACCGTCTCGTTCTCACAGGCCGCAAAGCAGGCGTGGGAGGTAGCGGCGAAGGCCAGTCTCTCGGTGGAGTACGCGGGCATCAAGGGCGCCGTCGAGGTGTCCGGCAAGTACGGCCAGGAGTTGGAGCAGCGAGCCAGCCAGAGCACCACGGAGCGCGACCGCATCACGAAGGTGCTGGAGTTCACAGGGCCTGCCGAGTTCACGCTCGAGGCATTCCGGAGCAGGAATCGCGAGCGCCGTGTCGTGACCGCTCGAGCGGACTTCGACGGCAAGATCTATTTCCGAACGGACGGCCAGTGGGAGTTCACGACGTTCCGCACGCAGTTCCTCCCGGTGGCCCGGAGGACTGCCAGCGACGATATCTACGGCTACGAGCAGTTCCGCGCCAAGCCGCTCAGCGATGCAGAACTGGATGCGCTCGAAGCGCCGGCGGACAGCCTGATCGAGTTTCCGGTCGAGTACGACGAGGTGCTCACGCAGACGCTGCGCGAGGTCTAATGTGTCCGTCGAACTGTGGGCCGCGATGCTGGCAGTGAGCATGGTGTGCGTGATGATCGGGTACGCAGCCGGCTACCTCAAAGGCAGGAATGATCGGCCGTGGGATTGATCGATTCTGTCGTATCATGGTTTCGCTCCAGAGGCGCTGTTGCCTCGGAGCCAGAACGGAGGATCCAGATCATGGACCTTACCAATTTGAAGTCGGCGGTCGTGGGCTTCGACGCCGCAAACGCCGCGCACTCGCAGGCTGTGGATGCGCAGAACATGGCCAAGTCGAACGTGACAGGAGCGCAGGCCGAGTTCGACAAGGCGCATGCGGACCTGGCGCAAGCTAACGCGGCCGTAACCGCTGTCAACGCGGAGGTCGTACAGGCCGAGAAGGATCGCACTGCCGCCTACGCGCAGGTGCTCGCCGAGGCCCGCGCCTTGGCCAACCAGGACGACGCCGCCGGCAACACCAGCCCGGCAGCGTAAGCTTCCCCCACCGGATGTCCCGGGCAAGACACTAAACTGCCCAAATCCCTGCCGCGGTGGTAAGATACTGGCATGCACGTAAATAACCTATTCCCTGCGCTCCGGATCGCTCCTCGCGATCTAAAGTGGGTGATCTTCCTGCTGGCGTGGCTGGCATCGATGGGCTTGGGCCTGACGCTGTTCACGGGCGATGGCTTCCTGGAGAAGGTCGCGCATCGATTCGACCGCACCTGGCTGCATCTGATTGCCAGTCCGTTCGCGTATATCGGCATCATGTGGAGTCTCTGGATCGTGGATCGCAAGGCCGAGCGCATCGACATCAAGGGCTGGGGCGTATTCATCTGGCCCGGAGTGCTGGGCACCATCGCGATCGCGGCGCTCGAATGGGCAGGCCCCGGATGGGTGGGCCCAAATGGAAGCGCGGCCGACAGGTTCAAGTCGGTACTGGACGTGCTGGCCTGGATGGGCATGTTCAGCATCACGGGCTGGACTCTGTGGCGTCTGACGGAACTGCTGGCGGTCGCTCGCGGTGACATTCAGAAGGCTAGGATCGCGAAGCTGGCGAGGCGGTAATGGCCGAAGACTACCGCAGGGTGCTGGACGACAACTATCTGTCGCTGGCAGAACTGGCGTGCCATGATGCGGATCGCACTCCGTATCCAGTGCAGTGGCGAGACACGCGCTTGGTGCAGTTGGCCAAGCTATTCGGATCGCTGCGCCACTACATGGGACACCCGCTGATCGTCTCGTCCGGATACCGGACTCCGGAGCATCAGGCCAAACTGGTCCGAAGCAAGACAGGTGCGCGGAATAGCCAGCACGTCCAAGGACGCGCCGTGGACGTAGCTACGCCGCGAGGACGGCCTGTCGCGCAGTTCCACCAAGAAGTCCGCGTGTGGGCGAAGGATGAGCCGCTGCTGGGCGGCCTGGGATTCTACTCCTGGGGGATTCATCTGGATTGCAGACAGCGCAAGAACAACAGGCTCGCATCGTGGGGCCGTAACAGAGTGGAGGCATAGCCATGTTCCCGATCGGAGACATCATCAAGGGCGCCGGCGACATAATCGGCAAGTTCAAGATCAGTCCTGCCGAGAAGTTGGATGCGCAGCACAAGCTGAACGAGCTTCAAGTTCAAGCGAACCAGATGGCCTTGGACTATGAGGAGAACGTGCTGAAGGAGCGCGCGTCGATCATCAAGGCCGAGGCGCAGGGAAGCTGGCTCGCAGCCAACTGGCGGCCCATCGTAATGCTGGACCTGGCCGCTCTGATGTCCGCGCACTGGCTGGGCTTCACGCCGGAGAACATCACGCAGGAAGCCGTGGATCACATGTTCGACGTTATCAAGCTGGGCCTCGGAGGATACATAGCGTCGCTAGGAGCGGGCAATGTGATCCGAGAGTGGAGGAAGGGACAGGCCGCACCTGTACAGCCTCCGACACCGCAGCAGGCTGGCAGGAACTAATGAACTGGACGGATCTGGCGGGCCTCGCGGTCGAGTTCTCGAAGGGCTTCGCATACAGCATGTGCGGCCTGCTACCGACCTATCCAGTCCTGTACTGGCTATCAGGCAGGCTGGGGATTCGAAGATGCCAGACGAAGCGCTAGCATGGATCATCAAAGTCCTCGCAGGTCTCGCAGCTATCGGCGGGACTTTGTATCAGTTCGTGATACGACCGTTGATTGCCAGGATGAATCGGATCGAGGCCGACCTCAAGCAGCGCGAGAGAGATGGATCGAGCAAGCGGAAGGATATCTACGATGAGATAAAGGCCGCGAGGCACTCGCTCAGAGAGCGCATCGGAGCGGTCGAGAGCGATCTAGTCGATAGGATGCATAAGTTGGAATTGAAGGTCGCTAGCCACCTGAAGAACGGCGAGTGAGGAGTATACTGGAGTCATGGCGATCGCGACTGCCGCAACCGACATCGTCAGCCTAGCGCTGATGAAAGAGGAGTTGGGCATTCCCGAGGAGGCCATCGAGAAGGACGCGGCCATCACCGCCCAGATCGAGGCGGCTACGGCGTGGGCCGCGGAGAAGACATCCAAGCCGATCCTCAAGACGGACGGCGAGCACCGTGCAATGGGATTCCCCAGGTACGGAGCGCCCATCCGGATACCGTACAGATACCTGCTTGAGGAGAATCTGGCGGTTGAGTACTGGACGCCGGAGACGGAGCCGTGGGCCGCCGCGGACGGAAGCCTGAGCGGCGATACGCTGGGCAGGCTGGAGTCGCGATACGAGCGCGGATTCATGCTGTACCCGCACGGCGGTGCATGGCCGGAGGCGCATCCGGAGGCGCCCGTCGTTATCCGATTCAGGATGGCGTGGGATCTGCCCGGAGCCATCCGCCAAGCCGTGATCCTGCAGGTGCGCGACTTCTTCGAGGGCCAGAGGGAGTCGCCGAGGATCAGCGCCGCGGAAACCATCCTGCAGCCATACGTGACATACGGGACGCTGCTCTGATGCCTGAAGGAACCCACCGCATAGTCCTGCGCGAGCCGATCTCGCAGCGCCAGGGTCCGAGCGGAGCGCCGGAGATCGCGGAGTGGCGAGATCACGTCGCGTGGGCCCAGCGCGTGGACAGGGGCGGCTCGCGAGTTATCAGGGACGAAGCGCTGAACCTTGAGTGGGATTCCGAGTTCACGTTCCGCAGGCACAAGCGGATCGAGGGCTTGAATCAGACGTGGGTTATCAGGGATGCTCGCGGCCTGGAGTACAACATCGCGAGAATCGGATTGGTCGGCGGCACATTGACGGACCAGTTGCGCATCAACAAGTTCAGGGTACAGGCCACATCGCCGGAGGTGCGCACAGATCAACTGCCGACTCTGGTTGATCAGACCGCGTTCTCCAGCGGCTTCGACTTCGGATTCGAGTAATACGCCATGAGAGACAATCCAACAAATTTCGTCCGGACGCTACTGCTGGAGTTGGAGGACAACTCCGGGAATCTGTGGCTTGCGGATCGCAGCGGATTCCTGCGCGTCCAGCCCGTCGCGTACCTCAACGCCCTGCCGCGCGGACAGATCGGCGCGAGCTACAAGACGGAGTCCACGGAAGTAGAGGCGATGCAGGGCGGGTTCAATATCGTTTCCCAAGACGTCGAGATAACCTTCGTGAGCACGAACCACGACGCGCTGGTGCGGATCGAGCAAGACCTGTTCCGCGTGTTGAACGACAGGGAGCGGACGGAGGGGCGAGTGCTCGCAGTTGTCGGACCTTCCGAGGACTGGGATGACGACAACAAGCGCTACTCGCGCTCCATCGATCTGACGGTGTCCCGCTAATGCCCGACAGGCTGTCCGCGACGGTCGAGTACACCGGAGCCGCGGATCCGAACAAGTTCGAGAAGATCCATCCGTTCATCGGCCTGGACATATTCGAGGACGGCGTCAAGGCCGCGGGCCGCGTGGTCACCAAGAAGATGCGCCAGACCAAGGTGTTCAAGGATCGCAGCAGGACGCTGCGCAAGAGCTTCCGAGTGGCTGGATCGCGCTACGGCAGGTTCGTGCCGTCTGCCCGTATCCGAGCCGCTCCGCACCTGCAACTGATCGAGCTTGGACACAGGGCGTTCGGACCGCCGGCAGGCAGTCGCGAGCGAGCCGGCAGGTTCTCATTCGGCGGGCGCGATAAGTACGTCGACTCCGGCAAGCGCACGAAGAAGCGACCGTTCTCGCGCAAGGCGCTGCGAGTGTCCCGCGGTGCGCAGATCCGCGCATTGAACCGCGTGGTCGAGCGAGGCGTCGCCCGCATCGAGCAGGAGTTGCAGAAGGGCGAGTACGGTCGCAAGACGCTGCGAGCGCTCAACCGCGACAGGCGCTACAAGAAGGTCCGCGAGAGGGACGCAAGGCGGCACGGGCTGCTGCTCTATTAGCGGATCGGTGGTATAATCCTAGCAGTCTCAAGGAGGAATCCCATTGGCACTCTTTACAGATCTCTACTCCGTCGGCAAGCGCAAGACCTACCTCAAGCTTGCTGGCGAGACGGAGTATACGCAGGTACCCGGAATCATCTCGGATGACATCTCGCCCGGCGAGGCCGAGACCACCTCGGTCGACTTCCAGGAGGGCAAGATCCAGCGTACAGGCTCTCCGGACCCTCCGGCGATCACGCTGGAGTTGATGATGAACTACTGGCATCCGACCAGTGTCGACATCCGCAAGGCATACCGCGAGCGGACGCAGCGCGACTTCCGCACGGTGACCGAAGGCGAGTTGCTCTTCACGGCGCCGTCCGGTACCACGGTGGCCATCGCCGTCACTGGCGTATGCACGTTCGCAGGCGACGGCGCTCCGGACTTCGCATCGAACAACTACGGTCCGGGCCAGGTGATCGGCGTCGGAGGCACCAACTACACGATCCGCAGCATCGTCAAGGCGGGCAGCGCCTACACGGTGACGGTGGACGAGTTGGGCACCGACAATGCGCTGTCGAAGCCGGGCGTGGTCAACGCCGCGGCCTTCACCATCTTCAGGCCGACCAAGCAGCAGGACTACACGGCCCGCGTTCGCAATGCAGGCTCCGAGGACGCTCCGGCAGGCGGCGACGTCCGCACCCAGATCCTGCTCGCTCCGCCCAGCGTGCTCTCCGAGTCGACCTTGATTCCGGTGACGGCGTAATGGCGAGCCTTGGCGAATCGCTCTCGGATCGCCGCGAGGAAGAGGTCACATTCACGCTGGACGGCGTGGAGCATACCCGGACTCTGATCGAGCCTGGTATCGACGCAGTGCTCGATCAGCGCCGGTTGTTGGTCGAGCATCGCGAGGACGCGGCCACATTGCTGCTCAGGACGAGGGCCAGCGCCGTGCGGCACTGCCTGCCGGACGACGATCTCACGCAGGACCAGGCCATGCTGCTTGTGGCCAGAACCGGCGGAGAGTTGGGCGAGCTGTCGTCCAAGGCGTGGAAACTGATCGGAGGGAAGAACCCCGGCGCACCGGCTAAGGCCGACGACGCAAACCCTACAAAGTAGCCCACGCGCTGGGCATGAGCGTGTCCGACATGCGGGCCACCATGTCCGCGGGAGAGTACGCCAGGTGGGAGGAGCACTTCGCCAAGTACCCGCCGCACGGCCGTCTGGCAGAGCAACTGCTGGCCACCCTGTGCTGCTTCGCCTCGCAGTGGATGGCGGCGCATGCCAAGGAAGGCAGCAAGCCCGCCGTGCTGCAATTGCACGACCTGCTGCCGTACGTCGAATCGCCGGAGGAGAAGCGCGCCAAGCGCACCCCTGCGCAGATCGAGGCCGACGTCCAGCGTGAGTTGAACGCGGCACTGCGAGGATAGTCTTTACGTTGTAAAATGGGCGTGTGCCACGAGGCGGCGTTACTACACTGATTCTTCGCGGAGATTCCTCCGATCTCGTAAACGCGCTTCGAGAGGGCGGGAATGAGATCCGCAAGACGAGTTCCGAGACCCAGCGCCTGCAGAAGGATTTGGAGTCGCAGAGCACCGTACTCGGCAAGCTAGGGCCTGCACTCGGCCTGTACGGATCGCAGATCGCATTGGCGGGTGCAGCGATCGTAGCGGCGGCGGCGGGAGTGGCCGCGTTCGTCCGCAGCCAGGGAGAGATCGCTCGCGAGTTGGAGAACTCCGCTCGCATCCTGGGCATATCGATCCAGCAGTACGAGGCGTTCGTGTCGTTGTCCGCACGCGTGGGCGGCGAGGCGGATCATATCCGCGAGGCCTTCCGGACGCTGTCCGAGCGCGTGTCGGAGGCTGCGCAGGGCAGCGGCGATGCGACAGAGGCGTTTGATCGCCTGGGCGTGGCGATCCGGAATCAAGACGGAACGCTGCGCACCCTGCGAGGAGTGCTTCCGGAGGTGTCGCAGGCCCTGCGAGAGATGGCCAGCGCCGAGCGCATCGAGCTTGGCAATATCCTGTTCGGCGATGAGGACGGCCGCATCCTGCTGTCCATAATGGAGCGCTACGGCACGGAGCTTGAGAATATCGCGGACGGCACCGATACGCTGGGCGCCGTGGGAGGGAGCGTAACCGGTATCCTGGCCCGCGCATCGGAAGGATTCGCGGCGGCAGGCACGGAGGCTGGCAGGCTGGCTCTGGAATTGGCGTCGATAGCCTCTCCGGGCGTGATCCGAGCGCTGGAAGATGTCGTGTCGGTGCTCGGCGTGATTCGCACGGGAGTGCAGTTCTTCGTGCCCGTCAACCGCCTGGCGGAGGCCGCCGAGCGCGCGGACCGCCTCAGGGCCCAGTACGAAGGGATCATCGGGACGCAGGAGCGCCAGCAGTTTATCGCGGACCAACTCGCGACTCTCGAAGAGGAGCGCTTGGACGTCACGCGGCGATTGGCCGTAATCACGGCTTCGCTCGCGGACGGAGCGCCGGGCAGATCAGCGGCCCAGCGCAGGGCGTTCAGGGCCGAGGCGGAAGAGTTGCAAGTCGTCCGCACGGCGGTCTTGGATGTCGCTCGAGCGCTGACGGATTTACAGAACGACGTCGAGGGCGGAGTAACGTTCAGCACGACACTGGACGCGGCAGCATTCGACGAGGCGATAGCGACGCTGGCCGAGCGATCCGCGCTGACCATCGATCTGAACATCGCGACTCCCGAGGAGATCGCCGCGCAGGCGGCGGAGGCCCGCAGGCAGTTCCAGGCAGTGCTGGACACCGCTCCGTTGAGCTTCAGGTTGAATCCCGACCTGGAGGGACTGAACGCCGCGACGAGCGCTCTAGCCGAGCAGTCCGCAGAGCAGGCCGGAGTGGCGGCGCAGGCGGGCATCGCGGCAGGCGAGACTGATCGACAACTCGCGGCCACGGCCCAGCTAGCATCGGCGCAGCGCAGGCTGAACGCAGGCCAGCGCGAGCGAGAGCGACAGGCGGAGCGCATCTCGCAGCAGTTGGAGCGGCAAAGGGAGTTGTCCGAGCAGGTGGGCCAGACGCTCGGCTTCGGCATACAGAACGCACTGCTGAACGCGGAGAACCTATCCGACGTGCTGAGCGGCATCGGCAGATCCCTGGCAGGTCTGCTTATCCAGTTCGGACTGCAGAGTCTCCCGGGAGTCGGCGGATTCTTCGGCGGAGCGCGCCAGAGCGGAGGCCCTGTCAGCCGCGGACGGGCGTACGTGGTAGGAGAGGACGGTCCCGAGTTGTTCGTGCCGCCCACCGACGGCACCATCTTGGCCAACGGCGGAAGCGGAGTGACGGTCAACTTCGCACCGACCATCCAGACCACCGACGGCCAGATCCGAGACGTGCTGGCAGCCGAGATGCCGACGTGGGCGGAACTGATCGGACGCACCACGCAGTCCGCGATCGCCCGCAACAGGGGCAGGCCGAGTTCGGTGTCCGGGAGGTAGGCATGGCGCACAGGATATTCCCCAATCGCCTGCGGGACCGCGTGCAGGTATCGACCTACGCTCCGCTGGATCCTGCCGAGGTGCTGCAGACCGCGGCGCAGACCACGCAGGTGATCCGCAGGGGCTTCGGCCGCTGGCAGGGAGTGCTCACGTTCGGCTTGATGGAGATCGGCGAGGGCGAGGATATCCGCGATATCGAGGCGTGGCTGGCTGGATTGGAAGGTCGGATCAATACCTTCGATGCGCCCATCGGCATTCCGAACGTGGGAGATATCGCGGGACTGGACGCAGGCGACATGAACACGCCGCCGCAGGCCCTGCAACTCGGCGGCGATATCACCCTGTCGGGCGGCCTGGCGGTCATCCCCGTGAGCGGAGCGGATGCAGGGCTGCTGCGAGGGCACGTTATCAGCGTGGGAGGCCAACTGTACAAGCTGCAATCCGATCTAGGATCCGGCACATGTACGGCACTGCCCGCTCGCGTAGTCGGCGCATCCGGCGATCCCGTGGAGTGGCTGCGTCCCGTGCAGAAGGCTCGCGTGGGAACGCGCGGCGTCGGCTATGGAAGGCGCTCCGGAGGACTGGTCGGACCGTGGACGATCCCGTGGGTCAGCGAGGCTGTATAGATGCATCTGGCATACGTTATCGAGGTCGGCATCGGATCCGGCTTCCTAGTTACCACGCATGAATCCGATATCACGCTGGGGGACAAGACCTACGCCGGCGGCCTGGCCATCAACGTGGACGACGTGCAGATCTCGGAAGACTCTCCGGACAACCGCACGACCCTGACGTTCTCGCTGATCGAGGGAGCGAATTATCTGGAGTTCGGAATCGACCCCGGCCCTGTGGAAGTGCTGATCGGCTTTGCCAGATCCGAGGACGGCGCGGAGTGGACCAGGATGGATCGCGAGCTTCGCGGCAAGCTGTCCACGCCCAACATCGAGGGCCGCGAGGTGACCGTAGAGATGGAGTCCATACGCGGCGACGTGGACTCGGACGGCATCCGCTACTGGTCGCACGAGGACCAGCAGCGCGCGTACAGAGGCGACAGGGGCTTCGAGTACACGCGAGCCATCGCATCCGGACGTGAAGTCGGAGGTCCGCTCTAATGCCATTTTTTGTGGCCATAGGAATCGCCCTGATCAAGGTAGCCTCGCTCGGAACAGCATCGCTGGGCGCATTCGCAGCTGCCGCAACAGTCGGCAAGATCGCCGTGTTCGCAGCGGCATCCATAGGATTGAATCTGGCCGCTCGAGCGTTCCGCAAGGATGGATCGGGCTTCAGGCCAGAGATCGCCAGGCAGGTCGTGCAGGCCGGAGCGCTGGCGCAGCGGTGGGCATTCGGAGAGGTGCGCTCGGGAGGCTATCTGGTCTACGCGGGCAGCCGTCGAGGCGTCACCGCTCGGGCGGCCTACGTACTGTCCAACGGCGCTTGCGAGAGCTTGGACGCTGTCGTGCTCAGGGGCGATTACATAGAACTAGTCAGCGGCGATGACGGCTGGCTGCACCCCAAGTCCGGCACGGCGGAGGACGGTTCGGAACTCAACCCGTATCGCGGCAAGGTGCGGTTCATGGTGAACTTCGCCGCAGACGGCAACCAAGGCTCCGAGCTTCGCACGGTGCCCTACAACTACGGCGATGACGCAGAACCGGGCACATTGCAGTTCGTGAATACCGATGGGACCACGTCTTCAGAGCCGGGACTTGCCACGGTTGCGGTGCGCTATCAGAAGCGGCGGTATCCGCGTGACAGCGAGTTTTTTAACTCGCAGACTGCAGGGACGATTGAGATCGTCGAGGAGCCCTACGCAACGGACTTCCCGGCATGGACGGAGGATCACAGGCTCAACGGAGTCTCGTGGGTTTCGGTCGAGTTCACCCAGCCGGATTACGAGGACTTCAAGGATCGCTTCTGGCAGTACTGGCCTTTCCATCAGATAGAGTTCGTGTTCAAGGGCATGAAGCTGACATGGCCCGGCCAGGACACGCCGACCTGGACTCGCAACGTCGCTGCGATCTACCACTGGTGGCTGACCGCGAGACGCGGCGTTCCCGCGGACAGGATCGACCGTGCCGCGTTTGATGCTGCGTATGCGCTGTGCGAGGAGGACGTCACTTACGAGCTGCCCGACACGCACTCGGACTACAACGCCACCGTCAAGCGCTACGCGGCGGACGGCATCGTGTCCTCCGGCGAGAGCGTGCAGGAGATCGAGGACGGCCTGAATACCGCGTGGGCCGGAGAGTATATCGAGGACGGCCGGATATACTTCCGGCCCGGCGAGGATAGGACATCGTCCCTGACGCTGGACGACTCGTATCTGATCGAGGACGCTATTCCGTCATGGCAGCCGTGGCGGCCGCTCGACCAGCGATTCAACGCGGTGGATTGCCGCCTGGGCCAGAGCCGCGAGCACAAGTTCGAGGACTTGGTGCTGCCCAGGTTCATCGACACGGATTCTCGCGAGAAGGACGGCGAGTTGCGAGCGCATGTGCTCGACCTGCCGTACACGAACGATCCGATCACCGGCGCCCGCAATGCCAGGATCCTGCTGTCCGAGCAGCGCGAGCAGCGACTGGTGGTTATACCGGTAGTTCCAGGTCCGAACTACGAGGTGATGGCTCTGCGACCGCGGGATGTCGTGACGTGGGGATCGGAGACGTGGGGACTCGCTCCGGCCCTGTACAGAGTCGAGACGATGGTCTTCGATATCTCCGGCGTTATCACGCTGGTGCTCCGCCAGGACGATCCGGAGACGTACATAGATTCCCTGATCCTGCCGCCGCTCAAGCAGGAGAACGTCGCTCGCCTGTCGGACGAGGGCTCAGTGCCGATCGACGATGTCGTGGGGCTGTCCCTGCGCGAGATCGTGGACGTCGCGGCTGACGGCACCGTCGAGGTCTACCTCGAAGCGGCCTGGACGTCGGTGGCGCCAGCGACCCAGGTTCAATGGCAACTCGTCGTATTCGAAATGAACGATGACGGCGAAGTCGTCCTGGACGGTGACGGCGATCCGGTGCGCGATTACGAAGAAAGCATATGGTCGGAGTCCATCCGCGTCGAAGGGCACACCGCGACGAATGACATTCCAGGAGTTGTCGGCAACGTCTGGCGAGCGAGGGTGCGGCACGTCCACGGCGAGCGATCGGCTTCCAGATGGGTCTTCGCGGAGGTGACTATCGACGGCAAGACGGACGGCCCGCCGCCGCCTACGGATATCGAGGTGCTGGCAGCGCCATCCTCGGTCGACGTGTCGTGGACGAATCCGGAGGACGCGGACTTCTCGCACGTGGAGATCGAGGCTGTCGCGGAGACCCAGCCCGCTCTGCCCGCGGATCCCATACCAATGGTCAGCCGCGATGCATTCGGACGGTTCGCCCGCGTGGTGGGCCTGGTATCGGAGACGTCGTACGTCGTCCGCCTGCGCTCGTTTGACACCAGCGGCAACTTCGGGGATTGGTCCGCTCCCTCGACGCAGGACTCCGGCCCGGATATCGAAGGCGCCGCCGGAGCGGACGGCTTCGGGCGGGAGTTGGTGTTCGCCAGGACTCCGCAATTGGATGCGGATGGCAACCCATTCACGCTTGCGATGGACGAGCGGCCGCTGGACGCGTGGACGTTCGATCAGACCCTGGCCGCGCCGATCACGCGCGGGCGCGTGACATGGCACGACGGCGTTCCTGTCGACGATCCGGGGGCTCTCGAATACATCTGGCAGTCCGAGCGCTCCGTCGAGGGCAAGCCGGAGGTCGGCGATGAAGTGGAGGACGGCTGGTCTGTCCCGGTGATCATATCCGCCGACGGCGTCGACGGCCGAGGCGGCGAGGATGGCAACGGCGTCGAGTTCATATACGCTGTGACGTCCACGGACGATGATCTGACCACGGATCAATATCCGGATAACGATTGGGCTTACGATTCTCCGAATCTGCGAGGCGATCTGCAGTGGCACGACGGCGCTCCGACGCTGACCGCGGCATTGCCCATTCTTTGGATCAGCACTCGGCGCGTCCCGGGCCAGCCCGAGGTCGGCGCTCCGCGGCCCGCCTCGGACGATCCCAATGCGTGGAGCGACTGGAGCGTTCCGACCATTGTCAGCCGCTACGGACCGGAGGGAGCGCCCGCCGAAGGTTGGAAGATCCGCAGGCCGTACCGCGAGCACTTCATGACTCTGGGCGATAGCGGATTCGCCATCACGGGCGGCAGGCTGTACATCACGCCATCGGATGAGGAGACACTCCTGCATCAGATTCCGCAAGGCACGCTGATGTGGCTGCAGGACGGCTCGGCCATCCGCAGATACGAGATCACAGGGTCTGCCATCGATCACTACATACCAAATTACGTATCGTGGGCTATCGAAGTACGCGCGGGCGATATCGAATCAATCGTCGAAGGCGAGGAGACGGATCTGAACTTCACGTACTCGCTGGGCGAGTCCGGGACGCCCGCGCTCTCGTACCAGATGGATCGCTTCTACGTGCTCGATCCATTCGGAGCCGCTCCCGTGGGCACGGACGAGTTCAACGTCCACGGCAATGGCATCCAGATGCGCATCGGCGCTATCTCCGGCAGCGACGACGACGAGTACCTGACGAACCTGGTGCTCAATTCCACGGTCTGGCTGCTGGACGGGAGATTCCGATTCGAGGCCGTGATCACCTCCAAGACCAGGGCTATCACACTGGGCTCCGAGCAGCGGACGCACCTGTTCTCGCTAGAACCGAGGCTGGCTATCTTTTACGGCATCAACGCGGAGCACGGCGATGTCGTGAACCTGCGATTCACCTCCGGAGGAGGCGTTCCGGATACCGGCCCGACAGTGCCGGGCGCTCCTAGAAATTTGCAGGCCGTCGGAGGCGTGCGGCGCATCGATCTGACATGGGAGCCGCCCGGAGACGACGGCGGATCGCCTGTCCTGGGATACCTTATCCGCTTCTCGCTGACAGGGCCTACGTCGGGATTCGCCGGATCCGTAAGGACTACAGGCCCCGGCTTGTTGTACGTACACTCGCCGCTACGGGACGAACAGACCTGGTGGTACAGGGTGTTCGCGTACAACGATATCGGAGACGGATCGTCGCACGCAGCGATCTCGGCCACCACCCTTCCACCCGCATCGGATGGTATCACTCCTCCTCGTAATTTGCGATTAACGTCAGGGACGACATACCAAAATCACGCTCGCGGCGGCTTACGAGCGGACTGGGATGAGCCGGAGAATTGGGGCGTAGGAGATAACAGAAGGTACGAATTCAGGCGAAACGAGTCGACAACTTGGACCGTGGTACCAGGGCGTATTATAAACGCTCTAGGCATCGCACCCGAAGCGAGTGCTCTGGCGGGGTCTACGCAAACGGTGGCGATACGCGCTAGGACGGATGCCGAGATGTCCGACGAAGTGTCTGCGACTATCGTTGTAGGCGCTCAGCCCGGTCCGCCTACCGGTGTACAAGCTTCCATCGCCGCCAGCGACGTGGGATACTTCGATGGCTCGTGGACGCTACCCAGTGTGTGGGGATCTGCCGACCGCGCAACTCGCCAGATCCAGTATCAAGTACGAGAGGACAGTTTCCCGGAAGAGAGCCGGTGGATTACGATATCAGCTTCCCTCACCATGCGGCAGCGCCTGGGCGGTAGGGCGGCGACGAGTTACAGATTCTTCGTTCGCTCAAAGACTTCTGCCGGCGCATCTCCCCCGGTATTCGCCGACGTGCTAACAGCGTCTACGGAGGGAGCGCCGAGCGCACCGGCGATTTTACCTGCGAATCCCGTCACGGACAATGCCGCGTTTCTAGCGTGGAATCCTCCAAGCGACTGGGGCACGGGAATGCGAGCCTCTCGCAAGTACGATTATCAGGTTGCTCCAGCCATCGCGGGCTTGGCAAACTTCGCAGGATTCCCATGGATCGAGGTCGACGACTCGGTGACATCTGCGCAAGCGAGCGGACTGGATCCCGGAACGGCATACTCCTACAGGGTGCGAGCGAAGACGTCGGTGGGGCCTGGTACGCCAAGTTCCGTACAACCATTCAGGACGACCGGAGAAACTCCCACTAGTGGAATGATTACGAAGCCCGGCGTGCCGACCTTGATCGCATCGCCGATAGGGACGTCGTATACGGCGAATTGGTCACGCCCGCGTGATTGGGGCACTGGTTCGCTTGAGAGCCGGAAGTACGAGTATCGCAACACCATGCTGCCTACTGACAGCGGTGGTGGAGAAGGCTCGTGGACAGAAGTGGATGATTCCGTAACCACCGTAACGATCAGTGGATTGCAGGTTGAGACGCGATACCTATTCGAGGTGCGAGCTACGACGGGCACGCAGACATCGGATGCTAGTTCACGCCAGATTACCACGCTAAAACCAATCCGCGCTCCGGGCGTCCCTACGAACGTCGTAGCGACGGGAGGATTCCGCAGGATCGACCTGACGTGGGATCCGCCAGATGACGATGGAGGTTCGCCGATCATAAGTTATCGCATCGGGGTATCGACGGATGGCTTCAACTTTATAATCTCGACGACTGGACGGGGTGATCCGCGAACGTTTGCGAGAGTCAACTTGGAAGACAACGAGCGGAGATGGTTTCAAATACAGGCCGTATCAGAGCGCGGAGGCGCAGGGCCTGCGGCATCCGTGTCTGCGTCCACTGGCAGATTCGTAGCGGATTACACGTTCCGGAAGAAGTACGAGTCGCAGCCGCTGACGACAACCCATCTTGAGAACAACGAGTTCGGCATCCTCGGAAACACCTTGATCGTCGCGGACGACCAAGGCGGCGAGGCCGGCTCTCTCGCGGCCGTGCGATCCGGCGCGTACTTCTGGGTTGCGCAGGGACGAACCACGTTTTTATTCCGGGTGACGAGCGCCGGGACGCCTGGCACGATCACAGCGACAGGCAGGACGTACTACAGTTTCGGAATCCGGGGGATCGAGCCGGCGTGGACCAGAAACAGCGACGACAGCACGATCAGGCCGATCAACTTCGGAAGGCTGGTGACAAGCTGACATGCTGTACTCCTTCGTATGCGAGAGTCTCGACCGCTTCAAGAGCACCGGCCTGCGATCCGGATATTTCATCCGCATCGGAGCGCACCTGTATCTGTCCCCGTGGGAGGCCTCGACGGCGTCCGCGATCAACGATAATCGAACCTTGGCCAACTACCAGGGACGACCGGAAGTGCTGGACATGCACCGCGCGGCGATCGCCGGCTCGGATGTCATAGCGCTGACGCTATCCGGATCGATCACGGATCCATTCGAGGACGGCCAGACCTACGAGTTCTCGTTCGAGGGAGGCAAAGGTGGTTAATCCGGAGATCTACTGGCCGCCGGATCTCGGCGAGGTGCTCGCCTGGGGCGAGATCGACGAGGACGGCATCCGGCTGTTCGAGGCATCCGATCAACTGCTGGCCCGCAGAGGGACAGAGATCATATTCGGCGTGGAATCCCGGCCGCCTCTGTATAGCACCGGCCTGTTCGTCCGCGTCGTGAACGCCGAGATCGCGGAGGCGGCCCGCTGCTTCATCCCTTGGCGAGCTATCGGCGATTGGGCCCTGGGCTGCGGCATCCGCATAATCGCCCGCGCGACGGATATGGGCTGGATGCTGTCGTTCAGGGGCGAGAGTCCGCGCGGCAAGATGCTGCACGTGTGCTGGAATCGCCCGCCGGGCTGATACGCCTAGCGGGTGAACGCCTCGAGCGAAGTACGTTTCCAATCGTTCCACCACGCCGGATTGGCGTCCCTGAGCGCTCGTACGGCTTCCTTGGCCTCGTCCAGCGGATCTGCCTGCGCATCCGAGTCGCCGGCGACCCTGGCGGGCGGAGAGGACGAGCAACTCGCTACGTAGTCCTTGAGTCGGTTCAGTTCGCGATGGACGCCCTTGGGCGCGTTCAGCTTGTATCTTTGCGCTATCGTCCCGGTTACCGGCGGGCCGAGCGAGTTGTAGGTCTCGCCGAGCATGATGAGCTGGCGATCATAGCCTCCGGTGGTCTTGCGGTCGATCCCGCCCACCGTGAGCAGGACCAGGTGATCTCGCGAAGCGATGCGATCCAGCAGGAATCGCGCGGGGAACCTGTACGTCGCAGGCTCTTCGTAGCCGCCTCCGGAGATCACGCCGCCTCCGGGCAGGATGTATGGGAACAGGCCCTGCACGCTGGCGATGGAATCCGCTCCGGCAGAGTTCTGCAAGCAGCAGTCATAGCCGTTGTTCCACTGGTAAAGGACGGGACGCGGCCCGGAGAGCACCCTGGCGCGTCGCAGGTCGATAAACTCCAAGATTACGGAGTGCTGCAGGCCGCTGGCGATGTACGCGGGCCATACATGGTTGATCGCGTCCGACGCGTCGGACGACGTCATCTCCCGGGGATCGCCGCGGAACAAGGCTCGCAGATTGTAGACGCTGTTAACTCGAAACGGCCGCAGCGCCTCGCCCGCTGTCAAGGTGAATTCGGCGTCCCCGCAACTGTAGTCCAGCGCGACGCGGTGCTTGGCCACCAAATCCGAGACGCGATCCTCCGGCGTGCAAGGCCGCGGCTTCCCTCCGGAGTCGACGCAGTGGTGGACGTATCCGGATCGAACGGTGCCGATGCCGCCCAAGAAGAGCTTGCCCTGCCAGTCGTACTGCTGTAGGTGCGTCATATAGAACGTCTCCCCGCTCGCGGATGCTGCCAGCAGGGCCAGCAAGATGGTTCGTTTCATTGTCGATGCCTCCTTAGAAGCTTGCGCACAGCGCGGACACCGGGATGCGATCCGCGCCCTCGTGCCCTCTCTTGACTATGAGTATATGCTATCGCGGCATAGGTGTCAAGCGGATTCGCCAAGAAAGGTGCGTTTATTTAGGGAATCAGTCCAATTCGCCGCGGAGCACCTTGCTCTCGCATGATCGGCAGGCCGCCACCAACTTGTCGTCCAGGCGACCGACCAAGACGGTCTGTCCCTTGGCGATCCGGCCGTCGGGGCATAGCGAGCA
>MKWU01002174.1_pt1 | contig 30437 bp, 27 predicted proteins | sample 809101 | NCBI WGS metagenome assembly MKWU01 (sample SAMN05860141, study PRJNA318959) | sponge metagenome | host: Aplysina aerophoba | place: Slovenia: Piran, Adriatic Sea, Gulf of Piran | collected 2013-05-07
CGACGCGCGTGCTCGACCTGCGTCTCGGATCCGCGCTGCCGAGGCGTCCTCCGGTCGCTGCGGAGGAGCGGCGGGCACGCGGCTCCGCCCGCTCGGAGGTCGGGCGCTACGCCCGCGCCGCCCAGTCGCTTCGGCTGACGATGCACAGCGCCACCCGCGAGATGCTGCCGTGGCTGGCGGACCAGCCCGCCGTGCTATGGACTCTGCTGCTCGCGGCGATGGCGAGCACCGTCTCCGTCGCCGTCGGCATTCTCGGACCGCAGTACACGAGCGAGGTGCTCGGAGTCGACCCGGAGAACGCGCTCTACGTCTTCGCCCCGGCCGCTCTCGGTCTCGTCGTCGCGCTCGCGGTGGCGCCGCTCGCGATCCGGCTCGTCGGCGAGCGCGTCGCGGCGGCGGCCGGCTTCGCCTCGGCGGCGGCCGGCATGGCGGCGCTCGGCGCCGTTGGTGCCGTGACCGAGAGGGTGGGCTGGCTCATCGTCGACATACCCGCCGTCCCCGAGGAGGTCGAGGTGGCGGCGCTCCTCTCGATCCCGCTCGGCTTCGGCCTCACCCTCGCCGCCGCCTCGGCGCAGACCTACGTCAGCAAGTACGTGCCGCCCGCGATCCAGGGACGCACCTTCGCCCTGCTCGGGGTGCTGAAGGATGGACTTGCGGGTGTCGCGCTGATCTTCCTCGGTGTGGTCGCCGACGCCGTCGGGACGGCGACCGTGCTCACGATCGCGCCGGCCGCCCTGGTGGCGCTCGCCTGGGCCGTGGCCTGGCTCGCGGGTCGCTTCGGCGAGCCCGGCCGCGCTCAGGGGTAGAGCGGAAGGCGCCCGAGACCCGCCGCGGGATCGAGTCCGAACATGAGGTTGAGGTTCTGGAGGGCGTTGCCGCTCTGCCCCTTCATGAGGTTGTCCAGCGACGCGATCACGACGACGTGCCGGCCGTCCGCGGAGGTCGCGAGCGAGATGTCGCAGTAGTTTGAGCCGGCCGTCCCCTTGAGGGTCGACAGGCCATCCAGCACCCGGACGAAGGGTTCACCGTCGTAGCGCTCGCGGTAGAGAGCGAGCAGATCGTCCCGAGACGTCGGACGCTTCAGGCGCGCGTGCATGGTGGAGAGAATGCCGCGCGTCGTCCCGAGGAGGTGCGGGACGAAGTGAAGCGTGGCCCCGTCGCCCGCGCCGAGCCGGGCCAGGGTCAGTTCCGCCTCCACCACGTGCTGGTGCGCGAAGACACGGTAGGGCACCACGTTGTCCGAGAGGTGAGAGAAGTGGTGCGCCGCCGACGGCTTCTTGCCGGCGCCCGAGGAGCCGGTGAGTCCGTCGACGCTCACCTCACGGTCGGCCAGCAGATCGCCCTCGAAGAGCGGCGCGAGCCCCAGGATGATCCCGATCGCGAAGCAGCCCGGGTTCCCGACTATCGGGGCTTCGCGCAAAGACCCGGCGCTGAGCTCGGGGACGCCGTAGACCGCGCGCTCGAGCAGCTCCTCCGCCTGGTGCCTCTCGTCCAATACAGCGGGATGGGCGCGCGCGTAGAAGGCGTAGTCGCCGCTCGAGCGGAAGCGGAAGTCCCCGGAGTAGTCGAGGAAGCGGATTCCCGATCGGGCGAGCGCGGCGGCGTGGCCCTGTGCGACACCGTCGGGCGTTGCGAAGACGACGACGTCGGCGCCCGAGCCGACCGCCTCCGGCCCGGGCCGCTCGACCACGAGCTCGCACCGACCGGCCAGATGCGGGTAGACGGCGTCGATGCGGCGGCCGGCATCATCGCGCGCGAGCAGCGAGGAGACCTCGAAGCCGGGGTGGCCCAGGAAGAGCTCGAGGATGCCGAGCCCTCCGTAGCCGGTGGCTCCGACGATCTGAACCCGCAGCGGCCCGTCGGTCACGTCAGTTCCCCTGTTGCGGCCCACGCGTCCGGCCCCGCCCCGGTTCGCGCCCGCCCGTAAGGCTACCGCCTGCCGGCCTCGGCGTCGGCCCGGGCGCTGCCGGAGGCTGCGGGCGGTCGCGGGCGGCGGCTGCTAGCGTACGGGAGATGGGCGCGACGGCAACGGATCCGACATGGAGGGAGTTCTTGGGGTTGCCTGATGAGGCGCTCCTTCAGCAGTGCGAGGTCGATCGCTACCGGGCGAGCGGGCCCGGCGGGCAGAAGCGCAACGTCTCGGACTCCGCCGTGAGGCTGCGGCACCGCCCGAGCGGCCTTCAGGCGCAGGCGCACGAGTCGCGCTCGCAGCACGAGAACCGAGCTCGCGCCCTGAAGCGGCTGCGCCGCAGGATCGCGCTGTCAGCGCGCGCGCCTGCGCCCTCTCCCGGCGAGCCTTCACCGCCCGAGCTCCGGCCGCTCGCCGCTCCCGGGCCATCCGGGACCCTTCACCGTCGTGACATTCGCTACCTGCCTGCCGTCGCCGCACTGCTCGACCTGCTGGAGGCCCACGGCGGGGAACTGGCGCCGGCGGCGGCCGCCGCGGGGGTCGGGGGCGGCCGCGCCGTCAGGCTGCTGGCCCGCCGCCCGGCGGCGGCCGCCGGGGGGATGGGGGCCCCCCGCGCCGCCAGGCTGCTGGCCCGCGACCCGGCCGCGCTCGTGGCGGCAAACGCCGTGCGGGCGCGCCGCGGCCTCCGTCCGCTCCGGCGGCGCTAGCGCTCGATCCGGATATCAGGGGGCGCCGAGGAGACGGTGGTCCCAGCTTCGGAAGCGCTCCGGGTGAAGGCGCAGGACGACCCGCTTGGGCGACTGGCGGGCTGGGCGCGCCGCCTCGGGTGAGGCCTCGGCGCCGTAGCGGCGCCCGATCGCCTCCATGACGGCGCGCGTTCGCTCCCGGTCGCCTTCGATGATCTCGCAACGGCCGTCGATGATGATGCCGCGCAGCTCCCCGTAGCTCGATCCGGCCTCGACGAGCGCGGTGACGCGGGGGTCGCGCCGGATGTTCTTCACCTTCTGCGAGGGGGCGTAGCTCGTGAGCAGTGGAAGGCCCTCCGCGTCGAGCACGAACCACATGGGCACGACGTGCGGGCGCCCGTCCGGCAGGATCGTGCCGAGCACGAGCGTGCGCGCCTCGTCGAGGAGCGCACGCCGCCCGCTCTCGTCCAGCTCGATCTGTGATCGACGGCTCACCATGCCCCCCGGCCCGAGCCTACCAGCCCCGACCGGCCGCCGATGCGCGGGGTCGGCGGGGAGGACCGCGGCGGGAGCGCCGCCCTCGCCGCGCGCCGCGAGTTCTGCTACATAAGGCGGGCCATGCTAGCGCGGCCTTGGGCGCGCCGTCGCCGGGGGCATCGCCGCGGACGGGGGGTGGCGGTGCAGCCCCTGAACGGGATCCGTGTGATCGAGGTCGGCGCCAGCGTCGCCTCGGCCGCCGCCACGAAGACCTTCTCCGACTACGGCGCCGACGTGGTGACGGTCGAGCCCCCGGCGGTCGGGTCGCTCCGTCGCCTTCCGCCGTTTCCGGGTGACCGGCCGCACATCGACCGCGGCGCGTACCACCTCGCCTTCAATACCGGGAAGCGCTCGATCGCGCTCTCCCTCGACACGACGTCGGGCCGCGAGGTGCTGGCGCGACTCTTCCGGACTGCGCAACTCGCCGTCATCGACAGCGCCCCTTCCGAGGTGCGGCGCCTGCGCGCGCTCGTCGACGCGGAGGAGGGGCCGAGCACCGTCGCGATCACACCGCACGGCCTGACCGGTCCCTACGCCGAGCGCCGGGAGAACGATCTCTCCGTCCTGTCGTGGACGACGCGCGTCCATCGGAATGCGATCGAGGGCCGCGAGCCCCTTCGCTACGCGCCCGAGGCCGGGCACGTCCAGGCCGCCCACACCGCCGCCGCCGCCGGCTTCGCGGTGTGCTGGGGCCAGCGCCACGGTGGCGTCCGGCGCGACGTCGATGTCTCCCAGGTCGAGGCGATCCTCGGCAACGTCGACACCTCCTTCGTGCCCTGGGCCTTCACCGGAGCGGAGTGGGCGCGGACCGGGGGACAGTCACACGCCGTCTACCCGACCGGGAACTACCGCTGCCGGGACGGCTATCTCACCATCTCGGCGTCGATGGAGCCCTGGTTCAGCCGGCTCTGCGCCGCCATCGGCCATCCGGAGATACTCGATGACCCGCGCTTCCAGCCCGGTGAGCGCCGCCACCACTGGGAGGAGTTCATGGAGTACTTCGGCCCCTACCTCGCCTCGCGTACGAAGCATGAGGCGTTCGAGGAGCTGCAGGACGCGGGCGTCATGGTCGCCCCGATGCTCGACGTGTCGGAGGCCCTGACCGAGCCCCAGGCGATCGCGCGCGGCTCCTTCGTCTCCGTGGAGCAGCCCGGCGTCGGTGCACACACGCTCGCCGGCGCGCCGTACCGGACCGGGGGGCTCGGCTCCGGCGCCTGGTGCCCGCGCTCCTCGCCGCGACTCGGGGAGCACACGATCGAGCTTCTGGATGAGCTGGGCTACGGGGCCGACGAGCAGCTGGCGCTCTTCCGGGCGGGAGTGACCCGATGACGACCCGGGCTCTGGCGGGGCTGCGCGTGGTCGAGATGACGGAAGCGTGGGCGGGGCCGGTCGGCGCGTCGCTGCTCGGAGATATGGGCGCCGACGTCGTGAAGGTCGAGTCGTACCCGCGCAGCTCGATGACGCGGCCGGTGCGTCCTCGTGAGGCCACGATGCCGGGGGACGGTCCCCCGTACGAGCGGGATGCGTTGCACCACCAGGGGAATCGGAACAAGCGCAACGTCTGCCTCGACATTCGTACCGAGGGCGGCGCCGAGGTTCTGCGGCGCCTCATCGCGGGCGCTGATCTCTTCATCGAGGGCTACTCCTCCGGCACGATCGAGCGGCTCGGCTTCGGGTGGGACGCCGTGCACGAGATCAATCCCCGCGCGTGCATGATCTCGCTCGCCGGCTGGGGGGTGGCGGGGCTCTATGCCGGCAAGGTGACCCTCGGCGCGGGGCTCGACGCCACCTGCGGTCACATGTCCGTGCGCGGCTACCCGGACGGGCCCATGGAGGACGTGCGCTCCAATTTTCACTCCGACGCGACCGGCGCCGCGACCACAGTCTGCGCCGCGATCACGGCCCTCGAACAGCGAGAGCGCACCGGAGAAGGCTGCTTCACCGACTTCTCGCAGTGGGAGGGGCTCGTCTGGCAGTTCCCCGGGCTCCTGAGCGAGTGGACGATGAACGGGCGTTTGCCCGACCGTCTCGGGAACCGCGATCCGCACATCGTCCCGCACGGCGTCTACCGCGCATCGGGAGACGACGAGTGGGTCGCCGTCGCGGCCGAAGACGACGAGCAGTGGGCCGCCCTCGCGAGCGCGCTCGGACACGGCGAATGGGCTCGGGAGCCCCACGCCTGGGCGACCTTGACGGGGCGGCTCCGGGCGCGCGAGGCCGTCGACCGTGCGATCACCACGGCGACGCGGGAGCGCTCCGCCTTTGACCTCGCGGAGGCTGTGCAGGCGGCGGGCGCCATCTGCGCGCCGGTGGTCTCCTCCTCGCAGGTATTGATGTCGCCTCAACTGCAGGCGCGCGAGTGGAACCACATCATCGAGCACCGCTGGACGGGGCCGGCGATGGTCGGGGGCTTCCTCTGGCAGGTGGAGCCGGATCCGCTGACGTGGGACCGGCCGACCGCTCTCGTCGGTGAGCACAACGAGGAGGTTCTCATCGAACTCGGCTACAGTGCGCCGGAGATCGCCGACCTGCTGAGCGCGGGAGCGATCGCCGACGGCTACCCGCAACCCGGCGGGGCGCCGCGCTCTCCCGGCTTGCAGCGGCGGGCCGGGGATTCGTAGGGTGGCGCTCCTGACCGCAGGGATGCCGCCGGTGCGCGTGCGAGGTTCCTGATGCAGCCACTGGTCGGCCTGCGCGTGGTGGAGGTCGGCGGCACGCTTGCGGCGGGAGTCGCCACCAAGCGCTACTCGGACTTCGGCGCCCGGGTGATCAAGGTCGAGCCGCCTACGGGCGGCGAGATTCGCCGCCTGGCCCCGTTCCCTGACGACCGTCCCCACCTCGACACCGGCGCGATGCACATGGCGTTCGATACGGGAAAGCGCTCGCTCGCGCTGGACCTGTCGACGCCGTCGGGCCGCGAGGTGCTCGATCGCGTCCTGGCGGACGCGGATCTCCTGATTGCGCACCAGCCCGTGCCCGAGCTGCGCGCCCTCCTCCGTCGCGTCGATTCGGAATCCGGTCCCTGCACCGTCGCGATCACCGCCCACGGGCTGGACGGTCCCTATGCGGAGCGCATCGAGAACGACCTGACGCTCTTCGGGTGGTCGACGCGGGCACATCGCCACTCCGTCCAGGGGCGCGAGCCGCTCAGGTACGCCCCGCAGGTCGGGATGATCCAGGTGGCGAACACCGCCGGGATGCTCGGGCTCGTCGCCGTCTGGGGCCGTCGTCAGGATGGGCGGCGCCGCGATGTGGAGGTGGCCGGCGTCGAGGCGCTGATGGGGAACGTCGACAGCTCCTTCTTTCTCTGGGCCGTCAACGGCGCAGTCCAGCCACGCTCCGCCGGTCTCTACCGCGGCATCTACCCGATGGGCGCGTACCCCTGCAAGGACGGGCACGTGCTCTTCTCCGCGGCGCGACACCCCTTCTTCACGAACCTCTGTCGGGTGATCGGTCATCCCGAGGCGGCGTTCGACCCGCGCTTCACCGACCCGTCGCAGCGCGCGGACCATTTCGAGGAGTTCCGGGCGATGCTGGAGCCCTGGCTCGCGGTCCGCACCAAGTACGACATCTTCCACGAGATGCAGGAGGCCGGCGTCATGTGCGCACCGGTGCTCGACGCCTCGGAGGTGATGACCGACCCGCAGTCGGTGGCACGGCGCTCTTACGTGACGGTGGCGCAGCCGGGCCCGGGCGACGAGCCGATCGAGGTGACCGTTCCCGCTGCCCCGTATCGCATGAACGGCCTTCACTCCGACCGCTGGCAGGCGCACGCAGCGCCGCGCCTCGGCGAGCACACGGGCGAGATCCTCGATGAGCTGGGCTACTCGCGAGACGAGCAGATCGCGCTCTTCCGGGCGGGGGTGACGGGGTGAGCGGTGAGGTGTTCAGGGGTCTGCGGGTTGTGGAACTCTCCGAGGTGTGGGCGGGCCCCTTCGGCTGCTCGCTGCTCGGCGATCTCGGCGCCGACGTCGTGAAACTCGAGACCTACCCGCGCAACTCCGAGACGCGCCCCCTCCGCGAGCCCGATCCCCGCGTCGCCGATGGCGACGGTCCGGTCTACGAGCGCGTCAACACGCACCACCACGGCAACCGCAACAAGCGCAACGTCGCCGTCGACATCCGCACCGAGGAGGGCGCCGAGATTCTGCGGCGACTGATTCGCTGGGGCGACGTGCTGGTCGAGAGCTTCTCGGCCGGAACGCTCGCCCGCATGGGCTTCGGCTGGGAGGTGGTTCACGAACTCAATCCGCGCCTCACGATGGTGTCGCTCGCCGGCTGGGGACAGGAAGGCCCCTACGATGGCTACATCATGTTCGGCGTCGGGTTCGATGCGATGACGGGGCACGCCTCCGTGCGCGGCTATCCGGACGGGACGATGTCGGACGTGATCCCCATCCTGCACTCGGACGCGACCGTGCCGCTCGCGTGGATCTTCGGGGTGGTCGGTGCGCTGATGGAGCGCGAGCGCAGCGGCGAGGGCAGCCGTCTCGACCTCGCGCAGATCGAGGAACTCTCGACCAATGTTCCGCACCTGATCGCGGAGTGGACGCTCAACCATCGCCTGCCGCAACGCCTCGGCGATAGCGACCCGCACGTGGTCCCGCACGGCTGCTATCGAGCGGCGGGCGCGGACGCATGGGTCAACATTGCCGCAGAGACCGATAACCAGTGGGCGGCGCTCGCCGGCGTCGCCGGCCACCCGGAGTGGGCAGAGGACGGCCACCCCTGGGCGTCGGCGGCCGGGCGCGTACGCGATCGCGACGCCGTGGACGCTGCCGTCACGGCGTATGCCGGAAGCGCCGACGCGTGGGCGATCGCCGACGCCCTGCAGGAGGCCGGTGTGATCGCGGCACCGGTGCTCGCGCCGGGTGATCCGCTGCTCTCGCCGCAGCTGCACGCCCGCGAGTGGTTCCAGGCCGTCGATCATCCCTTCCTGCCGGATCGGCTGCTCGGGGGCTTCCTCTGGCGCATGCGACCGGACTCCCCCTCGTGGGACCGGCGCGCGGCCCTCCTGGGCGAGCACAACGACGAGGTTCTCCTGGAACTCGGCTACGCCCCCGATGAGATCGCGAGGCTGCGCCGGGCTGACGTCATCGGCAACCGCTACCCCGACCCCGCGTAGGGTCGTCGCCCGCCCGCGCGGGCGTGATCGTCACAACGGCGCGAGCTAAGCTCGACGCGCCGGGTGGGCACGCGTCCCCGCGCGGCGGGGGGAGCCTATGGCCAGCGAGGATCCGCCACAGGGGCGGCCGGCGCCGCCGCCGTCGGCCGGGGACCCGGCCGTACCCCCGGTCGACCCCTCGTGGAGGTCGCTCGCCGAGCAGAGCCTCTCCGACCCCGGGCAGGGGAGACGCCACGAGCAGGTCCGACGCTTCGCCCGCCCGGTGGAGCGCTTCATCCGCCTCGAGGTCGCCGGCGGCGTCGTCATCGTCATCGCGGTGCTACAAGCGCTCATCCTGGCGAACTCTCCCTGGTCGGAGAGCTACCGCGAGTTCTTTGACATCCACGTCGCCGTCGACATCTGGCTCTGGGCCTTCGACGAGTCCCTGAAGCACTGGATCGACGACGCGTTGATGGTCGTCTTCTTCTTCCTCGTGGGGCTCGAGATCAAGCGGGAGATCGTGATCGGCGAGCTCTCCTCCCCTCGGAAACTGGCCGTGCCCCTGGTCGCGGCGGCCGGCGGCATGGTGGTGCCGGTGCTGGTCTTCTTCCTCTTCGTGGACGGGGGGGAGGCGAGCCGCGGGTGGGCGATCCCGATGGCCACCGACATCGCGATCGCGCTCGGCGTGCTGACGCTGCTCGGCTCGCGGGTGCCGGCGGGACTCAAGGTACTGCTGCTCGGCGTCGCCGTCGTCGACGATATCGGGGGCGTGCTCGTGATCGCCGTCTTCTACACGGAGGCGCTCGACTACCTGGCGCTCGCGATCGTCGCCGGCGTGCTTGCCACGGTGGTGCTCTTCGCGCGCTACGGCGTACGGCCCGTCTACATCTACGTCGCGCTCGGCCTCGTCGGCTGGTCCGCGGCGGAGGCCTCCGGCATCCACCCCACCATCTTCGGAGTGGTGATCGGCCTGATGACACCGTCGCGGCCCCTCTACGCGCCGGCCGCGTTCGGCGCGGTGGCCGAGCGCCTGGTCACGCAGTTCTGGCGCGCCCGTGCGGTTCGCGACGGGTTGGAACGCCGGGAGCACGAGGCGGATGCACTGCACTCGCTCTCGACGATCGCGACGGAGACGGTCGCACCGCTCGACCGCCTCGAACGCAGCCTGCTGCCGTGGTCGGCCTTCCTCGTGGTGCCGCTCTTTGCCTTCGCCAACGCCGGCGTCGATCTTCGCGGCGGCGCGCTTGAGGCCGCACTCGGCTCCTCGCTTGCGCTCGCCGTCGGTCTGGGGCTGGTCGTCGGGAAGCCACTCGGGATCACGCTCGGCGCCTGGCTCGCGGTCAGATTCGGTGCGACGCTCCCGAGTGGCGTGAGCTGGACGCAGCTCGCGGCGATGGGAGTGATCGCCGGCATTGGATTCACGGTGGCGCTCTTCATCACCGAGCTCTCCTACCCGGCCGAGGTGCTCGGGGCCGGGGCGGCGGAGGAGCTGCTTCGCGAGGCGAAGGTCGGGATCCTGATCGGCTCGGTCGTCGCGGCGCTGGCCGGCCTGCTCACCCTGGCGGCTGTATCGAGGTCCGGGCGCGCATGAGGCGTCCGCCGCGGTCCCGTTCCGGCGACCGGCTCCGGCACGCCGCGCGCGCGCCTTGATGGTCCCGGGTCTCTGGGACGCCGCCCTCACCGCAGTGGGTCTCGCGGTGGTGCTGCTCGGCGCGTGGCTGCTGGTGCGATCGGCGGCCAGCCTGGCGGTCCAGTTCGGGCTCTCTCCGGTGATCGTCGGCGCCACCGTGGTCGCCTTCGGCACCTCGGCTCCCGAGTTCGTGGTGAGCCTGGTCGCCGCCAGCGATGGGTCGGGAGGACTCGCCGTCGGGAACGTGCTCGGCTCGAATGTGACCAACGTCGCCCTCGTGCTCGGCCTCTCCGGGATCGTCCGCCCGATGGTGGTGCACCCGAGGCTGCTGCGGTGGGAGATGCCGGTGCTCGCCGCCGCCACGGCGGCGATCTTGCTGGTGGGCTCGGGAGGCACCATCGGGCACGGAGCAGGCGCCGCGCTCTTCGCGGGCCTGCTCGTCTTTGTCGCGCTCTCGCTCCGCCTGCGCCCGACGGAGGCCGCCGCTGCGGATGGGGGAGGGTTGCCCGCGGCGGGGGGGGGGATGGGGGCCGGCGGGGGTGCCCGGGGGGGGGCGCCGGGGGGCGCCGGCCGGGCTGGCCCGGGCGCCGGCGAGGTTGCCGGGGAGGTGTCGCTGGCGGTCGCCGGCATAGCTGCCCTGGCCGTCGGCTCCGAGGTGGCCGTTCACGGAGCGGTCGGGATCGCCGAGCGTGTCGGCGTGAGCGAGGTCGCGATCGGGGTCACGGTGGTGGCGATAGGCACGAGCCTCCCCGAAATCGTGACCAGCGCGGTCGCCGCGCTCCGCGGTGAGCATGAGATCGCCGTCGCCAACGTCGTCGGCTCGAACGTCTTCAATCTGCTGGGCGTGCTCGGCCTGACCGGTGCCCTGATCACGCTCCCGACCGGCGCCGAGCTCTACCGCTTCGAGATGCCGGCACTCGCCGCTTCGACGGTGGTTCTCTTCGTGCTGGCGTGGCCCCGGGGCCGCGTCGGGCGCCCGGAGGGGGCCCTCCTCGTCGTCTTCTACGCTGCATTCGTCGCGATCGTGCTCGCGCGGGGCGGCGCCTAGTCCGTCTCCTCCGAGGCGTGCTGCGCCGCCTGGGCCCGGGTGCTTCGCGCCTGCCTCCAGAGGGAGAAGAGCGTGCGCACGCCGACGTAGAGCACGACGACGCCGAAGATGCGCGACAGGGTGTCGGAGTCGAGCTCGCCGGCGATGCGCGCTCCCACCACGGCGAGCACGAGCGCGGCGGGCGTGACGGTCGCCACGAGTCGGCCGTCGACGTAGCCGCGCCGGAGATTCGCCGTGGTCGCCGAGATCGCCGTTGGTATCACCGCGGCGAGGGAGATGCCCTGTGCGAGCTGCTGCTCAACCCCGAGGAGCAGCACCAGCGCCGGTACGTAGAGCGTGCCCCCGCCGATTCCGAGCAGGCCGCCGGCGACGCCGCCGGCCACGCCGATCGCGAGCGCGCCGAGGATCTCTTCCACCGGCGCGCCTACCCGAACACCAGGAGGCGGATGCCGACGGCAAGCAGGAAGATCGCGAAGAGGGCGCGGAGCCGGACCTCCGGCACGTGGTGCATCGCCCGCGCACCGACCTGTCCCCCCGCGACGCCGCCGACGGCGACCGCCGCCGCCATCGCCCAGTCGACGTCGCCCCGTCCGACGTAGAGCACGAGCGCGGCCGTCGCCGCGAAGATCACCACCACCAGGGAGGTTGCGTGAGCGCGGTGCTGCGGGACGCGCAGCAGGCCGGTGAGGAGCGGCACCATCACCGTTCCGCCGCCGATCCCGGTCAGTCCCGAGACGAAACCTCCGATCACGCCGGTCGTGACGCCTCGCCCCCGTGATCGGGCGCTCGGAGCCTGCTCGCTCACCGGCCTGTCCTCCCCCCGATAGACGCGGCAAACTCGCGCGCGAGCGTCGAGCGCTGCACCTTCCCGTTGCGCGTGCGTGGAAGTGCCTCGACCACGCGATACTCGTGCGGCTGCTTGTATCCGGCGAGGTGTTGCTCGGCGTGGTGCCTGAGCGCCTCCTCGCTGACGGTGTGGCCCTCCTGGGGCACGATCGCCGCGACCACGAGCGTCTTGTCGGCACCTATCGGGACGGCCACCACCGCCGCCTCGGCGACCTCGGCATGTGTCGTGAGCGCTGCCTCGATCTCGACGGGCGAGAGCCGGTATCCGAAGGACTTGATGACGTCGTCCGCGCGCCCGTGGAACCAGACGTAGCCATCGTCGTCGATCTCGGCCAGATCGCCGCCGACGAACCACTCGCCGCGGAAGACGGCGCGCTCCTCCTCCGGTCGCTTCCAGTAGCCGAGCATCAGCCCGGGATCGGAGCGGTGTGCCGCGAGCAGCCCCGTCGTCCCGCTCGGGAGCGGACGGGACGCATCTGCGGGCCCGGCGTCCACCGGGAGGATCGCGACGACTCGACCGGGCTGCGGCCGACCCGGCGAACCCGGGCGCACCGGCGTGGCAGGTCCCGACGAGATGTACGTCGAGAGTTCGGTCATGCCGAGCGCCTCGTAGAGGTCGCTGCCGACGCGGGCGCGCCACTCCTCGAGCAGTGCCACCGGCAGCGGCTCCCCGGCGCAGAGCCCGTGCCGGAGGGCCGTGAGACCGGCGTCTTCCGGACGCCCGTACTTCAGCATCTGTCTGTAGACGGTCGGGACCGCGCAGAACACCGTCACTCCGAACTGCTTCAGGATCGCCGGCCATGCCGCCGGGTCGTAGCGCCCCCCGAAGAGCAGCGCCTGCGCGCCGGCGAGCCAGGGATCCATCAGCCCCACGCCGAGCGTGTACGTCCAGTTCAGCGTCCCGGCGTGCAGCGTCACGTCCTCCTGCGTGAAGCCCTCCCAGCCCTCGCGCATCAGGAGTCGTCCGCGGATCGTGCGGTGCGCATGGAGCACGCCCTTGGGCCGGGCCGTGGTGCCGGACGTGTAGACGAGGAACGCCGGGTCCTCCTCGCGGGTCGGCGGGAGGGGTCCCGGTCCGTCGAGGTCGGGGAGCTCGGCGGCGTCGACCGAGACGCCCGCGAAACCGGCGACACGGGTCTCCGGTGCGGTGATCACGGCCGACGCCGCACCGTCCTCCAGGAGGAACTCGGTCTCCTCGACGGTGAGCTGCGGCGAGGCCGGGATCGGCACGAGGCCGGCGAGCGTCGCCCCGAAGAAGGCGAACGCGTACTCCGGCGAGTGCGGGAGCCTGACCAGTACGCGGTCGCCGGCGACAAGCCCCCGTGCGAGCAGGCCGCGGCCGATTGCCGTGACCCGCTCCCAGAGCTCTCCGTAGCTCCAACTCCGGCGGCGGTAGCGGCCGGACTCCCGGGCGCCACCCGCGGCGTCGTCGATGAAGGTGAATGCGGGCCGGCGCGCGGTCACGGGGTCGGCGGCGTGCACCTCAATGCAGAGTCGCGCGAGGTTGAGCAACTCGCCCCGGTTGGAGGCGCTCGAGGTGGACGGCGGGTCCGGAGTCACGGCGCCCATTCTACGCACGGCCAGCCGCGGGATCCCTCGCGGCTACGCCGGTGCGGGCTCGACCACGGCGCTCATCGATCCGAGTGAGGTCGCGATGCGCGGGTCGGCACCGTAGGAGTGGATCTGCCGCTGGTGCTCCGTCACGCGGTCGTGTGGCCCCGTCTCGATGATGACCCGGCCCTCGGTGTCGACGATGCGGGCGAGCACGTATGCCTTCTCCGGTCCGTACCCGAGCACCGCTCCCAGCATCTCCACGACGTAGGCGTAGCTGTGCTGATCGTCGTCGAGCAGGAGCAGGTGATAGGGGGGATCGAGCTCGTCGCCGGCGCTCGTGGACGCTTGCCGCTCGCGGGACGGCGCCGGCATGCCGCCCGGGGCGGCCCGGCGCCCTCCGGCCGTCGCCGAGGCGAGGGGGAGGGAGGCACGGCGGTCCTGGTGCGGTCCGGTGGCCATGCCCCATTGTCGATCCCCCGCGACGCGGCGCAACACGGCGTCGCGCTCAGGGCGGGAGCATCCGTTCGACGAGCTCACGAACGCTGCCCGTCAGGTCGCGGGCTCCCGCCCCGCGGAGTGCCGCGCCGCTGGAGTCGCCGCCCAGCACGCCGACGGCGGAGATGCCCGCCGCGCGCGCGGCCTCCATGTCGGCGACGTTGTCGCCGGCGAACATCGACTCGGCGGGGGCGACGCCGAGTCGCCTGCAGGCCAGCAGAAGGCCCTCGGGCGCGGGCTTGGGCCGTCGCACGTCCTCGCGGCCGACGAGCGCGCCGAAGCCGTCCGCGACTCCGTCGCGCTCGAGGATCGCGTGCACGACCGCTCGCGAGTTCGAGCTGACGACCCCGGCGAGGAGCCCGGCGCGCGCGAGGGTCGCCAGCGCCCCGCCGACGCCGGGGAGCAGGCGTGTCGCCGCCAGAGCCTTCCGCTCGTAGCGCGTCAGAATGGCGGCCGCACCGCGCTGCGCCGCCTCCCGGGCGCGCGGCGAGAGGGCGTTCGAGGCGGCCATGCGCGCGTAGAGGCTGATCGCACCGGGCCCGGTCCCCCCGCGCGGGATGCCGCTCCGCTCGTACCAGGCGACCAGTTCGCTTGCCGCTCTCTCCCACGCCACATGCGACCCCAGGTCCGCCAGCGTGCGGTCGAAGTCGAGGAGCAGGAGGCGAGGGGGTCGTTCGAGTGACCCGCCGGCGGCCGGCGGGACGGCGCGCTGCGGGCTTCCCCGTCGCCGTGCCGCCGGGTCGTGCGGTCCAGTCGTCCGGGGGGTGGGCACCCGGGGCCGGCCCTACTCCCAGAAGAGCAGCGGATTGCGCCTGAGGCCGAGGGCGATGGGGCCGGTCGGGGTGATTCGCTCGTGCGGGCCGAGGCGCACACGCACGCGGACCCCCGGGGCCGGCGACGGTGACTCTGCGGTCTGTGCCAGCTCGACGTGCAGCACCTGATCGTGGCCGTAGTACTCGCGCTCGATGACGCGGCCGGGTGTCCCGCCCGCCTGCACTTGGAGATCCTCCGGACGGAGGACGACATAACACCGCGAGCGTCCGGCGGGTGCTTCGTGCTCCCCGAACGGCGTGGCGACGAGGCCGTGCTCGACGGGCAGGTCGTAGATGTTCGCGTCGCCGATGAAGCGCGCCGCCGGGAGCGTCGCGGGGTGGCTGTAGACCTCGTCGGGCGTGCCGACCTGCTCGATCCGCCCCTGCCACATGAAGGCGACGCGGTCGGCGATGGAGAGCGCCTCCTCCTGGTCGTGCGTGACGAGCAGGGCGGTGGCGCCGGCGCGCTTGACGATCGCGCGCAACTCGGCTCGCATCTGTCCCCTGAGCGCCAGATCGAGGCTGGAGAAGGGCTCGTCGAGGAGAAGCAGCCGTGGCCGGGGCGCGAGCGCCCGGGCGAGCGCAACGCGCTGCTGCTCCCCGCCGGAGAGCTCGTGCACTCCGCGGCCTGCGACGCCGGCGAGGCCCGTGAGCTCGAGCACCTCGGCGACGCGCGCCTCGCGGTCGGTGCCGGGGCGGCGCCTGAGGCCGCCACCCGCGAGCCCGTAGGCGACGTTGTGGGCGACGGAGAGGTGAGGGAAGAGCGCGTAGTCCTGGAAGACCATGCCGACGCCGCGGCGCTCGGGGGGCACGTGCAGCTCCGGGCCGGCCACGCGCTCACCCCAGAGCGTCAGCTCGCCCGCACTCGCCTGCTCGAAGCCGGCGACGAGCCTGAGCGCGGTGGTCTTCCCGCAACCGGAGGGTCCCAGCAGCGTCATCAGCTCGCCGGCGCGGACCGCGAGCGAGAGGTCGAGCACCCCCGCGTCCGGACCGAAGGTCCGCCTCAGGCCCGAGGCCTCCACGGCCAGCGTGCCCCTCTCGCGATCTGCGGACGGCCCCGGCCCCGGGAGCGACGGGGCCGGCGGGGGGACCGCGGCGGAGCGCGCATCGACGGGAGCCCGATCAGGCATCGCGACGCCACAGCCCGGTCGCGGCGATGGGAAGGATGGAGAGCGCGATCAGCAGCAGCGCCGGGAGGGCGGCGCGTGCGAAGAACGCCTCGCTCGAGGCGCTCCAGACGCGCGTCGCCAGGGTCTCGAATCCCGTGGGTGCGAGGAGCAACGTGGCCGGCAGCTCCTTCACCGTCGTCAGGAAGACGAGCGCGGCTCCCGCGGCGACCCCGCGCCCGGTCAGCGGAAGCGTGACCTCGGCGAACGCGCGCCACGGCCGCCGTCCGAGGCTGCGCGCCGCCTCCTCCATCGAGGGACGGACGGCGATGAGCGCGACGCGCGTGGCGCCGAGCGCCTGGGGGAGGAAGAGCAGCACGTAGGCGGTGATCAGCACGAGTATCGACTGGTAGAGGAATCCCAGGTGCACGGCGACCACCGCGAGGGAGAGGGCGACGGTGAGGCCGGGCAGGGCGTAACCGGCGTAGGCGGCGACCTCGATGGGGCGGGTGAGCAGGAAGCGGCGGTAGCGTGCCGCCAGGAGGGCGACCGGGAAGGCCGCGGCGGCCGTGGCCAGCGCCGCGAGCGTGCCGGCAAGGAGCGTGTCGGTGACCGTCTCGCCGAGGCCGGCGATCGCCTCGCCTCCGGCGAGCCCGCGCACGAGCCAGTAGCCGAGCACGGTCGCCGGCAGCACGAGGGCGACCGCTACCAACAGCGCGACGCCTCCGAGGGCCGTCCATCTCCACCGCCCGAGGCTGATCGTCGGCGGGGCGCCGCCGCCACCGCGTGCCGCGTGGTGGCGGCGTGCGCCGCGCGTGGACACCTCGAGGGCGACGACGGCGAGCGCGATCACCATCAGCAGCAGGGCCAGCGTCGAGGCGCCGGTCACGTCGAAGCCGGAGGTGTAGCGCACGAAGATCGCGCGCGTCAGCGAGTCGAAGCGCATCAGCGAGACGGCGCCGAAGTCGGCAAGCGCGTAGAGCGCGACCAGCAGCCCTCCGGAGAGCAGCGCCGGTCGGAGCTGGGGCAGCACCGCCCGGCGCAGCGTCGTCCAGCGGCCGTAGCCGAAGCCCCGCGAGAGCTCCTCCAGGCGCGGATCGAGGTTCGCGATCGCCGGCCGGAGCGTGAGCAGCATGAGCGGATAGCTGACGAGTGCCACGACGGCGGCGGCGCCCCAGAATCCGTAGATCGACGGGAGCCGCTCGACGCCCCAGGGCTCAAGTGCCTGCTGCAGCAGGCCGCGGGGGCCGAGGGCGGATACGGCGACGAGCGCCGCAACGTAGGACGGGATGGCGAGCGGGAGCGCTGCCAGCACGGTCATGAGGCGACGCAGGGGGAGGTCGGTCCGGGTCGTGAGCCACGCCACGGGGAGAGCGATCGCCGTCGCGATCGCCGTCGTGACGAGGGGGTAGGGGACGGGGGGGGCTGGCGGGTGGGGGGGGGGGGGGGTGGGCGCGGGTGCGTGCCGCGAGCGGGGGCACCGGGGAGGCGGCGAGCGTCGACCATGCCGTCCCCGGATCCTGCGCCGCGCGCCACGCCAGGTGCGCGGGCGGGAGGGTGCAGAGCACCGCGACGACTGCCGCCGCCGCGACGATGGCCAGTGGCGGCCAGCCACGGTGCCAGGCGCGGGAGCCGGCACCCGCGATTGCCGTCGTGAGGGCACCGGCTGAGGCGGTCCTCACGGCCATCGGCTGCGGCCCTTCTGTTGGTACTGGCATCATGTTGATGGTGAGACGAATGAGGGATGTTCGTACCAGCTAATCTCCAAGCATCATATCAGCGAATGGTCCTGTCTTCCCCGTCACCGTCGGCCCGGCGCCGCGTCGGCCGACCTTGAAGGCGGCGGGCGGACTCGCAGAGACTGGGCGAGCCCTCGAGGATCGGGATGGGGGACGATGGCGATGGCGGAGCGTCCCCACCGCGCCGACCGCGGTCCGGTGCTCGGCGTGATCCTGGCCGGCGGGCTCGGCACACGGCTGCGCCCGCTCACGCATCTGCTCCCCAAGGCGATGGTCCCTCTGCTCAACCGACCGCTCATCGCCTACGCGGTGGAGATGCTCGCCTCGGCCGGCATCGACGAGGTGGTGGTTGTCGTCTCGGCGCGGGATGAGGGCACCGAGGCGGCGGCTCGCCGAGCCGCACGCCCGAGCGTCCGCCTCGCGCTCGCCGTGCAGGCCGAGCCACGCGGTAGCGGCGACGCTGTGCTCTCGGTCGGTGCGGCCCTCGAGGGGCGGCCCGTGGTGGTGCTCGCGGTCGACACCGTGCTCACCGGAGACTCGCTCACACGGCACGTGGCCGCCTTCTCGGCGGGCGACGAGGTGGCGCGGGTCGTGCTGCACAGGACCTCACGGCCCCGCGAGATGGGCATCGTCGAGCTCGCCGCCGACGGCGAGCGCATCATCCACCTGGAGGAGAAGCCGGATGCTCCGCGCTCTGACCTGGCGCTGGTCGCGGTCTGGATGCTCGCGCCTCCGGTGGTGGAGCGGCTGCGCGCCGCGCCGCATCTCAACCGGAAGGGAGAGAACGATCTCTCGGGCACGCTGGCCGTGATGGTCGGCGAAGGGGCCCATCTCAGCGGCTCGGTCTGGGATGGCGAGTGGCTGGACGCCGGCTCCCTTCCGGGGCTGCTGGACGCCCAGGATCACCTGCTTGCGGCGGGCGGCGGGGCGCCGCTCCCGTCGAGCGCCCGCCTCATCGAGAGCGCGGTACGGACTCCCGTGCTCCTCGGCGAGGATGTGCTCGTCGAGCGCTCGATCATCGGCCCGAACGTCGTCATCGGCCGCGGGGTCGTGCTGCGCGACGTGCAGATCGCTCGCGCCCTGGTGGCGCCGGGCGCCCGCCTGGTGGGGGGCGCCTACCAGAACGCGGTCGTGACCCCCGACGGTGTCGTCGTCGGCGTCGCGCGCGAGCCCCCGGGCCGGGCGCCGGCCCGGAGACGGAACGCCTAGCCCCCGCGGTCACCCCGGTGCCCCGCGGCAGGCGCGTGCCCGGCTCCGGGAGCCTTCCCGTTCGTGCCGCGTGGCGCTGGGCCGCGACGGCCCGAGCGCGTACCCTCTCGGCGATGCTGGAGGATCCCGGGCGCTACCATTGGAAGTGGCTCGCCGTGGGCGGCGCGCTGCTGGTGCTCTACGCGATCGAGCGCACGATCCGGACTGGCGGGATCTTCTAGCACGAATCCGGCGTGCCCGGGCGGTTGTCCGGGGACGGCACGCCGGCGGCCGGCGGACGGGAGGAAGCGGGAATGGCCGACAGTGGCGGAGCGCCGAGCGTGCCCGTTGAGGCGGGCCAGGTCCTCTTCTTCGCGCGCGCGCTGGGTGATCCGAACCCGATCTACTCCGATCCGGACCATGCGGCCAACACGGAGTTCGGGTCGGTGCTCGCACCGCCCACCTTCACGGAGGTCCACCACCAGTACATGGAGGAGTACACGCTACGCCCGCGACTGGGGGATCCGTGGTTCGGCTCGGGGCGAGCAGCCACCGGACGGCCGCCTCGGGCGAGGACGGACGGCGAGCGCCGCGCGTCGGGCGGCGGGACGGGTCTTCACGCGGAGCAGCATTTTGAGTACCACGCACCGATCGTGGCCGGGGATGTCCTGACCTGGGAGACGAGGCGCGGCGAGAGCTGGGAGCGCGAGGGCCGGCGCGGCGGCACGCTCCGCTTCCGGGAGACGATCACGGAGTTTCGCAACCAGCGGGGAGAGCAGGTGGTCACGGCCCGTGCGATCACCGTCCGGACGGAGCGACCGGTCGAGCGCGGTGAGAGCTGAGCCGAGGAGGGCGGGAGCGTGGTGCTGAGGGCCTCGGAGCTCACGGTCGGGGACAGCCGCGACGAGGTCGTGGTCGACAACCTGACCCGGACGCAGATCGTCCAGTACGCGGGTGCCTCGGGAGACTTCAATCCCCTGCACACCGATGACCTCTACGCCCGCGAGGTCGCGGGCTATCCGGGCGTCTTCGCGCACGGGATGCTCGGTATGGGGCTCCTCGGGAAAGCGCTCACATCGTGGGTCGGCGACGGGCGGCTGACGAGCTTCGGCGTCCGCTTCCGGGCCCAGATCTGGCCGGGCGACACGCTCACGGCACGCCTGAGCGTGTCGGCGCTGCGCACGGACGAGGGCGTTCCCTACGCCGATATCACGGCGGTGGTCGTCAATCAGGACGGCGCCGAGGTGATCGCGGGCAACGCCACGGCGCGCCTCGACCCGTAGCGCGCTAGCCGGAGAGACTCGACAGAAAGCCATCAACGGCACGCGCGAACTCGGCGGGGCGGTCACCCTGAACGGGGTGGCTCCCCCCCCCCCCCCCCCGCCCCCCGCCGCCCGCGCCGCGCCCCGGCGGGGCGGTCACCCTGAACGGTGTGGCTCGCCCCCTCCACCGAGGTCCAGCGGCCGTCGTGCATCGCCTCGGCGGCGCGCCGCACGGCGTCGCGCGTGACGACCGCGCTCTCGCCGCCGTGTACGAAGAAGGTGGGGACGCGGATCGCTCGCACCGCGGCCCACATCTCGCGCTCGCGGACATGGCGCGCATCCTCCCGGGCCGCGTCGTCCTCGTCCTCGTCGTCCTCCTGCCGCCTCGCGTCGCGCTTCCAGGTCCAGCGTCCGTCGTCGGTCTCCCTCAGAGCGTGGAGCAGGCTGTAGCGGAGGTGTGCGGGGGGGCGGGTCGGGTTGAAGCGGACGGCGCGCTCCAGGAAGTCCTCGAAGCGGTCCAGCGTTTCCGTGTCGCGCCGGAAGCGGCGCATCTCCTCGCCGCCGCGCGGGATCGTCTCCGGCGCAACGTCGACGATGACCAGGGCGCGCAGCGCCGGCGGGTTCTCGGCGGCGTAGCGGAGCGCGACGCCCCCGCCCATCGACATGCCGACGAGGGCGAGCGGCGAGGATCCCGGGTACTCGCTCTCGATGTGGGCGAGGAAGGCGCGCGTGTCGTCCACCATCAGGGGGGCAGTCTCCTGCTCCGGGTCGGGTGTCCATGCCGAGTCGCCGTGGCCGCGCTGGTCGAGCGCCACCAGGTGGTAGCGCTCACGAAGGAGCAGCGCCGCGAGATCCCAGGTGTGCGCCGTCTGACCGCCCCCGTGGAGGAGCACAACGGTCGGGCGATCCGGGTTGCCCCAGTCCAGGTAGTGGAAGCGGAGCCCCCCGAGAGTGACCTCGCGGTCCTCCGGCACGACGATGGCAGGCGGGTCCAGCGCCGCAGCCTGCGCTGCCTCGGCGAGCGCGTTCCGGTAGTCGGTGTCGGCTCTGGCCATCGTGGCCTCCCTTAAGCGATGCCCTGCCGGCCCAGTCTATCCGCGTCGCTCGGCCGCGACGCGGCCGGCGACGGGGGGTTTGGCCTGCGGGTTCGCGGCTGCGCGGCGCCTGCTCGCTCGAGCAAGCAGCAGCTAGCGGGCCGCGACCACCGTCGAGCGGCCCGTGATCAGGCCGCGCACCCCTACCGCGGCGTACGTGCCTCCCTCGGTCACGGTCACGCTCGAGATCACCTGGCCGTCCAGGGAACGCCGCCAGATCTCATCGCCGGTCGCGGGATCGAGCAGCTGTAGCCAGGTGCCCCTGGGCACGAGCAACCCCTCGCCGGTCAGCAGCGGATCGCCGGTGATCGGCTCTCCCGGGGCCCGGGTCCAGAGCTCCTCACCGCTGCGCAACCCGCGCGCTCGAAGCTCGCCCGAGGCGAAGGCGACGAAGAGGCGCCCGTCGCCCACCGCCGGTGCTCGCGGCAGGGCGAAGCGTTCGCGGACGCGCTCGGTCCAGAGGTTGGAGTCGCGCGGAATCGCCGGGGCGACGTTCCACAGGAAGCCCTGGCTCCAGATCGCGCGCACCAGGGGGAGCCCGTCCCACGCGTACGGTGTGGCCGACTGATCGAGGACGACGATCTCCCGCCGGCCCACGCCGACGATCGCGTCGTCGGCGACGGCGACATGCCGCATACGGCTCGTCCGGAAGCTGTTCTCGCGGTGGAGCGTCAGCCGCTCGTGGACGAAGAGGCGGTTCGAGACGGCGAGCACCACCTTCTCATCCTCGATCACCGGCTGGATCGTGAAGTCCTGGTGGGCAAGCCCGCCGCTTGCCCACAGCTCCTCGCCGCTCTCGGCATCGAGACCGCGGAACTCGCGCTGGCCCGCCGTGTAGAGCGTCCCCTCGTAGGGCACCGGTGCTGTGAAATGCGGGCCGCCGCTGTAGAAGGCCCAGATCTGATCGCCGGTCGCCGGATCGAGCGCGAGCACCAGGCCGTCCCGCTGGGCGACGTAGAGGACGCCCTCCGCCACCGTCGGCGCGACATCGAGCTGGCCGGGGACCGCCCGACTCCAGACCTCGCTCCCGTCCTCGACGGAGAGCGCGAGCAGCCGGGCATCGGCGAGACCGACGAAGAGCCGCTCCCCGTCGGTCGTGAGGGCCGTCGTCGTCGGTGCGTCGAAGTCGCGGCTCCACGCGATCTCCGCCTCGAACGGGACCGAGGCCGGGGTCGCGCGATTGGCGCCGACATCTCCGTGCTCGGTCGGCCACAGCGTGCCGGGGGCGGGCAGGTTGCGGGCGCCGGCCGCTGCCGGCACGGGCGTCGGCTCCCAGATGAACTGACGGTACACCCACCAGGAGGTGATGACGGCCACGACGGCGAGCAGGCCCGCCGCGAGCTGCAGCAACAGGCGGCGGCGGCCGCGCGCGGCGAGGATCAGGCGCTGGGCCTTGGAGAGGTGCTCGGGCGGTCCGGCGATCACGTCCTGATCCGACTCCACGATGACGTCGTGGTCGGAGCCGAGGCGCGTGAGGCAGCGATGGCACATCCGGGTGTCGATGCTCATCCGTGATCGACACCGGGGGCAGAGGCGGTAGGACTTCCCCCGGGGGGGCGCTCCAGCCATGGGCACTCCCATCAGACGCCGCGCACGATCGTGTGCACCTTACGTGCGCGTTAGTGTACAGCGGCCCCGCGTCGCCGGCCGACCCTAGGAGCGCCTCCGCATGCGCTCGATGATCGAGGCCATGTGCTCGGCATCGTGGTAGCGCGGCGGCCTCCTCTGTGCCAGGGCGCCGAGCGCCTCGCGGTGCTCCGGCGAGCGTCGCGCGGCGGCGAATTCCTCTTCCGACCGCCGGTCGATCTCGGAGAAGTCGGTGGCGAGCAGGTCCTCGAAGATCATCCTCTTGATGGTGCTGAGCGTGCCCGGGGGGTGAGCCGCGATTTCGGCGGCGAGTGAGACGGCCTCGCCTTCCAGCTGATCCGGCTCCACGATCCGGCGAACGAGACCGAGATCGCGCCCCTCCTCCGCGCCGTAGATGCGCGCGGTCAGCATCATCTCCTTGGCGCGCTGCAGGCCGACGATACGGGGCAGCAGCCACGAGGAGCCGAGTTCCGGCGTGAGCCCCAGGGCCGCGAAGCGCATCGAGAAGCGCGCCTGCGTCGAGGCGATGTTGACGTCGAACCAGAACGTGCACGTGAGGCCGGCGCCGAGCGCCAGCCCGTTGATCGCGCCGACGAGGGGCTTGCTCCTCGTCAGCCGCTCGCCGCTGAAGGCGATGGGTTGATACGTCGCCCAGTCGCGTTTCACCTGCTCGTTGCCCTCCGAGGCACGCCGGAAGTCGGCGACGTCGGCGCCGGAGCTGAAAGCGCGTCCGGCGCCGGTCACGACGATGGCGCCGATGGCGTCGTCGTCGTTGAGCTCGTCGATCGCCTCCACCCATTCGCGGAAGAACCGGCCGTTCATCGCGTTCAGCACGTCGGGCCGAGCGAAGCGCACGACCGCGACGCGGCCTTCCCGCTCGACCGCGATGGTTTCGTAGCCCGCCATGGTGCCTCCTGCGCCCGGGTCCGCCGCCCCTACCCGCTCTGCCGCGCGTCACCATCCTCCGAGAGCCTGAGGACTCGCTCGAGCCAGAGCGAGAGATCGCGGGCGCTCTCGTTGTTGATCTGATGTCCCATCAGGTACTCGTGGAACTCCGGCTCCACGCCGAGCGCGCGCAGGCTCTCGCAGGCATCGCGCGCCTTGTCGATGGAGATCAACTCGTCGTGGCTCCCGTGCTGCACCAGCACGGGCAGGCGTGACACGTCGGTGTGCGGCGTGATGGCGCCGAGCACGTCCGGTGCGAGCCACGTCGAGAGTGCGGCGAGACCCGCGAACCGTCCGGGATCGGCGAGAGCGAGCGCGTAGGCAAGCGATCCCCCCTGCGAGAATCCGAGCAGCGCGACCCGCTCGGGGTCGACGGGATAGCGCCGCTCTACCTCGTCGAGGAAGCGAACGAGCAGGTCGGAGACCCGATCGAGCTCGCCCGGTGCGCGCTGCTGATCGGCGCCGCGCCGGAACCACGTGAACCCGGGATACCCCGCCTCGATGGCGAACTCGGCCTGCGGGCAGATCATCAGCAGCCTGCCGTGCGCCAGGATCGGGCCGAGACCGAGCAGGTCCTGCGCGTGGGCGCCGTGCCCGTGGAGCGCGATCAGGGTCGGGAGTGCGCGATCCGCCTCCGAGTCGGGGACCGCGGGATGTGCGACCGCGTGGAGCAGCGTCATCGCGGCGAGTATACCGACGCTGCGGGCCGGTGCTTCCGCCGCGGATGCTCACGCGCCGCCGTTCGCCCCCTCGAAGCCGGCGCGCACGTCGTCGACGGCGCCCTGCGCCGCGATCACGGTGACGCGATCGCCCATGTGGAGGCGCGTGTGCCCTCGCGGGATCCGTGTCGCGCCTCGGTGCCTGACGGCGACAATCACGGCGTTCGAGGTCAGGTCGAGGTCGCTGAGGAGGCAGCCGTCGGCACGGCTCCCGCGCCCGACCTCGAGCTCCAGATAGCGCACGTTGTCGCCGGCGACCGGCGCGAGGCGGCGCCGACGCTCCGCTGTCTCGCGCGTCCCGACGACCTGCGCGTAGGCCTGCGTGATGTCGGAGCGGCGGAGCACACCGACGGGCGCCATCCCCTCGTCGTGCCGGTCGACGACGGGCAGCGCCGAAATCGCGTGGCCGGCGAAGATGCGTAGCGCGTCGTCGAGCGTCTGGTCAGCGAAGACCGTCCGCACGTTGCGCGTCGCGAGTGAACCGGCCGTCGCGCCCGGCCGACCGTCGGCGAGGGCGCGGGTGAGGTCGGTGTTGGTGATCATGCCTGCGACCAGGCCTCGCTCGTCGAGCAGCAGCGTCACGGCTTCCGGATCGGCGTGGCTCTGCCGCATGATCTCGTCCGCCCGGGCGTCGGCGGCAACGGAGAGGCGGACCGGCGACATCGCGTCGGAGACGCGGATCGTCTGCATCAGCGAGACCGGCGCCTCCTGCTCCTCGATACGAACGCCGGAGCGCCCGAGCTTGAAGGTGTAGATCGACCAGGGGACGAGCCGCTGCGAGACGACGGTCGCGGCGACCACCGCCGTCATCGACGGCAGCATCAGATGGTAGTCGCGCGTCAGCTCGAAGAGGATCAGCACCGCGGTGATCGGCGCGCGCGCCGTGCCGGCGAAGAGTGCGCCCATGCCGACGATGGCGTACTCCTGGGGCGTCTGGACCATCTCCGGGAGGAGCCGGTGCATCACGTCGCCGAAGGCGCCGCCCAGCGCTGCCCCCATCAGCAGCGAGGGGCCGAAGGCGCCGCCCGAGCCGCCCGAGCCGATCGTGACCGAGGTGGCGACGAGCTTGAGCACGACCACCAGCAGCAGCGCGGCGGCCACGGTCTCGCCGGCAAGCGCGTCCTCAAGTGCACCGTGGCTCAGTCCCAGCACGCGCGCGTCCGCGAGGGCCAGCCCGCCGACGATGAGTCCGCCGAGTGCGGGGAGGAGCAGCGCCGGAACGGGGAGCCGTGCGAAGCGCTCCTCGCTCCAGTAGAGGCCGCGGATGAAGGCGACCCCGACCACCCCGCAGACCACGCCGAGCAGCGCATGGAGAGGGATCTCGCCCGGGACGATCGTCGTGTGGCCCGGAATCTCGACGTAGGGCGTGTCGCCCCGCAGCGCGACCGAGGTCGCCGTCCCGATCACCGACGCCAGCACGACGACCGAGAAGTTGCGCGTGTTGAAGCTGCGCAGGATCACCTCCAGCGCGAAGAAGACGCCGGCGATCGGCGTATGGAACGTCGCCGCCACACCGGCGGCTGCCCCTGCCGCGAGCAGGAGTGTGACGGTGTCGGGGGAGAGCCGGAGCGCCTGGCCCACCGCCGAGCCGACCGAGGCTCCAATTTGCGCGATCGGCCCTTCCCGGCCGGCCGAGCCGCCCGAGCCGACGGTGAGCGCGGTGGCGAGGGACTTGGTGAGGGCGGTGCGTGGAGGAATCCGCCCGGCCCGCGTCTCCACGGCGAGCAGGATCTCGGCGACGCCGGGGCCGCGCGTCTCCCGCGCGAGGCGGAATGCGAGCGGGCCCACCAGCAGACCGCCGAGCGCCGGGATCAGCACCAATCCCCAGCGGGGAGCGCCGAGCAGCTCGGACCAGAGCAGGTCAAAGACGAGCGCGTCGACGCCGTCGAGGAGGGCGGTGAACCCCACCGCTCCGAGCCCGGCTGCGAGGCCGACGATCGCGGCGAGCAGCAGAGGCGCCGCGCGGGAGGAGTCGTCGACCTGTGTGGAGAGGCGCGAGCGCAGTCTCGTGGCAAGAGACACGTGCTCATCGCGTGAGGAGCCGGGGTGCATCGCAATCGACCGTACGCCAGCCCATCGCAGCGCGACAGGGGGCGACTCCCGGCGGCTGCCTGCTGGTAGAGTCCGCCCGTAGCCGTGAGCCGCGCCGGGGGTCCCATGTCGGCCGAGATCCGCTCGCTCGTGACTCCGGAGCTTGAGGCGCGCCGCGGCCGCTGGCTGCGGGAGAGGCTCTCGGAGCCGGTGAGCGCCTCCGCCATCCGGCGCTGGGCGATCGCCTGCTACTGGCCGGATCCGCCGCCGCGTCTCTACTGGGACGCCGAGCATGCCGCCGGGACCAGGCACGGCGGCATCGTTGCGCCGCTCGAGTTCAACGCCTTCACGTGGCCGGTCGAGCCGGATGCCGCCGACTCCGGGCTCGAGACCGATGCCTTGCCGGGGCTGCGCTCGATGGCAGGCGGTACGCGCGACCTCTACGGCGTGCCGATGCGCCCGGGCGATGTGATTCGCGAGCGAGCGCGTATCGCCAGCTGGGAGCAGCGGGAGACGAGGCTCGGGCCCACGCTCTTCATCTACTCGGAGACGGAGTGGACGAACCAGCGCGGGGAGCTCGTCCGCACACGCTTCATCACCAGCATCCGCTACTAGAGCGAGGAGGGGTCCCGGTGGGCGAGACGACCGGCGGGGAGGGCGTAGGTGCCCGGCTCTGTTTCGAGGATGTCTCGGTTGGTGACGAGCTGCCGGCGTGGTCGCGCGAGACGGGGCTCGTGAACTGGAACCGCTTCGCCGCCGTCAACGACGAGTTCTACGACGTGCATATGGACGACTCTGCGGCGCGCGCCGCCGAGAACCCGCAGGGCGCCTTCGGTATGGGAATGATGCGCTTCTCCTACCTCCACAACCTGCTGCGCTCGTGGGCGGGCGAGGACGCCGACATTCGCGAACTCGGGTGCCGCTACCGGGCCGTGAACCAGAAGGGTGACGTGCTGCGCGTGACGGGCCGCGTGACAGGTATGCGCATCGAGGGCGACGACCATCTCGTCGACATCGCGCTCGACGTCATCAACCAGGATGGTGAGTCCACGACCCCCGGGCACGCGATCGTGGCTCTGGCCTCCCGTCCGACGAGGCGGCGTCCCGTTACGTAGCGCGCTCGTGTCCCGACGCCCTGCAGCTCCCTACGCGGGACTCTCGGTCGCGGCGGCGAGCAGGACGCCCCGGATCTGCTCGGCGATGCCGGCGGCGTCGAGTTGAAGGCGGTGCCGCTGGTCGGCCGCGGTTCCGTGCTCGATGAAGGCGTCGGGCATGCCGACGCGGTGGACCGAGACGTCGGAGAGCCCGGCGTCGGCGAAGGCCTCGAGTACGGCGGAGCCGAAGCCGCCGGCGAGCACGTTCTCCTCGATGGTCACGACGCGGCGGGTGAGCCTCGCCTGACCGAGGAGCAGTTCGATGTCGAGGGGCTTGATGAAGAGCGGGTTGACGATTCCGCAGGAGATGCCCTCGTCGGCGAGCATCCTCGCGGCCTCGACGGCTGCCTGAACCGGCTTGCCGACGGCAACGAGCACCACGTCGGTGCCCTGCTCGAGCACGTAGCCCCGCCCGATCGGCAATTCGCGCGGCTCGCTGTCGAGGGGGGCTCCGGTTCCCGCCCCGCGCGGGATCCGAATGGCGAAGGGGGCGTCGTGCCGATAGGCGGTGTACACCAGGTGCTGCAGCTCGTTCTCGTCCATCGGCGCGGCGATCACCGTGTTGGGGAGGCACCTGAGATAGGAGATGTCGAAGGCGCCGTGGTGCGTCTTGCCGTCCTCGCCGACGATGCCGGCCCGGTCGGCGATCAGTGTCACGGGGAGGTTCTGAAGGCAGATATCGTGGGCGATCTGATCGAAGGCCCGCTGAAGGAAGGTCGAGTAGATCGAGACGAAGGGGCTGAGCCCCCCCGCCGCCATTCCTGCCGCCATGCTGACCGCGTGCTGCTCGGCGATTCCGACATCGAAGATCCTCGTCGGGAACTCCTCCTGGACCTCGGCGAGACCGGTGCCCTCGAGCATCGCCGCGCTGATACCGACGACGGATGAGTCCTCGCGCATGATGCGCGTGAGCGTCTGTGCGACAACGCTGGAGTAGGTGGGCGCACCCGAGCCGGACCCCAGCGGCGAGCTCGGCTGGTGGAACTGGACGGGGTTGCTCTCGGCCGGGTCGTAGCCGTGCCCCTTGTGCGTGACCACGTGCACGAGCGGCACAGACCCGGTCGGGTTCCTCGCCTGCCGGAGTGTGAGTTCGAGCTGCTTGAGATCGTGGCCGTCGACCGGGCCCAGATACTCGAAGCCCATCTCCTTCCAGAACATCGTCGGGATGATGAGGCCGGCGAGCCCGGTGTTGAAGCGCTTCACAATGCGGTAGAGGAGCTCCCCGGTCGGTGTCTTCTGGGAGAGCGATCGCATCCGGTCCAGCATCGCCGTGAACTCCGGATGCGTGATCACGCGCTTCCGCCAGTTCGTAAGGAAGCCGATGTTCTCCGAGATCGACATCCCGTTGTCGTTGAGGACGACGAGGAAGCGCTCCGGGTTGAGGTGGGCGATGTTGTTGATAGCCTCGAAACTCGAGCCGGAGGTCATCGCGCCGTCGCCGACGATGGCGACGGTCCAGGAGTCCTGCTGCCGGTTCGCGGCGCCGGCGGCGAGGCCGAGCGCGATGGAGAGACCGGTCCCGGCGTGACCGGCGGACAGCGTGTCGTGGGGGCTCTCCTGCGGCTCGCCGAATCCCGACAGGCCGCCCTCCAGACGGATGCTGTCGAATTCGTCGCGTCGCCCGGTGATGATCTTGTGGGTGTACATCTGGTTCGTGGTGTCCCAGACGAGGCTGTCCGTGGGGCTGTCGAAGACGCGATGGAGGGCCATCGTTAACTCGACGACGCCCAGGTTCGAGGCGAGGTGTCCGCCACGCTCGACGATCACCGAGATGATGACGTCGCGCACCTCCTGTGCGAGCCGCTCGAGTTCATCGAGGCTGAGCGCCTTCAGGTCGGCAGGGGAATCGATGCCGTCGAGGAGCCGGGTCGGCATCGGACACATCCTTATTCATCCCGCGGCGCGCCTCGGGCGCGGGAGCGTTCCATCGAGAGCAGAATAGGGGGCGGCGCGATTCCCTGACAAGGAATGAGGCGCCGACGTCCCTACGGGCGTCAGTCCCACCGCGAGCCGGCCGCGCCCGGCTCGTCGAGCGCCGCCCGCGCGAGGATCTCGAGCGCCCGCGCCTCGATCGGGGGGTTGACGAGCCCCCCGCGCACGTCACGGTAGTGGCGCTCGAGGGGGTGTCCGCGCAGGAGCGCCACACCGCCCGCGACGCGCATCGCGAGGTCGACCACCTCGACCGCCCCATTTGTCGCGAAGCGCTTTGCCGCGGCGACCTGCGGCGCGAGCGCGAGACGCCCCTCGGGCCGCACCTCCCACTCCTCGGCCGTCGCAAGCAGGAACGTGCGGGCCGCGAGCAGAGCGGCGTCCATCCGCCCTACCTGTTCCCGGACGTGCGGGATCTGCGATATCGGTGCGGCGTAGCCCGAGGGCCGTCGCTCGCGCGCGAAGCGCACCGCCTCGTCGCGAGCGGAGAAGGCGACGCCGAGGTAGGAGGCGGCGACGGTGAGGGGGAACCACCCTCCCTGCATCATCGCGGGATCCGGTTCGCCCGGCGGGCGGCGCGTGAGAAGGTCGGCGTCCTCGAGCGGCACGCCGTCGAAGTGCACGTCGTGCGAGGCCGTGGCGCGCATCCCCAGAGCGTCCCAGGTCTCCTCGACTCGCACTCCGGGGAGATCTCCGCGGACCGCGACCCGGCCCGTGTCTCCGGTGCCGTCTTCGACGGCGACGTAGGTGATGAGATAGGAGAGCTCGGGCGCAAGAGTCGAGAACGTCTTGTGCCCGCTCAGACGCCAGCGCCCGGGACCCTCGGGCCGCAGCGCCGTGCGCGGCCGGCCGCCGCCGCGCGGCGATCCGAGCTCAGGCTCGGCGGCGATGTTGTTGATGAGTGCACCCTCCTCGGCGACCGCCCCGAGGATGCGTCGGCGCGCCTCCTCCGGCCACGAGCGCGCCGAGGCCTCGGTGCCGCAGGTCATCAGGTGCATGCCGACGGCGAGCGCAGTGGATCCGTCGCCGCGCGCGAGCTCGAGCTGAGCTGCGGTCACGTCG
>MKWU01002175.1_pt1 | contig 30435 bp, 29 predicted proteins | sample 809101 | NCBI WGS metagenome assembly MKWU01 (sample SAMN05860141, study PRJNA318959) | sponge metagenome | host: Aplysina aerophoba | place: Slovenia: Piran, Adriatic Sea, Gulf of Piran | collected 2013-05-07
GGAGGGTGCTGAGCAATCCACCAGCGGCCTGCCAACCGCCCGCAAAATGCCTGGGCTGGCGGGCGGCAGGCCCGAGCAATCGTCATTGTTCAGCACCCTCCTAAGCGTATCGACCGGACTCGCGCGCTCAATACGTCGGCGGCGAGACTCCTCGGAGCATCCCCCAGGCACCCGGATTTGTCGTAACTCGATGCCCGTGTGACATTGCCCATCCCGGACACAGTCACCAACTAACGACAACTACGTAGCCCGCGGCATCTTTGTAACATGTCTCTCAACGCACCAGGCAGGGAACATCGGGAAGGACACGACACACATGGGCGTTAACCTAATGAGTAGGGTAGAGAACTGTACCGGCAGCCCGATGGTCTTGGAAATGATCGACTGGCGGGCCTGTCCCGCCGTCGAATACGTCCCTGAGCGGGTGTCCGGCGACCCTTCGTTCGTCAACTGCCGAATGAAGGTGTCACAGCTCGTCGATTGGCTGAACCGCGGTCACACCGTGGAAGAGTTCGCCAACACGTACCACATGGATGTTGACCTGCTGCGTCTCGCTGTCCGCTATCTGAAGGACAATCCGCCCGTGGAGACCGTGGACCTGACCGGCTGCCCCGGTGTGGATCTCAACCGTTGGGGGGAGCCGAGTTTCGCTGGTAGCGGTATCCGGGTTGAAGCGCTGTTCAACTTCTTGAAGGCCGGACGCTCCGCCAGTGAGTTCGCGGCTACCTACGAGTGGGCTGGGATTGACGACGGCCATGTCACGACCGTTCTCGCCCACGTCAGGCACTAGTAGGCGCGCTAACACGATAAGAGCGCTGGTGTGAAGATACTGCTGGACAAGAATGTCAATGAACGATTGCGTCATCACCTGTCTGAGCACACAGTTCACACAGCCCGCCATATGGGGTGGGGAGAACTACCCAACGGACGGTTGCTAGACACAGCGGAGCGAAACGGGTATGACCTGATAATCACCTGCGACCGTGGCATGCTACGTCAGCAGAACTGGCAACGGCGAACCATCCTTCCCCTGCTCATCGAGCAGGGGAAGGATCTGACAGACGCCTTCGTGGCGGACATCAAAGCGCGAATCGGCTGATTTGAGCAAGTTGCCGCCCCGCGGGGTACGTCGACGGCCAATCGGAAGGACGCCACTCCACGGTCCAACAAGTACGACAGTGCTCCGGCACGGATACAGCGAACAGCGTTAGCCGTCAAGGGCTGCTCGGAGGGCTCTGGTGTCATTTTCGGATGACATCGCGGTCGGTGACCGTGTCCGACGTGTGACGGATGGTAGAAGGTTCTGGTCGAGAAGAAGGGGGAGAAATGACCCGCCCCCGATCACTGTCTGTAAGGCGCGGCTCGCGCACCCGTGTCGAACCCCGCCCTGGTTTGAGCGTCTGGGTGGAGTTCCGGAGCGGCACCCGCGGGACTGTCGATCTGTCCGACATCGCCGACGCGACGCCGGAGGTTGCGGAGCTATGGTCGGACCCGCCCACCACCAGCAGGTAGACCGACTCCGGTGGGGCTGCGAAAAAGTCCCTGCTGGGCGACGTGAGCAGCTTGTCGAACTGCTCGTCTAGTTCGGGAAGAAGAACCCTTACCAGCAGGAATAATGCCGGCGGTTGGCAGGCCGCTGGTGGATTGCTCAGCACCCTCCTAGGTCAGAACAGACCCGACACCTTGACGTGGATACCTTCCGTGTCGGACTCGAGGATGATCGCGATGTGTTCGACGCCGGGCTTGTAGACCCAGATAGCCCGGTCGACACCGTCCTCGGTTCTGACATCAAGTGGAGGCTCAAGGGCGTTGGTGAAGAAGTCGATGATCTCCTCGAACCCGGCGGAGGACTCGAAGTAGACGTCGGTACCCGCTCCGGTCGGCTCCCAGTAGACCGACGTCACACCGGGTGGGACCAGTTCGGGTGGATAGTCCGTGGGCAGTCCATCGGTAGGCGCCACCACTGTCGTCGGAGGCAGCGTCGTGGGGGACGCCTGCGTTGTGGTGGAAGCGGCTGTGGTGATGGTGGTGGTGGGGTTGGAATCAGCCCCGCATGCAGCAGACAGCACGAGGACCATCCCCAGAACAATTCGACGGCTCATCGGCCCTCCTCCTGTTCCGGGATGGATCCGTCCTCTCGAGATCCTAACCTCGTACCGAGGTCGAAGGGGCTGGTAGGTGACGATTAGGGGGAGAGGGGGTACCATCCTCCTCGCGTCGGAGAGGAACCATATGGGAAGAGGTGCCGGTCGGGCAACGCCCTCCAGCCAGGCGCGAAACCCCCGGCAGTCCCTCCTGATAGCCCATGCCACCGTGGTCCCGGTGATCCTTGCTGCGCTGTGGTTCCTACTCACCAGGCAGATGCCGATCGATCCCCAGAGCCTGCCGGGAGTTCTTCAAGTGTTCTTCACAGCAACGGATCCGGGGTTCACACAGATCGACGCGGTCTACCTTCCGTCGCCGGAAGCCGTCTTCAACAGTGGGGTAGAGCTCTGGGACGACCTGCCCGCCGCTCTGTGGACATCGCTGCGGATCGTGCTGATCGGGCTGCTGTTCGGGGGCGTGTCCGGGATGGGGGTAGGTCTCCTACTCGGTTACAGCCCGACGGTCCGCCGGTACTTCGAAGCCACCCTCGACAATCTGGTTCGCCCGGTACCGTTCATTGCCTTCATCTTCCTGATGATCCTGTGGTTCAGGGTGGAGGCGGTGCGCCTCGTCGCGCTGGTGGCGATAGGTATCTTCCTGCTGCTGAGCCTGACGACCCTTGAAGCCGTGAGGAACGTTCCACAGATATACGTCAAGGCTGCGCTGACCGCCGGCGCTCGACGGTTCCGCATCTACCGGACCGTTGTCATTCCGGCGATCACCCCGCATCTCATCTCGTCGGTCCGGCTCGGGGCTGCCTACGCCTGGGGACTCGACGTCGCTGCCGAGTTGTCCGGAAGCCAGCAGGGCCTGGGTTACATCATGATCAGCCGTGGTTCCTACTACCTGGACACAGCTTCGATCGTTCTGATCGTGTTCATCTTCTGCTCGCTGGCCGTCATCTTCGATCAGTTGGTACGGTTCGCCGCTGCTCGCTTGACCAGGTGGAGCCCTCGAGCGAGAAGAGGGATGGTCGGCCATATGTTGGGGAATTGACAGCGATGTGGTGGCGACGCCTTTCCCGGCTCCGGAAGGACGGTAAGAGAGCGCAGCTTCACATCCAGCCTGCCACAGGCGGACCGGCGCGCCGGCTGGCGGAAGCGTCGGTGGTGCCGTTGATAGCAATGGTCGTGTGGTACGCGCTCACCAGGAGCATCATCGATCCCGCCAAACTTCCCGGGCCGGACAGGGTGCTCGGATCTCTGGTAGAGATCATCGACCTGATCCCGTCCGCGACATGGGTTTCGCTGCAGATGGTCCTGTTGGGGCTCGTCCTGGGAAGCATCACGGGCCTCGCCACCGGCATCATCTTCGGATACAGCCCCTTCGTAAGGCGGTTCTTCGAGGCCACGCTCGACAACCTGGTCCGCCCCGTTCCGTTGTTCGCTCTAATTCCGTTGTTCATTCTCTGGTTCGGGATCGGTTTCCTGCCGCAAGTAGGTTTAGTTGCCCTCGGTATGTTCCTCATGTTCACCCTTGTGACTCTGGAAGCCATACGCAACGTTCCCCACATCTTCGTGCAAGCGGCCCTTACGACTGGAGCGAGCCGGTTCCTTGTCTACCGGACTGTTGTGATCCCGGCAATCATTCCCCATCTGGTGGGATTCCTGCGCTTGGCAGTTGCTTCTGCATGGGGCCTGGATGTCGCAGCTGAGTTCCTGGGCTCCCGGGAAGGACTCGGATACATACTGCTGGTACGCAACCAATACCTCGATCCGGCTGGAATGCTGATGATCGTTGCCCTCTTCTGCATCATGGCAATCATCTTCGACCAGACGGTGCGCTTCATATCGGCAAAAGTAACCCGCTGGAGTCCACGCACGGACCGGGGACTGGTCGGTAGCATGCTTGGGAACTGAGGGGCGTGCGAACGCCCTGCTTAACCAAGCAAGGGCAATACTCAGCACGAGATGAACGGGACTCGACGAAACGGGAGGACAATATGAGACGCTCACGCAGACGATGGCAGTTCGTAGCGATAATGGCGGTTCTAGCCATGGTCGCTATTGCTTGCGGCGAGGCAGACGAGCCGGCGGCGACGGCCCCACCGGCAACGGCGGCGCCCACGACGACGGCGGCACCGACCACGACGGCCGCGCCCACGACCACGGCGGCCGGACTCACGACAACCGCACCCCCCCACAACGGTGATCCGGGAGATCGTGCGCGAGGTGGTCGTCGAGCCGGAGGAAGAGGAAGCGATGGCGCCGATGATCCCGGACGCACCGCTGGTCACCGTGCGAATCAACGGTGGACCGTTCTATCCGTTCAACCTGTGGGCCGCGTCCAAGGAGTTGGGCATCGCCGATGAACTCAACATCGAGTTGGACATCTCAAGCCAGGGATTCTTCCCGACCGCCGCCCTGAAGCGGGGCGAGTTCGAGGTCATCGCCTCATGCCCGGCCTGCGCGTTCGGTGTGTACGAGAGCATTCCCGAATTCCGTAACTGGATCACGTCGTACCAGTGGAGGGGATTCCAGGTCATCGGCCGCGCGGATCCTGATACCGGCGCCGCGGTCCACAAGCCGTGGATCGACTTCTTCGTAGACGCGGGCGGCGATCTAGAGCAAGCCAACCGGGACTTCTCGGCATCGCTCGCCGGACGGAGCTTCGCAATCTGGGATCCCGGCAGCATCGCGACGCTCAAGGCGCTGCTCGAGCAGGGCGATCTCACCCTTGACGATGTCGAGATCATCGGCTTCGCCGACATCAACGTGGCATCGACGTCGTTCATCGCCGGCGAGGGTGACTACCACATGGGCGACAGCATCCAGATGCACCGGATGCTGACCGCTCCCGACCTGCGAGACAAGTTCGTATCGGCTGCCCCGTTCCAAGCCTTCGGGGCGACCGGGCTGTGGTACAGCACCTTCGCGTCCACCCAGGACTGGCTCGACGCCAACGAGGAAACGGCGCTGCGGCTACTGGCCATCTGGTACCGGACCACCCGGTACCTGCACAACCGCACTGACGATGTCCTCCCACCCATGCACGAAGCAGTGCGCCGGGCCGGGGGTGTAATCGTCAGCGACGAAGACCTGATAGCGGAGCTGTTCAACATCGAGGACTACGTACGGTTCCAGGATGCCTGGGATCACTACTTCGCAGACGGTTCACCCACCAACATGGACCTGTCGATCGCCCACGCGCACAAGAATGCGGTGGAGGCCGGGACCGCCCCGGCCGATTCCGACTGGCGAATCTTCGAGGTTGAGAAGGATTGGTTCGCCAAGCTCCAGGCCCGGCCAGACCTGGTCGCCTGGATCATGAAGCCGCTGTAGAACAGCAAGCGGAAAGCAGGCCCCGGGCTCGGCGCGGGGCCTGCTCCGCGTAGCGGGCAGTCGTTAACCGGGATGCGATCACGGCTGCTGCGAGTCGAAAGGGAGGAAGGCCGTGATCGATATCAACGGGCACGTTGCGGCGGGCTTCGAGCCGGTGGCCGACACCTTCGAGGAGAACTTTGTCCGGAGAGGCGAGGTGGGAGCCGAGTTCTGCGCCTACGTGGGCGGCGAATGCGTCGTCAACATCTGGGCCGGCATGGCGACACCCGATCACGTCTGGGCGGCGGACACTCTCGTGTTCGTATTCTCGGTCACCAAGGGACCCGCAGCCCTCGCTGCCCAGATCCTGGCCGACCGTGGCGACATGGACCTGGACGAGCCGGTCGCTACCTACTGGCCGGAGTTCGCGGCGCATGGCAAAGACCGGGCGCTGGTCCGGCACATCCTGAGCCACACCGTGGGGGTTCCGTCCTTCCCGGGATACTGGGACCTGGTCAGCTTCGACAGTGCCGCCGGCTGGTACCGCACGGACGAGATCGCCGCCCGGCTTGCCGCGGCGCCCCTCGCCTGGGAACCGGGAACCAAGCTCGGCTACCACTCCATCACCTACGGCTGGCTCGTTGGTGAACTGGTACGGCGGATCGACGGCCGCACCCTCGGGGCCTTCTTCGCAGACGAGGTGGCCCGCCCGCTGGACCTCGAGTTCTGGATCGGACTCCCGGCTGAACAGCATCGGAGGGTGGCAACCCTCCTCCACGATCCCGATCCGGCCTTCGACCTGCTGAGGGCGCTCTGGGGACCCGAGAACCCCGGCGGCGCCGCTCTGTTCATCGGACCGGAGCGTGGCTCGCCGATCGACCTGGCCAACGATCCCGACTTCTGGAGCGCTGAGGTGCCGGCCGTGAACGGGATCGGCGATGCCCGCAGCGTGGCCCGCATGTACGCGATGCTGGCCGGGGGAGGGGAACTCGACGGGATCCGCATCGTGTCGGCGGCGTCGGTCGCCACCCACGCGGCCGAGCAGGCGAGGGGTACGGATGCGGTATTCGGCGGCGAGTCCCGGGTAGCTCTCGGGTACGGCCGCTCCACGCCCGGTGGCCTGTCGTTGGGACCCAGCGACGAAGCTTTCGGGATGCAGGGTATAGGCGGTGCAGTGGGCTATGCCGACCCGGTTGCGGAAGTGGGGTTCGGCTATGCCATGAACCAGACCCACATGGAGGCCGGGACGGACCGGCGCCCTCGTGCTCTCTCTGCTTCCCTGTACCGGGCCATCGCAAGCCAGGGCGGTTGAATCCGCGCCGGGTTCAGACCGGGTTGGTCTTGCCCTCCGGACCCATGGCGCTGTAGCCGCCGTCCACTTTGAGGTCGGTGCCAGTGATGAACGATGCGTCGTCGCTGCACAGGAACAGGATGGCCCGCGCCACGTCAATGGTTTCCCCGCACCGGTTCAGCATCATGTGTGGGACGATGTAGTCCTCGTAGACTTGGCGGTCGATGATCGCGGCGGTCGCTTCGGTCCACGTCCAGCCGGGGCTGACCGTGTTCACCCTGATGCCGTGGGCACCGAGATCGAGCGCCATGCACATGGTGAGGGACAGCAGTGCTCCCTTCGTCCCGTGATACGTCCACGCACCCGGCTTCGCCACGACCGCCACCACGCTGGCAACGTTCACGATGGCCCCGTTGCCGGACTCCTTGAGGGGCTCGAATGCCGCCTGGACCATGTTGGTGGCCCCGAGCACGTTGGTGGACCAGCTGGCGTCCCAGCCCTCTCTCGTCACGTTCAACGCTTGGACGAAGAAGGAGGCGGCGTTGTTCACCAAGCAGTCCAACCGACCGAACGTGTCGACGGCGTCGGCAACCGCTCGGCGACAATCGTCGATCTCCGCCACGCTGCCCTGGACGGACCGGAGGGCTGCGGGAGAGCAATCCAAGCCACGGGTGAGGTAGTCGTGGTCCACCGGCTGAAGGTCGATCACCACCACGCGGGCGCCCTCCCGCAGGAACTCCCTGGCGGTGGCTCCGCCGATTCCCGACGCTCCTCCGGTCACTATCGCAACCCGATCCTCGAACCTCGTCATGTTGGCCTCCTGCAGGAAGAGAGCGATACGTGTTTGCCGCGCCGGCCTGACCGGCTCCGGCAGCGTACGCCCGGACCGGAGAGGGTGTCAACAGGCGCCGATGATGGAACCGGGCCTCTCCGTGATTACAGTTTCTCCCGATGCAGGGTAACGAAGAAGAGCCTCCGTACCGGACCGACGCGATACCGATGGGTAGGCCGGTCATCGATCCGGCCGCTTTCGTCGCCCCCGGGGTGCACATCTACGGGGACGCAGCGATCCGGGCCGATGCGGTGGTCATGTTCGGGGTGGTGATCAGGGCCGAGTTCGGCCCGGTCGAGGTAGGCCGCTACTCCAACATCCAGGATGGCGTGGTGATGCACGTCGACGAGGGATTCCCGTGCACCGTAGGGGAGCACAGCACTGTCGGGCACAGCGCGGTCCTCCACGGGACCACGATCGGGGATCGTTGCCTGGTGGGGATCGGGGCCCGGGCTCTCAACGGATCGGAACTCGGCGACGGAGCCTGGTTGGCCTCCGGGGCACTGCTTCCCGAGGGTAGGAAGATCCCTCCGTGGACTCTGGCGATGGGCGTTCCCGCCAAACCGATCAGGGAAGTGACCGAGGACGAAATCGAGCGCCAGCGCCACGGAGTGGAGGCCTACCAGCGCCTTGCCACAACCTACCGCCAACTCCTGGGATCGCCCTAGGTTTTGATCGTGGTCGGTCTGCGTTGCGGGCGGCGTGCTCCGGACCGCAAGGGGCGCCATATCCCACCGCCGCTGCACAGACCAACCACGGGACCCGCGGTACCGTCACAGCTGCGCGTGGCGTGTACGCGCCTTAGCAGAGCCCGGCCGCCGCGTACGGTCGGTGCCCCGCCGGCCGTTGTCCTCCAGACCGCACCTTCCCGCTGATACCATCCGGCGCATGAGACCAGTCCATCCTCTGTGATGACATGATCGTCCGGACCCGGCGCGTCAAACCCATCGGCCAACGCATCGAGTTGGTACCGATGGACGTGCACTGCGGGGACATCACCCTCGGGCTGTACGAGCAGGCGGGGGACGCCGGGACCTCGTTCCTGGTACACACCTACAGTTCCCGCGACGGGGCCGGCCGAAGGGTTCGATATGTAGCGGAGGCCATGTCCATCCTGGGGGGAATGGACATCAGCCGGGGGAGCGACACGATGCTGCGCTTCCCGTGCGGCCGAGCACACCGGGTGGCTTGCCGGAGGATATTCCTCGAGTCGGCCAAACTGGGCTCCGGTTCCCCGCTCGGAGCGAGGCCGCTTCGGGTGTTCGACAAGAGGAAGGGCAGGAACATCGAGGTGGCCAGTCTCGGGAGCGGCCAGTACGTGGTTCGTAGTGCCGGCAACGAAGGAACCCACGATCGACGGGCGGCGGTGGCCGTTCTCGGTCTTGTAAAGCTGGGTGACATGGAGGCAGTCCCCGGCACCAGTGATCGCGTCCGGTTCGATTGCGACACGTCGCACGACGCCGCGGTCGGCTTGCTCCTGACCCGTGCCCTGGAAGTCAGGGCAGCCCTCCGTGAGATTGAGAGCCGGGCGGCGCGTGGTGTCCTAGCCGCTCCTAGTAACCAAGCGTTGTAGTGACGGCTGGCCGCTGAACACTGGTTCAGTTCACCTGGTGCAGCAACGGTTCGCCTTCCCGCAGGCGCCGGCAGTTCTCGATCGCTACGACGAGGCTCCGCTCGAGTGTTTCCCTGGTCTGCCACGCGACGTGGGGCGCTAGGACAACGTTGTCGAGACCGAGGATCGGATCGTCCGGAGCAACGGGCTCCGAAGCGAAGACATCGAGACCGGCTGCGGAAAGGTGCCCCGACCGGAGGACTTCCACGAGAGCTGTCTGATCCACCACCTCGCCACGCCCGGTGTTTATCAGGATGGCGCCAGGATTCATGAGCCGGAGGGCTTGGCGATCGATCATTCCCGCGGTGTCCTCGGTGAGCGGAACGTGGAGAGACACGATGTCAGACTCCTGCAAGAGCCGGGGGAGGCGCCGCCACTCGCCGGCTGCGTTTGCCTTCGGCGAGGTCGCCGTATACAGAACACGGGCCCCGAGCGCGACCAGGATGGGTGCCAGGATACGGGGAATCCCGCCATAGCCGACCAGGCCCACCGTCCGGCCTGCCAACTCCATGCACCCCTCGGGAACCTCGGCAGGCATGTCCCATCCCTTCCCGGCGCGTGTCCGGTCATGGAACCATGCCAGCCGCCGGAGGCAACCGAGCATCAGCGCCAGCGTCATCTCCGCAACCGCCTGGCTGTTGGTACCGGGCATGTTGCAGACCGCAATACCTCGGTCCGTGGCAGCCGCAACGTCGATGGTGTTCACGCCCACACCGATCTTCTGGATGAGCCTGAGGTTTGGAGCGGCGTCGATCGAGGCAGCCGTCATCGGTTCGAGCACGTGCCATACGACGACAGCATCGGAGAGAGTTCGCCGGAGACCACGGTGATCCTCCGGCAACACCACCTCGACTTCGAGACCCGCGTCGTCATGCAGTGCCTGGAGTCGCCTTACGAGCCAGGGACCTGCCGCGTGGTGATAGATCACCTTCATAACCGTCTCAATCCGATCCTTCTCCCTCGTCTGACCGCCTCTCAGAGGGGCGCCGGCGACCCGCCGGCAATGACATGGACATGGATTTCACTCTGTTGACCACTCCGTCCATCGGCCTGACGATACTGAGGTGACCACGGCAGTATCTCTGTAGGACGGTGCTGAACAATGACAATTACTCGGGCCTGCCGCTCGCCGACCCAGGCATTTTGCCGCCGATTGGCAGGCCGCTGGTGGATTGCTCAGCACCCTCCTAGTACGCCGGTCGGCCACCGATTGATTGGCGCCTATTCAACTCATCGTGGATGCCTTGCCACTGCCTGGTTTGGGTCTCGAAGCACGGGATCAGCGCAGCCACATCTTCGGGATGCTGAGTTCGGCCTGGATGGCCTTCGACGGGCGTCACAAGCTAAGCAAGTACTCCTCGGGAGAGGCCATGCTGTTCGACCTCCAGGAGGACCCTGATGAACGGAACAACCTCATCACGACCCCCGAGTACTCCGATATCTGCCGCAGGCTGGAAGCCGCTCTCACCTCAGAGATGATGCTGTCTGTGTCCGTAGCTGTTCACGATCGGATGCCCCGGCCCCGGTCGATGGCCGAAGACGAGGACATGGGCCGGGAGGGGTGGACCTGGCGGTACCCCTCTCCGGTCGACGTAACCGGGGACCAGGCTTTCTATCTCTGATCACCCGAGCCTCAGGGCCGGCAGCACAGAGATTCGAGGGCCGGTGGCGGGTGGTCAGCGACGCGGTTCGAGAACTGTCGCCACCGCGTCCACCAGCATCCGGTGTTCCACTCGGTGGATCCGCTCGGTGAGGGTTTCGATCGAGTCGTCGGCGTGGATCGGGACTTCCTCGCAGGCGATGACGGGACCGTCGTCGATGCCTTCGTCCACGACGTAGTGAACCATGACCCCGGCTGAAGTGACCTCGCCCGCCTGGTAGGCCGCCCAGGTCTCGTCGATTGCGGTGGCTCCCGGGAACATCCCGGGAAGCGCCGGGTGCAGGTTGACGACCCGGTTCGGGAACCGATCGAGAAACGCCATGGACAGAACGTGCATCCACCCGGCGAGGACCACGAGATCGGGTTGGTCGGACGCGACGGCGTCGGCCAGGTCGGTGTCGTAGCGGCGGCGGGCTTCTGCGCGATCGGGAGCACCGTTGAGATAGGGTCCCAGCGGGCGGCACTCCTCGGGGATTCCGCCACGGTGGGCCCGTTGGCGAGCCACCGCTCCTCGACGGTTGACGATCACCCTGGTCACCTCGGCCTTGAGGCGTCCATTCCTGACGGCGTCAATGAGTGCTTGGAGGTTTGTGCCCGAACCCGACGCTAGAACTACGAGCCGTGCCGTCACCGCCACGACCCGCTAAGAACCACCCGGTCATCGCCGCACTCGACGGACACTACGGATCCGATCCGCGGACAGCCGAGTTCCCCGGCTCGCCCCTCGTGGCTCCGATCGATGACCACCGCCATTCCGATTCCCATGTTCCATGTTCGGAATGCCTCGGCGTCGTCGATCCCGCTCCAGTCCACGAGGCTGACGAAGGGCTCCGGTACCTTCCACGAGCCCAGCTCGACCGTGGCCCCAAGTGCAGTCGGCAACACCCGGGGAAGGTTCTCGAACAGCCCACCACCTGTTATGTGCGCCAAGGCCTTGAGCTCCACTCCCGCGGCTTGTAATGATCGCACCAAGGGCAGGTAGCTGCGGTGAGGAGCCAGCAAGCGATCGAGAACTTCTGGCGACAGCTCCCGGCTCTCGACCAGGCGACGGATCAGCGAGTACCCGTTGGTGTGCGGCCCGCTGCTCGGCACGCCGACTACCGGATCCCCCTCGCGTACTTCGTCCAAGCGGGGCCAGAGCCTGTCACGGTCGGCCATTCCGACGATGGTGCCGGCGACATCGATCGCGCCGGGCATGTAGACGCCCGGCATCTCCGCCGTCTCGCCTCCGAGCAAGGCACAGCCTGCTTCCCGGCAGGCTTCTGCGATGCCTCCCACGACTTCGGCCACCACCTCGGGGATCAGCTGCGAGGTGGCGATGTAGTCGAGGAAGAACAACGGTTCGGCACCGACCACCAGGATGTCGTTGACGCAATGGTTGACCAGGTCCATTCCCACCCCGTGCCAGCGTTCGTAACGGCCTGCCAGCTCGGCCTTCGTACCCACACCGTCGGTGGACGCCACCAGGACCTTCCCCGGCCCGAGACGGTCGGCGGCGTAGATACCACCGAATCCTCCTCCACCCATGACCACCTCGTCCGTGATCGTGGAGGCCACCGACGAGGCCAGCAGTGCCACGGCCCGGTTCCCGGCGTCTATGTCGACTCCGGCGTCCCGGTAGGTGATCATGCGCTGACTTCCCGGGAGGGGGGCAGCCGGGAAGGCTCCGGAGCTCGGCGACCGATGTCCCGACGGTGATGCGAACCTTCGAAGGCGATGGTGTCGACCCCGGTGTAGGCACGGTCCGTCGCTTCCGCCAGGGTGTTCCCCAGCGCGGTTACCCCCAGCACCCTCCCGCCGGTGGCATGGGTCACTCCGTCGATGAGGTCGGTTCCGGCATGAAACACGATACATCCTTCATGCGCCGCCGCGTCGAGACCCGTGATCGGTCCGGGTGGCGCCGAAGCGGTCGGGTAGCCGGCCGAGGCCACCACCACGGTGGTGCATGCCGAGTCCGACCACTCGACGGAGACCTCGCCGAGCGAGCCGGTGGCGCAGGCGAGCATTACCTCGAAAGGATCGCTTTCGAGCAGCGGCAGGACCGCCTGTGTTTCAGGATCGCCTAGGCGGCAGTTGATCTCCAGTACCTTCGGACCGCCGTCGGTGAGCATCAGCCCGAAGTAGATCACGCCCCGGTAGGGCGTTCCGGCCGCAGCCAGCGCGTCGAGGGTCGGGCGGATGATGCGGTTGCCCACCTCGTCGATGAGCGCCCCGGTGGCGACCGGCGACGGGACGAAGGCGCCCATTCCTCCGGTGTTCGGTCCGCGGTCGCCGTCGAAGATCCGCTTGTGGTCCTGGGCCGGCGGCATGACTACGAAATCGGTCCCGTCACTGAAGGCGAGAACCGACACCTCGGTGCCCCACAGCCGCTCCTCCACCACGACCTCGTTGCCTGCATCGCCGAACCGCCTGTCGACGAGGATGGCGTGGATGGCCGCCGCCGCCTCCCTGCGTGTCTCGGCGACGATCACTCCCTTCCCGGCTGCCAGGCCGCCGGCCTTGATGACCGGCACGGAGGGGAGCTGATCGAGATACGCCAGGGCAGGCTCCGGCTCGCGGAACGTGGCCGACGCGCCGGCCGGTATCGATAGGGATTCGAGGAACGTCTTGCAATACGCTTTCGATGCCTCGAGTCGGGCACAGGCCGCGGTCGGCCCGAACGTCGGGATGCCTGCCGCCTCGAGGGCGTCGGCCACTCCTGCCGCCAGCGGAGCTTCGGGACCCACCACGACCAGGTCGACCGATTCGCGCCGGGCGACGTCCACCAACCCTGCCGGATCGCCGGCTCCGACGGCGAGGTTCTCGCAACGAGGCTCCAGGGCGGTGCCGGCGTTGCCGGGTGCCGCGATGATCCGGTCCACTCGAGCGGATCTGCCCAGCGACCAGCAAAGGGCGTGTTCGCGACCTCCTCCACCCACCACGAGCACCGTGGTCACGGGTTCACTCCCCCCACACCGACGCGAAACGATCCTTAAGGCCGAGTTGCAGCTGGACGAATCGCTCCGGCTCGAACGGGTACTCCCCGGTGAAGCAGGCGTTGCAATAGCCGTCGTCGGCCTCGAGCGCCCTCATGAGACCATCGAGGGAGAGGAAGGCGAGGGAGTCGGCGCCGATCTCCTCGCGGATCTCGCCTACCGACAGGCGGGAGGCGACCAGTTCCTCCGGCGTGGCCATGTCAATCCCCATGTAGCAGGGATGGGTGATGGCGGGGCAAGCGATCCGCACGTGTACTTCCGACGCCCCGGCGTCCCGCAGCATCCGCACCAACTGCCCGCCGGTCGTCCCCCTCACGATCGAGTCGTCGACCATGACGATCCGCCGGCCGGCCAGGTTGTCCCGGAGGGGGTTGAACTTCATCGCCACGCCGGCGTTCCGCAGTTCCTGGGTCGGCTCGATGAAGGTCCGTCCCACGTAGCGGTTCTTGATCAGTCCCTCGGTGTAGGGCAGGCCCGCTTCCTGGGCGAACCCGACCGCGTGAGGTGTCCCGGAATCGGGTACGGACAGGACCAGGTCGGCATCGACCGGAGATTCGCGAGCCAGCTCCCGACCGAGGCGCTGGCGGACGCTGTGCACCAGTTTGCCTTCGTGGACGCTGTCGGGCCGGGAGAAGTAGATGTGTTCGAAAGTGCAGAAGGCTCTCGCCCGGGGTGGCGCGGCCCGCTCGATGTGTAGCCCGAGAGCGTCGATCCGGACGATCTCGCCCGGCTGGAGTTCCCCCACGAACTTGGCTCCGGTGGTTGAGAAAGCGCAGGTCTCCGACGCCAGCACGTAGCCGCCGTCGATCTCACCGATCACCAGGGGACGGAAGCCCCACGGGTCGCGGACACCGTAGACGGCCTCGCGGGTGAGGATCGTGAGCGAGTAGGCGCCCTCGACCTGCGCCATGAGGGCCCGGATCCGGTCCGTCCAGCCACCTCCCGCGCCGGTGAGGACATGCACCATCAGCTCGGTGTCGGAGGACGTCTGGAGGCCGACTCCCCTCTCCAGGAGTTGCCGTCGTAGTTGAGGGGCGTTCACCAGGTTGCCGTTGTGGGCCACGGCCAAGGGGCCGTCGATGGTCTCGATCACCTGCGGTTGGGCATTGCGCAGGGTTGAACCGCCGGTGGTGCTGTAGCGGGTGTGGCCGATGGCGGTGGCGCCTCTCAGGCCCGAGAGGATGTCCTCGTTGAAGACCGACCCAACCAGCCCTTCTCCTTTGTGCACATGGGCGAACAGGCCGTCGTAACTCACGATCCCGGCGGCTTCCTGACCCCGATGCTGGAGGGCGAAGAGCCCGAAGAACGTGATCCGGGCCGCCTCCCGGTCCGACGTATACACGCCGACCACCCCGCATCGCTCACGGGGACTGTCGAGGCCGGACCCGGGAATCATGGCCGCCTCCAGAGCCTGCGCCGTGCCGCCAGAGCCCGTTCCAGGGCCTTGTCGGGCGAAACGTCGATGCAGGTCATGTGGCCCATCTTGCGTCCGGGACGGACCTCCTCCTTGCCGTACAGGTGGAGATGAACGCCGGGGTCGGCCATCGCTTCCGACCATCCGGGCGGGTGGCCGGATGGGTCATTCCAGAGATCCCCGAGAAGCTGCACCATGGCTGCAGGACGGCATGAACCGTCGCCGAGAGGAAGGCCGCATATGGCGCGAAGTTGCTGTCCGAACTGGCTGGTCGAGGCCGCTTCGATGGTGCAGTGACCGCTGTTGTGGGGCCGCGGAGCGATCTCGTTCACCACCAGTTCCTCGCCCGTCACGAACATCTCCACGCACAGAACGCCGACCAACCCCAGGTGTTCGGCGATCGTCGTCGCCATGTCCACCGCCGCCGCAGCCACCCTGTGGGATACCGACAGGGGGGGAGTGACCGTCGTGTCGAGGATCCGGTTGACGTGAACGTTTTCCATGACGCCGTGATGGGTCATCTCGCCGGTGATCCCCCGGGCCACGACCACCGATACCTCCGCGTCGAATGGAACCACCTCTTCGACTATCAAACCGTCGTCACCGATCTTCTCGACGATCCGGCGCGCTGCGGGTTCGTCAACGGATGCGAGTCGAACCTGGCCGCGGCCGTCGTAGCCGAAGCGGACCCGCTTGGCGATGACCGGTGGACCGAGGTCGGTCACTGCTCGAACCAGTTGCCTGGTGGTGGTGACCTCCCGGAAGGCCGCCACCGGGACCCCGGCGGCCATCAGGGCTTGGCGCTCCCGGCCCCGGTGCTGGGCAGCCGCGATGATCGAGCTACCAGGCCGGACCGGTACGCCCGAGCGGGAGGCCAGGTGCTCCAGCATGTCCACTTCGACGTTCTCGAACTCCCATGTGATGACGTCGCAGGTGTCGACGAAGCGCTGGACGGCCAGGTCGTCGTCGTACCCCGCCGCCACCTCGATGTCGGCGACCCGCCCGCCGGGTGTGTCCTTGGTCCCTCCGGTCAGCACGGCGACGCGGTACCCCAGGCGGTGCGCCTCGAACGACAGCATCCTCCCGAGCTGTCCACTACCGACGATCCCGATGGTGCCTCCGGGTGCTATCGGATGGTCGGTCACAGCGCCAACTCGATATCGCGTACGGCAGCGGCTCGCCTTTCCCGGTACGTGGTAAGACGCGCGGCCAGTTGCGTATCGTAGCGGGCCAGCATGGCCACCGCGTACAGGCCGGCGTTGGTGGCCCCAGCCTCGCCGATCGCCATGGTGGCGACCGGAACCCCGGCCGGCATCTGCACTATGGACAGGAGCGAATCCATGCCTCGCAGGGCACGGCTCCTGATCGGCACGCCGATCACCGGGACGATCGTGTGCCCGGCCACCATTCCCGGCAGGTGGGCGGCGCCACCGGCCCCGGCGATGATCGCCTCGAGGCCCCGCTCGGAAGCCGACTCCGCGTAGTCCACCATCAGGTCGGGGGTGCGGTGCGCTGACACGACCTTGGACTCGTAGGGAACGCCGAAGTCTTCGAGCACCATGGCGGAGCGTCGCATCGTCGGCCAGTCCGAGTCACTACCCATGATGACGCCGACGAGCGGTTGCCCGGTCACGCTGATTCTCCTCCGCCCTCCGCGAGCGGGCGCCTAGTGGTCTGTCCAGGAATCAACTTGGCGTGCCCTGCTTGCCATGGACGTCCCTCGTTGCACTCCGCCTCCACAGTGTACGGCTGCTGGTACGCCTTCGTCGGCGGGCCTTGCAAGGAACGCCCGCTGCGGTCCACAGCACGACATCGTCTCACAGATAGACCTCAGGCCACCATTATGAACCACGGTACGAGCGGATCGCGGAAATGACCCGTGGGGATGCCGGGTAGGCAGCCGGGACGAGGGGGCTGTCCGTGAGGGCTTGGAACACCTTTAGGTAGGCCCGGGCGGTGGTAACAGCCAGGCTGGTCGCGAGCGGCGGGGGATCGCCGTCGCCGGTGAAACCCCGCGCCGCGTAGGAGAGACGCACGAGTTCCTTGTCCAGGTTCTCGGGCTCCTCTCCTGCGGCGATGCGTTCATCGACGGTCGCCGCCCGCCAGAAGCGTGACGAGTCGGGCGTATGTACCTCGTCGATGATGGCCACCCGGCCCTCCGAGTCGAGGCCGAACTCGTATTTGGTATCCACCAGCACCAACCCGGCGTCCGCCGCCGTGCGCCTACCCCGCTCGAACACCGCCAGTGCGGCGCTCCGCACCTCGTCCCAGCAACGGGCATCGACCAGGCCCTTCTCCACGATGTCCCGCTCGGTTATCGGACGGTCGTGGGCGCCCATCGCACCCTTCGTGGTCGGGGTGATGATCGGACCGGGGAGCGGGTCATTCTTCTTCATCCCGTCCGGGAACCGGATGCCGTACACGTGGCGGGCGCCGGCTGCGTACAGGGTCCACAGGGAGGTGCCGGTCGTTCCGGTGAGCCGGCTCCGGACGACGACCTCCACCGGCAGGGGCCGGCATTTGCGGGCAATTGTCACATTGGGATCCGGCACGTCGACCTTGTGCGTGGGAACCAGGTCGGCGATCCGGTCGAACCACCAGGCCGACAGCTCGTTGAGGATCTGGCCCCGGTAGGGAACGGTCCCCAGCACCCGGTCGAAGGCCGACAGACGGTCCGTGGCGATGAGTGCCAGGCGGTCGCCCAGATCGACCACGTCGCGGACCTTGCCGCGCGCGACCGGACCGATGCGGCTCAGGTCGCCGTCCTCGATACCGGTGAAGGGTTGAGCCAGAGCCGGCCCCAGATCGGGACTCACAGGGCGGCCCTCGTCAAGCTTCATCTGGCGGCCTCGACGAACGCTTCGAACAGTGGGAGCCCCCGCTCCCCGGGCGGTCCGCCCGGGCGCTGCCAATCGACCACATGGTCCTCGGGGTGCGGCATGAGCCCGACCACCGCCCCGGTGGCGTCGCACAGGCCGGCGATGTCAGCAACCGAGCCGTTCGGGTTGGCCGGGTAGCGGCCGCCCGCCACCCGGTCCCTGCTTCCGTGGCCGTTCCCCGACATGTAGCGGAAGGCGATCCTTCCCGTTCCTTGGAGGTTCCCGACGACTTCGGGCTCGGGCTCGGTCACGGCCACCCGACCCTCGCCATGGGCCACCGGACAGCGGATTCTCGTACCGGCCAGCGAACCCAGCCAGCCGGACCGGCACCCCGGTTCTACCCGCAAAGTAACCCAGCGACACTCGAAACGCCCACCGGCGTTGTCGGTGAGCGTTACCCGCCGTTGCTCTCCCGATCCGTCCGATCCTCCAAGCAGGCCGGCTTTGAGGAGGGTCTGGAATCCGTTGCAGATGCCCAGAACCGGTTTACCCAGCCGGACTGCTTCGGCGAGTTCCTCGTACAACCAGGTGCGGAGCTCTAGTGCTAGCCGGACTCCGGCTCCCAGCGCGTCACCGTAGGAGAACCCGCCCGGAAGCAGCAGGGCGCCGAAGTCGGATATCGACGCTGCTCCTGTTCGGAACTCGTGCATCGTCACGATCCGGGGATCGCCTCCCGCCAACTCCACAGCCACGGCGGCTTCGGTGTCCCGGTTGGTTCCCGGGGCGTGGAGGATGAGGACCGGTGGGGGAGTCAAGGCCTTTCTCTCCGCAGGGTGAAGGCCCGGACAGCCATGTCGAGGCCGATCGTGACGGGCTCTCCACGTGGCGGGCGCTGTCCGGCCGGCCCGCCGAACCCGATCTTGATCGAGGGATCAGTGGTCACCGCCCCGATGCGTTGTCCAAGCGGACCGAGCCTGCCCGCGATGTGGTCGCGCCGTGCCCGAGGCGCTTCCAGTAGCACCCTGCCGGGTGCCTCATTGGCGAGAGCGGCGACGGTGCTCTGCCCCGACTCCGGAACGGTTGCCTCGACCCCGAGCCTTCCTCCGATGGCCATCTCCGTGATCGCTACCGCGATGCCACCGTCGCTGACGTCGTGGGCGGCGGTCACGATGCCGTCGGCTATCAGGCGGTGTACCGCGAGGTAGCGGCGGAGGGGGTCGTCGGGTGCGGGCGGCACTCGAGTGTCGCCGATACCCAGAAGGGCGTCGACGAGCGAACCCCCGAGGTACTCCGATGAGTCCCCCACCAGCCAGAGGTCGTGGCCGGCCCGCGTGAAGGCGCTGGTGGCCGTCCGGTGGAGGTCGGGTACCAGCCCGAGCGCCGAGATGAGCAGCGTGCCGGGGATTGCTTCTCCCGCGTACTCGTTGAACAGGCTGTCCTTCCCGGAGATGAACGGCATGCGGTAGCGGCGCGCTCCCTCAACGCATCCCTCCAGCGCCCTGACCAGCGATCCGAGCCGGTCGGGTTTCGTCGGATCCCCCCAGCAGAAGTTGTCGAGCAGGGCCACCCGGCCCGGATCAGCCCCCACCGCAACCAGATTCCGGACCGCCTCGTCGATGGCGTGCAGGGCCATCGACCAGGGGTCGAGACGGCCGATACGCGGGTTGATCCCGACCGCGAGGGCCACGGCCGCGTCGTGATGCCACGTGCCTAGGGGTTTGAGGACTGCGCCGTCTCCCGGGCCGTCGGCCCGGGGGCCCACGAACGGCCGGCCCACGGTGCCTCCCCGCACCTCGTGGTCGTAGGTACGGACGATGGCCTCCTTCGAAGCGACGGTCGGATGGGACAAGAGGTCGAGGACTAGGCGGGTCGAGTCGGCATCGGGCACCTCCCCCGGCTCGGGGATCGGGTCGGCCCAACGCCCTACCATCTCACGCCGGGGGACTCCATCGTGGAGGAACTCCATGGGAAGGTCGACCACGGGCACATCACCGTAGCGGACCACGAGACGTCCGGTTCCGGTGAACGATCCCAGGTCGGTCATCTCGACATCGTTACGCTCGCACAGGTCGGCCAGAGCCCCCACCCGGTCGGGAGTCACCGCCATAACCATGCGTTCCTGTGCCTCGGAGAGCCAGATCTCCCACGGCTCGAGGCCCTCGTACTTCAATGGTACGCCTGCAAGGTCAACCTCGGCGCCGAGGTGCTCACCCATCTCGCCCACGGCCGACGAGAACCCCCCCGCCCCGCAGTCGGTGATGGCGTTGTAGAGATGCCGGTCACGAGCCTGCTCGACCACCTCGATGCAACCCTTCTGGGTGATCGGGTCGCCGATCTGCACGGCCGTCCCGGCCCGCTCCGCAGTCGCCTCGTCCATCCCCGCCGATGAGAAGGTGGCGCCGTGGATGCCGTCCCGACCGGTCCGGCCCCCGATGGCGATTATCCGATCACCGGACCGGGGCTCGGTGGGATGCGATCCGGCCGGCAGCAGGCCCAGCGCGCCGCAGTAGACGAGCGGGTTGGCGACGTACCCCTCGTCGTAGAGGACCGCTCCGTTGACGGTGGGAAGACCCAGCTTGTTGCCGTAGTCGCCTATTCCGGCTACGACCCCGTCACGTACACGACGGGGATGGAGCACCCCCCGCGGTAGGAGACGTTCGTCCAGGTCGGGTGGGCCGAAACACAGGACGTTGGTGCAGGCGATGGGACGGGCCGACACTCCCATCACGTCTCGAACCACCCCTCCGATGCCCGTGTTGGCGCCTCCGAAGGGTTCAAGCGCCGACGGATGGTTGTGGGTCTCGACCTTGAATGCAAGGTCGAAGTCATCGTCGAAGGCCACGATGCCGGCGTTGTCGTCGAAGGCCGAGCGGAGCCAGGGTGGACCGATCTCCTCGGTGACCGTCCTCAGTGCGGGCAGCAGGCCCTCGTGGTAACGGACTGCGACCGAGCCGTCCGTTCCCTGGTGGTCCAAGCGGACTCTGGCCCGGAACGTCTTGTGCATGCAGTGTTCCGACCAGGTCTGGGCCAGTGTCTCGAGTTCTGCGTCGGTTGGATCCCTTCCCTCACGGCGGAAGTGGTCACGGATGGTTCGCATCTCGGCGAGGTCGAGCGAGAGAATACGTTCCCGGCTGAGACGCACGAGGTCGGCGTCCGCCAGACCGGCCAACTTGACGGTATCGACACGGGCCTCCGTAGAGGTCGCCTCGTCGAAAGATGGCCGGACGATGCCGAGCGAGTGGAGTTCGATCGTCTCGTTGGCCAGTAACCGCCGGCTTATGGCCGAGATGTCGCCGTCGTCCAGTTCGCCGATCAACTCGTAGCGGCGGGAAGTCGAAGCCCGCACCGGAGGCAGGCCCAGGGCCGCTGCGGACCGCTCCATCTCGCGTGCCTCGGTGTCGGTGACCCCGGGACGGAGCGCGACCTCCACCGCCACGTGGGGGGTGGGCAACGGGGAACCCACGGTCACCTCGTCCACTACCGGGTCGACCAGGAGTTCACGGCACAGCCGGTCGATGTCGGCAGCGGAGAGTTCACCGTGCAGGTAGTGGACCCGGCTGACCTTGCAGGAGACCAGACCCGGGACGCCCAGCAGGCGGGCGCCGTCGAAGATCTGCCCTGCTCTCGGGTCGTCGGTAGCAGTCACCTGGATACGGGTTGGCACGCGTACCGAACTTAGTCGGAAGGAGCAGATGACCTGGTATCCGCGCCGGCTCTCGGGCAGGTCTTGCCCCCGTGTGCGGGCCGCCTCCGGCGATGGGAACCGGTCAGGATGCTGGAGACAGGAGCTCAAGCTTGTTGCCGGCGAGGGACCTCCCCGCTCGGCTAATCGGGCTGACAGCATGCCGCGACCCAAAGTCGGGGAGCCGGCCCGACAGGTGGCTGAAGGGCATGAACAACCGTGACCCGCTCTCGTGGGTCAGGTCGGTAAGGATCCAGGAGAACGGCAGGACGATGCGGTAAGCGGGCATCTTGAACCCGTGCTCTGCGAACCAGGCGGCCGGGCCGGTGCAGTGCAGCGGGTGGGCGGGTGCCCCGGGCCTCCGGAGCAGGGCCGTAACCTCCACCAACTGGACCGGTTCGCCCAAAGCATGGCGGGCCGGTTCCACGCACACCGGATGGGTGAGCAGAGGAACCAGCAAGGCCTGGACCGAGGGATCCATGAAGTTGAGGACCCCCCTTAGCGTAGGGTCGAGGCTTCAGGAAGGGGAATGCCGGTCGACGAGCGAGACGAGCCGGCGGGAATGGCCGTCCACATCGGCGGCGGCTACGAGGTCCTCGACGATTGCGAAGCCGTAGAGATCCGGATCGGCCTTGTACTCCTCGATCCGGTCCCGGTCGTACTCCATCGTGTTGACGTGCTCGGGCTGCCGGATGTCCCCGACGAGGAGCCGTCGCCCACTCCGGACCGTGACATGGTCAGCCCTGGGCTTCCAGGACGAGTCGCTTAGCTAAGGCTACGCAGGCGAGGGCGTCCTTGCCGTAACCATCGGCGCCCATGTCGTCGGCGAACTCCTCGGTTACCGGGGCGCCGCCCACCATGATCTGCACCTCGTCCCGAAGGTCCTCGTCTATGAACGCCTCGATCGTACGGCCCATGTTCGGCATTGTGGTGGTTAGCAGGGCCGACATCCCGAGCACCTTCGCTTCGTGTTCCTCCACCGCGTCGATGAACTCGTCAGCCGACGTGTCCACCCCCAGGTCGACGACGACGAACCCGGCGCCCCGCAACATCATGATGCAGAGGTTCTTGCCGATGTCGTGGAGGTCGCCCTTGACCGTGCCCATGATCACCGTTCCGATAGGCTCCACCCCCGCGGCCGACAGGATCGGTTCGATATGGCTCATACCGGCCTTCATGGCCCGGGCGCAGGCCAGAACCTCTGGCACGAAGATGAAGTTCTCCCTGAACTTGATGCCGACGATGCCCATGCCGGCGATGAGCCCGTCGTCCATCACTTCGAGGGCGTCGACCCCTTGCTCCAGGGCGTGTCCGGTGAGCCGGTCGACCTCGTGGTGCTCAGCCTCGATCAGCGCTGCCGCAATGTCCTGCATCAGAGGGCGAGCGCGGCTGAAGAGTTCGAGGTTCCGGCTCACCTCTTCGGGTTTCTCGAGGTAGTCCTCGATCTCGAACCGGATCGTCTCGTTGGCGATGTCGGACAGCTGGGCCATGTCCTCGGAGTCCCCTTCGTCAGGCCGCCGACGCCCGGTCGGCGTGCCACTCCCGTACGGTCTTCGGGATCTCGAGCAGGTTCTCGATCGGGGTCTGGAGGGGGATGGCGCACTCGGGAGCGACCATCTGGACCCCCGCCTCCAGATTGGCCAGGACCTCTTGGCGCACGTCCGCCGGGCCCTTCGAGAACAGCGTCTCGGGGTTGTTCACGTTGCCGACCAGGGCAATGTCGCCACGTACCGCCTCCATGGACTCTGGTGGCTTGTTCTTGGAGTCGTAGTGGAAGGCGGCCATTCCGGTCTCGGCTATGTAGCCCATCCGATCGACCGTCCTCCCGCAGATGTGGAGGATCAACGGAACCGGGATCCGCTCGACCATCTCGATATGGAGATCCTTCAGGAAGCGGTGGTAGTACTCGCCGGAGACCAGATCGCCGGTGGCGTGGTCCGGAAAGGTCAGAGCGTCGGCCCCGGCCTCAATCTGGGCTACCCCGAACAGCACCGATATCTCCTTCATGCGGTCGAGGGCGTCCATGGTTCTGGCCTCGTCGTCGTAGGACATCAGGAGGAAGGGCTCCACCCCGAAGCAGTGGTAGCCGAGAGTCCAGGGTCCCATCGTCTTGCCGATGATGGCCACCTCGTCGCCGAACTCCCGCCGCAGGATCCTGATCGCGTCGAGCACGCACTTGGTGTCCTGGTGATCGAGGAACCCGTCCGGGATGCGCACATCCTCCGGTCGTTCCCAGATCGGCTCCCGCATCTTGACGGTGGGCCAGTTGTCCTTCTGCTCCCATTGCATCTTGCAGCCCAGAGCCGACGACTCCTGGATGATCGAGAACACCGGCATGATGCTATCGAAACCGAGTTCCGTGAATCCGGTAGCGGCGAGGCGAGCCATCAACCCGGCGTCCCGGTTGGCATCCGGGAAGTAGGCGTCGACCAGATCCATGAGTTCCACAGTGGCCACCGAGGTCGGGTTGGCGACCGGCGTCCTGTCGACCGGCTCTCGACGGAGCGCTGCGAGAACACGCTCGCGGCTGGTCATAGTCGGCACCCCGACGGTCGAACCGGTCATCCTCGTATCACCTTTCCCCGTATGCGGGTTGGCGGCAGCAGCTAACCGCCCGGTGCGCCACTGCCCGAAACTATAGGGTATCGCCTGGTGGCGATGCTGGATGGCGACAGGCGGGTTCCTAGGAGGGTGCTGACCAATGACGATTGCTCGGGCCTGCCGCCCGCCAGCCAGGCATTTTGCTGGCGGTTGGCATGCCGCTGGTGGATTGCTCAGTACCCTCCTAAATCGTATTCTCTTGTCCGAGACTGTCCCCCGAAAGTCCCGTAGTGCGTGTTCCCGCCGCTGTGATCGGCCACGTCTGGAGGAGTCCCGGTCGGCAGGTCCTGGTCGCACGTACGGTGAAGCGGTGCGACGAGGTACCCCGCGACGGATCGACGGCGCGTGTCGCCGAGCGGGCACGTCCGACGTGGTTGATGCGGCGGTCGCCATCGCGGAATCGAACACGCAGCAAGTTGACGACGAGATCGCGCTCCTCAAGTCCGACACGGCGGACCTTCGTACACTGCTGCCAGAGGTGGCTGCCGGTGCCCGCATCGTCGATGTGTGACCGGTCTGGGTAGCCGGAGCGGCTCAGAAGCCGCGTGTGCTTATAGGGTCGCCGCTGATTGCATCCTCTGCCGCCGCCTGCACACCGCCGATGGCTCTTTCGATGGTGTCGATGCCGGCGCCGAACGGTAGGCGCAGGTAACCACCCTCCTGCATTTCCCCTCCGGCGAAGGACGCTCCGGGCACTGTGGGCACACCGTATCGGGCCAGCAGGTGATTGCAGAACTCGTCCTCCCCGACTCCGAGTCGGCTGAAGTTCAGGTAGTAGAAGGTCGCTCCCTGCGGGACCACGGTCGAGATCAGGTCCGACTCCTCCAAGCGCCTCCGGATGAGGTCACGGTTGTCGACTAGTTCCCTCATTCCTTTCTCGATCCAGTCCTGGGGACCGACCAAGGCCGCCCACGCCATGGCCTGGGAAGCGGGATTGCCCGTCAGCGTCGCCCATTCGAAGGCCTTGGCCACGGGAGCGATGAGTTGCGAGTCGCCGGCCGCGAAACCGATGCGCCCTGCACGCAGCCCGTAGCACTTGGTGAAGCTGTGGATGGTCAGCGTGCGCCGGGCCATGCCGGGGAGGGAAGCGATGCTGACATGCACGTTGCCTTCGTACACGAACCTCTCGTAGGCCTCATCGGAGATGACGAGGAGATCGTGGGACTCGGCGAGTTCGGCGATCTGCTGCAACTCCTCCATCGTGTAGACCACACCGGTGGGGTTACCGGGGTTGATGAGGAGCAGCACTTTGGTACGTTCGGTCACAGCTGCTCGAAGCCGGTCGACATCGACGTGGTAGCCGTCCTCCTCTCTGCAGAGCACGACCCGCGGCTCGCCTCCGTAGAAGCTGATGAGGTGGTGGACGAAGAAACCCGGCCCGAGCATCACGACCTGGTCACCGGGCTCGATATAGGCCTGCAAGGTACAGGCCACGGCCTGCATGGCCCCGTTGGTGACGATGATGCCGGACTCGGGATCGACCGAGATCCCGTTGTCACGGGACAGCTTCTCCGAAATAGCCTCGCGAAGCCGGGCGTCGCCCCGTGAGTGCGGCCGCCGGTCTGATGCCAGGGCGGCCGCTCCCGCCTCCACGACGTGGGGAGGCAGCGGGTCGGTGATGCCGCCGGCGAGGCTGATCACGTCAACACCGTGCCTCTTGGCGACTGCCGCGATGTCCTGCGCCCATATCGTGCTGGGCACTCTCGGGGTCGCATCCGTGACCGCGGGGATCAGGTTGGGCGCAGGCGGGCTCCCGTCAGGCATGCACGCGGGGTCCGGTGGAGGACCGGTCCTCCGACGAGGTCTCGGTGAAGCCGTACACGGTTCGGGCGTGCTCCTCGGTCATCTTCCCCTCCTTCAGATCATGAGCGATCAGTCCGGCGGATCTGCCTGCCGGTATGCCTACCCCTCCGCCTCCGGCCGTCACGTGGCGGAGGACGTCGCCGTGCCCGATGTCACGGGTGAACTTGGTCGGGAGCAGCGTCTCGTCCGGACGGCCGGGGTTGAGGATGTTCAGGGACGGGTGGCCGGGCAGGCCGCCGTCGAGGCCGTACGGAGGATGGTCCCGCCGGTCTGAACGTATCGACAGGACCCCCCAGTCCCCGAGGAACCGGAGTTGGCGGACGATGGACAGGCACCCTCGGTTGACGCCGGGACCTCCCGTGTCGGGAAGGAACGAGTACTCGTCAACGATTATCTCGTAATCCCGTTCGATCTGCTCGACGGGTACGTTGGCGAGGTTGGCGCCGATCGGGCTGATGGCATCGACGCCGTCCTGGGTCTGGCGTCCTCCCCAACCTCCGCACACAAAGTCGACGAACACGTGGGACACGCCATCCGGGTCCACCGTCCCGATCGAGATCATGGTCGGTCCACCCTCCCCGGCCGCGAAGCACCGGTCGGGGACCGCCTTGTGGAGCGCTCCGATCACTGCATCGATCACCCGGAAACCGGTGAGACCTCGCGCGGCTCGGGGCGCCGGCCGCCTCGGATTGAGGATGCTCCCCTCCGGAACGGTCACGGTGATGGCCCGGTAGAGGCCGTCGTTGTTGAGTATCTCGGTCTCGGCGGTCACGCACAGGAAGGCTGCAAAGACAGAGGCCCTCGTGAAGGAAGTGGTCGCGTTCAGAGCCGACATCACCTGTCCGCCCGTCCCCTCGAAGTCGACGTGGAGGCGGTCACCCTCGATCTCGACCGTGGCGCTGATCCGGATGGGACCCGACCCGAAACCGTCGTCGTCTATGTAGTCGTCGAACGAATATGTCCCGTCCGGTAGACGGGCGATCTCAGCCCGGACGATCCCCTCGGTGTAGTCGAGAATGTCGTCGAACGTCGCTGTCAGGACATCGCGGCCGTGTTCGGCGACTAGTTTGCGCATGCCCCGCTCACCCACGTTTATGGAGGACAGTTGCGCCCGGATGTCGCCCATCACGATGGCCGGAAGCCGGACGTTCCTGGCGATGATGGAGGACAGTGTCTCGTTCTCGACCCCCGCCTCGTAGAGCTTGAGAATCGGGATCTGGAGACCCTCCGCGTAGATCTCCCGGGAGTCGACGGCGTTGCTCCCAGCCACGCGCCCTCCCATATCCGCATGATGGGCTATGCAGCCCACCCAGCCCAGTATCTCCCCGTCGACGAACACCGCCTTGAACATGAAGATGTCGGGCAGGTGCATGCCGCCTTCGTCAGGATCGTTGAGAACGAACACATCGCCGTCCAAGATTGAGCCCGCGTGGCGGTCCATGATCTTGCTCAACGCGTCCGGCATGGCTCCGAGGTGGAGAGGGATCGCCAACCCCTGGGCCACGACACGTCCTGCGGGGTCGAACACGGCGGTGGAGAAATCCAGGCTATCTCGCACCACCTGGGAGTGAGCCGTCCGCACGACCACCACGGCCATCTCGTTGGCCAACGACGTGAGGCCGTTGCTGATGACCTCCCGGGTGATCGGATCCAATGTGACGCGCTCGGTGGTGGCTGTCGCCCCGCTCCGTTCGCCTACCGTGACCACCCGCCTCACCTCCTCGATCGTATGACGAGATTCCCCATTTGGTCGCGCCTGACCGTGAACCGCGGCGGGACCACCGTGGTGGCATCCATGTCCTCCACGATCATCGGCCCGCCGACTTCCTCCACGGGGACGGAACGACGGGACACGACCGGGGTAGCCAGGACGCCGTCTCGCTTGCCGAAGAAGGCTAGGCGGCTTCCATCGGTCGTGCGGTCACCATCGGGTTGCATCGCGAAGATGTTCCCGGCTTTGGGTGTCCGCACCGTCGCCCGCAAGCGCACGCTGATCAACTGGACGGGCTCGTCCGGTGTCGAATGCCCGTAGGTGAGTTCGTGGGCCAGGTGGAAGTCCTGGCCGGCGTTGTGCAGATCGGTCTGGGAGAGAACCCGCCTGCCCGGAACGGGCACGGACAGCTCGTGGGCCTGGCCCCGGTAGCGCTGGTCAACGAACCGCTCGAGGCTGAGATCGGCCACCGGCAGCCCTGAGTCGATCACGAATCGTCTCGCCCGGTCCTCGAGCTGATCGAAGAGTTGCGATACAGTCCCGCCGTCGGGATCGTTGGGAAGCTCGTAGCTGACCACGTAGTCGTGCCTCAGGTCGGCCACTTGCAACCCGATGGCGCAGAACAGCCCGGGGCTGGCCGGAACGACGACCCGTTCGACCTCGAAGTGCCGGGCGATCAGGGCCGCATGCATGGGACCCGCCCCTCCGAAGGCAATCAGCATGAAGTTGCGCGGATCGCGTCCCCGCTCGATCGATACGCCCCGTATCGCCTGGCTCATATTGGTGTTTGCCAGCCTGTGGACGCCGTATGCTGCCTCCAGGCGCGACATTCCCAGAGGTCCGGCCACCTGCGTGTCCAACCCCCACTCGGCGGCGGACCTGTCGAGCCGCCGGCTGCCGCCGGCTATCGAATGGGGATTGAGGTAGCCGAGCACGAGGTTTGCGTCGGTCACGGTCACCTTCGTTCCGCCCGCGCCGTAGCAGACGGGGCCCGGTATGGCACCGGCGCTCTGCGGACCCACATGCGGCGCCCCACCCTGGTCGATCCAGAAGATGCTGCCACCTCCGGCGCCAACCTCGGCGATGTCGAGCGACGGGATACGGACCGTGAACCCGCCGCCCTGGATGAAGAGGCGGCTCTGGTTCATGCCGCCGCCCACCTCGTGCTCGGCGGCCTCGAAGGCCTGCCCGTTCTCGATCAGCGAGGCCTTGGCGGTGGTGCCTCCCATGTCGAAGGCGATCACGTTGGGCTCTCCGAGATCGTCTGCGAGGGACCGGGCGGCTATCACACCCGCCGCGGGACCAGACTCGATCAGCCGCACGGGCTGCGCCCGCGCGGTGCGGGACCCGAACAGGGATCCGTTCGATTGCATCACCTGGACTTCGCAGTCGAACCCAAGGCTAGCCAGACCCTTCTCGAGGCTTTCGAGATACTGCCCGACAGTCGGCTGTATATAGGAGTTCACGACGGTGGTGCTGGTCCGCTCGTATTCCTTGAGCTCCGGGAGAAGCTCGTTCGAAGCCGTTATGTGGACGCTGGCGAGGAGATGTCTGAGGCGTCCGGCTACGGTCTCCTCGTTGACCGGGTTGCGGTAGGAGTGCAGGAAACAGACCGCCACCGATTCCACCCGGCTGGCGACGAGTTCCTCTGCAAGCGTGTCGATGTCGCCGGATCGGGGGCGCCTCACCACTTCCCCCTGCGCATTCATCCTCTCATCTATCTCGAACCTGAGGTTCCTCGGGGCGAGCGGATGCGGCTTTTCGAAGCCGGTGTCGAAGAGGGCCGGGCGGCGCATGCGTGCTATCTCTAGTACGTCTCGAAACCCTTTCGTCGTGACGAGAGCGGTCCGGGCTCCTCTCCGCTCCAGGAGAGCATTCGTCGCCACGGTGGTGCCGTGCGCGAGCCGGGTGACTCCCTCTCGACCCAGGTCGGGATCAAACAGTTCGTCCAAGCCCTGGAGGATGGCCTGCTCGAAGTCGGGCGGTGTGGAGGATATTTTGAGGCGACCCCCTGACCCGTCGTCACCTTGCAGGACGATGTCTGTGAAAGTCCCCCCGATGTCGACAGCCAGTACATACCGAGCTTGGGCCATACCGCTCCGTTCGGTCCATGCCGCTTCCGTAGGTCATGCTACCCAATCACCAGCCAACGTGAGCCGCGGTAACCCGGTAGCACCCTGCTAGGACTCCCAGGAGTGCAGCCCGCAGAACCGGTGGGACGACTCGGCCCGCGAGCGCATATAGACCATCTCGTCACGAAGTCCAGGAGCTTCGCCGGCCCCGGCAGCATCTGAGCACCGCGAAGATCACGTCAAGGACAGCAGCCCCAGCAGCTATGACCACCGAGATAGTCCACATGCCGAGCCGGAACGCGGTCCGGTTCGGACTCACGCTGGACTCCGCGACTCCCAGCAGAGCGGCGGCGAGGAGGGTGCTGAACAATGGCGATTCCGCGGGCCTGCCCCCCGCCGGCCCAGGAATAATGCTGGCGGTTGGCAGGCCGCTGGTGGATTGCTCAGCACCCTCCTAGTGTCCCGAGTCTTTAGTTCGGTGGTGTCTGGAAGACGTGCAGTCATGCGACGGGCTGGTTGTGTCACAGGCCTGTTGCATGCTTGTAGGTAACCGCAAAG
>MKWU01002176.1_pt1 | contig 30421 bp, 28 predicted proteins | sample 809101 | NCBI WGS metagenome assembly MKWU01 (sample SAMN05860141, study PRJNA318959) | sponge metagenome | host: Aplysina aerophoba | place: Slovenia: Piran, Adriatic Sea, Gulf of Piran | collected 2013-05-07
GCGGCCGCCAGCGATGGGCGCCTCTTTCCTTGGAAATCTCAGGCACAGTTTCTCCCCGTGATGTGATCGCAGGTGGGAAGTGCAGTCTTCTCCCTTTGCTCTGGAGAAAAAGCCTTCAAACTACGAACTGATTCTAATAGGCGAGCTGAACCAGTAGATCCTGCAAGATACCCAAGACGATGAATACGACAATCGGAGAGATGTCGATCATGCCGATTGAGGGAATGAGCTTGCGGGCCGGTTCCAGCACGGGTTCCGTCACCTGAAACAGAAGCTGTACAATCGGGTGATGGGGGTCCAGGTTCGGAATCCATGTGATCAGAATCCGAATCAGAAGGATGAAAGTATAGATCTGAAGTACACGGGCCAAGAGCAAGAAGATCACGGCTACTCCTAACGTTATTAAGACTATACGAACGATTCACATGTGCCTGGCAGCCGGCAATTGTGCAAGTTGCCAGACTCTATTTTAGCTGCCACCTAATTCCTGGCTGCGCCGGTAGGCAGCATCCACAGCCTCGATCAATGCTGAGCGCACGCCGGCGCGCTCCAACTCAAGAGAACCGGCGGCGGTTGTGCCCGCCGGGCTAGTTACGCGATTGCGCAGGTCAGCGGGATGGAGACCGCTCTGGCGCATCAACTCCACACTACCCTCTACGGTCTGTAACACCATCTGTTGCGCCTGGTCGCGGCTGAAACCAATGTGAACGCCGGCATCGATCATTGCTTCGAGCAGGAGATAGACGAATCCCGGACCGGAACCGCTCAACCCGGTGGCCATATCCAGGTAATGCTCCTCTGCCGCGTAAATGGCTTCGCCCATTGCTTCGAGAATGGCCTGGGCCGCGGCGCGGTCGGACTCGGTCACGGCGGCGGTGTCGGTCCACACGGTCATACCCTTGCCCACCTGGGCCGGTGTGTTTGGCATGGACCGGACTATCTTGTCATGGCCGAGACCGGAGGTAAGCGTGTCGATGCGCACCCCTGCCATGATACTGACTACGAGTGCGGCGGCGGACAGGTTTCCATTCAGGTCCGCCATAACCGGCGCCAGCACCTGTGGCTTGACCGCCAGAACGACGACGGAGGCGCCGGCCACGGCCTGGCCGTTGTCTGTCTCGGTAGTCACGCCGTATGTGCTGTTCAGAAAGTCGCGGCGGGCGGGCACTGGCTCGGAGACGCAGATTTGAGTTGGTGTGAGGAGCCCTTTTCCTATAAGTGAACCAATGATGGCCTCACCCATGGCGCCGCCGCCGATGAAAGTTATATTGCCTTGTAGCTGATTCATTCGTACTCCCTGTGGCCGAAGATCGCGGTGCCGACGCGCACAATTGTGGCGCCCTCTTCGATTGCGACTTCAAAATCGCTTGTCATACCCATAGACAGATGCTGCCAGGTGGCCTGAGGAAACTGTGCCGGCGGGAATGTGTGCCGCAACTCCTGAAGCAGGCAGCGCAATTTTCGAAAAAGCGGCCTTACCTCTTCGGCATCGTCGACAAAGGGGGCCATCGTCATCAGTCCGCAGTAACGCAGTGATGGCAGGTCCAGCAGCGCGGGCAGCGCGTCGACCAGGCTGGCTGGAGAAAAGCCGTGCTTGCTCAGTTCACCGCTGACGTTGACTTCCAGCAGGACGTCGAGCGGGTGGTCGTTGTCGGCGGCCAGCCGGCTCAGACGTTGGGCGATTTTCGGCCTGTCCACTGAATGGATAAGGCAGATCGCGTCACTGGTCGTCCGGGATTCAGCGGTAGGCGGGCCCAACGCCAGTTTTGCCTTACGGCTCTGGATAGTGCCGATGGCATGCCAGCGAATCGCGTTCAAGCCGGCCGCAGCGGCGGCATCGACCTTCGGCCAAAGTTCTTCGAGCCGATTTTCGCCAAAATCAACCTGGCCGGCGGCGGCGGTCTCGGCGATCAGCGCCAGCGGCTTTGTCTTGCTCACCGCCACAAGCGTGATCTCGTCCGGGGACCGCTGTGCGCGTTGCGCGGCCTGGGCCATGCGTGCGCGTACCTGGCGCAGGTTTTCAGCAATCGTCATTTCAATTCATCACAGTCGGCATATCGGCAGATGCACTGCGGCTCCGCTGCTCTTTCAGGCTGCTGAATTTGGCATCCTCCGAGCCGGGAGAACGCCACGAGATTAACCCTATTTTCGCCAATTGTGCGGATTTCGTCCAATCGCGTTTCTTGGTGGCCGCCGGCCGGCAGGAGAAACAAAAATGGAGGCAATCGGAGAGGATGCGTTTTACGTGATCAGCGCCGGAAGGAGCGCGTAAAACTCGGTGGATTTCACGACTTCGGCCAGCGAAACACTATCGAGGACGGTGTGGGCTGTCACTTCATCGCCGGGAGCGAAACCGATACTGGGGATACCGGCTTTGCCGCGCCAGTAGATGCCGTTAGTGCTGAAATCCCACTTGCCGGTGGGTGCGTCCGGCAGGCCGATAAGCTTGCGGGTCGCCTGTCCTGCTTGCACAAGCGGTTCGTCCTCTTCCAGAGCCCAGGCGGGGAAATACTTTTCGACCGGAAAGACGAAGCCGGTATAGCTGGGTTCATCGTAGAAAAGCATCTCAAGCGTCACATCTTCGGCCTGTTGATTTGCCTGTGGGATCAGGGCGCGGACCTGCTCGATCACGGCTTCCAGATCCTCGCCGAAGGTCACGCGGCGGTCGATGTAGACGGTGCACTGATTGGGGACGGCGTTGAGGCTGGGCGTTTCGACTTCGATGTCGGTGGCAGTGATCTTGCCGGGGCCTAAGAAGGGGTGGTTGCCCAGTTGCGGCTCGAGGCGGCTGATGCCTTCGAGAAGGGGAAGGGCTTTGTAGATGGCGTTGTCGCCAAGGTGATTGCTGGCCGCGTGGGCGCTTCTGCCTTTGGCGACCGCTTTCAGCTCGACACGCCCTTTATGGCCGCGATAGATTTGCATTTTGGTCGGCTCGCCGATGACGACGAAATCGGGACGGATGCCTTCGTGTTCGACGAAGGCGTGCGGAGCGATGCCGTCGCACCATTCCTCCATATTGCCGAAATAGTAGGCGGTCCAACCATCGAGCAGCCCCAGGCTGCGCGCGATGGCCAGCCCGTAGATCATACCGGGCGTGCTGCCCTTTTCGTCGCAGGCGCCGCGGGCATAGAGGATGCCATCCTCGACTTTACCCTCATAAGGGTCCCAATCCCATTCGTCGGCGGCGCCGATGCCGACGGTGTCGATGTGGCTGTCGTAGACGAGAATGCGTTCACCGTCGCCGATTTTGCCGACGGTGTTGCCCATCGAATCGAACCAGACTTCATCGAAGCCGAGTTTGCGCAATTCCTCCTGGACGCGTTCACCCACGGGCCCGATCTGCGAATCCAGCGAGGGGATGGCGCAGATCTGCCGGAGGAAGGTGATGATGTCGTCGCTGTACTCTTGCACGGCGGATTGGATTGCGGGGACGTGAGTTTCGTGCATGGATAGACTCCCAGAACGCAGAAAGGTATCTGCAATCAGCCTTTCAGCGCACCGGCCATAATGCCTTCGATGAAATAGCGCTGCATGGCAAAGAAGATAATGATAATTGGAATAACGGCGATTACGGCGCCGCCGAGGACAAGGCCATACTGGTCGCCGTAGGGGCCGCGCAGTGTGGGCAGTGCCAGGTTGATCACGTACATGGTCGAATCATTGAGGACGATCAGGGGCCAGAGAAAGTCGTTCCAGGAAGCCTGGAAAAAGATAATGCCCATCACGGCCAAGGCCGGACGCAGGTTGGGAATTGCGATGCGGAAGAAGATCCCCAATTCGCTGGAGCCGTCGATGCGGGCGGCCTCCATCAGTTCCGTCGGCAGGGCTAACGCGTACTGCCGGGCCAGAAAAATACCGAAAGCGCTGGCGGCGAAGGGTACGATAAGAACCCAGTAGGTGTTGAGCCAGCCCAGTCTGACCATCATGGTATAGAGAGGGATAAGCACCACCTCGAATGGAAGCGTAAAGCTGGCCAAGACCATCACGAAGAGAACGCGCCGGAAAGGAAAGTCATATTTGGCGAAGGCGAACCCGGCCAACATGCACAGTAAAAGAGAGAGCGAAGTACGCCCGACGGCGACGATTGCTGTGTTCAGGAACCAGCGAAGGTACAGAGTTTCTCCGATTAGGGTTGTGTAGTTGTCGAAGAACGGCTCTTTGGGAATGATCTGGACCGGAAAGGTGAAGATTTCATTCTGTGGCTTGAATGACGCCGAGATCATGTATATGAAGGGGACGGCAGCAAGCAGTACGCCGATTAGCAAGAAAAAGTTTGCCAGGCTCACAAGAGCTCCGTTACGAATTTGTATGCCGGAGTATCTCGGCCCAGATGCAGGCGTGGTCTGAACAGTTGTTGTCATGTATACCCTCAGTTCTGATCGGTAAGAATCTGATCAGATAAGCGGAGCGCAGTCTGGAAAGATGCCTGGGCGGTCATGGTAGCCCTATTGCAGTCCTATTGATCCTCGCGAAAAGCGCCAAAGAAGCGCAGATTGAGAATTGCCAGGATTACGATGATCGTGACCAGCGTATATCCGATGGCGGATGCATAGCCCAGATTAAAGTAAGAAAAGCCGGTATTGTAGAGATACTGAACGATACTTAGGGACTGGTCCCGCGGCCCGCCGCCGGTAAGCAGATATGGCTCGGCGAAGATCTGGTAGGAACCGTTGATTGCCGTAACCGTTACAAAGAGGATTACCGGCCGCATCAGCGGAATAGTAATGCCGATCAACACCTGCCACCAGTTGGCCCCGTCGATAGAGGCCGCCTCCTCCAGCTCTTTGGGGATATTTTGCAGGCCCGCGACAAAGTAAAGGGAGTTGATGCCGGTAAAACGCCAGACCAGCAGCAGGATAATGGAGACTTTCACCACACTTGCGTTGCGAACCCAGCCCACTTTCGCTTCTTCACCAAACAACCGCACCAGATAGCTGTTGATCAGGCCGGAGTTATAGTCGTAAAGAATACTGAACATGAGGCTGGCGATGACGGCAGACGTCAGCAGCGGAACAAAGTAGGATAGGCGGTAGAAGCTCTTCGCATTCGCCCAGGGTACAAGCTTTGAGTTGACAACCGCCGCCAGTATGAATGCGAGTGGGATCTGTACGAAAAGGCTTCCCAACGCATAGACTGTCGTGTTGAGCAGTGACTGTTTGAATCGAGGATCGGCCACGAGGTTGATATAGTTGTCGAGAGCGATAAAAGTAGGCGTGCTGATGCCCTGTTGCTTATGAAAACTCAGGTAGAAGCTGCGAACAACCGGCCAAGCCAGGAAGATAGCAAACAGGATGAAGAATGGAGCGATGTAGAAATAGGGGATAATCGTCAGGCGGTGACGGTGCCACCACAGCCTGAAACCTGTGGGCGTTCCAGGCGCGTAACGGCGACCGGTTGGGGAAAATTCGCTTGACGATGCCATGCATAGCTCCGTGGTTTACGACTCAATTACCAAAGATGGGCGGAGTAGATGCCCATAGGGGATCTTGCCGATATCTGTACAGCGTTACAGGAATCTGAAATGAAAGGGAGAGGCGCCTGCCCCTCCCTTTCATTTTCGAAAGCACTACAAGTGTCCCTACTTTCGATGACTTCCAGTTCAAGCGGAACCTGTGTTTACACTACCTGTTGCTGCTAGAGCGACTTGATGCGTTCCAGCTCAGGTTCCAGTTCAGAGAAGGCTGCATCGATGTCGGCCGAGTCCTGCAGGACCGGCGTAATCACAAAGTTGTTGATGGCCGTGTGGAATTCGGGCGCCCACGGCGACTGGAAGATGCGAGGCATCTGCAGAGCGAGATCTTTATAAAGCTCACCGATTACCTGGCCTTCGTAGTAGTCGTACGGCTCGTTAAGTACCGGATCGTCCAGCACGGGGATATAGGAGGGCCAGATACCGCGCTCGATGGAGTCCTGGAGGACGGCTTCTGTCAGGTGTGTGAACTCGATGATCTGCCATGCTTCTTCGGGATGCTGGGCCTGCTTGGGGATGCTGACACTGGTACCGCCATGGGTGGCAGTGGGCCCGTTATCACCGAAGCCGGCGGGGATCCGCTGGAGGCGCCATTCGTTCTCCTGGCCGGGGCCGATCTTGTCCTCGCGGCCCAATTTACCATTGTGCCAGGGAGCGCCGAGGGTACAGGCGATCTGGTCCTGGCGGAAGGATTCCCAGTAGATGGGAGGCGACCAGGTCGAATCACCAGTTACCGGTGCGGCGATGGCGATGCCAAGGTCGTGGATGGTCATGCGCTGGAACTCGAGGATCTCTCTGCCCAAGTCATTGATGCCGCCGAAGTCGCCGTTTTCGTCGAACATTTCACCGCCGGCCGCGAAGAGCATGATCTGGAAGTCGCCGTCATGCAGGTCGTGCCAGGAGATGACAGCCATGTCCTTGGCTTCTTTGAGGACAACGCCGGCCTCCATCAGGTCATTCCAGGTCTCGAAGGGTGTTTCGATGCCGATTTCGTCGAATACGCTCTTGCGGTAGGCGAGGGAGCAGGCGTTGACTTCGTTGCCGATGCCATAGACGCTGCCCTTCCAGGACCAGTAGTCGACGGCAGAACCGAGCACGAGGTCGTCCATGCGTTCGCCGATGCGGTCGGTCAGATCGATGAAGCAGATTTCCTCGCCCTTGAAGAATGCAGCCATGCGGCCCTGCTCGACGCGCATGACGTCGGGAACGCCTACGCCAGAGGCGCATGCGGCCAGCATTTTGTCGTGGATCTCGGCGAAGGGCGCTACAACCGGGTTCCACGTGATATGTGGGTTCTCTTCTGAGAAGCCATAGTTATCCATAGAGTTCTGAATCCAACCGAGGCCCTGTTCCCAGTGCGCCCAGGCTTCGACTACCACTTCCATGTCCTCGGAAGGGGCGGCAGAGGCATCGCCGCCAGCAGGGGCGGCGGGCGGGGCGCAGGCGGCCAAGGTGGCTGCGCCGGCAGCCATACCACTCCAGCGGACAAAGTCGCGACGGGAGAGGCTTCCTTTTGCTTGTGTCATTACTTTTCCTCCTTAAGGAAAACTACGAATGTAAATTGAATCGGAACCAAAGGGTTCTTGAACCTAGAAGGCAATGGTGCGCTTTTTGCAGGGACGTTCTTGCTGGCGTTCGGGCGCCTGGGGGAGATAAGCGCGACGCCGTTGGGCGCTAAACATAACCAGCAGGGTCAGATATGTCAAATTTTCGCCCTTCCGTTGTTTCATGGTTCCAATTTACGTTGCGGCGCGGTCCAGCATATCCATGAGAGGGGAGTCTTCGATCTCCAGGGGCAGGTCAACCCGTCCGCGTTTGCGGCTTGATTCGTAAGTAGCGAAGGTCAGCTCGGCTGCCCGATAGGCGCGTCTTCCGGCGAGTTCCGGCTCGCTACCGTCTCTCAGTGCCTCGACCAGGTCGACAATCCCCTTTTGCACTGCGTCCAGGTCGTGCATCGTGCCCTCTGGATTTACGTCACGCCAACCGGAGGACTGCCCGTTCAAGATACGAAGCCCACCATCCCGGCCGGGGCCGAATTCTATGATGCCGTCACTGCCGAGAAGCCGGAACGCCGCCCCCATCTCGATAGCAGCGCTGGTCAGGAGAAGCCCTTCGACCCCGTTTTGAAAATGGACGTGGCTGATGCCTTGTGATTCGTGGGCCATGCCGAAGATGGTACGGATCTCGCTGGTATCAATCTGGCCCATGACCCATTCGGCCGGGGTTTCATCGTTGTAAAAGTGCATCATGTCGAACCAGTGGGTGCCCCAGTCGTTCATGTCGGGGCAACGGCCTTCAATACGCTGAAGGTCGCCGATTGCGCCCTCCCGCACCAGCCGGCGGGCGACACTGAAAGGGGGGGCAAAGCGGCGCTGGTGGTTGAAGGTCAACTGAACGCCGTTGCGCTCGCAGGATTCCAGCATGCGGCGGGCCTCGCCGAATGTGGGCGCGATCGGTTTTTCACAGTGGATGGCCTGTACGCCGGCTGGGGCAGCGGCCAACACCATTTCGGCATGCAGATGCGGCCAGACGCAGACGGAGACGATATCGAGGTCTGCCTCGGCCAACATCTGATTGTAGTCCTCAAAGATCGCGTCGCCGCCGTGTTCTTTCTGAAAAGCCTCAGCGTTTTCGCGGCTGATATCGGCCAGGGCCACCAGCTGCGTGTGTGGTGAAGCGGCATAGCCCATTGCATGACGGTGGGCCATACCGAAGCCGGTTGCCCCTTCGGTCCTGAGAGGGCGTCCGCAGCCGATGATGCCGACGCGGTAGGCGGCAGGGTCAGATTTAGATGTCATCACCAATCCTTTCGATGAAGTGAACTTTGTGTCGAACCTGGTCGGACGGTCAGTTTCGGCGACCGGAGCGCTGAATCTCCGCCCAGGTCGCCGACATGCGCCGTGAGTGGGGGCGGGACTACCGGCGCCTATATATTGATTTTGGAGCGGAAGGGAGGCTTGCCCATCACGCCCAGTTGTACGCGGTACAGAGTGCCGGCCTGGGGCCCGTCCGTCTCTTTGCTATGTCCGCCGGCCGTGGTGACGTACAGATCGGTGTAGTCGCGGCCGCCGAAGGTGGCGCTGGACACCTTGGGCACGGGAAAGGTAAGCCGCTGAATTTCGCGGCCGTTGGGCATGTGATGGACGAGGGCGTAGCCGTCCCAGCGGGCCGACCAAAAACAGTTGGCCGCGTCCATGGTCATGCCGTCCGGACGGCCGTTCGACGACGCGCCTTCCCGGACGGCAAACTCAGGGTTGGTGATCTGCCCGCTGTCGATGTCATAGTCGTAGCGGGTGATGCCGCGCCTGGTATTGGTGTGGTAGAAGGTTTTGAGGTCCTGGGTAAAGCCCATGCCGTTGGAAGTCCCGGCATCTTCGATCACGACAGTGAGGCTGCCGTCGGTATCCAGGCGGTAGAGGACGCCGTTGCTGCCGTTGCGAGGCATTGTACCGCAGAAGACACGTCCGGCCGGGTCGGCGATCACGTCGTTGAAGCGTCCTTCGCGCTCGGCCGGAATCTCGTCAATGAGATTTTCGAGCGGTTGGCCTTCGCGCCAGAGGGCGATGCGGCCGCGGGCCATGAAGAGGAGCAGCGCGCCGTCCTCCTGGATGGTAAAGCCGCCGATCGCTTCGCCGGCGTCGAAGACCAGGCCATGCGCACCGGTATCCGGATCATAGCGGTAAAGTTTTCCTGGAGGAATATCGACCCAGTAGAGAAGTTCTTCGTCCGGGTGCCAAAGTGGGCCCTCGCCTGTTTCGCAGGCGTAGTCGGCGATCGATTCAATGATCATAGGAATCTCCCTTGCGCTGGGTTTGCCAGCGAAACGCTGCCTGCGATTGGCAAGAGTGCCGTGTGCCGCGGCAACTGATTTGAACTGTTAGAGATCGATTGACACTTCGCGCCCTTCGGCCTGGCTGCGGTAGATGCCGTCGAGAATCGCGAGCACCTGCAAGGACTGTTCCGCGGGCACCGGTGAGGGCGCGCCAGCGGCGATGGCTTTGGCAAATTCGACGCACTCGAGCGCATGCGGTTCCATCTTGTCCTGGGTGAGCTGGAGCGTACGGTTATTGAACTGGCGGGTGGTGTAGTTCGTATCCAGGAATTGGGCTGACGGCCAGTGGCAGCCACCCGCGTCGCCGTAGATCCAGGCCTGCATATCTTCGCCGCGAATGTCATGATGCAGCAGCCAGCTAACCTCCAACACGAGAGTAGCGCCGGTTTCGAAGCGCACGAAGGCAACGGCGTAGTCCTCAACGTCGAATGTGCTGGGAATTGGTCCTTCGCGCCAGGTGGCGAACGCGCCGGGAAGGTGGGCCAGTCGCGCATCGGCGACACCGGAGACCGTGACCGGCCGGGGATTGCCCATCATCCACAGGGTCAGATCGAGGATATGCACGCCGATGTCGATGCAGGGGCCGCCACCGCTGTGTTTCTTTTCGATGAAGGTCGCGGTCGGGATCAGTCCATTGCGGCGCAACATCCAGCCGCGGGCATGGTAGACATCGCCCAGCGAGCCGGTGTCGATCTCTGCCTTCATGGCTTGCGATACGCCGGCGAAGCGGAAGTGCTGGGCGGTCATCAGCTGCTTTCCGGATTTGTCACGCGCCGCGATCATCTCTTTGATATCCTCGGGCGTGGGCGCGAGCGGCTTCTCGCAGATCACGTGTTTGCCTGCTTCCAGCGCGGCGATAGCCAGGGGCGCGTGGTACATGTTGGGCACGCAGAGATCGATGATGTCGATATCAGGGTCGGAGAAGAGCTCGTCGGCGTTAGTCGTCAGCCTTTTGACATTGTGGAGCGCGCCCCACTGTTCGAGCGCTTCGTTGCTGATGTCGCTGCCGGCCACGACTTCGGCTTCTTCGGATGCGGCCCATCCCGGCATGTGCGTGCGGGAGATGCCGCCGACGCCGACGAGGCCAACTTTCAGAATGCTCATAGCAGATCCTTTCGGTGTGGGTAATGGGTACCGCTCTTATAGCGGTTCGCCCATTTCAAGCTCCAACAGTTCGGCCATTCGGCGATAGGCAGACAAGTGGCGCATGTGCGGTTCACCGCTTGGCGCATTGTACGCAATTATGAAGCCGCTTTCCAAAGGTCGGAGCCTGTACTCTGCGGTCTGTGACGGTTATTCGTGTGCTGGTTACGCGGTTCAGATGTCTGACTTCCAGAAAAGAGAGAGAAAGTCGTTTACCCGGCGCCAGACTCTGACCACAAGCAGCAGCGACGCGACCAGAGGCGTTCTGCTCTCTTGACAGGTGTCAAAATTTGTTTGAAAGTCGCGTTTCTGGAATAATGGAAATACCATCTTATTGGTAGAATCCCAAATTCAGAATCGAATACAAACCTTCAGGAGAGATCAATGTCCATCCGAGATCTGAGCAGTCAGACTACCATTTCCCGACGCGGGCTTCTCAAAGTGACGGCGGCGGTCGGCGGCACGGCGGCGCTGGCAGCCTGCGCGCCAGTGGCGGCACCGGAGGCCGGCGGAGGCGCAGCTATGGCAGATGAACCTGTCGAGTTGGAGATTTCCATTCTGGCAGGCGCGCCGGTCGAACCGGTAAATGAACTGATCAAGGCTTCGTTCAACGAGAAGCACCCGGACGCTACGGTCACATTTAACATGGTTTCGGGTGACCTGGCTGAGAAGTATTACACGGCGGCGGCGGCCGGCACGCTGTCTGATGTATTCTTCAGCGCCGATCTGTTCGTCGTTCCCTTTGCCAACAACAACGTCACCTTGGATCTGACGCCCTACACTGAAGGGGACCCAGATGTCGACATTGACGACGTCTTCCCCAATATGCTCGGCCTCGGTGTTTTTGACGGCAAGATCCAGATGTTGCCCTCAGCGCTGGATGTGGTGACGATGTATTACAACAAGTCACTCTTCGAAGAAGCCGGAGCGGAAGAGCCGAACGACGAGTGGACCTGGGACGATTTCATTGTCAACTGCCAGAAGATTACCGCCCTCGAGACCGAGGCGGACGGCACGCCCCGCTACTGGGGTCTCTCCAACGCCACCTGGAGTTGGTGGGCTACTGTCTACCCCTGGGTAGTCGGCTACGGCGGCAAGATTCTCGACATTGAGAACAATCTTTCCACCTGGTCCGATCCGAACACGGTTGCCGCGCTGAAAGCCTATGCTTCTATGTGGAACGAACATAACATTGCCCAGCCCTTGGGTCTTGATGTTGGCGGAAACTCTTTCTTCCTCGGTCGGGCCGCGGTTTACACCCACATTCAGAGCCTGCGCGGCCCCGTGCGTGAAGCCGCCGCCGACAAGTTCGAATGGGACGTACAGGTTATGCCGCTCATGCCTGACGGCCGGCATCGAACCGGTATGGGCACATGGGGAATGTCGGCATATGCTGGTGGGCAGAACCTCGATATGGCCTACGAGTACATCAAGCAACTGATCCGGCCGACAGTCCAGCTCGAGGCAGCCAAAGCGGAACTTGGTGTGCCGCTCCTGAGGTCGGTTGCCAGCGATCCCAGTTGGATGGAGGGTCTGCCAACGCCGCCGAACAATCTGATGGCCTTCATCAATGGCGCCGACGACGCCATTTTGCCCGTAATCGAGCACCCGGGCGACTGCGGCAGCTTCTACGCCGGTATGGTGAGTGACAGCTACCGGCAGGCGCTGGAAGCGGTGATCCGCGGAGATGCGAACGCAGAAGATGCATTCGCCGAGACGGATGCCACGATTCAGTCATGCCTGGATCAGAACGCATAACGGCAGTGGATAGTGAATGGTGGATAGTGGTTGGTGGTCTTTGCGGCCGCCGGCCACTATTCGCCGGCGCAGTAAGCGGCTGCCTGAATGATCTACAGGTGGGCACCCGCAAAGTTAGTTTGACCCTCCCATCGCTCGATTACAATTCGCAGGACAAACCAGGCTCATGAACAGTCGCATGCGGGACACAGTCCAGGGCTATCTTTTTATCAGCCCCGTCGTACTGGGGCTGATAATTTTCACGATTGGCCCTATGCTGACCTCCTTCTACATGAGCTTCACGAAGTTTCCTCTCTTGCGGGCGCCGGAGTGGATAGGATTGCGCAACTATGTAATCATGTTCACCTCCGACAAGAACTTCTGGCAGGCCTGTAAGGTCACGCTCATCTACGCCGGAACTTCGGTGCCGCTGGGACTGGTCGGGGCCTTTGTTCTTGCCATCCTCCTCAACCAGCGCGTCAAGGGTATCGCTTTCTTCCGCACCAGCTTCTATATGCCCGCCATTGTACCGGCCATCGCCAGTCTCATCCTGTGGGGATGGCTCATGAACCGCGACTATGGTCTGATCAATGCCGTCCTCGTGCGCCTGGGCTTCCCCAAGTTCTCGTTCTTTGCCGAACCGGAGACAGCGCTTGCATCGATGGTAATGATGAGTCTGTGGGGGGTCGGCGCCGGCATGATCATTTACCTGGCCGGGCTGCAGGGAATCCCCGAATCTCTGTACGAGGCGGGCAAGTTGGACGGCGCCAACGAATTGCAACTTTTCATCAACATAACGATTCCGATGATGACGCCCACGATCTTTTTCAACCTGGTTATGGGCCTTATCGCCGCCTCTCAGACTTTTATGAACGCATTTGTCCTCACATCAGGCGGCCCACTGAAATCGACTTACTTCTATAACCTCATGCTCTATGAGCGCGCCTTCAACTGGACGCAGATGGGTATGGCGTCGGCAATGGCCTGGTTCTTGCTGTTTGTTGTCCTGGTACTGACAGTCCTGGTGTTTCGTTCGTCCGCTCTGTGGGTCTTCTACGAAGCGGAGGTCAAATGATGGTCAGCGATCAGGAAGTTTACAGTGGTATTTTTGACCTGAACTGGCGGCGCAGGCCGAAGCAGAGTTCTCGCATCCTTTTCATTTACCTGATATTGATTGTTAGCGCAGTCGTTTTCCTGCTGCCCCTCCTCTGGATGGCCACGACATCGCTAAAGACCCAGGCTGAAATTTACGTCTTCCCTCCCACCTTTTTCCCAGAGACATTTCGCTGGCAGAACTTCCCGGAAGGGTGGACGTACGAGAGCATGCAGTGGACCCGCTGGCTGGTGAATACCTTGACAATCACCGCTTCCGTCATGGTGGGCACTTTGATATCGGCCACGCTGTGCGGCTATGGATTCGCGCGTATCAGCTTCCCTGGGCGAGACGTGTGGTTCATCATGGTCCTGGCCTCGATCATGCTGCCCGGCACGGTTACACTGATTCCACTGTTCGTAGGCTTTCATCGCGTTGGCTGGCTGGACACGTTTCTGCCCTTGACTGTACCGGCCTTTTTCGGCGGGGGCGCTTTCAACATCTTCCTGATGCGCCAGTTTTTCAAGGGGATTCCGATAGAACTGGAAGAGGCCGCGCTCATTGACGGCGCCAACCGGTTGCGCATCCTCTGGCAGATTTTCATTCCTTTATCGCGGCCGGTGCTCGCCACCACTTCCGTATTCACTTTTCAGGCCGTGTGGAACGATTATTTCGGGCCGCTGATATTCCTCACAAGCCAGGAGAACTACACGCTTGCCCTGGGCATCACCTTCTTCAAAGGGCTTTACAATACACAGGTCCCCTACATGATGGCGATGTCTTTTCTCATGGTCATTCCGGTGGTAATTGTCTTCTTCTTTGCCCAGAAGTTGATGATCCGCGGCGTAATTTTGTCCGGAATCCAAGCCTAACTACAGCGGTCAGGGGCTAACTTCGAGCATCCTGTGCGTTGATGATTCAGCCATTCGCGGCTGACCCGTGTTCACCACAGATTACTGCCCGCAGGAGGCAAACCGTGCCAGAACTCACGCTCAACATCCCCTCCACTTTTGTACAACGCATCCAGCGCCTGGCTGCTGAAGAGAATGAATCGTTGGAGGATATGGCCCTGCTGCTTCTGCGGCGGGGATACGATTTCGAGGTCACGCGGCCTGAAGTTGAGCCGGACCGGAGCCAACGGCCCGGCGCTCGCAACGACCCGCGCCTGGACTGGTGGCGCGAGGCCAGATTCGGCCTTTTCATCCACTGGGGGCTGTACTCGATTCCCGCCGGTGTCTGGAACGGGCGCGAGTGGCCCGGTATCGCCGAATGGATGATGTATCGGGCGGAAATCCCTGTCAGGGAATATGAGAAGCTGGCTGCGCAGTTCAACCCTGTCAAGTTTGATGCCAAGGAGTGGGTCTCGCTGGCAAAACGGGCCGGCCAGAAGTACCTGGTGATCACTTCAAAACACCACGACGGCTTCTGCATCTTCGACTCGGCGGTTACCGACTACGATATGGTGGATGCGACGCCGTTCAAGCGAGATGTGCTTAAGGAGCTGGCGGAGGAGTGCGCCGCGCAGGACATCAAACTGGGTTTCTACTATTCACAGACACAGGACTGGCATCACCCGGACGGCGACGGCAACGACTGGGACTTCGACCCGGCGGAGAAAGATTTCGCCGGATATATTGAAGAGTATGTGAAGCCGCATGTACGGGAGCTCCTGACCAACTACGGTCCTATCGGCATCATCTGGTTTGATACGCCCAAGGGGATCTCAGAGGAGCAGAGCCGGTCCCTGTTGGAACTGTGCAACCAGTTGCAGCCGGACTGCCTGGTCTGCGGGCGGCTGGGCAACGCGCTGGGCGACTATGCCACGGCCGGCGACAACCGCATCCCCGAAACCGTCCTGGACCTGGACTGGGAGACGCCGGCCACGCTCAACGACAGCTGGTCATACAAGCTGAACGATCACAACTGGAAGTCCAGTTTCGACCTGATTCGCAAGCTGGTCGATATCGTCAGCAAAGGTGGCAACTACCTGTTGAATGTCGGCCCCACCGGGGAGGGTGTCATCCCCCAGGTGAGCGTTGAGCGCCTGGAGGCGATGGGTCGCTGGCTGGAGGTAAACGGCGAAGCGATCTACGGCACGCAGCCGGGCCCGATCCAGGGACGAGCGGACCTGCGCACGACCAGCAAGGAGGGCGTTACCTACCTCCATATCTTTGACTGGCCGCCCGGCGGGCAGATTCGGGTCGAAGGGGTGACCGCGCAAGGCGCGCGACTGCTAGCGGGAGGCACAACGCTTCCTGTCCACGAGAGCGGGGACACGCTTGTCGTCAGCGGGCCGGACAGTGCGCCGGACGAAGCGGCGACGGTGATAGCGCTGCATTAGCCGCGACTCCGAAAACGGAGCCCAGGTTGCTCTACTGAACTGTATACTGGTCTATCTGGTGCCGAATTGCCGGTCCCCTGCATCGCCCAGACCGGGCCAGATGAATCCGGGCGGGAATCCAGCGGGGGCGTCATTCGCGTTTGTCAGGCGTTCATCGACGGCCGCCACATGCACGGCGATATCGGGATGGGCGCCTTGCAGCGCGTCGATCCCCTCCGGCGCGGCCAGCAGTCCGACAAACTTGACACGGGTGACGCCTCGAAGCTTGAGGATGTCGACGGCGGCCAGCGCAGAGCCGCCTGTCGCCAGCATGGGGTCGAGCACGAAACAGGTGTGGGTGGAGAGATCGTCGGGGAGTTTATTGTAGTAGATTACCGGTTGCAGTGTTTCCTCGTCGCGGTAGAAACCCAGATGCCAGACCTCTGCCTGGGGGATTAGGCTGAGCATTCCGTCTACCATGCCCAGGCCGGCGCGCAGGATCGGGACCAAGCCGACGCGTTCGTCGAATTTGCTGCCGGTGGTAGTAGTGAGGGGTGTCTGCACCTCCACCGTCTTTGTGTCCAGGTCGGCCGTTGCTTCGTAGGCCAGGATCATTGACAGTTCGGCAACGATGGAACGAAACTGACGAAAGTCGGTCGTCGTGTCGCGAAGTTGCGTAATCTTGTGCTTTACCAGTGGATGGTCTGACACATACAGGTTAGTCGGCATGCGGGTCCCTTGTTCAGTCGGAAATCATTGTTTGCCACCTTTGCGGGTTCCAGTTACCAGCGGGCCGGCGCCGCGCGGGGCGACCGGCTGCGACGATTTATGGATTCGACTTCTCGCTGGCAGTCCATGCACAGGGTTGCGTCAGGTTTGACTTCCAAGCGCGCCGGGGGAATTTCACCGCCGCAGCGTTCACAGATACCATACTGCCCCATGTCGATCACTCGCAGGGCGTGTTCGATGTCCTTCTGACGACGCTCAAGGACGACGATCAGAGCGGCAGTTTTCTCTCGTTCGACAATTTCCGTGTCGCCTTCGTCTAATTCAACGTCCACTTCACCTTGCATCAGATTTCGCAGATGTTCCAACTCTTCGTTAACTTGTTCAAGGTTGGTAAGCAGTCTTTTGCGGTCGGTTGTTGATTTTTTCGGCATGACAGTTCCTTCTCATTCACGAATAAGGTAGAAAATGTGGGAAATGTTATAGCAGCTTTTGTTCGTTCCGTCAATAGGCAAATGCACTCAGGGGGTAGGATCATTATGCGCTGTTTTGTTCCAGCTCCCCCTTTGGTATACTATCTCTAGCACAATCGTTCTTGCAATCCCAAATGGATTATAGCATGGCAGATGAACGCAGCGCGGCACAGAGCAACGTCCAGAGACTCTCAGGGCTGAGCAAGAGAGAGATTTCCGGCGAAAGGCAGACCGAGGACGGCCGCGTCGACTATGCGTTGCGTCCCAAGAGCCTGGACGAAATGGTTGGTCAGGAGAGGTTGCGCGAGAAGATGCGTATTCTTGTGCAGGCGGCGCGTCAGCGCGGCGAGGCCTTGGATCATGTACTCCTATATGGTCCGCCGGGGCTTGGCAAGACCACGCTCAGCCACATTCTTGCGCATGAGATCCAGGGCAATCTCAAACCGACGTCGGGGCCGGCAATCGAAAAGGCGGGCGATCTGGCGACCATACTCACAAATATGCGCAAAGGGGACATTCTCTTTGTTGACGAAATCCACCGCTTGGGCCGCGTGGTCGAGGAGATTCTCTACCCGGCGATGGAAGATTTCGTGCTCGACATTACGGTCGGCAGCGGCCCGAGCGCACGCAGCATTCGCCTTAAGCTGCCCCGGTTTACCATCATCGGCGCGACCACGCGGCTGGCCCTGATGACGGCGCCTTTACGCGCCCGGTTCGGTGTTGTCGAACGCTTTGATTTTTACAGCCGGGAGGCACTGGAAACGATAATCCTCCGTGCCGCGGAAATGCTTGAAACGCCTATCGACGGCGCCGGCGCTTCCGAAATCGCGCGCCGGTCCAGGGGAACGCCGCGGGTGGCCTTGCGGCTACTGCGGCGGGTGCGCGACTATGCCCAGGTGCGGGCGGACGGCAACATTACAGTGGCCCTGGCCGGTGAGGCGCTGGCCGTTCATGAGATCGACCATCTGGGGCTGGATGATCTGGACAGGCGCGTTTTGGATGCGATTGTCGGCAAGTTCAGCGGCGGTCCGGTTGGGCTGGGGACGCTGGCAGCCAGCATCAGTGAAGAGGACGACACGATAATGGATGTGGTGGAGCCTTATCTGCTCCAATTGGGGTTTCTGGATCGCACGCCGCGCGGGCGTATGGCCACGAAAGCGGCTTACGATCACATTGGTGCGGCTTATCCGGAGTCGCCAGAGCAAAGTAGTCTGTTCGGGAGCGGGACGGAATGAGAGGCTCGGGGACTGCAGCGCAAGAAGCCTGAATTCACAGCGAATGTCGGTGCCGGTAAGAGAAGGATCGCTGCGGGGCAGGATGTGCGACGCACGGAGATGAAAAAATGACCCAAGTGTCAGATTCACTCTTAGACCGAATGGTACAGAAGATTGTGGAGGAGGTGGATCCCGATCAGATCATCCTCTTTGGCTCGCGCGCACGAGGTGACGCGCGAGCAGGGTCGGACGTAGATCTAGTTGTAGTGGAATCTGAGCCATTTGGTCAGCAGAGGAGCCGGCGTCTGGAAACTGTCCGTCTCTATCACACCCTGGCAGGATTCGGCGTTGCCAAAGACATTTTGCTCTATAGCCGCGACGAGGTCGAGTATTGGCGCGATTCCCTCAACCATGTGCTGGCGCGGGCGCTGCGAGAAGGACGTGTACTCTATGAGCGACGTTAAATGCGCCCACCTGTTAGTGGAGGCCTCGAAGAGGGATGTCGAAGCCCTGAGGGGCATGAGCGATGCCTCCGTTTTCGCCGATGAAATCTTCGGCTTCCATGTGCAACAGGCTAGCGAGAAATTGGTCAAGGCATGGTTGGCACTGTTGGGCGAAACATATCCGCTAACACATGATCTTGAATTGCTATTCAATCTCATCAAAGAACGAGGCGTCGCCGCGTCGGCCTTTTTGGCGCTTATCGAATACACGCCCTATGCTGTTCAGTTCCGCTACGAAGCCATCGGGGCTGATAAAGCGCCACTTGACCGGCGGGCAGGCCTGTGCCTCGTGGAAGCCTTGCTGACGCAGGTTCAGTCGCAATTCAGTGGCGTGGAATAAATCTGATGGAAACGACACCTCACCCCAGAGTTGCGTTGTAAAGACGTTCGATGTTCTGCCGGTGGGTGGCAACGGCGGCAGGTGTGCGGCGATTTTCGGGCAGAAGGGATTCGGCAATCTCCTCTGACCGGCTCCAGAAAGAGTTCTCGGCAGCCGCCTGGGATACGGTCCGCCGCAGTCCGTGGAGATAGCCGACGTCGGCGGCCAACCGCCCCATCACCTCCACTTTGTCCGACGAGACGGAACCGATGCGGGGAATGTACAGTTGTAGTCGTCGTCCCTTCACCAGGCGTGCCAGAAGGCGCAGGCTCTCAATTTCATCCTCGCCGTCAGAATCTTGCCCCAGCTCCGGCAGCGTAAGATCGCTGCCAAAAGCGCCCCCACAGAGTATCCCCATTGCCGGGAAGTAGACCAGGTTGGCATGCTGCTGGGAGTAGATATCCAGCAGGTGCTGGCCGACATTGATGTGGGCTACGCCGCCCGGGCGAGTTTCAACGCGCTGCAGTCCGACATCGCGGTCAGAACTGGTGAAGAGTGTCGCTGTTTCTTCAGCCACATCGAAGCGTGAGTCGACATCAGGCGGAGGGTCGATGATCAGAAGCCTGTCGGGCGTACCGAGCAGGCGCGCCAGGACAAAGAGCGAGTGGGAAGGGGGTTCGCCTTCACTATACAGTTCCAACTGGTCGTAGAGCTGGGAAATTTTCATCGAATGGGCGCCTGACCGGTATGCCTGTCTGCGCCTGTGTCTCCGGCTGCTTGGCGCCGGTCAGATTGTCCACCGCAGTCGCAGAAGGCGTCGGCCTCCACCGATTGCGAGAGAGTGGAAAGCGCCTGCACCACAGCCTCCAACCCCCTGTAGTCTGTCGCCTGGGCAGACGCGGGGGGCCGCTCAGCGCTGATTTCGTCAACAATAGCAAGTCCGGCGAAGCAGATGCCCACTTCCTTCGCAAGCCCGATCTCCGGCACCAGATTCTGGCCGAGAACGTCGGCGCCCCAGGTCCGAAACATGTGCGCCTCGGCGGCGGTCTCCCGCCTGGGGCCATCCACACCCAGATAGACGCCCCCCGGCGCCATCGGCAGGATGCGCGACAGCGCCTCTGTCAGGCGGGGACAGACAGCCGGGGTCTGGCTGAGGCCGCCCGTGCCCTCATTCTCATAGAAAGTCTGCGGTTGATGGCGGGTAAAGTCTATGTAATCGGTGATCAGTACGGGATGGCCCGGCCCCAACATAGGATTGACGGCGACGACGCTATCCAGCGCGACAATCTGGCTGACGTTCAGCGCCTGCGCAGCGTGGAGCGTGGCCCGGGGATCGGTGCGGGAGGGCAAGCCATAGTAGGGTTGTATCCAGACTGATGAGGCGCCCGGTCGGCCGCGCAATGCGAGAGGGCCAACGGTTCCGAACTGGGTATCGACGGTACTTTCTTCGACGAGAGGGCCGATGGCTTCCAACGATTGCGGTGGAAGCGGTACGGCCAGCAGGAGCAGCAGCGGTTTCAACTGTTTCCCCGGACGCAATGTGATATAATACGGCTACTTAATCCTCATCCTGCGGTAGGCGCTATCTGCGTCCACGATAGCATCAGTTGCCAGCGATAGCAAAACGGATGAAGATATCGGCATCATCAGCGTGCTCGGAGAGATTCGATGGGTAGACCGGTTCGCATTGCTCTGATCGGAGCCGGCACATTTGTGCGTAAAGCGCATGCACCATCTTTGCTGGAGCTGGGAGACGCGGCGCAGATTGTGGCAGTGTACAGCCGCACGCGGGCATCCGCCGAAACGGTGGCGGACGCCATCCCCTACGATGTTGACATTTACACGGATATCGCAGCGCTGCTGGCGAACGAGGGTGTTGAGGCGGTCGATATCGTCCTGCCGATTCCGATGTTGCCGGAGGTTGTCTCTCAGGCGCTGGCGGCGGGAAAGCACGTCTTCAGCGAGAAACCGATCGCGCAGACGGTTGCCGAGGCGCAGGACCTGATCGCACGCAGCCGGCCCTACGCAAACCAGGTGTGGATGGTGGGCGAAAACTGGCGCTACGAAGAGGCCTTTCATACCGCGGCGCAGGCGATTGCAGCCGGCCGGATCGGTCAACCCCTTTTCTGCGACCTGTCATTGCAGTTGCAGGTACAGGCCGACTCGCTGCATGTACAGACTACCTGGCGCAATTCGGGCGAGGTTTTGGGCGGCTATCTGCTGGATGGCGGCGTGCATCATATTGCCGGTCTGCGCGTGCTTTTGGGAGAGATTGAGAGTGTGTGCGCGCTGACGGCAGCGCATCGAGCCTACCTGCCGCCGGCGGACACGATGAGCGCGGCGCTGCGCTTTGCCAGCGGCGTAGTCGGCACCTATTTGATCACGTATGCGGTCGGCAGTACACTGGGAACGGATGCGGTTCATATTGGCGGGACTGAGGGCAGCCTGCGTGTCTCGCGCGGCGAGCTTGTGCTGAATCGCGGCGAGGAGAGCGAGCGCCAGGAGTTCAATGTCCTCATCAGCGTGCGAGAGGAGTTGGCGGCGTTCCTGGCGGCCGTGCGGGATGGCGCGCCGCACCGGAATTCGCCGCAGGAGGCGTTGCAGGATCTAGCCGTCGTGGAGGCGATGTTGGCGTCGGCGCAGGCGGGAACTTTACAGCGGGTTGAGAGACACGTGTGACGAAGTGGATTGAAAAGATTCGTAACTACTAAGCCACAGTAGTTGACCAGCCAGTCATCCCTGGAACCATTCAGGCTCTTGTTGACGCAACTGGTGTACAGGCGTCGCCGTGCTCGCCAGCCGACACGCTGCGAAGAAGGCACACGGTCGGTGAGGGATGGTTTTGGAGGGGGGCGTTGCGGGGGCGCAGCCCCTGCACAAGGGAGGGCCGAAGGCCCGACCGCCCAAAATACAACAATGAGGGGAGAAAAAACACCATTGCTCGCCTCGTTCAGGGTTGCGTATCAGTTGCGGCTGCGTAGTTACAAAGATTCTAAAATTCCCCGGACTTTGCTCTGTTTCCGGAAGGAGGCAGGCCCACGGACGAAGTGAGGACGAATGCGCCGCGAGGGGACTCTCGGCTGTTGCAACCTTACCGTTATCGTTTGGACCAGGAGCGTTCCGTTCCTGCCCAAGGAGGGAATGATGGAAATCTTAGGTATTGATATCGGCGGTAGCGGCATCAAGGGCGCATTGGTGGATGCGGAGACAGGAGAGTTGCTCACCAAGCGCCGGCGAATTGCAACGCCGGACCCGTCGACGCCGCAAGCCGTGGCCGAGGTAGTGTTGGAGATCGTCCGTCACTTCGGTTGGGTAGGGCCTATGGGATGCACGTTCCCGGCAGTGATTCGCAATGGCGTAGTCTGTACAGCTGCAAATGTAGACAGTTCATGGATCGGCACTGATGCCACCGCCTTGTTTGAGCGGGTGACAGGATGTCCGGCGTCGATCGTCAATGATGCCGATGCGGCCGGAATCGCGGAGATGGTGTTTGGCGCGGGCAGAGACCAACCCGGGGTCGTCGTGCTGCTCACATTGGGCACTGGCATAGGCTCGGCGCTCTTTGTCGACGGACATCTGGCACCAAATACGGAGTTCGGGCATCTGGAGATTGACGGCCACAACGCCGAGAGCAGGGCGGCGAGCAGCGCCCGCAAACGGGAAAAGTTGAGTTGGGAAAAGTGGGGGAAACGGCTCAACAGATATTTTCAGACTGTTGAATTTCTGCTTTCGCCGGATCTGTTTATCATTGGCGGAGGTGTAAGCAAGAGAAGCCACAAATATGTCAAGTACATTGACGTGAGGGCGCCGATTGTGGCGGCCCAGATGCGCAATCATGCCGGGTTGATTGGCGGCGCGATGGCAGCGCATGCCCTGATTCAAGGCAATGGGGATGCCGAGCTGGATCCCGCCATTCTTTATGAGCCGGAGTAAGACTGAATGTGCTGCCACTCTGCCTATTTTCGAGAAATCTTATTCACGAATCAGCGACGGGTAGATTGCCGACTGAACGCAGCACCGAGAATCCCACTACGTGACTAGAGCACGGGGCGCGGGCTCACCACATTATGCGAACTCACAGCATAGCAAAGCAAAGACGAATTCGAGGAGAAGAGCAACCATGACAATGATGCAAGAAGCGGCGGCAGTAGGCCAGTCGATCTGGCTGGATTTCATCAGGCGCTCCTTCCTGGACTCCGGCGAACTGGGTGAACTGGTCGCCGATGGTCTGCGGGGCGTTACGTCCAACCCGTCGATTTTCCAGAAGGCGATCACCGCCAGCACCGATTACGATGCCGCGGTTGAACGGTTGGTCGGTGAAGGCAGGTCGGTCAATGACATATACGAGGCGCTCGCCATCCAGGACATCCGCCGCGCCTGCGACATCATGCAGCCGGTATATGACAGCACGGACGGGCTGGACGGCTATGTCAGTCTGGAAGTCAATCCGAAGCTGGCCTACGATACGGAAGGCACGGTCATGGAAGCCCGGCGCCTCTCTTCTCTGGTGGACCGGGCGAATGTAATGATCAAGGTGCCGGCCACACCGCAGGGCATCCCGGCGATAGAGACGCTGACTGGCGAGGGCATCAACATTAATGTCACACTGATATTCTCGTTGCAGCAGTACGAAGATAGTGCGATGGCCTATATTCACGGTCTGGAAAAGCTGGCTGCCGCGAACGTGGATTTCAGCCGGGTGGCGTCAGTGGCTTCTTTCTTCGTCAGCCGCGTGGACGGCAAGGTGGATTCCAGCCTGAGTGAACTCGGCAACAGCGAGCTACAGGGGAAGATTGCGATCGCCAACGCCAAGATGGCCTATCACCGCTTCAGCGAGCTTTTCAGCGGACCTCGCTGGGAGAAGCTGGCGGCGCAGGGTGCGAGGGTGCAGCGTCCGTTGTGGGGCAGCACCAGCACCAAGAATCCCGATTACCCGGATACGCTCTACCTGGATACACTGATCGGACCCCACACAGTCAATACGGTTCCTCCTGAAACCCTGGAAGCCTTTCTTGATCATGGAACCGCTGCCCGTACCGTGGATGCGGATGTGGAGCAGGCCCGCCAACATTTGGCGCAGCTGGCCGAACTGGGCATCGACTTGGACAGTATCACTGCGCAGCTGATGATTGATGGTGTCGACGCCTTCGCCGACTCATTTGATGAGTTGATGGCGGGAATCTCCGAAAAAGTGGCCGCGATCGCCGGCGGGGACAGCAACCAGACGCGAGAACGCGCCGATTTTTTTACGGAGCCCTCCGGGGCCAGATAGAGGATGCTCTGGAGGAGACCGACAAGGAACGCATCGTCACCCGCATTTGGGCGCGGAGCCACAGCGTGTGGAGTGACAGCCCGGACGAGATAAGCAACCGGCTCGGCTGGCTGGACATTGCAGTCCGAATGGACGAGGAGCGCCATTGCATAAGCGCTCTGCTGCAGGACGTTGAGCAGGAGGGCTACACGCAGGCAGTCCTACTGGGAATGGGCGGCTCGAGCCTGGCGCCGGAGGTGTTTGCGCGTACATTCGGCAGCGGCGCGATCGCGCTGCGGGTATTGGACAGCACGCACCCGGCTGCAGTTCAGAGCGTGGCCGAAAGCCTGGATCCGGCGCGAACGCTCTTTATCGTCGCCACCAAGTCCGGTACTACGTCTGAAACACTTTCGCTATTCAAATTCTTTTACAATCAGCTGCAGGATCAGCTCGGCGATTCGGAGGCGGGACAGCACTTCATCGCCATAACGGATGCAGGCACCGACCTCGTCAAATTGGGCGAAACTTATAACTTCCGCTCGGTCTTTGTCAACGATCCCAATATAGGCGGCCGCTATTCGGCGCTGTCGCACTTCGGGCTTACGCCAGCCGCGCTGGTCGGAGTGAATCTACGACGTCTGCTGCGACGGGGTCAGGAGGCGAAGAACGACTGCGGCCGGCATATTACCGGATCGATCAATCCGGCTGCGCAGATTGGCGTGGTGATGGCGGAGATGGCGAAAGCGGGCCGCGACAAGCTGACAATTATCGCCGACGACGAGGTGGCTTCGTTCGCCGACTGGCTGGAACAGCTTATCGCCGAGAGCACGGGCAAATCGGGGACGGGGATTGTGCCGGTGGTGGGCGAACCGGGGGCATCTCCAGACGCATATGGCACGGACCGGTTGTTCGTGCATCTCCAGTGGAGCGACACGGGCGTGCAGGACAGGACGGTCCAGGCGCTGATAGACGCCGACAACCCGGTAATTCGCGTCCGCTTCCGCGATCGATACGATCTGGCGGCACAGTTTTTCATATGGGAGTTTGCCACGGCGGTGGCCGGAGCGCGGCTGGGCATTCACCCGTTCGATCAGCCGGATGTCGAGTCGGCAAAGCAGCAGTCGCGCCAGATGATGTCGGCCTATATGGAGAGCGGAAGGCTGCCCGAGCCGCAACCATCGTTTGAAGCCGACGGCGTGAAAGTTTACCTTGACACGCAGGACGGAGTTGCGCCTTCCGGCAGTCCGGGCGAAGCGTTGGCGGCATTTCTGAAACAGGCCGAGGCGGGGGATTACATAAGCATACAAGCGTACTTACAGCCCTGCTCCGCCGTGAACCGACTGCTCGGCACCATGCAGAGAGGTCTGCGGGACCGGACAAAGCTGGCAACGACTACCGGTTTGGGACCCCGTTTTCTTCACTCGACCGGTCAGTTGCATAAAGGGGATCGCGGCAATGGCCTCTTTATCCAACTTATTGACAGACCCGCCTCGGACGTCGACATACCCGATGAAGCTGGCTCATCCCGGTCGGCGCTGCCGTTTGGCGTCCTGATCCAGGCGCAGTCGCTGGGAGATCGGCAGGCGCTGCTGGATGCAGGGCGGCGCGTGATACGGATCGATCTAGGGGAAAACTCGCAAGCAGAGTTGGAGCGGCTAGTCGAGTCGATTAGTGCGGCGTAAGAGATACTCGCTTAGGGCTGGGCCTGTGACCGGTAGATGGGCAGAGAGTGGTTTGGAGGAGAGGGCCCTGCTAAGAATTGTGCTTTCATTGCGATGCGATAAAGAAACCAGATGCAAGACATAGAAGCCCTAAAGCGACGTGCAGCTGAAGCGGCGGTGGCGCATGTTGAGTCCGGGATGATTGTGGGGTTGGGCGCGGGGAGTACGGCACTGAAGGCGCTCGAATGTATCGCTGAACGCTTGGTGGAGGGCACACTCTCAGATATTTTTGGCGTCCCCTGCTCGGAACAGGTGGCCGCCGACGCCCGCCGGCTGGCCATTCCGCTCACCACGCTTGAAAGTCATCCGCGCGTAGATCTAACGATAGACGGAGCCGACGAGGTAGACCCTCAGCTGCGGGTTATCAAAGGCGGGGGCGGCGCGTTGCTGCGTGAGAAGATTGTTGCCCAGGCCAGCGCGCGCGAAATAATCATCGTCGACGAACGCAAGCTCTCCGAGCGACTGGGTATGCAGTGGGCGCTACCGGTGGAGGTGATCTCCTTTGGCCTGCGCGGCCATGCCGCCTTTATTGAGTTGCTTGGAGCGTCTGTGCAGGTGAGGACGGGGCCGGACGGCTGCCCATTCAACACGGACAGCAGCAATTTGATTCTCGACTGCCGGTTCGGCCCGATGGATGATCCAGAGTCCATCGCCGGCGCGCTGGAGGGACGGGCCGGGATCGTCGAGCACGGCCTTTTTCTCGACCTGGTGACAGACCTGATAGTCGCCAGCCCCGCGGGTATTCGACACCAAGCCCGATAACAGACTAATCGACAGCGACTGACTTGCTCTGAAAGCCCGCGCTTCAGTGGTTTGGGCGCGCCTCAAGTCCGCCCTGGTCGGCATAACCGTTCTGGTTGCAAGGGGACGCAGGCGCCGCATCTGCCATTACATTGAGGGCTGGCGGCAGCCAATATTTAAGACATTGCAGATCAGTTTTCGGGGATAATCAGTTCATCGCCGACACGGACCAGGTCGGGATTGGAGATGTTGTTCGCGGCCATGATCGCATCCACGCTGACGCCGAACCGCTGGGAAATAGCGCTAAGGCTGTCCCCTTCCTGGACGGTGTAAGTTGTCCGGTTCAGGGTGATGACATCGGCGGCGGTCAGACCGGGAATGCGAAGTACGGTATTTTCCCTCACGACATGTGGATTGGTAATCGTGTTGCTGTTGAAGGCGATGATCTCTGCAATAGTAACGCCGTACTGTTCGGCGATGGCGGCGAGTGTCTCGCCGGAACGAACTGTGTGCGTGCCTGCGGTGCGAGACAGAACCGGGTCGATTGTACTCCGGTCTGCGCCTGGCTGACCAGGGGCGTCACTCACGCCGGGAATCAATAAATTCTGGCCAACATCCAAGCTGTGCTCGTCTCGCAGACCGTTCATCTCCATGATCTGATTCAAAGAGGTGTCGAAACGGAGCGCAATCGACAGGAGCGTGTCTCCCTGCTGGACTGTGTACTGGAAGGGCTCCGCCGTGGGCGTAGGGATGCCTTCGGCAGTAGTCACGCCGGGCACATAGGGCATACGGAGCACTTGACCCACTTGCAGTGCGTCGGTGGTCAACAGATTCATCTCTCGAATCCTCTGGATTTCGGTGCCGAACCTATCTGCAATTGTGGAGAGTGTATCCCCCGGTCTGACTTCATAGGTAATCGTAGTCGGCTCAGGCGTGTCTTCCGGTGTCGGCACGGGCGTTTCGGTTTGTGCTGGTTCCGGTGTATCCGGTTGCATCACAACCGGTTCCTCCGCTTGCGTTCCCAGGGAGTTGCCGACCTCTTCGGCAAGCCGTTCGCGGGTACATGCGGAGAGCAGGAGCACTGCCGCCAGTGTCAGAATGGCGCCAGTCGTCCACCGTGCGATTGTTGAGTGCTCTACTGCCCGTCCATTTGAGCGCGCCTGCATGCCCATCGTTCTTCTCCACTTCTATAGGCCAACTGCCCGTCTATCAGCAGCCGAAAGTCTGGAAACCCGAGCCCAGAAGGCGGCTCCGACTGCCCCCTGGGCTCTATTTTCGTGTCTTCTGCCTACGGAAAACGGACAGAAAACTGCATTCAGTTAGACGATCTGCCATTTCCTTTTTACTGGCATTCTAAATCATAGCACACGCAGAATGGCATCGCAAGCAGTTTCTAGAATCCGTGGTAACTACTAAGCCATAGTAGTTGACCAGCCAGTCATCCTTGGAACCATTCAGTGGCTTGGTGACGCAGCTGGTGTACAGCCGCGGCCATGCTCGCCAGCCGACAAGTTGCGAAGAAGGCACACGGTCGGTGAGGCATGTTTTTGGAGGGGGGCGTTGCGGGGGCGCGGAACTGCGGTTTTTCGTTTTCAGTTTTTTGTTTTTAGTGAACTGCGCACGGAAGTGGTAAGTGGCACGGGACGGCAAGTAGGGGTGGAGACACTGCTGGCCAGACACGTTGCTGGAAAAGAGTGAACAAGGTGGCTAGCCTAGGGGGGCGTTGCGGGGGCGCAGCCCCTGCACAAGGGAGGCCGCTTGCGGCCGACCGCCCAAAATACAACAGTGAGGGGAGAACGAACACCTTTGCTCGCCTCGTTCAGGGGTGCGAATCGGTTGCGGCTGCGTGGTTACAGTCTGTGAAACATCTCCGACCTTGCCTGGCAGTTTACTCAGGAATCCCCGGCAGCGACGAGACTGGGAGCGGCTGAGGCAGGAGCTGGCGGCCGCGAAACGGCCGGGAAGGTGCCCGAATCTGCAGTCCGAGACGAGTCAATCGTAAGAAAACGGTCCGGAAACGTTCCGACAGTTGGCCGGAAGGATGTGGCTAAACGACGTACAATCATGGCATTGACGGTCTGAAAAGCGGATCACGGAGGTCCAGCCATGTTTTTGCGAATACTGTTGACAGGAACGACCCTTCTGCTACTGACCCTGGTGGCGTCTGTTGGCGCGGCGGCAGGGGCAGGGCAGGATGGAATCTCAATCACTGCTTTGAATAAAGTGCGCGCGTATGCAGCGGCGGCGCGGGTGGATGGACGCAGCTACGCGGTAGATGGAGGCCGGCTCTATGCAGGGGTCAACGGCGTTTGGGAGCCGCTGGCGGCGCCGGCAGGTGTAATCGTCAACGCGGTAGCGGTGGACAGGTTAGATTCGGAGACCGTATTTGTCGGTGCTGCCAACAGGCTCAGCGTTTTCGTCTCTCGGGCAGGCGGAGAGGGCTGGAAGGAAGTCCGCCTGAATTCTGACGCGATTGGCGGCGTTACTGCTCTGGCCTTTGACGCGTCCAACCGGCTGCTGTATGCGGGTACGGATGCGGACGGGGTCTACCGTCTGCGGGATATTGGCGGAAGGGTTGGGCCGGGCCTGGTTGCCAGCGGGCATTTGCTGTTGGAAGAGCCGGTGGAGGAGATCGCGGCTGACAGCACGGGTGCGGGACTGGCGTTTGTGCGCACTCTGGAGAAGCTGTATCGAGCTGAGGCGTATGGTATGCGGTGGGTGGTTGTCGACGCTCTGCCCTCCCCGCCGACAGCGGTGGTGGTTGCCGACACGTCGCCGCCGAGGGTCTATGTGGGCACGGCCGGCGCGGGCGTGCAGGTAAGCAGCAGCGGCGCGGCATGGCGATCGGTCAATCATGGGCTGGGCAGCCAGGATGACGTTCCGCTAGTGATCAGCGACGTGGCGGTCGACCCGGCGCATCCGCAGGTTTTGTATGCCGCCACAGGAGTCTTAGCTGCGGGCGCAGCGCGGGGACCTTCCGGCAGTGTGGCGATGAGCACCGACGGCGGCGGCCAGTGGGAAATTATGGCAGCGTTGGAGGATGCCCCGGCGGCCGAACTGCTGCCAGTGACCGGAAGGACAGGGATGGTGTACGTGCTCACTACAGCCAGCCGTACACCGCTGGCGCTGGGTGGGGAGGCATATTTGGAGACGGTGGAAACGGCCTTAGTTCCGGGCCACGGCGTGAGGAATTCAGGTCAGCTTGCCTGGCTACTGGCTGGGCACGCCAGCGCAGCGCTCATCATTCTGGCGGTCGGTGAGTTCAGAAGTGGTAGCCGGCGGAGAGTGAGCGCCGCTTACGACATGCGCACGGTTCAGGTGGGTTGGAGGGAAAAGCTCCATCCTAATCAGGTTTGACACCGTCGAACACTGCGGCTGCGATAGGAAGGCGCCCGCTCCCCCGTGGGCGTCTTCGAAGTTCATGGTAATTTCGTAACTACTAAGCCATATACAGTGCTTATCTTGACCTGTCCTCTGTCCCTGACGCCATTCAGGATATCTGATTGCGTCTTCGGTCGGCACCCGCCGGGTTGGTGGAGCGGCTCTGCTGGAATGCGCAGACACGGTCGGAACTGCAGTTTTTAGTTTTCAGTTTTTAGTTTTCAGTGGACCACCAGTCGTCAGTGGAACGCCGGTGATTAGCGGTCGGTGGTCGGTGGGTTGAGGCGACAGGTGAGAGAGTAGACACCGTTTGCCAGACACGACGCTGGGGAAGAGGAACCGCGGTCGGTGAGGTTTGTTTTTGTAGGGGGGCGTTGCGGGGGTGCAGCCCCTGCACAAGGGAGGGCCGAAGGCCCGACCGCCCATAAAATAGTAGAGAGTTGAGAGAGCACTTTTGCTCGCTTCATTCAGGGTTGCGAATCAGTTGGGACTGCGTA
>MKWU01002177.1_pt1 | contig 30418 bp, 35 predicted proteins | sample 809101 | NCBI WGS metagenome assembly MKWU01 (sample SAMN05860141, study PRJNA318959) | sponge metagenome | host: Aplysina aerophoba | place: Slovenia: Piran, Adriatic Sea, Gulf of Piran | collected 2013-05-07
GGGTCGAGATCGGCTTCGAAGCCGGCACCGTGCTCGCCATCGACGCAGGTGGAGAAGCGGCCGCACTGGTGCGGCTCGACCCGCCTCTCATCGGCCGCATCTATCCGCGCCATCACGAGGACCGGGTGAAGATCCGGCTCCACGAAGCGCCGCCCGCGCTCGTCGCGGGCCTGCTTGCCGTCGAGGATCATCGCTTCTTCGAGCACCACGGGATCTCGCTCCTCGCCGTCGCGCGGGCCGCGTGGGCGAACCTCCGGGCCGCCGCCGTCGTGCAGGGGGGGAGCACCCTCACCCAGCAGCTCGCCAAGAACCTCTTCCTCTCGCCCGAACGCACCCTGGCGCGCAAGCTCAACGAGGCGATCATGGCGCTCCTGCTCGATGCGCGCTATCCCAAGGAAGAGCTGCTCGAGGTGTACCTCAACGAGGTCTTCCTCGGACAGGAGGGGCGGCGGGCGATACACGGATTCGGACTCGCATCCTGGTTCTACTTCGATCGGCGACTCGATGAGCTGGATGTCGCGGAGGCGGCGCTCCTCATCGGGCTTGCGCGCGGAGCTTCCGCCTACAACCCCTGGCGCAAGCCGGAGCGGGCGCTGCGGCGCCGCAATCTCGTGCTCGACGTGATGGCCGCCCGGGGGGTCGTGTCCCGCGCGGAGGCCGATGCGGCCAGGGCGCGACCCCTCGGCATTCAATCCGAGGTCCCCCGGGGAGCATCTCCCCATCCCGCATTCCTCGATCTGGTGCGCCGCCAGCTCTCCCGCGACTACCGCGAGAGCGATCTCCGCACCGAAGGGCTGCGGATATTCACCTCGCTCGATCCGGAGGTACAGGAGCTCGCGGAGAGCGCCCTGGCCCGCGAGCTGAGCGCCGCGGAGCGCCGCAAGGGACTGCCCGACGGCGTTCTGGAGGGCGCCGTCCTCGTCGCCCGTTCCGACAGTGGCGAGGTACTGGCGGTGGTCGGTGGACGGCAGGCGCGAGCCCAGGGCTTCAATCGGGCACTCGATGCGAGGCGTCCCATCGGGTCCCTGGTCAAGCCGGCGGTGTATCTCGTGGCCCTCGAACGGGGCCACTCGATCGCGAGCCCGGTCGACGACGCGCCGATCGAGGTGGACCTCGCGGACGGTCGGACCTGGGCGCCGCGCAACTACGACGGCGACCATCTCGGCGAGCTGCCCCTCTACCGCTCGCTCGCGCTGTCCCGAAACGCGGCTACCGCCCGGCTCGGCCTGTCGGTCGGAGTGGAGCGGGTGGCGAAGGCCCTCGGGCGGCTCGGGGTCGCCGGGGGGATCCAGCCGTCCCCGTCGCTGCTTCTGGGATCGATCGACCTGAGCCCGTTCGAGGTGGCCCAGATCTACCAGGCGCTCGCCAACGAGGGGTTCCGGTCGCCGCTTCGCGGAATCCGCGAGGTGACGGGACCGGAGGGAACGCCTCTCGCCCGCTACGGTCTGTCCGTCGAGTCGGTCGCCGAGCCCGCCACGGTGTACGTGCTGCGGGCCGCGCTGGAGGCGGTCCTCCGGGAAGGAACCGGTCGGAGCGCAGGCGCCACTCTCCCACCTGCGCTCCACGCCGCGGGCAAGACGGGGACCACGAACGGAGGGCGCGACAGTTGGTTCGCGGGCTTCGCAGGCGGCTACGTGTCCGTGGTCTGGGTCGGCTACGACGACAACCGGGCGGGCGGACTGAGCGGCGCGGGCCAGGCGCTCAAGGTGTGGGCGGGACTCGTCTCCCGGCTGCCCCTCTCCGCCGACGAGCCCGCCCGGCCGGACGAAGTGGAGTGGCATTGGACCGTGACCGACGGCGAACCGTTCCGCACGGATCCCGGCTGTCCCGGGGCGGTCCGCCTGCCGTTTCGGGACTCCGATTCCTTGCGGTACCGCCCGTGTTGATCCGGTCGGTCGCGGCCGGGGTGGTCGCCGTGCTTCTTGCGGGTTGCGCGGGCGCTCCGCCCGACGTTCTTCCCCCGGTCCGCGAAGGGTTGCTGACGAGCGATCCGAAGAAGGTGACGAGTGCGCCGCAGTCGATCCGGGCACCGCTCGCGACCCCGGACGATACGTCCGTGTCCCGAATTCCCGTTGCGGCCCGGCCGGGGGCAACCGGGTCGGGTGCCACGCCGTCGGCCACGGAAGCGGATGCGCCGCGCGCTCTATCTCGGGACGAGAGACGGCGCCCGGACGAAGGGCGGGGCGTCGCGGAGGTCCCCTCGTTCCCGGACGGCAGGCGGGCGCCGGCCCGGGAGAGCGCGACGGTCCTCGCCCTCCTCGCGAGCGCCCGCGAGGCGCGGGAGGCAGGACGGTACGGGCGCGCCGCGGCGGCCCTCGAACGGGCGCTCAAGGTCGAGCCGCGAAATCCGAGGCTCTGGCACCGACTTGCGCTGGTCCGTTTCCGTCAGGGCCGGCCCGCGGATGCGGCAGCCCTCGCGCTTCGCTCCCTGAGCCTCACCGGTGACGATGCGGACCTCGAATCGCGCAACCTGCGGCTGATCGCCGCCGCCCGCCACGCGCTGGGGGACGAGGAGGGGGCCCGCGAGGCGCTGCGCCGGGCCGAGGCCCGTTGAACGCGATTGCCCGGAGCCCGCGTTCCCGGGGCGGAAGGCCGGGTCGGAGCGCGCGGCACGGCGCCCGCAATGCCTCGCGTTGCATGTCGAAGTTGCCCGCCAGAGGATGACGGGCGGGGTCGATCGGGCACGATCCGGCCGGCAGCGCCCGCCCCTGCGGACGACCCTTCGCGCCTCGTTCGCGGCGCCGCCCGGAACGGCGCTCAGGCCTCGCGCGGGCGCAGATGCGCGTGCCAACGCCATTCCCAGAGACGGAATCCTCGGGTGACGAGATACACGAGCAGCATGTAGAGCACCGCGGCGGCAAGGAATCCTTCGTAGGCGAGGTAGTACTTCGAGTTGAGGATGCGGCCCGCCCCGAGGATGTCCACGATCGTCACCGTGCTTGCGACCACGCTGCCGTGCAGCATGAAGATGATCTCGTTGGAGTACGCGGGCAACGCCCGCCGCAGGGCGTTGGGAAGCACGATGCGAGTCGTGCGATGCCAGGAAGACATGCCGTATGCCCTGGCCGCCTCGACCTCGCCGTGCGGAACCGCCTCGATCGCGCCGCGAAAGATCTCGGTCGTGTAGGCGGCGGTGTTCAGCACGAATGCGATGAGGGTGCACCACAGCGGCTCGCGCAGCACCGGCCACAGGAAGCTCTCGCGCACCGGCTCGAACTGGCCGAGTCCGTAGTAGATGATGTAGAGCTGCACGAGGAGCGGCGTTCCCCGAAACAGGTAGACGTAGGCCCAGATCGCCTGGTTGACGTAGCGAATGCGGTACGCCCGCGCCACTGCGAGGGGCAGCGAGATCGCACCGCCGATAACGAGCGAGACCGCGACCAGCAGCACCGTGTAGCCGATGCCGGTGAGGAACATCTCCCAGTGCTGCGCGATCAGCACGAAGTCGAGCGGCGATGCGTTCTCGCTGAAGTCGCGGATCGCGTCGAGAAGGCTCGGACCCCGTGTCTCGTCCATCGCTCAGGCCCTCCTCACCCCGGCGCTGTACCGGCGGTCGAGCCACCTGAGTCCCACGTCCGAGATCGCGGTCAGCACGAGATAGATGACGAGGGTGACGAAGAAGAAGGTGAAGAGCTGGCGCGTGGATCGACCGGCCGTGAACGACTCCCACACCAGCTCGTGCAGCCCCAGGACCGAAACGAGGGCGGTCGTCTTCAGGAGCACCAGCCAGTTGTTGCCGAATCCGGGCAGGGCGTAACGCACGAGCTGCGGCCACACGATGCGACGGAACACGATGCCGCCGCTCATTCCGCAGGCAATGCCTGCCTCGATCTGGCCCCGTGGTATCGCGAGGTATGCGCCGCGAAACGTCTCCGTCATGTACGCGCCGTAGATGAACCCGATGGTGAACACCCCGGCGGTGAAGTGGTTGATCTCGACGTATCCCCACCATCCGGTGGCGAACCCGAGGTCGTTGAGAAGCTGCTGTCCGCCATAGAACAGCAGCAGCATCAGCACGAGGTCGGGAACCCCGCGGATGAGGGTCGTGTACGCCCCGGTCACCGTGTTCGCGGTGCGGGAGTCCGCGATCTTTCCCCACGCGCCGAGGAGCCCCAGGAACACGGCCAGCACCACGGAGCAAAGGGCCACCGCGATGGTGATCGCCGTCCCCTGCAGGATGGCGGGCAGGTAGGCGATTACCGCATCCATGAGCGTTCGCGGGTCGATGCGGGCGCGAGCCGGGGCCTTCGAGCCGCGAAGCCGGCGGGGCGCGCCCTCGCGATCCGCCGGCTCCGCCTCAGCTCAGGCCGGGGCGTGCGGCACCCGGTCCGTCGACCGGGCGGTCCATTGCTCTCGCCGAGCGTTTCACCGACCCTTTCCCGACAGGTCTTCCCATCAATCGCCGTAGACGTCGAAGTCGAAGTATCCGTCGTTGATCGTCTTGTACGTGCCGTCCTCGCGGATCGCGGAGATGGCTGCGTTCAGCGCGGCGAGAAGCTCGTCCTCGCCCTTGCGCACGGCGATGCCGGCGCCCTCGCCGTGGCATTCGAGGTCGTGCTGGGGACCGCCGACGAACCCGTAGCCGTTGCCCGCGTCCGTCTTGAGGAATCCTTCGTCCGCCTGGAGCGAGTCGGAGAACTGGGCGTCGAGCCGTCCCGCGGCGAGATCCAGGAAGACCTCCTCCTGGGTCGCGTAGAGTCTCAGTTCGGCGTCGGGGTAGATCTTCTCCATGAAGCACTGGTGGGTCGTGCCGCGCTGCACCCCGACCGCCTTCCCGGCCAGCCCGGCCGGCGACACGTCCAGCCCCGAACCCTCCGCCACCACGAACATGGCCGGCGTGTTGTAGTACTTGGCCGAGAAGTCGACGCGCTTCTTGCGCTCCTCGGTTATGGACATCGATGCGACGATGGCGTCGTACTTCCGTGCGAGCAGGGCGGGAATCATGCCGTCCCAGTCCTGCTCGACCAAGACGCAGGTACGCCCCAACTTCTCGCAGAGCGCGTGTGCGATATCGATGTCGAACCCCTTCAGGGACCCGTCGGCCTCCTTCCACGAAAATGGCGGATAGGCGCCTTCGACGCCGATTCGAAGCTCTTCCGCCGCCATCGCGGGCGCGGTGGCCGCGGACACGGCGAGTGCCGCTGCCGCCAATACCTTACCCAGACGTCTCATTTCGGTCTCTCCTTTTTCCTTGAAGTTTAGTGTCCGCGGCGAGCGCATGGCCCCGCGCCGTGCGGGCGCAGCCAGCGTCCGTCATCTCAACGTTCCCGCGAGGAACTGCCGGAACCGCTCCGACTTCGGGTTCTCGAACACCTCGTCGGGCGTGCCGTCCTCCTCCACGCGGCCTTCGTGCAGGAACATGACCCGGTCGGAGACCTCCCGGGCAAAACCCATTTCGTGCGTGACCACCAGCATGGTGCGGCCCTCCTCGGCCAGTCCCCGCATCACGCGCAGCACCTCGCCGACGAGCTCCGGGTCGAGCGCCGACGTGGGCTCGTCGAACAGCATCACCTCCGGACGCATGGCGAGCGCTCGGGCAATCGCGGCGCGTTGCTGCTGTCCGCCGGAGAGATGGGCCGGATAGTAGTCGCGGCGATCGTGCATCCCGACCCGCCGCAGCTCCTCGTCGGCGCGCTCGACGGCCTCGGCGCGGGGCACCTTCAGCACGTGAACCGGGGCCTCGATCACGTTCTCGAGAACCGTCAGGTGCGACCAGAGATTGAACTGCTGGAAGACCATGGCGAGCTTTGCACGGATGCGCTCCACCTGCCTCGCATCTTCCGCGACAGGAGTCCCTCGTCCGGACCCGCGCATCCGGATGAGCTCGCCCTTGACGTACACACGGCCCGAGTCGGGCGTCTCGAGCAGGTTGATGCAGCGCAGCAGGGTGCTCTTGCCGGAACCGCTCGAGCCGAGAATCGAGACCACGTCGCGGTCCCTGGCCTCGAGCGAGATGCCCTTCAACACCTCGAGCGAGCCGAAGCTCTTGTGGAGGTCTTCGATGACGAGGGCCGCGTCGTTCCCGTTGGGCGATCGTGATGCCACTGCCATCGATCCTGCTCCGGTGGCGGCTCGGACAGCTCCCTTCCGGGCCGGGTGTCCGGAATCCGTGGAGCCACCAATCGATGATGCCGGCAGGAATCCTATCACCCTCCGCCCGGGAAGGGTCCGGCGCGGTGCACGTGTCGCAGCGAGAAGGGGGCGGCCGCGCGGCCCCTTTTCGTGTCGATGGATGTCGAATCGTGGCGTTCGCACTCCTCGCGGCGCCGTGAGGCGGCCGTTCGGCAGCCGTCAGCCGAAGGCGCGCGAGAAGCACCAGACGGAGGCGGGCGGGAGATTGGCGGCCGCGAACGCGACCCGCTTGCCCGAGAGTCCCAGCGTTTCGCACGGCAGGGGAGAGGGCACGCCGTAGGAGTACTGCACCAGGCAGCCATCCTGCGAGAGCACGCGGAATGCGGCGCGCACGATTTCGTTGCGCTCGGTGCGGGGCAGGCTGTTGAGCGGAAGCGAAGAGACCACCGTCGACACGTGGCCGGCCTGTCCGGCGGGAAGAATCTCGTCCAGCCGCCGGGCATCCGAGTGGAGCACGGTCGCCCTCGGAAAGTGCCCTTCGAGCCACGCGTGCAGGTGCCGGTCCCGTTCCACCAGGACGAGCCGTTCCTCGGAAATGCCGGCTGCAATCAGCGCTCTGGTCACCGATCCGGTCCCCGGTCCGAGCTCGATTGTCAGGTCTCCGGTTCCGTTGGCCATCTGTGCCGCGCGGGCCATGGCTCGGGCGAGAGCCGGTGCGCTCGGCGCGATCGCCCCCATGCGCAGCGGATTCGCGAGCCATCGCCTGAGAAACAGTCCGAGCTCGCTGCGTCGGCGGCGTGAAACGGAGAAACCGGGGCTGGCGGCTCGCGGCCGCGTTTCCGGGCGGGTTGCACCTCTTCTCATCGCGGGTCGAAACGTGAGCGGTTTGAACGGTCCCTGGTCAACGTCGCTGCCGGTGCGGCGCAGTGCGTTAAAGGTTACTAGAAACCGCCGCGAATTCATCGACTGGCGGAGCAGGTCGCATACGGCCCGGAAGCCCCGCCCGCGCGACCCCGTCCCCGAGCAACGCGCGCGCTCGGGGTCATCGTCGGTCGCGGCGGCAGTGCACGAGGCGATGCCCCATCGAGCTCGGCCGGGCCAGGCGCCAGTCCCGTCAAGGATGGCTTGCGAAACCGTCCCTCCGGTCGCGCTCGATCATCCCGGCATCGCGATCGCCGGCCGGGCCGTAGCCGCCCCCTCCGCCGGTGCGGACGACCAGGCGGTCGCCGCGGCTCAACGGGAATCGCTGCTTCGACCTGAGCCGGATCCGCTGGCCGCCGCGCTCCACGAAGGTCTCCGCCGTCGCCCCGGGGCCGCCGCCGAACATGCCTTCGGCACCGATGCGGAACCGGTCCCCGTAGGTCGCGAAGGTCACGTTGCTGTCGAGAATCCGGTAGATCCGCTGAAACCCCATGCCGCCGCGTTGCCTTCCGCGGCCTCCCGAGTCGCATCTCAGGCTGTAGTCCTCGACCCGAAAGAACGGATAGTCGCTCTCCATCGCTTCGATCGGAATGTTCGAGCAGTTCGAGAGCATCGAGTCGACCGCATCGCAGCCGTCATTGTCCGGGCCGGCACCGTAGCCGCCGCCGAAGATCTCGAGGTAAATGTTGTAACCGTCGTCGTTCCGGTGGCTGAGGCAACTGACCGTGGTCGTGTCGAATCCCGGCGCGATGACCCGGTCCGGCACCGCGCCGGCGAGCGCATTCATGACCGCGTTCACCACCCGGTAGCTCGGCAGCAGACGGGCCCGCACCGGGGCCGGCGGTCGTGGATTGACGAGGGAGCCGTAGAGGGCCATCACCGTGATCGCGCGTTCCGCGCCCTCGTTGAACGGAATGTCGGGATCGGTCAGCACCGCCTTGATGCACGCGACGGCGGACGAGGCCGTGGACGCGAAGGGGTTGTTCAGGTTGGTGGGGACCTGGGCGGCGGTGCCGGCGAAATCCACCGCGATCGAATCGCCACTGATGGTCACGCTCGCCCGTATCGGCACCGGGTCGTTACCCACGCCATCGTCGTCGAGCCACGCCTCGCCTCGCCAGGTGCCGTCGGGGGCGGCCGCGATCGCGGCCCGGATGCGGCGTTCCGAGTAGGAGAGCATTTCGTCCATGGCCGCGAACACCGTTTGCGTGCCGAACTTGCGACACATCCCCTTGAGCCGTTCGCCACCGACCGCGTTCGCGGCGAACTGCGCGTTGAGGTCACCGATCGTGGCTTCCGGCATGCGCACGTTGGCGCGCACCAGCCGTTCGAAAGGGCCGCCGTTCCAGTCTCGGTCGATCGACCAGCGGCTCGGCGGAAACGTGATGCCTTCCTCGTGCACGTCGCCGGCATCCGGATTGAGCCCGGGCGCGCCGCCCCCGAGATCGATGTGATGAACGACCGTCGCGGTGACTCCGATCAGCGTACCGTCCAGGAAAATCGGCGAGAACAGGAAGATGTCGGGCAGGTGCTGTCCCCCGGAATACGGATCGTTGTTGATCAGGAAATCGCCGTCTTCCAGGGTCTCGAGGGGATGGTGTTCCAGGCAGGCACGGAAGGTGTGGGTCACCGAGCCGAGCTGGATCGGGATGAGATCGGCCTGGCTGACGACTCGCCCCTGGTGGTCGAGGATCGCGGCCGAACAGTCCTGGGCTTCACGAACCACCGGGGAATGGGCCGAGCGAATCAGCTTGATTCCCATCTCGTCGGCGGCGGCAATCAGCGCCTGGGTGATCACCGCCTGGTCTACCGGCGAGACGTTCATGGACCTGTCTCCCTGTGGAGGATCACGTTGTCGTGCTCGTCGCATGCAGCCGTCCAGCCCGGCGGCACGTACACCGTCGCGCTGCCGTCGTCGACGAGGAGCGGTCCGCCGGCGGGAACCCGGCCGAGGTTCGCGCGGGTCGAGAGACCGGCATCGAGGGCTTCCCCGCGTTCGGTCAGGGCCGTGCTGCGAAGCTCGGTCGCCCCCGCGGACGGCGGACGGCGCAGCGCCGGCATCGGCGGTGGCGGCGCCTTGACCCCCACCCGAAAGGACACGACCTCGACCGGATCGCCATGCGGCTTCTCGAATTCGAAGATCCGGCGATGCGCCTCGCCGAACCGCGCGACGAGCTCCGCGGCCGGCATCGTGCCGAGGTCCGGACCGGCGAGGGAGACCGGGACCTCGAAGGCCTGGCCGAGATACCGCATCTCGAGCACCCGATCGAAGTCCGCCCCCGTCTCGATCCCGAGCCCGGCCAGGTAGTCACGTGCTTGCGCCTGCAACGTTTCGACGGTCTCTCGGATGTCGGGCATGTTGGCCTCGGAGACGGCCAGGCGCCGGGTGCGGGTCCGATAGTGGACGTGGTCGGACAGCAGGAGACCGGAAGCCGACAGTACGCCGGCATGCGGGGGCACGACGACGGTCGCAATCGCGAGGTCTTCGGCCACCCTGGCCGCGTGCAACGGACCGGCGCCACCGAACGACACCAGCACATAGTCGCGTGGGTCGAGGCCCCGTTCGGTGGAGACCTGCTGGATGGCCCTCACGATGCTGACTTCGGCGAGGCGTATCACGCTGTCGGCGATCTCCTCGAGCGACAAGCCGAGCTGACGCGCCAACGGCCGATACACCCGGCGGGCCGCATCGCGGTCGACCTCCATGCGCCCGCCGAGAAACCCGTCCGCCCGAAGCGTGCCGCGCACCAGGTGGGCATCCGTGACCGTCGGCCGCTCGCCGCCGCGCCGATAACAGGCGGGTCCCGGGACCGCACCGGCCGAGCCCGGGCCGGTCCGCAGCAATCCGCCGTCGTCGGTCCAGGCAATCGACCCGCCGCCGGCCCCGACCGTCACGATGTCGATGACCGGTGTCTTCACCGGCAGGCCGTCGATGCGCGTCATTGACGCCAGCTCGGGCCGGCCGTCGGCAATGAGCGCGACGTCGGTGCTGGTACCGCCCATGTCGAGGGTGATGAGATTGCGGTACCCCGCGCCGGCAACACTGCGGACCGCGCCGACCACGCCCGCCGCTGGGCCCGAGAAGAGGGCCGAGATGGCGTTGCGCGCCATCGCTTCGGCTGGCATCCGCCCGCCGTTCGATTGCATGATGCTGAACCGCCCGGCGAAGCCGCGTGCGGCGAGGGCGGCGGAGAACCGGCTCACGTAACCGGCCATGACCGGTTGCACGTAGGCGGCGAGCGCGGTGGTCGAGGCACGTTCGTATTCCCGGAACTCCCGGGTCACGTCGTGCGAGCAGGTCACCGGGAGGGACGGGGCGAGCTCGCGAATGACGCCCGCGACCAGCCTTTCGTGGTCCGGATTGGCGTAGGCATGCAGGAAACAGAGAGCGGCCGCCTCGTAGTCTCCGTCCGCCAGCACCCCTCGGACCAGGCCGGCGACGGCAGCGCGATCCGGGCGCTTGATGACCGTGCCGTCGGCCGCGATGCGCTCGTCGACCTCGATGACGTCTCGGCGGCGCACGACCGGTTCGGGCTTGGCGTATCGCAGATCGTAGATCGCGTCCTTGTCGTGCCGCTGGAGCAGCAGCACGTCGCGGATGCCCTTCGTGACGAAGAGGCAGACCACGGCTCCCTTGCGTTCGAGGACTGCGTTGGTCGCCACCGTCGAGCCGTGGACGAGCTCCTCGATCGCTCCCGGGTCGAGGCCGGCCGCGTCGATCGCGTGCATGGCCCCCTCGTCCGGATTCGCCGGCGTGCTCGGCACCTTCGCGGTGCGCACGGACTCCCCGTCGACCGCCACGAGATCGGTGAAAGTTCCGCCTACCTCGATGCCGACCCGCATGCCTCGCTCCCTGTCTCCGGCCCTCGCACACGCGGGCCAATCCTGCCGCTTCGAGGACGAATGTGCCGATCCGCCCGCGGCGTGGGGATCGGAGCACAGAATCCGCTCCCGCGCACCCTGCTCGAGACGACGCGTCCGCAACCACGCGTGCTTCATGGGCAGCCGGACCCTCCAACGATTCCCGCGTCGACGACAAGCTTGCCGTCCCGTCCCGGGACGGTGTCCGATGCGGCACCGCCCGGCGAGCCCACCGCCGCGCGCCGGGCAGCCGAGGCGCGGGTCGCGGAGCTCGAGGCACGTCTGCGGAACGCTCGCAGCGGCCGAGTTGGCGAAGTGTTCAAGGCGCCCGGCGCGTTCGAGCGGTTCGCGCCCTTGACCTCCCGGTCGTTCCAGAAGTTCGTCCGCGCCCGCTGAAGAAACGCCCGGGCACGACCGATGCCGGGTCCGGGTCCATTGCGGCCGCTCCGGCTCGGGTGTGCTAGCGTGCGCGGCTTGTCGAGTGCGCGTGGAGCCTCGTTGTCGTGAATGGAGCCGAAAGCCTGGTTCGCTCGCTGCTCGCGAGCGGTGTCGATACCTGCTTCGCCAACCCCGGCACGTCGGAGATGCACTTCGTCGCGGCGCTCGACAAGGTCGCCGGCATGCGTTGCGTCCTTGGCCTCGCGGAGACCGTAGTGACCGGATGCGCCGATGGTTACGCGCGCATGACGGGAAGGCCGGCCGCGACGCTGCTCCATTGCGGACCCGGGCTCGCGAACGGCACCGCCAACGTCCACAACGCGCGGCGCGCCAGCACCCCGATGGTGAACATCGTCGGCGACCATGCGACCTGGCACCGGCCCCACGACTCGCCGCTCACCTACGACACCGAGGGGCTCGCCCGGACCGTGTCCGACTGGGTGCGGAGCAGCGAATCGTCGGATCGCATCGGTGTCGACGGCGCCGCCGCGGTGCAGGCGGCGATGACTCCGCCCGGCCGGATCGCCACCCTCATCCTGCCCGCCGACACGGCGTGGAGCGACGGCGGCAGGGTTGCCGACCCGCTGCCCGTTCCCCAGCGTTCCATGGTCGCGCCGGACACGATTCGCAACGTCGCGCTGGCGCTTCGCAGGCGCGAACGCGCGGTTCTCGTGGTGTCGGGTCAGGCGTTGGGCGAAGAGGGCCTCGAGGCGGCGCAAAGGGTCGCGCACGCGAGCGGCGCCATGCTGAAGACGTCGACCCAGATTCCGCGCATGGCCCGCGGCCGGGGCCGGGTTCCGGTCGATCGCATCCCCTACGCGGTGGACCTCGCGATGAGGGAGCTGGGCGGTGTCCGCCATGTCGTGCTCGTCGGCGCCAGGCCCCCCACCGGATTCTTCGGATACCCGGAAAAACCCAGTCTGCTTGCCCCGTCCGACGCCGAGACCCATGTGCTCGCGAGGCCGGAGGAAGACGCGGTTGCGGCCTTGCACGGCCTCGCCGACGAGCTCGGTGCGCCCGCGAGGGTCGGGATTCCGGTGGGCGAGGTCGAGCCCGAGTTGCACAAGGGCCCGTTCGAGCCGATCGCGTTCGCGACCACCCTGGCCGCGCTGCTCCCCGAGAATTGCATCGTTTCCGAGGATGCGGTCACGTCGGGCCGGGCGCTCCTGGCACCAACCTTCAATGCCGCGCCGCACGACTGGATCCAGATCACCGGGGGGGCCATCGGGCAGGGGTTTCCCGCCGCGACCGGCGCGGCGCTGGCCTGTCCGGACCGCAAGGTCGTGTGTCTGCAGGCGGACGGGGCGGGGATGTACACGCTCCAGGCCCTGTGGACCCAGGCGCGCGAGGAGCTCGACGTCGTCAACGTCGTCTTCGCCAATCGGATCTACAAGATCCTCCACGGCGAGCTCCTCGCGGTGGGCGCCAGGCCCGGTGTCGCGTCCAACGAGCTGTTCGATCTCGCACGGCCCGAGCTCGATTGGGTTCATCTCGCGAACGGCATGGGCGTCGAGGCGGCGAGGGTCGACCGCCTGGAAGCGTTTGCCGACGCATTCCGGGCTGCGTGCGGTCGGCGCGGACCGTTTCTGATCCAGTTCGACATCTAGCTGCTGGCACGGCGCCCCCGGATCTCCTCGGAACCGAAGACCCCGAATCCATCCCCGGTCCGGGGGACCCGACCGTCGTGCTCGAAGGAGCGATCCGGCCGCTTCGAGAGAGAATGTGCCGATCCGCCCGCCGGGCGCGGATCAGGCGCTTTCCCGGCGCTTGACGTCCTCGATATAGAGCTCGATCCCTTCCTCCACCGAGTACCTCGGGGTGAAATCGAGCGTTTCGCGCAGGCGCCCGGTGTTGAGGAGCGAGGTCATCACCAGCGGCGTGACGCGGCGGCGAAATGCCCCGACTCGAGGCCATTGACGTCCCCGCGCCACTGCCCCGCCGTCGCTTCAACTACCGCGAGCTCCGGCGTCCTCCGGATTGCGCGCGCCAAGCATCAACCGCTCCGCGGTGAGCCGGACCCTCTCGCAACGAGAGGGGCTTCCCGTTCTTGGGTCAATCGATCTCGGCCGTCAGTTGCTGCGTTCCGGCATTGGCCGGGGCGTAAATCTCCAACCCCTGATAGTCATCGGAGACCCAGGTCTCGTTATGGAGGATTTTGCTCGGCAGAAGGTAGGTGTCGCCCGCGTTGAAGGTCAATTCCTCGTCCACCCCTTCAATCACCAAGGTGATCGACCCCGAAATGACATAGATGAACTGAAAGTCATAGTCATGCCGGTGCATGCCGGTCGTGCCCTGCTTGGTATGTCGGTCCGTGTTGACCTTGACGACATGCGCGTGGAACTGGCCGCCGGTCGCTTCCACGACGCCGAGATCGGTATAGAGCGCAGTCCTGCGCAGGCCCGGCCCGAATTCGCGGTCCTTGGCGTAGTTGAAGGCGAGGTCCTGTTTCTTCCAACCGTCCAGACGTTCGTCGCTCATTTCATGGCTCATTTGTTCAAGTGGAGGTCTGTTCAAGTGGAGGTCATGCCCGGTTCAAGCCGGGTCATCGGGCCTGTCCCGGGCGATTGCGAGGAAGTACGGGAGAGTGCGGAATGCTCGTCGGGCGGCTTGGCGAAACCCTCTTCAGGGGGCGGCGAGGCTGACGGTGATCTTGCCGAGATCCTCGAACTCGGCGACGGCCGTGCTGCCTGCAGGAAGCGGAAGCGGCACGTTGACGCTGCCGGGGGTGATGATGTGACCGGCCTTCAGCCCGATGCCGCGCCGGGACAGCTCGTTCGCTGCCCAGAGCAGCACATCGAACGGCTCCGTCCGGTTCTGCTTCGGGACCAGCGGCAGGCTCTCCCCGCCGTCGATGCGCAGTTCGAGGGCGATGTCGAGCAACGAACGGTGTTGCCAATCCTCGACCACGGGTCCGTTGACGAGGCCGAGGTTTGCTGCGTTGTCGGCGATCATTACCCATCTTTCGGCATCGTTGTCCGGATAGGGCTCGCCGGCGGCGAGCGCCGCCACCGCCTGCTCGACCGCGTTTGCACGACGAGACCCGACGAGCTCGATGTTGAAGGCGAGGTTGGCGGCGGCGGCCACTTCTTCGCGCTCGTAAGGCTGCTCGCGTGGCGGGAGATCCCTTTTCAGCTTGAAGCCGATCTCGCATTCCATGATGTTGCGTGCGTAACGGGGGAACGGAAGGGTGGCCCCATTGTCGAAGCTGGTCGACGCGAACATGCGGCCAAGGGGTCCGCCTGGTTTGCCACCGATCTTCCAGCCGACGATGTCTTCGCCGATCTGCGCGGCCATTGCATCCTGCATTGCCGTGGCTTCGGCCTCGTCGCGCGGCGCAAGATCGCTCGGAAACGCATCGATGGTCGTGCCATCGAGCCACGTTTGCGCGAGCAGCGACGCCCCCGTGGCAATCCTGTCGTCGGCCATGGTCTTGCTCTCCCCCTTCCGCGTGCCCTCAAGGTGGAGAGTACCACTGGGGGCGGGTCGGCCGTGACCAAATACGGTGCTCATGCGGCCGGCCTGGATCCGCCGGGTTCAGGAACTGGTCCGGAACTGGCAAGAGAGCGTCACCGAGGTGGTCAACTCGAACCTTGAGCCGATGCGGCCCGAACGTCTCTGCCGGGAACTGGCCGACGCGAACCTGTCTGTCCGCACGCCAGAGCTTGCGCGCGGCATGGAAGAATGATAACAATTTGCTATCCGATGCTTGGAGACGAACCGATGGTGACAATCAATGTGCGGCGGCTCGACGAGGACGTGGTGGACCGCCTCAAGCGGCGCGCCTCGTCGAACAACCGCTCTCTCGAAGGTGAGGCGCGCCATATTCTGCAATCCGCGGCCGACGACGACATGGCGGCGAAGCGGGCCGCGTTCCTGGAGGCGTCGGACTGGCTGCGGCAAAAGACCAGGGGTCGCAAGCAAACCCCGGCGGAAGTGCTGATCCGTGAGGACCGCGACCACGGTCATCGCGACAACTTCTGATGCGCTTCGTCGTCGATGCGAGCGTGGCGGTCAAGTGGCTGGTCGAGGAGTCCGATTCGGATGCCGCGCGGGAACTGGCCGCGAGCGGGGAAGATCTGCACGCACCGCGCCTCATGGCCTCCGAGGTTGCCAATGCGCTGTGGCGCAAGGCGCGGCTGGGTCAGATTGAGCGCGCCGATGCAGGCACCGCTCTGGCTTGGGCGCCCGACATGCCGGTGCGCTGGAACGACGATGAAACCGTCAGCGCGGATGCGGTGCGTCTGGCGCTGGCGCTCGACCACCCGGTTTACGATTGCGTCTATCTTGCGCTCGCCCATCGCATCGGCGCGGTCTTGCTGACGGCGGACGTTCGATTCGCGAATGCGCTTGCCTCGACCGGGCATGGCGAGTCCGTCCTGACGCTGGCCGACTATGCCAGGACACGGTGATGAAGTTTTTTTCGTGATACGCCAGCGCACCCACAGCGTGCCAAGGCGTGCCATGTGGGGACAACCGGTTGATTCCATGAGGCGCGGATCATAACCCTCAAGAAGGGGGATTACGCGGACAAGGCGGTGCGCCGCCGCCTCGAGGCGCGCAAGACCGCGCGCTTTCGCGAGGTCGCGCTGCCGAACGACCGCGTCGGCGCGATGTGCGAGGCGGCCTCGGGGCACCCGACGGGGGCGATCGCGGTGTTCGCCGAGCGGGTCAAGGACGCGCGGGCGATCGGGGCGCGCCTTGCCCGGGCGCATGGACGGGAGCGCGTCGCGGTGCTGACCGGGACGTTACGTGGCCACGAGCGGGCTCGGCTCCCCTCGCCGGTCCTGCGCTGCCCACGCGCCTGTCGACGAAGAAGGCGCGCAGCTCGACGCGGAGCCGGGCGTGGGGCCGGGTTCGCGTTGTCACGCTTCCTTGACAACGGCGGGGGGGGGCTAGGTTGCCGAAGACCTTGCATCTTTGGAGAACCTGGAAGCGGCATCAAAGATGGCAAGACTCGACGAAAAAGTGGCATTCATTACCGGAGCGGGGTCCGGAATTGGCCGCGCGGCAGCTCGGATCTTCGCTCGGGAGGGTGCCAGGGTCGTCATCGCGGAGCTCAAGCGAGACCTCGGATTGGAAGCTGAAGAGCTGGTCAAGGAGGCCGGGGGCGACGCAACCTTCGTCGCGGCGGATGTAACGGACGAGGACAGTGTCAGGGATGCCATCCAGGCGACGGCCGCTCGCTACGGCAAGCTCGACTTCCTGTACAACTGCGCGGGTGGCTCGATACCGGACGACGGACCGGTGACCGACGTCGACATGTCGGTATGGCTGCATACCCAATCCCTGGATCTGCTCGGAACTTTCCTTTGCTGTCGCCACGGCATCCCGGAGATCATCAAGGCGGGTGGCGGTTCCGTCATCAACATGTCTTCCATGGCCGCCGTCCGGCCCGGCTCCATGAGGCGCCACGTCTACATCGCCGCCAAGGGAGCCATCATCACCTTTACCCAGGCCATCGCCGGCGAATATGCCAGGCACCGCGTCCGCGCCAATGCCATCTGCCCCCACGGGATCATCACCGGTCGTGCCCGCGACCATTTCGCCAAGGAGGGAATCTCGGACGTGCGGGAAGTCCCGGCGGTCCGCGATCTGGTTCTCCAGTACCCGAACGCCATTTCCGAACCGGAGGACATTGCCCATATCGCGCTTTTCCTCGCATCGGACGAATCTCGAATTCTCAACGGGACGATTATCGAGGCGGACGGCGGATCAAGGCTTACCCACAAATCGGACGAAGTTTACGGGTCATTTGCAGGTGCGGGATTCGCACCGGCTGTGACATCCGCAACGAACGCCTAGTTCACGCAATGTCGGGGCATGCTCACACCGGAGATTACGAAGGATTGCCTGAGTTGCGTAGTCCCGGCTCACCTTCACAACCAAACCCAGAAAGGAGGACGACATGAAGTCGACGAACAAGACGCTGCTGGCACTGTCTCTCATTGGGGCGCTGATGGCCGGGTACGCTCCCGCATCTGCCGCTGACGTGGTCAAGCTGAAATTCGTGGGAAGCGACAGCAGGACGCACGCATGGGCCTGGGCTAGCTACGAGAAAATGGCGGAAACGGTAAAGAACGGCACGGAAGGCAGAGTTGAGCTCGAAATGTATGATCCGGGGCAACTGGTTCCCTTCGTTCAGCACCTAGAGGCCGTCCGGGCTGGGATCATGGACATTGCGGTGGTCGTGCCCGGTTATTACCAGAATGAGTTCGCATCGTCGAATCTCTGGAATTTCATGTACACGTACTACCCCGACGCCGTAACCTCGAGCAAGATGTGGCAGGCCCTGTACGATCAGTACATGTCCCTGGACTTTGAAAAGCTGGACTTGGAATGCATCGGAGGTCAGGGATGAGTCGTCGTTGCCTATGACCTCTTCACGGTCGACAAGCCCCTGGCCAGTATGGAAGATGCTAAGGGTCTCAAACCGAGGTCCAACAGCGCCGCCATGAATGCAATCATCGAGTCGATGGGGGCAATCCCGGTGTTCATGGGTGGGGGCCAGGTCCCGGATGCACTGGGCAAGAAGATGATCAATGGTGTTCCGATGGCCGACCACTGGGGTGAAGCGATCAAGGTCTGGGATTATGCCAATCCAGGATACTGGACCATCACCGGGTCGTTTCCACAGGGCGTAGCCTGTCTCTCCGCGAGCACCAGGCCCAACACTAAATGGATGAAGAAGGTATCTCCGGAAGATCGGGAAGTCATCGGAGCCGCCATGAAGCAGTGGGCACTCGACATCGCCGAGGCGACCGACGCTGCCTCCGGCCGGTTCCTCGAAACCGCGGCCGTCAAGGGGATCACCATCTCCGAATGGCCGGAGTCCGAAAAGCAGCGTCTGGTGGATGCCTGGAAGCCTCTCGTGGACGACGCCATTGCCTTTGCAAAAAAGGAGGCGGCACCCGCCGAATACATGATCAAGGCCATGCACCAGTGGCTCGAGGACAACAAATAAGGCATTGGCAGACCTATAGCCAGGCGAGTATTCGCGAACCGGCCCCACCTCGGATGCCGAGGTGGGGCCGGTTCTGCTACTCGGAGGTGTAACAGGTGCTATACAAGCTGGCGGAAGGCAGGACAGATTGGTGGAAGCGTGTCTGGCGCTTGGAACGCGCGATCGCCGAAGCGATCCTGTACAAGCCGGGGAAGTGGATCAGTTACGTTGCTGCCGGATGCATCCTGTCCATACTGCTCATGAACTGGTTCGTGGTGGGCCAACGCTTGACAAAGTGGCAGGGGTTTCTTTCGGGCGCGGCCTACGAGATGACCGGATTTCTCATGGGGATTACAAGCATCATCGGGATCGCCGTGACGTGGTACGCGGGCGCTCACATCAGGATCACGTTCCTCAGGGAGAAGTGCGGTCCCCGAAGGCGAACTGGCCTGGATGCACTCGGCGCCCTCATGTTCCTGGGCTGGACGACCGCCATGGCGTTTGGAACGTGGGCGGCGGCCCAGGACGCCGTCTTTCGGGGGAAGTGCTCGATGGTGTGGTGCATACCTGAAGCGCCCTTTCGATTCATTTTCTGGGCGGTGGCGGTTCACTTCATTTTCGTGTTGATCAGGTCCTTCATCGGTGCGACTTCAAGAGCACTGAGAGCTCATGGGTCCGAAGATGACTCGAAAGATTGGAAGGGAGGAAACATTATATGGTAGAGGCCACGCCCTTTTGGGGTGCGATTGCGCTTTCCACTCTGCTGATCCTGTCTCTGTTGAGCGTCCCCATTGCGGCGTCGATGGGTATAGTCGGTCTGGCCATGGTGGTGCTCTTCTATGGGGATTTCACCAGCCTTCAATTCGTTGCAACCAGCGCCTGGGGCAACGTTGCGAAGTATTCGCTTTCAATGTTTCCACTGTTCATACTCATGGGCAACCTCATCTCCAAATCCGGGTTGGGTGCGGACGCCTTCGATGGTCTCAACAAGCTGTTGGGCAGGACGCGCGGAGGCCTGGCGATGGTCTCGACGACCACTTGCGCGCTATTCGGATGCGTAAGCGGCTCCAGCTCATCGACCATTGTCGCGATCGGTGGCGTGGCAATACCCCAGATGAAGAGATATGGATACGGTGCGGCGCTGCGGACTGGCTCGGTTGCGGTCAATGGCTGTATCGCCAACCTCATTCCGCCCAGCCTGGCCGCCATCTTGTACTGCGTCGTCACCGAGACCTCGATTGCGGACTTGTTCATGGCCGGTCTCATACCCGGCGTGATCCTGACCCTGATGATCATGGTGGTCATCTATATTTGGGCCACGGTGAAACCGGAGCATGCACCGCGATCGACCGAGACGTACCCGTGGAAGGAGAGACTTGCCGGCCTCAAGACGCCGGTACCCATTCTTGCGATCTTCGCGTTCATGATCGCGGGGATCTATAACGGCCTCTTCAGTCCCGCTGAAGCGGCCGGCATGGGCGTGCTGTTCACGCTCGTCATGATGGACGTGATGGGCAAATTTACCTGGCGGAAGTTTTTCGATGCGCTCACGGAGACAGTGAAATTCTTCACCTTCATGTTTGTGGCCCTCATGGCCGCGATCATGTTCGCCAGCACCATAGCGATCAGTCGATTGCCCCAGTTTATCGCCGACTACGCCTTGACCATGGTGGAATCACCGGTAGCCATCCTGTACATGGTGATCCTGATTTTCATTATTGCCGGATTCTTCCTGGAGAATTTCGGCATGGTGCTGATGCTGGTCCCGCTGTTCTTTCCCGTGATTACTCAGGCAGGGTATGACCCGGTTTACTTCGGTGTGATCATGGTCATGATGATGGAGGTGGGACTGCTCACGCCTCCCGCAGCACCGAATATTTATGTCGCACAGTATGTAGACGGGGAAGCGAGCGTGATGCAGGTGATCAACGGGACGCTGCCATTCTATATCACGGTGCTGGGTTTGACGGTGCTCCTGGTTCACTTTCCGATGATCGCCATGTGGCTGCCAGGCACGATGAGATGAACACACCATTCGAGCAAGGACGACAGGTGAGAACGGCAATCGTGACGGGTGCTCGAGGCGGCATCGGCGAGGCTACCGCCAACGAGGTCTTGTCACTCGGAGACCGGGTCTACGGTACCGGTTCGTCTTTCGATGAAACATCCAAGATTGCGGCGACGCTGCCCAACCCGGTGGCGGCCGCGGCCGCTTTCGCGGCTCGCCTGCCGACAGGGCGGCGGGACACGGCGGAGGAACAGCCAGACGTGATTGCCTGTCTTGCCTTCAAGGAGGCATCGTTCATCGCCGGGTCGATACTTGACGTCGATAGCGGTAGCGACCTGTTCACCGCAGGTGTGGGGCCGGGGAGTCATGCGGGGTCCGACACAACTTGGGGTGTTACGGGACACTTTGGAGCTCATGTGGGGCCTTGGTGACGGAAACGTGCGTTTCGCCTCGGACAATGAGCGGCTATACTTCCTCCAGTCGTAAGCTAACTTGATTAGGGGAGCATCGAGATGAGTGACCAACGTCTACAGGGCTGGAACAAGCAAAAGCCGTCCTTCACCTATGCCAAGGATCGGGAATTCGGACCAGGACTGCGTGACGGCGCATTGTATGCCGACCTCGGCCTCGCAAAAGGAACCGGGGGAAACTTCCACGCGCACATCATCAAGGTCAATCCGCAGATGCATAGCGCTGAGGGTACGACCGGTATGCACCGTCATGACTATGACCTTCAATTCAACTACATGTTATCGGGCGTCATCGATCTCGTGATTGAAGGGATAGAAGAGAAACTGACCTTCCGGGCGGGCGACACTTATTTTCTACCGCACAGGATCCTTCACAACGAAACCCGGGTCTCTGGCGACTTCTCGGTACTGGAGCTCTACGGGCCAGCCAAGTCCGGGACACATCAGGTAGAGGAGGGAGCCGGGGGTGGTAAGGTGTCCGAAGATTGGGCCGAAGGGCAATCAAATACGAGTGACCAACGTCTGACGGGCTGGAACAAGCAAAAGCCGGCATTCACGTATGCCATGGATCGCGAGTTCGGGCCGGGCCTCCGCCGCGCCTCATTGTATGCCGACCTTGGCCTCGCAGAGGCAACCGGGGGAAACCTCCACGGGGAGATCATCAAGGTCAATCCGGAGATACATACCGCTGAAGGTACGACCGGCATGCACCGTCATGAATACGACTTTCAATTCAACTATGTCCTGGCGGGGGAAATCGACTTCCTGATTGAAGGGATCGATGAGAAGTTGACATTCAGAGCGGGCGATACCTACCTTCTTCCGGCCAGGATCCTCCACAACGAGACCCGGGTTTCCGAAGATTACTCGGTAATGCAGGTATACGGGCCAGCCATTGCCGCTACGGAGCAGTTGGAGCCCGAGATCGACTGACGCACAGACTGACCGATCTGGGCAAAGAGCGGGGCAGCAGCCACCGGCCTCTGACTGCGGGGCCGGCTGGCGGCGTCGCGTAACCACCGAGTTTCATCGGTGGGGCCCACATCCGATTCGGCACGGGGCCAGTGTCCGGGGCCGGTCGCTCGAGACAGCGGGGGAGGAGCACACCGTGCGCTTCAGAACGAACAGGATTCTGGAGAAGAACCGGCAGGGCAAGAAGGGACTCGGCCTCGGCCTGGTCTATCCCAGTGCCGAGGCCATCGAGATCGTCGGCATGCTCGGCGGATTCGATTTCGTTCAGCTCGACGGCGAGCACGGGCTGTTCTCGCCGGAGTCGATCGACGAGATGTGCCGCGTCGCCGATGGCTTCGGGCTCAACGTGATCGCACGGGTGCCGGGTATCGATGGCTCGACCATCAACTCGTACCTCGATCGCGGCGTCACCGGCATCTGGGGACCGCACATCGAGACCGCGGAAGAGGCCCGGGCGCTCGTCGACGCGAGCCTCTTCGGGCCCGACGGTCAACGAAGCTGGGGCGGTGGCCGCGGCAACTACTACAACCACTCCGCGTTGATCGACATCCCGGGCGGCGAGCGCACCGACTACATGCGGCAGACCAACGCCAACACGCTGGTGCTGTGCCAGCTCGAGAGCGCCCGGGCATTCGAGAACCTGGACGCCATTCTCGAGGTCGAGGGAATCGACGGATATGTCTTCGGCCCCAACGACCTGGCGCAGTCCATGGGACTTCCGGGGGAGCCGGGTCACCCCGACGTGGTTGCCGCGGAGCGCCAGGTGGCGGAGCGCATCCACGCCGCTGGCGGCAAGCTGCACACGGACCTTTTCGCGGTCATCGAGCTGCGACACCTGGTCGTGGACGGGGCGCAGCGGTTTTTGGCCGAAAGTGCCTGACTGGGCACCAGGGGATACGTGCGGGCTCGGGTGGTGATTTCACCGACGGCCGAATCGAGAACGCCCCGGAGCAGGTGACCCAGATGAGAGAGAAAGTCGTGCGGTATGGTCTTCTCTCGACCTCACAGATTGGCTTCAATGCCCATCTCCCCGCTTCACGCGAGTCGAAGAGCTCGCAGATCGTTTCGATCTCGTCACGAGCTGCCGCGAAGGCCAAGGCGGCGGCGGACGAGCACGGTATAAACCGGTGGTATGGGTCGTACGAAGAGCAGCTCGCCGACCCCGAGATGGACGCAGTGATCAACGCGCTGCCGATCAGCATGCACTGCGCGTGGACGGTCAAGGCGGCGGAGGCAGGCAAGCACATCCTGTGCGAGAAGCCGCTGGCGACGTCGGCGAAAGACTGTGCGCGAATGATCGATGCGGCCAGGAGCAATAACGTCGTGCTCGTCGAGGGGTTCACACATCGATGGAATCCGCACCTGAGAAAGGCGCGCGCGCTCGTTGCCGTCGGGGCCATCGGCCAGGTGGTCACCGTGAGTGCGGTTGGGTGCAGTCACCGGACCCGTCCAGCCGACTACGAGAGCATCAGGTACTCGGCCGAGCTCGAAGGCGGTGCGCTGCGGGAGGTCGGCTCTTACGCCGTGTATGCGGCACGGTTCGTTCTCCGTGCAGAGCCGATCCGTGTCCATGGGGTCGGCTTCGACTCCGGCGGGTGGGGTGTCTACACGACGTTCTGTGGCGTCATGGAGTTCGGGAACGGGGTGCTGGCCAACGTGACGAGCAGCATGGAGCATTCATCGTTCCGCTTCCGGATCTCGATCGATGGTCGCGATGGAAGGATCGAGATTCCGTCGATGTTCGACGATTCGGGCCCCGTCATCATCAAGGGCGTCGAGGGGAGAGATGAGCAGACCATCACCACGCCGGCGCCCAATCGGTTCACCGCGCAACTGGACGAGTTCTCCGAGTGCGTCCTCACCGGCAAGGCGCCCGAGTTCCCGGCGGAGGACGGCCTGCGAAACTCCGCCGTCCTCGAGGCGCTGCACGAGTCCGCGAGCTCGGGCCGGTCGGTAACGTTGGATCTGGAAGCCGCCGGCAGCCCACGAGCGAGGCAAGACCCATGACCGCAATGCATACCGGATCGGTTGCGGTGGTGACCGGAGGGGCCAGAGGCATCGGCCTCGGCTGCGCCATGTCGCTCGCGGCCAAGGGCTTCAATCTGGCGCTCGTCGATGTTCTCGAAGACGAGCTTGAGGAGGCGACCGCCAAGCTTCGGGCGACGGGCGTGCAGGCCGAGTCCTTCGTTGCCGACGTGAGCGACTTCGCAAGAGCCGCGGAGATCGCAGGCGACATCCTGGAGCGCTTCGAGGCGCTCGGCGTGCTCGTCAACAACACCGGGATCGGCAGCGCGAAGGGCCTGCTCGAGATCAGTGAGGCCGAGTGGAATCGTACGATCGACGTGAATCTGAAGGGGTGCTTCAACTGGTCCGAGGGCAGTCGTTCCATCGATGCGGGAGAGAGGTTGGGGTCGGATCGTCAGCATCGCCGCGTACAGCGGTGGTACGGTCAGCAAGCTCGCCTACGCGGCTTCGAAGGCGGGGATACTCGGCATGACGCGCTCGCTTGCTAAGGAGCTCGCGCCTTCAATCGCCGTGAATGCGATCTGCCCGGGCACCATCAACTCTGCGCTTGCGGCCGGGACCGATGAGGCTTTGAAGGGGATTTGCCTTGGGCGCTTGGGTACGCCCGAGGACATTGGCCAGGTGGTGGCGTTCCTGGCGACCGTCGAGCCGAACTTCATCACGGGCCAGACAATTTCAGTCGATGGATTCCAGCGGAGCACGTGAGTCCACGAGAAACTGCGGCCGGGCCGGAACATCACGACGGCTTCTGGGCGCCGGCGAGGAGAGCAATCATGAGAACGGTCATCGTCACCGGCGCGGGGCGCGGCATCGGCGCGTCGATCGCCCGGAAGTTCCTGGACCTCGGAGACCGGGTCTACGGCGTGGACCTCGCGTTCGACGAAGCGCCGAGCGAGATCGTCGAAGCCGTTTGCGACATCACCGATCCCGATGCGGTAAGCGCGATGGTGGAACGGGTCGTGAGGGAAACCGGCCGGGTTGACGTCCTCGTCAACAACGCGGGCATTCGGGTCGAGGCCGACGTCATCGACACGACCATCGAAGACTGGGATCGACTGATGGCGGTGAACCTCACCGCGGTCTTCTACGCGTGCAAGTTCGCCCTTCCCCACATGGTCGTGCAGGGGTCCGGGGCCATCGTCAGTGTCGCCTCGGTGGCCGGGCTGAATCCGATTCCGGACCGCGCCGCCTACTGCGCGAGCAAGGCCGGCGTCATCGGGCTGACCCGGCAGATGGCGCTTCAGTACGCCCGCCGGGGGATTCGGGTGAGCGCGGTCTGTCCGGGTCCCACCCTGACGCCCTTCACGCGCCGTTACCGGGAGAGGCTTGGCGATCCGGAAGGGGAGTCGGCCGCTTTCGCGGGTCGCCTTCCGGTCGGGCGGTTCGCGGCGCCGGAGGAGATCGCGAACGCGATCGCCTTTCTCGCCTCCGACGAGGCTTCGTTCATCACCGGGTCCGTGCTCGACGTCGACGGCGGCAACAACCTCGTCACCGTGCACGTGCAGCCGGACAGCTATTGAGAGGTTGAAATCGGGGTCGGAGTGGGGAAGAACGCTTCCGGCGTTGCCGAGGCGCGTCCCCGTCTGCTGTCGCTTGTCGCCGATTCTCCAACGAGCCTGAGGAGCCAATCACATGGACAAGGTCATCATCTCCATTTGAGACGGTGCTCTTCGCTGCAATCTCCCGGGCCGGATGCCGGACGGTGTCGCCAGCGCGGACGTCGTCCGAGCCCCGGCGGATCGAGTCGATTGCCTACGCGGGTCGGGCCGCGCGCCCGTATCGCACCGGCCCGTCCCGGCGCATCCTGTCCTCTCCGCGACGCCGCTTGGGGCCGGGACATGGCCGTGGTACTTTCTTCGCCGGCCTGCGCCGCTCCGGTCCCGGCCCCGCAAGGCAGGAGGCTTGCCCATGAGCCGTCTCGTTCGCCCGCCCGCCGCGATTGACTATCCGAGCTCGGACGGCAAGCCGTTGGCGGAGAACGACGCCCAGCTTCACGCGATCCTCTACGCCGTCGGCGTCCTCAGGCTGCACTACGCCGAGCGCCCCGACGTCTACGTCTCCGGGGACCTCCTCATCTACTACGAGGAGGGCAATCCGCGGGTGTCGGTCGCCCCCGACGCGTTCGTGGTGTTCGGGGTCGAGGACCGGGTGCGGATGAACTACAAGGTGTGGGAGGAAGGCAAGGGGCCGGACTTCGTGCTCGAGGTGGCGTCGCCGAACACGTGGCGCGAGGACGTGGAGCGCAAGCCCGCGGTGTACGCGGGGCTCGGGGTGCGGGAGTACTTCCTGTTCGACCCACTGGGCGAGCACCTCGCGCCGCGGTTGCAGGGCCATCGGTTGGTCGACGGGGCGTACGAACCGATGGCGGCGGTGGAGTCGATCGACCGCACGCTAACGCTTGCGAGCGAGGTGCTGGGGCTCGAGCTGCGGGCGAAGCCCGGGGGCGAGATGCGTTTTCACGAACCGGCCGTCGGTCGGGACCTTCTCGGCCACGAGGAGACGCACGCCTCGTGGCGAGCCGCCGAGGTTCGGGCCGAGCGGGAAGGCCCCGCACGCGCCCCGGCACGGGGGGGCCGCCCCGGGGGGGGGGGAGCCGCCGAGGTTCGGGCCGAGCGGCAAGCCACCGCACGCGCCACGGCCGAGATGCGGGCCGAGCAGGAAGCCACCGCCCGCGAGGCTGCCGAGGCGCGGGCCGAGCAGGAAGCCACCGCCCGCGAGGCTGCCGAGGCGCGGGTCGCGGAGCTCGAGGCACGTCTGCGGGACGATTGAAAGGGTGGACGAAGAACTGACCTTCAACGCAGGTGACACCTACCTTCTGCCGAGCAAGATTCTTCATATCGAATGATGCACTGGCCGAGGGGGTATCCCGGCTGACTCTCGAGGAGGAACGCGATGGCGATTGGGCACCACCGGATGGAGTACGAGGTGTTGGAAGGCTGGGAGCAGCTTCCCGAGGGCTGGTCGTTCGTCGAGGTGGCGGGTGTCGCCGTCGACAGCCGCGACCGGGTCTACGTCTTCAACCGGGGCGACCATCCGGTCATCGTGTTCGACAAGGAGGGCCGATTCCTCGACGCCTGGGGCGAAGACCTCTTCACCAACGCCCATGGCATCTACATCGATGAAGACGACCATCTGTTTTGCGCCGACAACTACGACCACACCGTCCGCAAGCTGACGACGGGCGGCGAGCTGTTGATGACCCTCGGCGACCCCGAGAACCCCGCCGAGACCGGCTTCCGTGTCGATCACAGCCCGGTCTGCTGCTCCGCCGGCCCCTTCAACATGGTGACCAATACGGCGGTAGGCCCGGATGGCGATCTCTTCGTTTCCGACGGCTACGGAAACGCGCGGGTCCACCGGTTCAGCGCCGAAGGGAAGCTGAAGGCCTCCTGGGGGGAACCCGGGAGCGGGCCGGGCGAGTTCAACCTGCCCCATTCGATTGTCGTCGATCGCGCCGGCCGGGTCTTCGTCGCCGATCGGGAGAACTCTCGCATTCAGATCTTTTCGAGCGACGGCGAGCTGCTGCAGATCTGGGACTGGGTCAACCGGCCGGACGATCTCTTTCTCGACGAACAGGAGAACCTCTATATCGCCGAGCTCGGCTGGGCGTTCATGCCGTCGCGGCCACTGTTGCATTTCAAGCTGATGATGATGCCGCCGATTGGCCACGACCCTGTCGCCCGGGTCACGGTCTGCGACCTCGACGGCAACATTCAGGCCCGGTTCGGCGGCTCCAATCCGCTCCTGCCCGGAAACTTCATCTCGCCGCACGGGATCTGGGCGGATTCGCGCGGCGATCTCTACGTTGGTGAAGTGGTCAAGGCGTCCGGCGCGATCGAGCGCTTCGCGCCCTTGACCCCCCGGTCGTTCCAGAAGTTCGTCCGCGCCCGCTGAAGTAGCGCCGGAGCGCGGCGAATCCGGCCGTGGCCGATGCGAAGACTCACATCGCGGGGATTGCGTCATCGGCGCGGACGCCGGCTTGAATCCGGCCGGGCTCGAGAGGGGAGAGGCGGGGCCTTCGCCCGTCGCCAATAGAAGACCGCGACCCTGGCAAGCCCACCGGACCGGGATGAGCTTTGCACGTAACCAGGAGGATGGTTATTGAAAGCTCGTCCGATCGCGATTGAGGTGGAACGAGCGGTACCACGTCCTCGATCGCGTTTGAATCTTGCTCACGAAGGTGCTACTAGTAGCACTATGAATGCGATCGGGATCCGTGAATTGCGGCAGAGAGCGAGCGACTACCTCAGGCGGGTAGCGGCGGGCGAGACGTTCGAGGTGACCGATCGCGGACGTCCGATCGCCCTCCTGACCCCCATTCCGAGCTCATCGCCGCTCGATCAGCTTCGCGCGGCGGGCGACCTGGAGGAAGCAACCGGTTCGACGGACGATTTTCCCGAGCCCGTCGATCTCGCTCCCGGCGCGGAGCCGCCTTCCGTCCGGCTCGCGCGCCTGCGCAGCGATGAACGCTGAACGCGTCTGCTACGTCGACTCGTCGGCCATCGTCAAGCTCGTGGTGCGGGAGAGCGAGTCTGCCGCATTGCGGCGATATCTGCGTGGCCGCTCGCTGGTGTCGAGTGCACTCGCCAGAGTGGAGGTCACCCGGGCAGTCATGCCGCATGGCGCCCGAACGCTGCGCACGGCCCGGGAGGTACTCTCGCGCATCGAGATCGTGCGAATCAACGCCAAGGTGCTGTCCCGCGCGGCGGCCATGGAGCCGGCGGACCTCCGCACCCTTGACGCGATCCACCTCGCCACCGCGTCTCTCTTCGGAGAGTCCTTGCACCGGTTCGTGTGCTACGACGGGCGGCTCGCGAGCGCGGCGAACGCCGGCATCTGGACCGTCGTGTCGCCCGATTGACGGATCGGACGAGGCCGTCGTCCGGCCTGGAGAGGCCCCCCGCCCCCCGCTTCGGTCCGACCGAGTGCGGACGCTCCGAAGTGCGAAGAGCCGTACGTCGGATTAGGGCATGTTCACACCAACCCGAACTTCTTGATGCGGTCGAATACTAACCGATTGTTCCATTGGAATTTTCGTTCAAACTCGATGGATCGATTCTGACTACACGGCGAGCTTGACCTTTAGTAATTCGAAGGCGGTCCGTTGAAGCTCGGTGGGCACGGTGAGCTGTTCGAAGGGATGCTCGGAGCCTTGCACCTGAACAAATTTGCGGGTCAGGGTGGCCAAATGCTCGAGCAGCCCGCGGAAGTGGTGCACCCGGTGTCCATCTCGGGTGCGCTTGGTGGTCGCTTTACGCTCGGCGCTGTGGGAGGGCACGCTGGGCCGCACGGGCGATGCGCGTCGTCGGGCCGCCTCCTCGGGGTCGTCTTCGGCGAACAATAGCGGCGCCTAGGCGCGGCGCATGTGCCACTCGACATGGTAGGCGAGCATGCACATGTCCCGGTTACCCCGATGCGGACAGACGGATGGACGCTTGCATTGCGCACGGTCTTGCCGTACACATGCCCGCCATGATCGTCCGTTCGTTTCGCCACCGGGGACTGCGCCAGCTCTTCGAGACCGACTCGTCCCGGCTGCAGAAACAGGACCTCGTGGAGCGCGTGCGCGGCATCCTCGCCGCGCTCGCCATGGCGGAGACCATGGAGGGCTTCATTCGCGAGGCGGCGCCCGGATGGCGGGTCCACCGGCTGTCGGGCGCGCGCCGTAGCGAGTGGAGCGTTTCGGTGTCGGGCAACTGGCGGATCACCTTCGAGGAGCGGGACGGCGGGATCGAGCGGGTGAACCTGGAGGACTACCACTGATGAGCAACGGCGGCATCAAGATGGGGATGACTCCCCCACATCCGGGAACCTTCATCCGGATCGAGGCCCTGGAGGAGCTGGGGTTGAGCGTTGCAGCGGCGGCGCGGATTCTCGGCGTGCGCCGCGCGACGCTCTCGGACCTGGTGAACGGCAATGCCTCGCTGTCGCCCGAGATGGCGCTGCGGGTCGAGAAGGCGTTCGGCCTCAGCATGGACTTGCTGTTGCGGATGCAGGCATGGCACGACGTGGCGCAGATGCGCGCGCGGGCCGATGAGATCGACGTTCGGCGGTATCAACCGGCATAATCGGCGGTCGGCGCGATTTTTTCGATCATCCCCCAGGCGCCGCATGCGGCGCGGGGGGTGTCCGTAGGGGACAAGCGGTTGATTTCATGAATGAAAACCCCATGTGCGGCGGTTTGAAACGGATCGCGTCGATGATCACGACCATCGCAGAAGGCGTCCATGTGCGGGGCATGTCCGACCGGCTCCGCGAACCGGAAGCCCGCCGGGGCGAGATCAACGAACGGTTATCCGCCGTCCCGGCCGGCATTTCGGACATTCACCCCAATATCGCCATCGTCTACCGCCGAAAGATCGAGCGGCTCGCCGAGGCGCTCGCCGACCCCCGCGACCGCGACGAGGCGGCGGACGCCATCCGGGGGCAGATCGAGCGCATCGTGCTCACCCCCGGCGAGAAGCGTGGCGAGATGCACGCCGCCCGTCGCGGCGATCTCGGAACCATCTTCGAATGGGCGGGAAACGGAGGCAGAAAGAAAGAAGCCGACGTTCCCGGGCAGGAACGTCGGCCTCGAGTTGGTAGCGGGGGCTCGCTACAGCCGAGACCGACACACGCTTGTCGTCGATATCTGAACCCTGCGCACCGGAGAGTATCGTAGCGCGTCTCTGGCGGGTTTGCCACCGCGTGCCGACTGCAAGGCCGGGCGCG
>MKWU01002180.1_pt1 | contig 30399 bp, 25 predicted proteins | sample 809101 | NCBI WGS metagenome assembly MKWU01 (sample SAMN05860141, study PRJNA318959) | sponge metagenome | host: Aplysina aerophoba | place: Slovenia: Piran, Adriatic Sea, Gulf of Piran | collected 2013-05-07
GAATTCGGTAGCGACCTGATTCATCGTATGTGGATAATCGCGTCCCAGCATTACCACATCATCCATATTTGTTTTAAACAGAATGTTCTGTTCAGGTCCATCGCCTTGGACCTCAAAGTCCGTTGCGATGAACGGAGCGTCCTCTACTTCTATACATAGTTTTTCCACGGGCGTGACTAGATAAAAACTAGTGCCTTCACGTCTGAGTATCGAGGAAAACACTTTGGCGATTCCTTTTCGGGTAATTTCTCTACCGTCATGGAACCAAGTTCCATCCGCCTGAATCCGGATGTCGATAACGCCTTCTCTTTGCGGATTCCAAGTGTGAACTGGCGGATATTTTTGAGACTTTAGTAGCTCAATGAGTCCTTGGTAGGCTGACACCAAAACTCAACCACCGATAAATTTCATGACGGTAGTTTCTCCTGTAAACGCAACAGACTGTTTATCTGCCATTGCGTTACGAAGGATGGGTTGGAGTTTTTGCAAAGCTAAATCAAGAGGAAGTGCAAGCAATGGACGAAGAGCATAGTGGCTTTAATTCGAAAGACAACCATACAGATCACCGTTTGACGATATACGAAGCCGAGAACATGTGCGACAGAATGGCTCAGATTCATTGGCGATGATTCCAAAGAAACCTCGTCCCGGAATCTCATAACGAATCGATGTCGAATCGACCGGTGCGTTAGCAGGACGTATTTCGTACTTTTCTTGAATAATTGAGAGTATCTCTTTCATGCCTATGTATTCCTGAGCATAGAGATTGCTGTACTTCAAGTGCCCCATATTCATGAGTTCGATGTAACGAAGCTCAATCTGTCGGTCCAGACTGTAGTCAAGTAATGGAAGAATCTGATTCTCATTACCCGACCGAACGGGTACCGTGTTGATCTTGACCCGCATCCCAGCATCGAGACTCATTTCGATTCCTTTTTGGACTGTTGCCAGGTCCCCACTTCTTGCAATGGACCGAAACTTCGAGGCATCCAGAGTATCCAAGCTGATGTTAATTCGCTTGAGTCCCGTCTCTCGTATCACTGGCATGTATCGCGGAAGCAACTGTCCATTCGTGGTAATACCAACATCGTCGAGACCTAGGGACATGACACCGCGCAGAAACTCCTCAAATTTCTTCGAGAGCAGTGGTTCGCCGCCGGTAATGCGTAGCCGATTTACACCTGCACCTTCCACAACCAAACGGACTGCATGAAACAACTCTTCACCGTTAAGTTCATGCGAAAGGGGTTGGAGTTTCTTACCATCGGGCACACAATACGTGCACGCGTAATTACAAGCCGAAGTCAGGCTAACCCGTAGATTTTTGAACTGGCGACCAAGACGGTCAATGATCATGGGAGCGAATACTCAATCCCAATTAGGAGAGGTAATAATGGGAAGTCAATTGTAGTGTTGCGCTGGCTCTGTCTCGCGCTTGCCAGAAAAGCGGACTCTTAACTTTTGACAGAAGTTGCTCGTCCAAAAAACCGTGTTTGAACCTTTTACCAAGATGGCTTGGTACTCTTCAGCGTGGCTATTGCACCAATCCACACAAGCAGAATCCACAATGTCAAAATGTGCCACATGAGAAGGTAACAGATCCTTTAGGATCGCAATCTTGGATCCGACGGTGACAACCGCATCTATCCCCTCCACCTGGTTGACCAATTCTCTGTGGTAGGTCTCGGAATCATCTCCCAACTCGTTCATATCTCCTAATATCGCAAGTTTTCTCTTGAAACGCGATTGTCGAAACTGCAACAGACTGGCCTGCATGCTGGATGGGTTGGCGTTATAGCTATCGTCAATGAGAATAGTGCTGCCTAGTTTGAACTGTTGCCCGCGCCCTGCAGGTAAGTCAAATTCGGTATCCTTAAGTCGCGTTAGCGGGAGATCTAATCCCTGAACTACAGCGGCTACCGCTGCCAAAGTTTGTGCACGATGAGATCCACCGCCAGGGACAGCAGATCTTATTACTCCTTGGCTGGTACTTATTTCCACAAGGTCATCTTCAATTACGGAGTAGGTAACATCATCGCTAGGACCTTGTCCGAATGTCACTAATCTGTGATTCTCTGAGATCACACGTACAGCGTCTTCTTTTAAATCAGACGGAACGACAGCTATCCCGGCAATCCCAAGTCCGTTGAATATCGAGAGTTTCTCTTGTAATAGATTCTGACGACTGCCAAAATTGCCGATATGTGCTTCCTGAACGTTTAAGCAAACTGCAATGTCTGGTGTAGCCAGCGAAGCTAATTTTTCGATTTCGCCGGGATGATTGGTACCGATCTCCAACACCACACTTGGTGCTGAGGTGCTGGCCCTTACGATACTGAGAGGTACACCTAGGTGATTATTGAAACTCCCTTCGGCAGCACTACCGTTAAGAATTTGGTTGAGCATTTCCTTGAAAGTGGTTTTGCCGCTACTACCTGTCACAGCAATGACTGGATAATTGATCTGCTTTCTTCGATAACGCGCTAGACGCCACAAGGCATCCAACGAATCCTCTACCAGGATATGTGGTATGGATTCTTCCACTGGTTCGCTTACTAGCGCACCAACGGCACCATTTTCCACTGCAGCTTCGACAAAATCGTGTCCATTGCGAGGACTCTGGTCAAAGATATTGAACTCTGGACGAGGTGCGCCAGATAGAGCAATAAACAGATCGCCAGACTTGACTTTCCGTGAATCTACAGTGATTCCAGTGACATTTGGCCCCTTTGTCTCAGGTTTACCAAGTCCTTTACACAGGTCTTCCCAGGTCCAGAGAATATCGCTCAAGGAGCATCCACCATGTCAGCTTCTCGTCACTCAGATTTTTCACCAAAATCTTTGAGTGTCGCTTTCATTTCCTTGGCGAGCAAAGTAATGCCAAGTAAATTCGGTACAGCCATCAGCACAATGAATATGGCTGCTAACTTCCACACAACCGATGTATCGATGAACGCCGCCGAAAAGAACACAATGCAATAGATGATCCGATACGGCAATACCAATTTTGTACCGAAAAGATAGGTGATTGCACGGTCCCCGTAATAACTCCAAGCAATTGCCGTAGAGAACGCGAACAACAATAATCCAATTGCCACGAGATCAGCTCCTACGTCACCCAGAATGCTGGTTCTGAAGGCTTCCTGGGTAAGCGGCACTGAGTGCAGTAAGGACTTCCCAGTAAATTCGAAATCTGAGTCGACTGCACCGTCGGTCACATTGAGCACACCTGTGAAAGGTTCACCCGCCAAGTTGATCTGTACATCTTCTGCGATGGATCGACTATGCAGGATCGTAATTGGTGTTGTTGACACAATATTTCCGTTTTCTACACGAAGCTCGCCCGAGAAGACATCCACTTCATCGTTTTCTGGACCTGAGAACTCATTGAGATGCTCTGCAAGTTGCATTGTGTCTTCGGCACTCGATTCGTTGTATACACCAGCCACAATTTCCATGTCCCCGTGAACAAATGATTGATCGAATTTATCCATCCAAACACCAGTGGACAGTATGACTAGACCGGTGAGAGTACATATGCAGAGAGTGTCGATAAAAGGTTCCAGTAGAGAAACAAGGCCTTCTGGAATTGGATGATCTGCTTTTGCACTCGCATGTGCGATGGGAGCGGACCCCTGCCCTGCTTCGTTCGAAAACAGCCCACGTCCTACACCTTTCGTGAAGGCATAGGCAAAGCCCGCACCTAGAAATCCACCGACTGCAGCACTTCCTGAAAATGCCGAAGCAAAGATCATGCCAAATGCTTCTGGAATCGTTGAGTAATTCTGGATCAGAACAACGACCGCTCCGATGCCATAGAGAAACGCCATGAAGGGTACCAAGATCGAAGTTACTTGAGCAATGCGCTTGATCCCGCCGATTATGACCAATGCGAGCAATAAAGCCATAAGTCCACTTGTAACCCACCCTGGAATGCCAAACGATGACTCCATGCCACTTGCCATACTATTGCTCTGCGGCAGGTTACCCGTGCCAAACACGCAGATGACAGTTGCGACAGCAAAAATCACGGCCAGCCACTTCATATTCAGTCGTTTTTCGAGGAAATACCAAGCGCCGCCATTCATCTCACCGTGCTCATCCTGCTCTCGATATTTGTGAGCTAGAGTAACTTCCACAAATTTTGTAGTCATCCCTAGAAATGCTGTCACCCACATCCACAGCAACGCAGCAGGACCACCAATGAACAATGCAAAGGCTACGCCTGCGACATTTCCTGTACCGACCGTGCCGGAAAGTGCTGTAGAGAGCGCTTGGAAGTGACTGGTATCGCCAGGAGCGGTTCCGCTATCCTCTTTGCCGAGGAATATTCGCCAGGCACGACCAAAAAACCGGACCTGTGGTACGCCAAGGTAGATAGTGAAGAAGATTCCAACTCCAAGCAACAAAAATGGGAACCACAGTGCGCCGCCTAAGAATCCGTCGATTAAATCGAGGATTTGTTTAATTTGGTCAATACCGAACATATCTCTCCTTTTTAGCAGAGCAATCTAAATCTGGAACTCCCTGACAGAGTTGGATTACCTAGGTGATGCTAATCTTATCGCACCGGCACACATTGATTACCGAAGGCGCAAAAGGGTCTTAGCACAAACATTAGTCGTCAGAATCTTTCCAAGGACGAGGAATCAGAATAGACCGAATAATTTCAAGACAGACAAATAAACCAACAATCGACCAGAAGCCAGGAGCATGAAATGCTTCGGGTAACCAGGAGAAGAATGTCATGCCAATACCGCCAACAGTCCACACTAGCCAGAATGGAATAGAAAGAAAAATGGCAAATAAGAAACCTATCAGCCAACCTACAATGGGAATCGCAAACATATGCGTCCTCGTCTATGGGATAGTCAATACACCTTTAATTTTGGTAATTTTCGAATCCAAGCATTTTTCTAGCCATCCCTCGCAACAAAAAGAGAGCTTTTGTCACACATGGGTGTTTCGTCCAAAAAATTTCCCTAATCAAATCGTTAGTTGCGACAGTTCAAAATACTGCCAATCCGTCAACCACATAAGAGGTAACTCTCTTGATTCAAGATCAGCCACTTGATCCAAATTCACGGATCGAATCAATCGATGTAATTCGAGGTTGGGCACTGCTCGGAATTCTTGTGATCAACATCTGGGCCTTCGCTCAGCCCATGGATATGTCGTTCAATCCAACGTTGTTTGAGACTTATGCAGGAGCAGACGTTGCGGCTTTCTTTATATCGTGGATTGGATTTGAAGGTTCTCAACGAGCAATGTTCTCTATGCTGTTTGGAGCTAGCATCGTGCTATTGACATCGCGATTGGCAAGCGGTGACCGACTCGCGGAAGCCAGAGCCATCTATTATCGTCGCACATGGATTTTGATTGGCTTTGGACTTGTAGACATATTACTTTTCTTGTGGTTTGGCGACATCCTTTTGCTCTATGGGCTATTGGGATTATTCCTTTACTTTTTGCGAAATAGCACACCTAAAAAACTCTTGATCATCGGCACTACAGTGTTGCTACTGTTATCAGCACTTTTCGCAGGAATTTCAGTCTTCGTTGATGAATTTCGCGAAACTGCGACGATTGCACAAGAAAAGGTTTTAGCAGGAGAAAAGCTGAGCGCAAACGAAGAAATTGCGGTAGAGGTCATGGATGATCTGAATTTGAGTTTTACGGCAGAAGAACGCGCTGAATTAATAGAGAGTCGTAGTGACAGCTATACATCGGCATGGCTTTCCAACTTGCCTCTGGCAGTGGAGATTCAGGTCCAAGATACCTTGTATATGTTGCTCTGGGATGCCATGGGCATGATGCTGTTGGGAATGGCTTTATTCAAACTAGGCGTTTTCAGTGCTGAATGTAGCTTCAAAACCTACTGGACGATGCTGATCATCGGGTTTGGAGTTGGAATTTCGGTGAATACCTACGAAATGCTTGACTCAATGGCGAAAGACTATCACCCAACCTACTTAGCCTGGACTTATCAAATCGGCAGGATTAGCACTGCATTCGGATATATAGGGCTCTTTATGTTGATTTGCAAATACAACGTACTCTCCACGCTCCGAAGGGCACTGTCTGCGGTTGGAAAGATGGCCCTTACAAATTACCTCACACAGTCCGTTTTGTGTTTGATCATTTTTGTATTTTTCGGGCTGTATGGTGAACTTCGATTCCACGAGTTCTATTACGTCGTTGTAGTAATCTGGGTATTCCAGATTTTCTTCAGTCAGTACTGGCTAAAACACTTCAAATACGGTCCGGTAGAGTGGCTCTGGCGAAGCCTTACTTACAAACGTCGCGTCTCCAATCGTATCGAGGCATCTGCAACCAGTTGAGTATCGACAAGCAACTGAACCTAAATTTTTGGCGCGGCTACACAAATTTCAAGTATTAGCCATGAAACAACCGCTGGCATCCTACCCATGATCGTACAGTTTGTTACCAAGTGTCGATCAATGGAACCCTAACTTGGGGTCCCTCATCGACCGGTTCATTGGCTTTCATGCCGGCAATGATCCACCTTCTTGTGTCTGCCGGATCAATCACGTCATCCACTTCAAACACATGACCGGCGTTTAAGCCTTTTCCGCGGTTATAGGCATTTTCAACCATCCTCTCATAGGCGGCCTGACGTTCCTTTAGGTCCTCAATTGCTTCGAGTCTTGCTCGTTGTCCCAGCTTTACCTGGCCCTCTAACCCCATACCACCAAATTCACTTGTGGGCCAAGCAACGACAAATACTGGCAATCGATGATTTCCTCCACCCATAGCTTGGGCACCTAGTCCATATGCCTTACGAAGAATGACCATGTAGGTGGGAACCTTGATATTGGCACCGATCACGAACATGCGCGCTGCATGACGGACGATAGCGGTTTTCTCGTCCTCCGGACCTACCATGATTCCGGGGCAGTCACAGAGCAACAGTATCGGTATTTGAAATGCATCACACAGCTTCATGAATCGTGCCGCCTTATCTGCGGCATCGCTATCAATCGCGCCTGAAATCACAGCTGGATTGTTTGCTATCACACCCATGGGCTTACCTTCAATCCGTAGGAACGAAGTGATCATCGCGGTACCAAATTGAGGACGAAGTTCGAGGACAGAATCCCTATCGGCGAGGATATTGAGCAGCTCCCGGATGTCATAAACTCGAAGTCGATTTTCCGGAATAACGTGTCGCAGTAAACGCTGGTCCGGAGCTTCCCAACTCACTAGAGGGCCTTGAAAGTAAGACAGGTATCGTTTGGTTACTTCGACTGCTTCCTCTTCGTCCTTCACGGCAATGTCCACGACACCATTTTGGACTTGCACCGACATAGGGCCAACTTCCTCTGGACTATAAACGCCAAGACCGCCTCCTTCAATCATGGCTGGACCGCCGATACCAATGCTCGAGTTTTCAGTTGCAATGATCACGTCACAACATCCGAGCAGTACAGCATTGCCAGCAAAACAGAACCCAGCATTCACGCCAACGACTGGTACTCGACCGCTGAGATTGCTGAGCAGTGCCCAAGACGGCGTGTTTAATCCCCCTCCTCCTGAAATTACCGGTGAGCCTCCACGACCAGGACGCGCATTTCGGCTTCCTCCACCTGCTCTACCTCCGCCACCTTCGGTAAAGAGTACCAATGGGGAGTTGATCTTTGCTGCCGTCTGGAACATGCGGTCCATCATCTTGTGATTCATTCCGCCTTGCGAACCAGCAAGTACCGAATAGTCGTAAGACATCAGTACACACCGGGACTTCTCTTCTCGGAATTCGTGCCCATTGACGTGCCCAAAACCCATAACCAAGCCATCTGAAGGTGCGTAATCAAGAAGCTCGTCCACAGTTCCGTGCAAGCCTTGTCCAACCGCTAGTGAACCCCATTGCACGAATGAACCATCATCGGCCAAGTCGTAGATATTTTCACGAGCTGTGCGACCTGCTTGGCCATGCCGTTTTGTTGTCTGTCGAATTCGGGATTCATCTGTCGTAAGAGATCTACGACGAATGACTTCTGCTAGATCAGGTCTTGGAGTATCCAGATCCAACTCGACCTCACCTTCTTGACGACTCTTGGCAACTTCCTGTTCCTTGACGACCAGTAGCACCGTATCTTCCAGCACTGTATCGCCTTCTTTGATATTGATTTCTGAGACCACACCACTCGCTGGAGCAAACACTACATGTTCCATTTTCATGGCACTCAGCACGATGATTTCTTGCGTTTCAACGACTTCAGAACCTAGATCGATTTCAAGACTCTGGATAGTCGCCTGCATCGTGGCACGAACTGGAAAATAACCTTCGTCAAAAGTCCGCTGTTTTGCAGCTCTTGCGCGTTGCTCTTCTCGTTGTTGTCGACCCTCTCTTAATACTGCTAATGGATCAGCGGTGTCAAGCTTCGCACCAGCGAGCTCAACTGTAGAAGATTCACCTCTCTTTGCAAAAACTGCTGTTTCTCGTTCCTTTGTGAGAGTCTGTAGATTTTCATCTATGAACCTAGTTCTCATGCGACCAGAGGCGATTTCAGGGTCGGCCAGGATATTCATTAGAACATTGAGATTTGTCTCTACTCCGTCAATGACAAATTCACCCAACGCGCGATTTGCGCGAGTGACCGTCTCCGAGAAGCTTGAACTACCGCTAGTCACAATCAGTTTTGCAAGCAGTGAGTCGTACAAGGTGCTCGTCCTATAACCTTCATAACCAAACGTGTCGACCCGTACACCTGGTCCTTGCGAAGGCCGAAAACAGTCGATCAATCCAAACCTCGGAAGAGCTACACCATCAACCTGCAATTTTTCCATGTTGATCCGAAGCTGAATAGAGTAACCCCGTGGTTTTGGAGTATCCTCTAGCGAAAGGCCCAAGTCAGCAAGATTTGCACCTGAGGCAATCTCCAATTGCGTCCGGACCAGATCGACGCCAGTTACTTCCTCTGTAACGGTATGTTCCACTTGTAATCGGGGATTGGCTTCCATGAAGTAAAACGGCGACTCTTCTGACAGTTCCGATCCGTCCACAAGGAATTCAAACGTCCCGATATTGTCATAGTTCGCAACCGTAGCTAATTTGGTCGCGGCTTCGAAAATTCTCTCCTTCAACGCTTGAGGCAATTGAGGAGAGGGTGCGACTTCCACTACCTTCTGATGACGTCGCTGAATACTGCAATCTCGTTCACCAAGATGACTTACACCGCTATGCTGATCGCAAACAACCTGTATTTCGATGTGCAGTGCATTCTGCAGGTACAACTCCGCATACAAGTCACCTGATCCGAACGAAGATTCTGCCTCTGTCATGCCTCGTTCCAAGGCTGACTGTATTTCCTCTCGAGATTCGATGAGACGCATACCGCGTCCACCACCACCCGATACCGCTTTCAAGATGATTGTGTTTTGAGGTTGCACTTGATCGAAAAAGTCAGCTGCAACCTGCCAATCCGACAGGACTTCAGTCGCGGGCAAAACTGGAATGCTGTTTTGGTTTGCAAGATTTCGTGCCGACAGTTTGTCCCCAAACAGAATCAATGAATTGGGACTAGGTCCAACGAATATGATTCCGTTGTCTACACATGCCTGAGCAAACTCAGCGTTTTCAGACAGAAATCCATATCCCGGGTGAATCGCTTCACAGCCAGATTGCTGGGCTACTTCAATGATTTGTTCAATGCCTAGGTACGCTGATGCACCTGTACCTTCAAGAATAACGGCTTCGTCGAGCATCTGTACATGAAGAGACTCTTTGTCGTCCTCAGGATAGATACCCACCGTGTGAATACCCATCTCTCTAGCTGTACGGTGGATTCGAAGCGCGATCTCGCCTCGATTAGCGATCAGTAAATTCTTAATCGACATTCTTAGAACATGGAGTTATTGATGGAAAAATAGCGGCTTACAAACGAAAAAGTGTGAAGAGGATATTCACACAAACTACGACAAGGAAATCGACGAAATGAATATAGCAAAGTGTAAATCTGAGGATTTAGAGTACGTTGTCACGTCGCTCAGTTGACAGATTGACTGGAAGCTAGCGCACTTTCTCCCGCATAGTCACAAATTCTTCTGCTGCCGTAGGGTGTATTCCGATCGTCTGATCAAAATCTGCCTTGGTCGCCTTAGCAGTGATTGCGACCGCCAATCCTTGGATAATCTCTCCAGCTTCTGGACCAACCATGTGTGCCGCTATGACTCTATCGGAATCGCCGTCGACCAGCAACTTCATCATCGAGCGTTCATGTCGAAGACTGATCGTGTGTTTCATTGGACGGAAGCTTGACTCGTAGACCTGCAAGTTATCGTAGATGTCTTGCGCTTCTTCCTCCGTTGGTCCCACTGTACCGATGTTTGGTTGACAGAAAATTGCGGTTGGAATAAGATGGTAATTCACAGGTCTGTGCGTACCTTGAAATTGACTACAGGCGAAGCTCATGCCTTCAGCAATGGCCACTGGAGTTAACTGCTCTCGGTCTATGACATCTCCCAACGCGAATATGTGAGGTTCGCTCGACTGATAGTCATCGTTGACTTGAATAGCCCCCGATTCCTTTAAGGTAACACCAGCTTCTTGTAAACCTAGTTCTGCTGTATGCGGAGCCCGACCAGTGGCATAGAGTACGAGTTCGGCAGACAGTTCACTGCCATCCGTCAAAGATAAGACTTTCGTAGCTCCTTGTTCTCGAATTCTCTCTACATTCACGTCGAAACGGATATCGATTCCTTTATTCACCATCTGTTCTGCGACAAACTTCGCAATTCGTCGATCAAATCCTCTCAGGAACAATCCACCTCGATAGAGTAGCGTCGTATCGACTCCTAATCCAGCCAATATACCTGCAAACTCAACGGCAATATAACCTCCACCCACTACAACAGCATGACGCGGTAGATCTTCTAGGTAAAACATGTCGTTAGAGTCAACAACCAATTCGCGCCCTGGCACGGCAGGAATCGTTGGCCATGACCCTGTGGCAATAAGGATTTTGTCGGATGTGACTTTAGTGCCGCCTACTTCAATCGTATGTGAATCTACAAGCTTTGCGTGGGATTCATAAATGTCTACACCAGGCTGGACGAGCAAGTCTCGATATATGTCATTCAATCGAGAGATCTCAGTGTCCTTGTTCTGCCTCAGTGTGCGCCAATCAAACTTCGGTGATTGTGCAGACCAACCATAGTTCTTTGAGTCTTCGAAATCTTCATGAAAATGACTTCCGTAGACGAAGAGTTTTTTGGGTACGCAACCGACGTTAACGCACGTTCCACCTAGATATCTTTCTTCAGCGATACCGACTTTAGCACCAAAAGAAGCAGACATTCGAGCAGCACGAACGCCACCTGACCCAGCACCGACCACAAATAGGTCGTAGTGATCCATTATTTCCTACCTTTTACCTAATACAAGAACCGAACAAACTCAGGCAAAATCAATTCATGGATTGAATTGATTGATCAGATTTACAAAGAATCCGGGTGAATTCACAAAGTAACTTAGAATTTTGAGTAGCTCGGTAAATTAAACGCTCATTTTTGGAGCGGATTCGTCCGTGATACTAGAACACGAAGGAACACATACTAATGGGGATAGTTTGACCCACGAACAGAAAACTGGTTCTTATCGCAAAAACGCCACTCAATCCTCATCGAATCAAGAGAAAAAGTCAGATGCACAGTGTCTCGTGATTCACGCGGAGTGTACTGAATGGTTACGACGTCCTGGTCAAGACTCAAAACCAATTGACTTGACATTCTTAGACCCACCGTTCAATCAAGGTAAAGCCTACACCTCGCATAACGATGATATGTGTGAAGAAGACTATTGGCTGTGGATGAAGGAAATATGTCAGTTGACACGACAAAAATCGTCGGATGGTGCGGGAATTTACTTTATGCAGCGGGAGAAAAACTGTGAGCAAGTACTAAGAGTTCTCAGAGAGTCAGGTTGGACATATCAAAATTTGATCATATGGAAGAAGAAAACTTCTGCAGTTCCCAGTAGTTTCCGATTAGGTAAATCTCATCAAATCATCGTATTCGCTACGAACGGCCGCAAACCACGAGTATTTAACAAGCTTCGCATCGATCCACCATTACCAGCAGGATACAAACCACGCGAAAATGGCATGTTGTTGACCGATGTGTGGGACGATATACGCGAGATGACCTCAGGATACTTTGCAGGAGAGGAGGCACTTCGTAATCCTAACGGGTCGCGAGCACATAACCAACAATCTCCTATCGCCCTATTGCTCCGGATAATTCTTTGCTCTTCAAGTCCAGGCGATCTCATCTTTGATCCTTTCGCCGGGACGGCGACGACTGGTGTAGTATCAAGTCAGATAGGACGAAACTCAATCTGCCTCGAAAAAGATGCTCAAAATTTTGGAGTGATGACCCACCGTGTGAGCTTTCCACGTGCATCAGACAGTGTGAATCGGTTTTTGAAAGACTACACCCACACAGATTCGCTAGTGCAAATCACAGGATTGCACGAAGGTCAGAAAAATCGCATCAATGGTACATAACGTGCCACTTCTGGCTTAGCGTGAGCAACTTTGTGATTTAACGTTGGCTACAAGTTCCATCTACCACTTTTTCATCGAATTAGCGAAGAGACGTGGGTACCTTACGTATTCAGCCAACTTAGAAGATTTCGAGTTCCCAGAATCGATGGTTGCTGCGAAATCGAAAGGGAGTTTCCCAGATCTAGTTTTGAGACTAAGCGATCAACAACCCTTTTCTGGAGGAGAACTCATTGAAATTAAGACCTCACAGTCATATGGTATTTCCTCCTTTAACTCGACTTTACCCCGTTCCTCACACAAAGTCTCAGAATTGAGTAAAAACATACGCGATCAAATGTTGAATAAAGGTGAAGATCCCGATGCAGTTCCCGAACGTGAGATCTACTATCTGATTTTTGGGATTAACAAGAGGGCGCGTCCCGCACCTCTGTACAAAATTTGCTTAGTTCATGGTGCCTTTTTTGAAACTATATCAACCGAGTCTGCTATTAAACAGGCGTTTCAAGAGATGCTTGAAGAGTGTGGAATCACTGTCGACCAATTCATTTGGGAAGAAGCAACCATCAATCAAAATACTATTAACAGAAGCAGGCACCCTACTGATTCGAGTTTCAGAATCCGCTTCAGAATGATGGCTGAAGCTCACAAAAACGCCAATTTACTTAACTCTAATCTTTATCCGGCGATCACGGATAATTCACTGTCCCTGGTATTACCGTTTGAAAACGAAAAGAGCGAATTTCCCAAAGACTCACAATCAAGTTTGGAATATGTCAAACTTTGGGACGTAGCAGACTCTATTCGCTCGAATAAAAGGTTCAAATCGATCCAAATCGCTTTCAATGAGCAGGACACGGAAATCATGGATTCCACTTCTATCGGCGTCCTGCGAAGCCAAATATCTGGATACTTTCTACACGTTAGAGTCGACTCGCCTACCACCAAATCAATCTAGAACGACATTAAGGTACTTCAGTGGTGGTCGCGAAAGATGAGACTTGCTGAGTTGATCGTTGAAACTGAGCGGGTCCTTATAGATTCTTCATCCGACAGCCACTGACGTCAAAGCAACTTTCACCAAGTGAAACCTAGTTGGTTGCTCATAGAGCCTATACGCGGTGGTCTTAGAGTATTGTCAATCAGCAACGAGATGTGACAAATGACTGATTAATAATTGGGGTCCTGTCTACAGCTCAGCATGTCAGATCCTGACCAACCCCTTCCTCTTATTTCGAATACAGCGCTCGTCTTCTTACGTAATGCTCGGATAAAATGTTCAGGATAGCGGTAGATATGTTTCAGTTCAACTAAGCGAGAATGCAACCGAGACTGATTTATCCTGTCAGTGACCTATTCCAAACCTGAAGCCAAACCGATTATGACCAAGGCAACTCTGTCCAGTAACGTCTTGAAAATCCCTCTCGAACAGGACCTTCTGGATTATGCAGCTTACATTCGGGTCAAAGATGCCGCTGAAGAGGTACAGAACACTTCTAGTCTCCGAGGATTGGTGCTGGTGATCAACTCACAAGGTGACAATCTGGGTGATATGGGGGATGTTCCTGGCGAATATGTTCATCGAATCCCTAAAGGCGACCATGGTGCCGGTCCAATAATCCAGCAAGACGCATTGAATGCACTTTGGACCTGTATGAAACCCACTGCTGCCTTTCTTGGAGAAAAAGTCGGAGGTAGCTCAATCGACTTAGCTTCTTTCTGTGATACAAGGGTCGCTTCGGACTCCACAATCCTTCAAGACGATCGAATCACGCTAGGTCAGACTGCCTCAACTGGTATTACATATCTGCTTCCAAGACTCATCGGCCTATCACAGGCCATGAGGCTGCTTCTTATGGGTGGTTCATTCAATGCTGATGCTCTACTCAACTTACAGTTTGTGCACGAGATAGTGCCCGACTGCAATTGGCAATCGCGAATAGAAGCTATGTGCGACGAGATCTCGAAAATGCCTACTCGAGCATATGAGGTGCACAAGATGCAGGTACTACCACAGCTAGACATCTCCCATGATGCAGCCATGATCCATAGTCTCGGTATTCGCCAAACCCACGTCATAAAAGACAGGCAAGAAGGTATCCAAGCGTGGCGAGAACGTCGCGCTCCAAGGTTCACTGGCGAATGAACGAATCACTTCCCCTATTAGTCAAAGATGAAAATGGAGTTAGGCATCTAATTCTTAATAGACCCACGAAACTCAACGCAATTGACTATGCTCAGCACTTGCGGTTGTTCAGTGAGTTCAAGAGTGCGGCGACTGATGACTCCGTTCGAGTAGTTGCGTTATCTGGAATGGGTCGAGGATTTTCGGCGGGAGATGATCTAAGTGCTGAACCTTTCCAAGGCGATGATCCGTTTAGTGATCGGAAAGTCAATCTTGAAATAGGATCGGGTCCTGCAATACTGCTCGAATCATGTAAGTGTCTCCGAAATCTTCCCAAACCAACGGTCGCCCTCATGCATGGCGTAGCACTTGGCTCAGGCTATGACTACAGTCTATCCTGTGATTTTCGCCTGGCAACAAAGGACATCCGTTATGGCGATCCTCGAATAGATCGAGCACTTTGGGCCGCAGAAGGATGGTCGTTCAAGTTACCTAGACTTGCAAATCTCTCGTTAGTGAGCAGGATTGCTTATCTTGGCGAAGAAATGGATGGTGATAAAGCGCTCCAGTTCGGGTTGGTCTCAGAGATTCTCAGCGGTGATCCGGATATTCGCACCAGTGCACAAGGGTTTTTAAACCGATTAGTAAGCGTAGCTGGAGATGTCTACGCGAGGAATAAGGAAGCACTTTTGAATTCTTTAGATATGAACTACGAACACGCGATTAAACAACAAATTTAGATTTATGCAGAAGCTACTAACCGATTATCAGGTTCAGCAATTCATCGTAGATGGTTGTCTCAGCCTACACCCAGATGTTGAAGCCACTGTGCATGCATCTATCGATGCACAGGTTCGAGAGGCGATTGAAACAGAGTTTCATATGGGAAATAATGTGGTTGCTCGAGTGCCTCAACTGTGGGAAGTACTGAGGTCCCCAGTCATACATGGCGCAGTAGTAAGCCTGCTCGGACCAAATTACTACGTTCATCCTCACCGTGCGATTCATACGAGTACACCCGTAGAAGACAAGTCAGTTGAGATTGCTGCTGATCAGAGTGGACCGACGATGGGTAAAGGATCTAGGGCCGGCTCTGGTTGGCATCAAGACGCGCAATCACCACTCTCTAGAGCTCGCCACCACACACCAAAGTATCTAATTGGCTTCTATTTCCCACACGAAACCCCGGAATTGATGGGACCTACACGATATCAGGCTGGAAGCTACCTATATAGTGAGCCAGTAACACCATCGGGTGTAGTACTTGCAGACAAAATCGAAGCTGGTACTTTTCTTCTATTGCACTTTGACACAGTACATGCAGGTTGGCCAAATCGAACTGATCTAACACGCTATATGCTGAAGTTCATCTTTGTTCGTACAGACCAGCCAAACGCACCTACCTGGAATCATCGGTCACCCCTTTGGTCGGTTCCGGAATGCACGAACAGCGAAAAAGACTTCACGGGTGCTTGGACCTATATCTGGTCCTGGCTACGAGGCACTGATTTTGAGCCTACCAATGGAGCAAGTTTGTTCAACGATCTCAATGTTATTGATCAAGAGAAACGACTCGCAGCCATCTATACAGACAATAGCGAGAACATTGAGAATCTATTACTGCAAATTGAGTCCCTGGCCGGAAAGGATTTGCATGACCGTCGGCTAGCTAAAAATAGAAATGGTGAAATAGTTCCACGCGATCATGTAATCGGAGCTGAGCGACGCTGGAATGAACGCGCTATTGTTTGGGATGACGCAACTTACGCACTCATTGCTTTAGGTGAATCCGCACTTCAGCCCATCTTAGATCGACTTGAAACAGCATCTGATCCATGGGTAATCATGAACCTGCTATTTGCACTAGGTGAACTAGGTCTGAAGGCAGAGTCCGCAGTACCGAAAATGACTGAGTTCATAAAACACCCGTTACAGCAGGTTGTGCGAACTGCGTTAGATGCTCTAGCGGCTATTGGTTCGGGATTAAATGACACCTTCGATTCCATTGATTCGCTGTTCGATTCGTCTAATCCAGATTGGCAAGATGCAGAGGTAATGAGAGGCTGGACCGGAGAAGATCAGATTCGTTTAAACGCGGTATTTCTGCTTCTAAACGCAATCAACGGTGACCACAATCTGACCGAGATCGAACGGATTCTTGAAAAAGCCTTAGGAGACAAGAACGGATACGTTTCCGCGGTTGCGATTGAAGGTTTAACTCGGATAGGAACAGAATCTAGCAATGCACTCGCACTACGTTTCCTGTACGATCGACGATGGGATGAAACTATGAGAGTCTATAAACCCTTTTAAGGTTCAGTTCGGACCAATACCACAGACGTACTTTACGTCAGTAGCTCTCGTATCCAAGGCAAGTGCTGACGACCCTGGAAAACCTCTCCTTTTACTAGGTACATCGGTACACCGATAACACCTTTGCCTTGTAGTTCCTCTCGAATCAACGTTAAATCGGTCTGGGCTAGCTGATTGCTTGTAGCACTGACTCCGACCTCTTCAAGACACTCCAAAACACACTCCGTATCTTCGATATCAAATTTAGAGTCGTGCCAGTAACTAAGAAATATACGCTCTGCGTAAAGCACACCGAGTGTAGAGTCACTCTTATTCGCTAATGCCAGCCCTTTCAACGCTGTGGAAGTATCTTCATATGGGTTTGTACGAAGCGGAGGTAATTTCTGAACTCTGGCGTACCTGACCACGTTTAGCTCTCGATATGAGTTTCGAACGAATTGGTGTCTCATCTCGACGGAGGAGTTTTCGTCAACATGATCTATTCGTGTCAATTCGACGCGGAATGGATGCAAACACAATTCAGCATCTATATCACACACGAGGTCCAACGTGGGTCCAAATGCAAGATAAGAGTCTGCACTGGAAAAGTCAATCGCAAGTTCGACAACAGACATTATTCAATCCAAGGAATATTCAATATCTGGTGGTGACCCGAGCTTTCCCCCCAAGATCCATCTAACCATCGGTAAGTGCTCTCTGCCGAAGAATACCTCCTGGTTGATCACATAGGTCGGTACACCGAAAATACCAGAACCATGGAGCTTACCTTGGAATTCATCATGCGATTCTCTCCCGCTACCATCCGCATAGTCTGCAAATCCTGCAGAATCAATTTGGATTGAATCCATCACATCTTGTAAGACTTGTGCATCTTCCACATCCAATTCGCGCTTCCAGAATCGCAAAAATATCTCGTCAATGTACGTGTCGAATTTCTCCAGATCGCGTTCCTGCACGTACATCCAACTCATATGAACCAAAGATGTGTCCCAAATTTTGCGTGGACCATAAAGCAATATGTCTCTTCGGCGAGCATATCTTTTGACATCCATATATGCATATCGAACACTCTGCCACTGGCGTGGCGTGCGATTACTTTCAACAACTTGTCCAGTACTATCAGCCTTTGCTGATCCCAAGAAACTTGGAATATTCAGAGTTAACGGACGCCAGTCGATTGAAATGCCAAACTCTCGAATCAGTTTCCGAGTTGGATCAATAGACAGGTAGGCATATGGAGACTTGACGTCTAAATATACGATGAGGTCTGCTTCAGATCGTAAGGGGTCCATACTGATTTATCTAGTTCAGGAAGAACAGGTTTTGTTGCATCGAATTCTTGAAAATCTTAATTGGATTAACATACGAATCTAAGAAGCTTAATGCACAGAGAAGCGACGCTAACCATAAGTAGAACCCATTCAAAAACGACGACCTTGTTGTTTTCAAGACCTATAGCAATACTTACTGCAATACTTGAAATCCAAGTTTCCTTGCTACTTCATGTTGCTTCAAATCAAGAGTAAAAAAACCGATTTCTGAAGGATTTTTCCATAGATGTAGAGCTGTTGCGACATGCCAGAGATCTGCCCCTCTCAGATACCCTGCTTCAAGAACTGTTTCATATTCTTGAGTGAGTGATGTGTGATGACTAATCCATCTAATACCTTCCAACCAATGGTTCTGAAAATCCAGCTTAAACCGGGCAACCGTAGATCTCGTTTCTGCTTCAAGTAGATAGGACGAATAAAGGTTGGGAATGCTTGAAACCACTTCAACAACATCGTCTGGCAAAGTTTCAGCAATCTTCATTGCCACAACTAAAGACGTATCTACGTATGCAAATAGCATTAATCACGTTCTGCAAGAAAGGTTTCGAGTATTTCAGGTCTAGGATTTCTTTGCGGATTACGTTTCATACGTTTTCCGTCACTTGGAGTCACTATCCCAAGCCTTTCAAGTTCCTTCATGTGTTCCGCCAACGTCTGATTTGGTTTTTCCTCATATGCACGAATTTCTACAATCGGTATATTTCGCTTCGTGATAATCACAGAATGTCCTTCCGATGCTTTCTTGACCACTTCTGAAAAACGCGCTTTTGCGTCATAGATTGAATAACGTAAGTCCATCCTCGTTTCCTGACTAGTTAGACTAGTCATTTTACTAGTTCGAATATCAAAATAACTTTTCAGGATTAGACGATAAGTACCCTGATGAAGGTGCCCCTCTCAAACCAGATCGATCCACATTCTCTGGACGAAATCAGAGTAGATGAGAATCTCAGACCAAAAGCTGGGATTGAAAGTGAAACGTTGCAAGCTGTGATCTTCGGAGGAGCAATCGATCTCGTACCGGATCTAGCAATTTTTACAAATCTGATCTACTGAAGATGTACTGCAACAACACAAGCAAAAAGGTGCGAAGGATTGTTATCTCCGCACCAATTGACTCAAACTCGAATGAACCTGTTGCTTAGCGGGCCCACAAAAAGCTATCTTTGCTAGCCTCGCCGACGACGGTTCAATGGATCGAACGGAGTCGCTTCCGACATGTCAAGCAATTCCGATGCATTCTCGGCAAGTAACTCAAATGATGCATCTGTTCCAAGAGAGACGCCTGTATTGGTATAGGTCTGACTACGTGAGAACCGACCACCTGACGCATGAATCGTCGTCGCCGATGGCGCGTCTTCGCTACACATATATAGGACAGCAGGCGTAACCAGTTTCGGGTCCATTTGTGGTGGAGGATTATCAGGGTCCAATGTAGACCCAGGCACTGCTGCCGTCATCCGAGTTGCTGCGCCAGGAGCTAAACAGTTCACTCTGATGTTGTGCGAAGCACCTTCAATCGCCAATACATTCATGAATCCCAACATGGCCATTTTTGCCGCTCCGTAATTCGCCTGTCCGAAATTTCCAAAAATTCCTGAAGTCGAACTCGTAAATACCACGCGACCCCAGTTTTTCTCGTACATGATTGGCCAAGCTGCTTTAGTGACGTAGCTACTACCACGTAGATGAACATCCAAAACAAGATCAAATTCCTCGAGAGTCATGTTCTTAAACGACTTGTCTCGGAGTATGCCTGCATTGTTGACGAGGATATCCACCGTACCGAAAGCCTTTACCGCATCTTCGACGATACTTCGTGCGCCATCAGGGTCAGAGACTGAAGCCTTGTTTGCGACAGCTTCGCCTCCTCCAGCTTTGATTTCATCTACTACCTGATCAGCCATGTCACTCTCACCGTCGCCGTGCACGCTACCGCCTAAATCGTTGACAACTACTCGAGCACCTTGTTCGGCGAATGACAGTGCATGACACCGGCCAAGGCCGCCTCCTGCGCCCGTGACGATGACTACCTTACCTTCAAATTCGCTCATAAATTCCCCTAGGTTAACATTAATATGCTTGATTGGACCACGTAACTCGCTTTACCTGATTACAGATTGGTCACGTGTTGAGAACTGGATCGTTCTCACTTTTAAATTTTACTTTTGCTCTTCCTATAGAAACCATTTTTATGCCCAATTCTTCTGCTCAATTTAACGCTAGTGACGAGCAAATCCGTTCAGCGCTACAACAGGCTCACATTCCGGTGTTACTGAACACCCTGGTACATTTAACTCATGATCTCAGCTTGATTGAGGGTGATATTCAACCTAGTCCATCATTAATGGGAGGAGACCCAAATGCGTCGATTTCTGAAGAGCAAAAAGAGCAGATTCGTGAATTAGCCTTTGAAGCGCTTGTTCGCTACAGAGACAGCCAACAAGATCTGTTTATGCCAAATCGGCAGGAAGTCCTGAAGATGGCAACCTTCCTAACTCGGACTGAGCTGTCTGATGAATATGCTGAATTTGCTCTAGCTGAACTAGCTATTGATGGCTCAGAGACCTTTCCTACAGAAAATTTTGATCTGATTCCTGAATCCCAAAGAAGCAATTTCAAAGTGCTGATCGTAGGTGCGGGCATGTCGGGATTACTAGCAGGCATTCGGTGTAAAGAAGCCGGAATCCCATTTGTAATCATCGAAAAGAACGACGAAGTAGGCGGAACGTGGTACGAAAATCAGTATCCCGGGTGCAGGGTCGACAGTCCCAATCATGTGTATTCCTACTCATTCAAGCCACACGACTGGCCACAACATTTCTCAGATCGGCACACCTTGCTGGCATATTTTCAGGAAGTCGCGGATGAGTTCAAACTTAGAGAGAGTATTGAGTTCAATACCGAAGTCAAATCAATGCATTTCCACAGCGATACCAATACGTGGGCTGTAAAGGTTGAGTCCGAAAGGGGCTCAGCGACCATAGATGCCAACGCAGTTATCACAGCAGTTGGGCAACTGAATCGCTCGAGAATGCCGGATATTCCAGGCATTGAGGATTACAAAGGTCCTTGGTTCCACTCATCTCGTTGGAATCACAACATAGACCTTAAAGGCAAGAAGGTAGGCATTATTGGAACAGGGGCATCTGCTTTTCAATTCACGCCCGAGGTGGTTAAGCAAGCGAAAGACGTAAATATTTTCCTACGTACTCCTCCTTGGGTTGCAATCAATCCACAATATCACGAATATATCAGCGACGAAGTTCACTGGCTATTGAATAACGTGCCTTTCTATTCTCAGTGGTTTCGATTCAATATGTTCTGGACCTCAGGTGAAGGGTTGCTGAGTATGGCCAGATGCGACGAGAAATGGAACGAATCAGAAACAGTAAGCGAAGCGAATCATGGCCTACGAACAATGCTCTGTGCGGCCATAGAGGCTCAATTTCAGGATCGCCCAGATCTGGTTGAAAAGCTCACTCCGACCTATCCTCCCGCCGCCAAACGCATGCTCATCGATAACGGGCACTGGTACCAATCTTTGAAGTCCGATAACGTCGAAGTGATCTCCGAAGAAATCGAGCAGATCACAGAGAGCGGATTGCGAACGTCTGAAGGCACTGAGCACGACTTTGACGTGATCATCTATGGGACTGGATTCCAAGCCGTTAAATTCCTCTATCCGATGGAGATTTACGGGAAGGACGGACGAGAACTACGAGAAATCTGGGGTGAAGATCCTCGAGCGTTTCAGGGAATCACCTTGCCTAACTATCCAAATTTCTTCACGTTGTACGGACCGAATACCAATATCGTCGTGAATGGCAGCATCATCTTCTTCTCAGAATGTGAAATGCTTTATGTCATGAACTGTCTGCACTACTTATTGAAGAACAACCAAAAAGCCCTCGAGTGCAAGCCAGATCCGTTTAAGGTGTACAACGAGAAAATCGACCACGACAACAAGGGTATGGCGTGGGGAGCATCAAACGTCAATGCCTGGTACAAGAATTCGAGCGGTAGAGTAACTCAGAATTGGCCTGGGACCCTAGTGGAATTCTGGCAACAAAGTAAGCAGATGGACCCGGAGGACTACTTTTTTAGCTAGTCAGCTAGTCGGCTAATTTCTCCAGGAGTGGTCGGGATGGCCGGATTCGAACCGGCGACCACATGACCCCCAGTCATGTGCGCTACCAAACTGCGCCACATCCCGATTTGGATTCACTACAGACTAAGTAAGTCTAATTAAGTTCCAACAATGGACGTTCACTTCCGACGACTGCCAACATTAAACACGCTAGAGATAAATTCGCTACGTGGTCTATAAGGCCGAGTGCCGTTCAAAATGGCGTTCATGCGCGTTTCAGCTTCTAGGTATATGTAACCAGGATCTTCTTCAGCTTCTGCCAAGATATAGAACACACCTGACTGGATTGCGTCAAACGACATCGTGGCACATCGTGAAGGCGGCATTCCCATGCTCAAGAATCGTTCCGCAACTGGATTCTTGATTTTGTCTTTGTTTTGCTGATAGGCAGTTGGATTGCCACCGAGCCGCTCTGGTCGATTTCGTTCGGAGGTGATGATATTCGTTGCGACTACATTCGGACAGAGAACATGTACAGACAGTCGATTAGCCACTTCACCGTGAAGAGCTTCCATTAGTGCGACGCACGCGTGCTTGGACACACCATAAACTCCTTGTGCGGCACAGAGTCCATCCTGGGAAGAGGTGGCCATAACCGCGCCCGGCGCTTCTTGTTCCAACATGCTTGGAACGAACGTTCTAAGACAATGCACTACTCCAAAGAGATTGACTCCCATTACGAAGTTCCAATCGATTTCGCGAGCGGTTAGCACGCCGCCACCCGCACCCACACCAGCGTTGCACGCCAATAAAGAAATCGGTTTATCTGCAAAGTGGGTAGCTACTACATCTCTCAGCTTTTGTACGTCTTCTTCGAGGGAGACATCCGTGCGATGGCCGATAACTTCAACGCTATTTGATTCAGCTAGATGTGCTAATTTGGCAACAGCAACGTCAATCGCGCTTGCTTCGATATCAGCAATTACTGTGTTCAAACCATGCTTAATAGACTCTTCAGCGAGTGAATATCCGATCCCAGACGCACTACCAGTGATTATGGCAACTCCTCCTTCTAACACGGATAAGTCAGCGTGTGCGTTTTCAGTGGCGAAATTTGATAGAGGTTTTGCCATCGACAAAGGTCCTTAAGAGTTTTCTAAAAAAATTGTCATTCGAATCGGCAAGCGCACTAACCGATTGATTAGTGTGATTTTGCGTAAAAGGCACACAGTAAAAACTTGGGTGTGGAGTGCGATTAGGCCTTTTGACGGAGGGCTGATTTTAGAGAGCGAAGATCCGAGAGTGCTTCTTTGAGTTCGAGCGCGACGAGAGGTCTATTTAGAGGAAGTTCCTGAGATTCGACCTCTGACCAATAATTGAGAACGCCTTTCATAGTAAATCCCCGCTCCTCCATTAGGATGCGAATTTCCCGAATCCTCTTTATATTTTCCTGCGTGTAGTAGCGCCGAGTACCTCGTCGTTGAACAGTCAGAAGTGATTCAAACTTAATTTCCCAATCTCTTAATTTGCTACTCGTGATCCCACACAGGTCACTTACCTCACCTATCGTGAAATAAGTTTTATCTGGAATCTTGACAAATTGCTCACGTAGAGATTTATTCGCCATATTCACGCAATTGATTCTTTATTTGCTTACTCGGCTGAAATCTGACTACAGTCCTAGCACTGATTTCTGCTGGTTCACCTGTTCGCGGATTGCGTCCAGGGCGTGAATGCTTCTCACGCAAGATAAAGGATCCAAACCCAGCGATTTTGACAGATTCTCCTTTCTCCAAACAGACGGATACTTCTTCAAAAAAACTATGCACGAATTCGTATGCCTCCAAAGAAGAGCACCCAATTTTGTCACAAATTGCTTGGCGTAGAGTTTCTTTCGTTACTTTAGACACGGGTCTTGGTTTTCTTAGATCAGGTGCTGTATTGGCTTGAAATAGTTTAAAGAAATCTTTTTAAAAACAATAGCTTAATGAGCAGTAGATAACGAGATGATCTTAGCTGGAAAACTCAAAATCGAAGAAATCATCTTCTCTCAGCACCTAGTTTAGTGCTGAATTCGTGGACTAAATTGTCCACTACCTCCGTCACCTCAGTTTCTTTCAGAGTCTTTTTCAAATCTCGAAGTGTCAGTCCAATTGCGAGGCTTTTCTTACCTTCTTCGATGCCTTCTCCGTCATACAAATCGAAGATACGGAAATCTTCAAGTAGCGAACCTAAGTTTTCCCTCGCTAGCTGCTCAACATTGTCAGCAGTGACTTCCTCATCGAGCAAAAGCGCAATGTCTCTACGAGTAGCAGGGAAATGAGAGAAACTTACAAATTGCTGAACCCTACGTTTCAATAGGGCACTCACGGCTATTTCAAATGCGTACACCGCTTCCATCTTGACTTTCTCCTCGATGGTTGGGTGTAGCCTACCCACGAAACCAATATCTATCCCATCGACAGAAATAGTTGCCGTTTGTCCAGGGTGAAAATGTGAAGGTGTGGTTGCCGTCTTAGCAAATTTAAGAGGTACACCTAACTCCTCGCCAAATTGCTGGATGTCGCCTTTTACGTCGAAGAAGTCCAGAGTGTTTTTGATATGAGTCCAGTTCTCTGGAAGGCTACAACCAACTTGTACGCCTGAAAGGTAGGTCTCCTGCTCCACCTGGTTACCCAAATCCCGGAAACACATACCACTTTCAAACAATCGCACATCTTCTTGAACCCGGTCTAGGTTGTACTGCAGTGCTCCTAGTAATCCTGGGATCAAAGACTTACGCATGCTTGCTTTATCTTCCGAAATTGGATTCTGAAGGCCCAGCGGGCTCAACTCCGGTAAGAACATACCATTGAGTTCGCGAGATATGAAGCTGTAGGTGATCACCTCGAAGTAGCCGAGCCTAGACATCGCTTGTTTGAGGTCATGGAGATTATGAATTTGCGCGAGCTCGTCCTTGATGTTCAATTGTTGCGAAGGCACTTTGCTTCCGATTTCGTTGTATCCGTGCACGCGCACTACTTCTTCAACTAAATCTTCTGGGATAGAAATATCGAAGCGATGACTGGGTACGGTACATTTCCAGCTGTCCTCTTCCACAACAGGTTGCAATCCAAGTCTCTCAAAGATACCAGTAACTTCTGCCTGGTCAAGGGATTCTCCAACCAGCCTATCCATCAATTCAAACGAGATTTCAACTTGACGTCGCTGAGGAAGAGTCTTGGGCTCAAACGCATCGATCACCGGGCCAGGACTACCGCCGACGATATCTAGTAACAGTTGGGTTACCCGCTCCATGCCTTTGTACTGCAATTCATAATCTACACCACGTTCGTATCGGGTCGAGGCATCCGTCTGGATACCAAAAGTCCTTGCTGTTCCAGTGATAGCGAGAGGGTCAAAGTAGGCACATTCAATAAAGATATCCGTCGTATCTGTCTGAATTCCGCTGTGTTCACCGCCCATGACGCCAGCTACCGCGACAGGTGTAATTCCATCTGTGATCAGAAGCATTTCTGAAGTCAGTTCAACTTCTCGACCATCCAAAAGCACGATCGTTTCACCTTCCTCGGCTTTTCGGACTTTGATACCTTTCTTGACTAGCTCAAGATCGAACGCGTGTAAAGGCTGTCCTAACTCAAGCATCACGTAGTTCGTCACATCGACGACCGGGCTTATAGGCCGCAATCCAGAACTAATGAGTCGCTGCACCATCCACTCTGGGGTGATCGCATGCGGGTTAATTCTTTTTATTACTCTACCCAGATAACGTGGACAACCCACTGGATCATCCAGCTCGATTGGTACGATATCATAGTGCTTTGGTTCTACAGGTTTTACTTCTAAATCATTGAATTTCAATTGATTAACCAGAGCAACTTCTCGTGCAACTCCACGAATCGAAAAACAATCTCCACGGTTTGGTGTGAGATCAATTTCGATGACCACATCATCAAAATCAACGACCTCACTTAGAGATGTGCCGAGAGCTGTGTCGGGTGCAAATTCGACTATCTTTCCAGAGTCCGCGCCATAGCCCAACTCAACGTTGCTACACAACATGCCGTTAGAATCGAAACCACCGATCTTTTGCTTGACAATTTTCGTACCGTCGGCAAGCTCTCCACCGACCCTGACCAATGCTGTGCGTAATCCTGGCGTGACATTTGGAGCTCCACAAACTACATCGTAATTCGACGTACCATCAGTCACTTTACAGATGGTTAGTTTTTGGGAGTTGGGATGCGAATCTATGCTTGTTACCTCAGCAATGACCGCACCCTTTCCGGGAAGTACTTGACGAGTCACTCCGTCGACTTCCAGTCCCAGATTCGTTAAGTGCTCAGCTAGCTCATTGATACTAACGCCCGGGTCAATCCACTCCCGCAACCACTTCTCGCTAATTTTCTGCATGATCAGCTTACGCTAGTTGACGTAATAAACGTAGATCGTTCTCGAAGAACTGCCTTAGGTCTGTGACACCATACTTCAAAGCAGCTAACCGGTCTGCACCAAAACCAAATGCAAAACCGCTGTATTTACTAGAGTCTATACCCGACATTTCTAGGACGTTGGGATGAACAACCCCACAGCCCATGACTTCACTCCAACCCGCATCGCCCAATATATCGACTTCAGCGGATGGCTCGGTGAATGGAAAGTAGGAAGGACGGAAACGCACTTCAATATCGCGTTGAAAAAAGGCGTGGACAAAGTCGATGACAGTGCCTTTTAAATCAGCAAAGCTAATGCCTTCATCGACGACCAGTCCTTCAACCTGGTGAAACATCGGGGTATGCGTGCGATCGGAATCGAAGCGGAATACCTTGCCCGGGCAGATGATCCTTATGGGAGGTTTCTGGTTCTGCATGGTACGCACCTGAACAGGAGATGTGTGCGTTCTGAGCACTTCACCCGACTCCAAATAAAACGTATCGTGCATGTCCCGCGCAGGATGGTGTTCCGGAATATTCAAGGCTTGGAAGTTGTAATAGTCGCTCTCTATCTCAGGTCCAACCTCTACACTATACCCAGCAGCACGGAACATTCTCTCAATTGCATGGAGCGTCTGAGTGATTGGGTGCAGACCTCCCTGATGTCTCCGACGTCCCGGTAAGGTAACGTCGATTTTTTGAGAAAGTTCTCGTTCGAGGTTGAGACGGTCTAAGTCTTTTTTTTGCTGCGCGAGTAAATCTTCGATTTCTCGTCTTACACGATTGATTTCAGCGCCGGCATTCGGTCGATCTTCTTTAGGTAAGTCTCTTAAAGACCGAGACTGTACGGAGACTAAACCCTTTTTTCCCAGAAGGGAAACCCTCTCCTCTTCAATTGCGCGTTCAGAGTCAGCTGCAAGTATCCGCTCTCTAGCATCCTGCAATAGATTTGTCAGGTCCATAAGAACGAAAAAAAATTACGAAGCGGGTCGGGATTTTCTGTTGTCAGCACCGCATTAAGCAGAACAGTCGTCAATGCTTGTGACTTTGCCGCGTTATGCGGCGAGAGCTATTTTTGCTTTATCAGCCAAATTCTCGAATGTACCCTTCTCATTCATGGCAAGATCAGCCAACACTTTTCGATCGATATCGATTTCGGCTTTCTTTAGCCCATGCATTAACTGGCTATAGGATAACCCATAAATTCGAGCAGCGGCGTTGATTCGCACAATCCACAAAGATCTAAATGTTCTCTTCTTAACTCGGCGGTCTCGGTACGCGTACTGACCTGCTTTGATAACCGCCTGTTTAGCAACGCGAAACGTTCGGCTTCTAGCTCCGTAGTAACCCTTCGCTTGTTTTAAGACGCGCTTGCGTCGTCCGCGAGAAACTACACTCCGCTTGATCCTAGCCATGATTCTTCCTATTACTAGCTATCAGTTATCGTATGGCATCAGCCGTTTGACCTTTGCCACATCTTGGTCTGCCACACCCACCATTCCACGCAAGGCTCGCTTGCGCCGATTTGACTTATTCAGCAGCAGATGGTTGCGACCTGTTCGACGATGCTTAAAACCATTCGCGGTTTTCCGAAATCGTTTCACCGACGCTTTATTTGTTTTTAACTTAGGCATAAATGTCTATGTAGTAGGTAGAGTCCGATGCGAGTATCAAAGTTCAAAAATGGACGATGAAGAATTACTTCTTTTTCTTTTTTGGCGATAGCACCATGCTCAATTGCCGGCCCTCAAATTTAGGAAACGAATCGACGTTGGCACTCTCCTCCAGATCCCCCGCTATTCGTGTCATTACTTCCTCACCTAATTCTCGATGATCCATCTCCCGACCTTTGTATCTGAGACTGATCTTAACTTTATGACCCTCCTCAAGAAAATTCTGGATGAACCTCAATTTGGTTCGATAGTCCCCTTCATCCGTCCCTGGACGGAACTTCATTTCCTTGACCTGAACACTCTTCTGACGCTTGCGCTGAGTGTTCCTAGTCTTCTTCTGGTCGAACATGTGTTTGCTGTAATCTAGGATTTTGCAAACAGGCGGCCGAGAATCGGGTGCGACGAGTACTAAATCTAAGCCTTCTTGTCGAGCCACTGCTAAGGCTTCACTCCGTGGGACAATTCCAACTTGCTCACCGTCCCTGCCTACGAGTCGAACTTGTAGTGCTTTTATGTCTTCGTTGAGTTTTGCCCTTAAGTCGGTTGAGCTTGCTCCGGTTTTTCGAATGGCCTACTTCCTACGCTGATTAAAAGAAGGCGAATTTTAATGCAGAAAACAACAAAGAGCTTTTACATCGGAATTTAGCCGTAAGGTTTGGTAGTGGCTACGTCAATTGAAGGCTAACCCCAAGAGCTAAATGTGTTCTCAAAATTGACGCTACGAGGAAGTGTTTTGAGGCCGAAAATGCCTGCTCGAGACTGAAATCGAATTGCCGGCTGGATCTTTGGCATTCGCAAAGGAATAACCATTAGCGTGAAAGATCCTTCCAAATATCAGCCCTTTCTTCTTACTGATAGCACAGAAGCCTTCTACGTCTTCAGTATCGAATAGCAACTTGACTAACGTCTGTCCTGCCTTTCTTCCTTTAGCAAGAGGGTGTAGCATGATGTTACAAGCAGAATCAGTAGGCGATTCAAGTTCGACAATCCGATCACCTTCTTCTCTAAGAATCCGAAATCCAAAATGGTCTTTGTAAAAAAGTGCCATCGATTCGACATCCTTGACGTAAAGAAGAATGCGACCAAGAGAAACGTTCATTGCGATACCTCTGTTAGTTACTCGAAAGGCAAATCTTGACCTGTTGCCACAAATTTAGAACTTGCACACCAATATCGGATATTTCACGTACATCAAGTACTCCTAAACTTCCATTGTGCTTCCCTTCGGCATGATCTAATCCAGTAAACGACGATTCTCAATCCGCCTCCATGAATGCCGACGTACACGCAAGATTTATACACGTAGAAAAGTCTTACGACCAGAGTTTAAAGGTCGTTGACGACTTAGATCTTGAGGTTTATCGAGGGGAGTTTCTGACGCTCCTAGGTCCTTCCGGGTCAGGAAAAACAACATGTCTGATGATGCTTGCTGGATTTGAGACGCCGAGCGCTGGCGTTATTGAGATTAATGACCACGCCGTACAGAACATCCCACCCCACAAACGCAATATTGGGATCGTATTTCAGAACTACGCTTTGTTTCCTCACCTTTCCGTGGCAAAAAACCTCAGTTTTCCTTTAGAAGTACGCGGATTTTCGAAAACTGATTTGGAGGAAAAAGTTGCTTCCGCTCTAGAGCTCGTTCAATTACAAGGCTTCGGAGACAGAAAACCTTCTCAACTTTCAGGTGGACAGCAACAACGCGTAGCAATCGCCAGAGCACTGGTCTACGAACCGGACATGGTGCTAATGGATGAACCGTTAGGTGCATTGGATCGACGACTGAGAGAGGAAATGCAGTTTGAGATCCGGCGTATTCAGAAACAGATCGGCGTTACGATGGTTTATGTGACACATGACCAGCAGGAAGCCATGGTCCTGTCAGATCGCATCGCGGTATTTGAGTCTGGGAA
>MKWU01002181.1_pt1 | contig 30354 bp, 21 predicted proteins | sample 809101 | NCBI WGS metagenome assembly MKWU01 (sample SAMN05860141, study PRJNA318959) | sponge metagenome | host: Aplysina aerophoba | place: Slovenia: Piran, Adriatic Sea, Gulf of Piran | collected 2013-05-07
AGAACTGCTGCGCTTCTCCTCTGCCGTCGGCGCGCTCTGTTGCACCAGAAAAGGCGCGCGCCTCGGCATTCCCACCGGCGCCGATGTAGCCGCGTTTCTGGCACAGAATTGAGCCGCAACAGTGGCAAATGTAAACGGGGAATAACCAATATCGGCTCCTACTCATCTTCGTCGCCTGACCGCACTGATTACGCGTCTTTCCGCCAAATCTAGAGCTTGTAACCCATTTAGTTTTCTTGTATTGTATGGTATGGTAAAAGTAGTGTATGGTAGTATCTGTATGAGGGAATCGCCGACCAAAGATGGCGGCGTTGGCAAGGGACGGTTTGAAAGCCGTCCGTTTCATTCCAACTACCCCTCGCCAAGTGCCCGGGCATAGGTTCGTAGGGCACCAGGCCGACGCCTCTGCGTCGAATAGCAAGACAACTATAAACTCAGCCTGGCCATTGTGGTTTCGGGAGGATTGAAAATGACAGTAGCTGCTCCTGAGCGGCAGTTCGACGACGGCCTTACTGGCGACTACCCGTCTGGTCTCTACGATTCGACCGGGGTTGTCACAGGCGTCGACGGCTTTGCTGCCGTTACCGATGCCCATGTGGACAGGTTTCACGAACAGGGCTTTCTGATTGTCGAAAACGCCTTCACGGCGCACGAAATTCAGGTGGCCCTGGACGGGCTGTTTCACCTGTTGTCGGGCACAGTCGAGGAGTTCAATGGCGTTCAGTACGAACGGGCTTCTGAAGGCGTGGCTGTTGAAGAACTGCCGCCAGAAAAGAAGCAGGACTATGTGCGCAAATTTATGAGCTTCGTCGACTACGACGTTCGCCTGAACGAATTCGCGCATCATCCTCTGCTACTCGCGCTGGTTGAACGCATAATCGGCGAAGCGCCTGTTCTGTTCCAAAGCATGGCGCTTCTCAAGCCCCCCCGTCTGGGCCGAGACAAGCCTTGGCACCAGGACCACGCCTATTTTCAGTTCGAACTTAACACAAGGGTCGTGGGCTGCTGGATTGCCCTGGATGAGGCCACGATCGAAAATGGCTGCATGGTCATTGCGCCGGGCAGCCACCTGGAAGGGCCGGTCGTCCACTTTAGACGGCGGGATTGGCAGATCTGTGATTCCGACGTGGACAACAGTGGGGCAGTAGCAGTCCCGCTAAAACCGGGCGGCCTCTTAATCTTCCAGAGTTTGCTCCACCACGGAACACCACCCAACAATACCGGGCTGCGCCGCCGGGCACTACAGTTCCACTACCGGCCGCAAAGCGCGCCTCTCACCAGTCACGAGGAACGACTGGCGATTTTCGGCGGCGAAGGGTTGGGGGCCGAGTGCTGAGTTAGGCAATTGCGGGAAGGCGTGGGAGTCGAACCCACCGCAGCCGGCTCTGCGCCACCTGCCACTGATTTTGAAGACCAGGGCGTCCACCGGGACACATCCCCTCCCGCTGGCTATTGTATCGGTTGAACTGAGCGCGGTCAAATAAAGCGGCCGCGTTCAATATGAGAGTCCCATACGCTGGGCACGCAAGCCTGTCTTCCCCGGATCAGCTTGCCACAACGAAAGCACTAGAACCCAGATTTTATTCTGGTCTCTGGTCGCCGCACTCAACTGGAATGTGTGGCGTGGCCGTTGACTGACTTTTTGCGACTTTATGGTCGCCGTCTCTTAACCAATAACCCATTTCCAAATATGCAACGCAGTTAGCGGTCTGGATAGAAAAGTATGCACTTGGCTTGCCCCGAATGCGGCGCTCCGGTAGATGTTACCTCGTCGTTCACGAATTGCCCCGCCTGTGACGCAAATGTCGCTTCACATTATACGCCCGCGGAGATGACCCGGACGGTCTATCATCGCGCCCTCGAACATTATTCGATGGGAAATGAGGCAGCCGCGCTCGAGGGAATCGATCAGGGCATTTCCTTGCTGGAAGCGCCCGAGCTGCACCTGCTGGCAGCTCTGATCTATCGCAAACGCGGCGAATTCAAGGAGATGCGGGAGCATGTGGCCGCCATCCCCGCCGATGATATCCTGCGCAGCGAAGGCGAATGGCTGCTGCGCTCACACCAGGAACAGCTCCAATTGGGGCGGCGCGAAGAGGCCCGCAAACGCGGCCGTGCCAAGGGTACACAACTCGCAGTGGGCAAAGCAAGCCGGCAGTTCAGCACTGAATATTACCCGGCCCCTTTGGACAAGAAACAGGTTGCAAAAAGAGGCACCTTTAAAATACGGCGCAATCGCCTTCCCTGGGCAATTCCTATCGCCGCCGTCCTGCTGGCCGTCATCTTCTTCTCGCGAGGCTCGGGCGATTCTCTGCTGACCGCGCTGCGGCAACTGCGTACAATTCCAGACCAACTGACGTCATTCTACGCCTCCTTCACCACAGACGAACCGGCCGTGGAGACCGCCGCAGTCGACAGCGCAGACACCAGTTCTCAAAATAGCGCCGCAGCCTCCATAAACACGCCGCAGCCCGAAAACGCTTCCGCGGCGACTTCAGCCCCCACCGCCCTGCCGACGCCGGTACCAACGCAATCACCTCCGACACCCACCTCCGTCAGCAGTGCTTCTCCTGACGTGAAAGCGACGATTATCGCCGCCGCCCGCGTACAGTCTTACGATCTCAACACTTTCCTCAATGAACTGGACCGTCCAGACCTGGCCGCCCTCGGCATTCAGGCTTCCTGGGCCCAGGGAGCTCCCCCAGGCGAACTGATCGTGCAGGGAACCGTAACGATGGTCTCTGTTCAGCTCGAACTGTTGAATCTGATGACAGAGATCGAAGGCGTTACCTCGATCGACCACAGCGGGCTGGAGCTGGACTTGCCCGAAACTTACCTCGTTCGGGAAGGCGAAAACTTGCGGCACATTGCACTGCGGTTGTACGGAAACCCGGACCGCTGGACTGAAATCTACGATGCCAATCAGGACCTGATCGGCGAAGATCCCAATAACCTTTGGGTCGGACTTTCGCTGACTCTGCCTCAGGAGGAACCCCCAGAGGAACAGATCCAGCAATGAGTTCTGATCCTTCAGGACCGGGGCGCCCCGAATCTGCCGTAAGCCTGCTTTGGCCCCGAAACCTGGCGCCGACCGAGCATCGCCCGCACCTCTTTCGACACCTCCGCCAGCGGCAAACTGACGCATGAAGCTCGGCACGATCGACAAACGGCTGCTGACAATCCTGCTCGTCGTCTTTGTACAGATGCTGGGCGCATCACTGATCTTTCCTGTCTTGCCGCTGTATGCGCAGCGGCAATTTAATATGTCGGCGGAGATGATCACCCTGCTCACCTCCGCCTTCTTCGCCGCCCAATTCCTCTCCGGCCCATTTGTCGGCCGCCTATCAGATAATTACGGCCGTATCCCCGTTCTGATCGTCAGCCAGATCGGGACGGTCATCAGCTTTGTACTGCTGGCCCTTGCGCCCAGCCTTGGCTGGCTCTTCTTTGCCCGCATCCTGGACGGTATCACCGGCGGCAACATCATCGTTGCGCAGGCATACATTACCGACATCACACCGCGCGAAAAGCGTACCGAGAGCCTGGGCTACATCTTCGCCGCTTTCGGCCTTGGCTTCATCTTCGGCCCCGCCCTCGGCGGGTTCCTCGCCGCAGTCTACGGTCCCACAGTGCCATTTCTGGTGGCGGCGGTAGCGGCCGCAGCCGTCGTCCTCCTCACCTGGTACGCACTGGACGAAACGCTCTCGGCAGAGGAAAGGCGCAGCGCCCGCGCCCGCCGCACCGGCAGCCTTACCTTCGGTAGCCTGCTGGGGGGCGCCCCTTGGGCTCTGTCGCTGATGCTGATTCTCCTGATCGCCTTCCTGGGTCAGTTTGCACTCGGGCTTTTGCAGGCCACCTTTGCCCTCTTCGGTGAGGCGGTACTGTTCCAGGGCGAGAGCCAGAAGGTAACTGACGTCGGCATCGGCCTGTTGCTGTCCGTTGTCGGCGTGTCCCAGCTGTTCACGCAGACCTATCTGCTGCGGCGGCTGGCAAGGCGCTTTGACGAAGGCCAGCTTGTCGTGCTCGGCAGCCTCCTTCGTACAATCGGCATGACGATCTACGCGCTCGTTACAACGCCGTGGCTCGGGGCATTCGGCTCGCTCTTTTTTGCCGTCGGCTTCGGTATCGCCAGTCCACCCCTGCAGTCGATGTCCACCGCATTGGTCTCTGACCAGGATCGGGGCGGCGTACTGGGTATGTTTCAGTCAAGCGTCAATCTGTCCACCATCATCAGCACCGCCATTGCCGGCGTATTTTTTGCCCGCGGGCCGACAGTGCCTTACTGGATCGGCGCAGCTACGTCACTCGTGGCGGTGATGGCGATGATCGGTTTGATGCGGTGGATGCCCACCCAGCCCGTCCGCGCGTCAGAGGCGTAGCGCGTATCGTGAGAATTACTTTTCGCGAATCGGAGAATACTGATGGCACACAGCGATAGGACAAACTCGGCAACCCAACCCCACCTGAAAACACCGGTCCCCTTCAACGCCATCGCCCGCCTGCCAGTGGACGGCGACAATGTCGCCATTGCCACGCGCCGCCTGGAAGCCGGGCTGTCGGTTGAACATGACGGCGCGCAGTTCAGGCTCGATACCACCATTTTGGTCGGCCACCGTTTCGCCGTCGAACCGATCGCGCAGGACGATCCTCTTCTGTCCTGGGGTCTTCCCTTCGGCGTGGCCACGCGCCCGATCGCGCCGGGAGAGTACGTATGCAACGCCGGCATGATCGAAGCGCTCAACGGACGCGTCCTGGATTTCACCATTCCGCAGCAGCCGAATTTCCAGGACCGGATCGTCGTCTACGAAGTCGACGAGACGAACTTCCGCCCCGGACAACAGGTGGAACCATACACCCAGGAACGCACATTTCTGGGGTTCCGCCGCGGCGGCGGGCGCGGTGTCGGCACGCGCAACATGATCATCATCTTGGGGACAACCTCCAGCACCGCCGGCTTCGCCCGCAGCCTCGCGCAGGCGTTGCAGCCCGCCGCCGGCGCATTCCCTGACTTCCCTGACTTCCCTGACTTCGACGGCATCGTCGCCATCGCCCACACCGAGGGCAGCGGCTATGAACGGCTCAACAATCGCGACTTTGTGTTACGCACCTTGGCCGGCCTGATCGTGCACCCCAATGTCGGCGCCGTCCTGGCCGTAGACGCACTTGAATCAAACCCGACCGCCGACCGCGCAATCACAAACGCCGAGCTCGAAGACTACCTGCGCGCCAATGACTATCCCCTGGCAGCAGTCCCGCACTGCTTCTTCACCCTGTCCGGCGACTGGCAGGCCGACCTGGCCGAAGCCGCTGCAACCGTCGAGCGTTGGCTCCCCGACATCGCGGCCTCCCAGCGCACGCCCGAATCGCTGGCCCATTTGAATATCGCCCTCCAATGCGGCGGCTCCGACGCCTTCTCCGGCCTCTCCGGTAATCCGCTGGCATCCGCCGTCGCCAAAGAGGTCATTTGCTACGGCGGACGCGCCAACCTCGCCGAAACCGACGAGTTAATCGGTGCCGAAGCCTATGTCCTGCAGAACACGCGCGATCTGGCCACCGCACGCGCCTTTCTCGACTATGTCGCACAGTTCAAAGAGCGGCTGGCGTGGCACGGCCAGTCCGCAGAGGGCAATCCCACCGGCGGAAACAAGTACCGCGGGCTCTACAACATTGCGCTCAAGTCGATCGGCGCCGCCATCAAGCGGCACCCGGATGTGCGTATGGACTGGGTTGTCGATTACGCGGAACGGATGGTGAAAGCAGAGGACCCGCCTACCCTGGACCGGGCCGCGCCCGACCCGGCGCCCGGCTTCTACTTTATGAACACGCCGGGCAACGACCTGGAGAGCATCGCCGGTCAGGTGGCCGGCGGCTCGAACATGATCATCTTCGTCACCGGCAACGGCTCGATCACCAACTTCCCGTTTGTGCCGACGTTAAAAGTGATGACCACAACGCCGCGCTTCGAGTTGCTATCCCAGGAAATGGACGTGAACGCCGGCGCCTATCTTGATGGCAAGACAATGGCCCAGCTGTGCGACGAAAGTCTCGATCTGCTCGTGGAAATCGCCTCCGGTCAGCGCAGCAAAGGCGAACTGGCCGGCCACTCGCAGATCTCCATCTGGCGCAACTGGCAGCAGCAGGACCACAGCCGTGTACAGAAGATCCTGGCACGTCCGCAGCCGGATGGACGCCCGCTCAAGCTAAAGACGCAACCCGTTGAGACCGAGCGAATCAACCTGCCCCAACCGCCCGCAGCACGCGTCGGTTTGATTCTGCCCACCAGTCTTTGCTCCAGCCAGATCGCCGGCATGGCGGCAAGGCGTCTGAACGGAGCGGCGTCGGTATCGACCGTCAGGAGTCAAGAGAACACCGGGAGGGGTCCGTTATATGCCGCGCTGCCCCACACCGAGGGCTGCGGCGTCGCCTTCGCCTCAACCCAGGAAATCTACGCCCAGACCATGATCGGTTACGCCACCCACCCCCTGGTCGGCGCCTGCCTGTTTCTGGAGCATGGCTGCGAAAAGGCCCACAACGACTATATACACTCTTTGCTGCGTGAAGGCGGCCTTGCCGAAGAGGATTTCGGCTGGGCCAGCGTACAGTTGGACGGCGGCATTGCCAGTGTCCTCGACAAGATCGACGCCTACTTCGCCGCGCAAATGTCCACCCTCCGCCGGCAGAATGGGAATGACGGCCAGCTGTCCCTGGCGCTGCTCAGCGACGGTCCCGCGCCCGCAGCCGCGGCCAACAGCCTCGTCCGCCTCGCCCGCTGGATCGTCGCCGACGGCGGCACCATAGTAACGCCTGCCTCAGGCGCGCTGATCGAGGCGCCCGCCTTCCGCGCGGCTCTGGGCATGGACGCTGACGACCTGCCGCCATCCCTCGCCTACGGCCAGGCCGCAGAGGCACCCGGTTTTCACCTGATGGAAATGCCCACCCCCCACTGGATCGAGACACTGACCGGCCTCGGCGCCAGCGGCGCGCAACTGATGATAGCCTATTCAGACAGGTTGAGGGCCGGCCATCCGCTTGTGCCCCTCTTGCAGCTTGCCGACGAGCACGCGCCCGCCGCGCCCGATCTGCGCCTGTCCGGCGATCCCGGCGGGTGGCCCCAGCAGATCCTGGATCTGGCGGCCCTGACACTTACCGGTGACTATCAGCCGCAGAGCACCGTTCACAATCACATCGACTTTCAACTCACCCGCGGCCTGCTGGGGATATCCACCTAGCCAGCTCCCTTGACCGGCAACTCGCGGTCAGCGACTCCTGTCCAGTTCACAGGAACTGTTAGCCGCTTACGTCACCGTGCAACCGCCGGAAAGTCCCCCGGCTCCACCAGGAGACGCACCTCCCCGCTTTCCACGTCGATCAGCCACAGCGAGGGCACTACGTCCGGCCCGCGCAGCGGAAACCTGCGGGTGATGATATAACCTCCGTCCGGACTCCAGGCCGGCGGCCCGTGGTCGTAGGCAGCATCTGCCGTCAGCGCGGTCGCCTCCGTGCCGTCCGGGCGCATCCGCCAGATCTGGCTGCCCCGCGTCGCACCCGGCCCTTCCAACTCTTTTCGCCGAAACGCGAGCCACGCGCCGTCCGCCGACGGTACCGCCGAACTGTCGTGGACCAGGGCCAAAGTGTCGCTCCCCACGCCGCTCAGGTCGACCTGCTCGCCGCCCTCGACATCGATTGCAATCAGATGGGTCATCCATTCATCGCCGCTCTGCCGGAAATCGGTTGTATACAGCCGGGCTCGGGATCGGTCCCAGCTACATGTCTCACCGGTGGCGGAAGGATAGAAACTGGTCTGCCCGGCCTCGCCCACCTTCAGACTATAAACGGCCAGCTGTTGTTCCTCCGGCGCAACGAAACAGAGCCACTCCCCATCAGCAGACCAGCGCGCCTCAAGGCCAAGACGTTGGCTGTCACTGAAGATCGGCGCTGTTTCGCCCGATGCCACATCCATGATCCAGATCCGCGGCGGGCTCAGCACGCCCGAAGCAAGCGCATTGACCGAACGCCGCGTATAGGCCAGAAATTGACCGTCTGCTGACCAGCTCGGTCCACTGCATGAGGCCTTTTCGCAGGCCAATAGCGGCCTGTCCTGCCCGCTTGACAGATCGATCAGCCGCAGGTCGCTGAAACCCAACTCCCCCAACGCCCCGTAGGCAACCTGCCGGCCATCCGGCGACGGCGCAAAATCCCACACACTGACATCAGACGGGGTCAGTGCCTGAGAAGAAACGTCGGCACCCATCTCTTCATCTGTGAACGGCAGCGCGTGCAACTGGGCCCGCCCTACCTCATCGACCGTCTTGTAGAGCACGTAGGACGCGCCGTCATCCCCGGCCGCCCGGCGACTTTGCCCCCACAGGCCCAGCACCAACAGCGCGCACAGGCTGAGGAGTGACAACACGGTAAGATCAAATCGGCTCATATTTTCAAGGGTTGGTGAATGGCTCAGGCCGCAGGTGGTGCTGGCCCGTGACTACCGCCATCCTGTAACTGGGGTCAGGGATAGAGATAGGGTTGGTTCGGTTCCGGCACAGTTTCCAGCTGCTCCGCCATAAGCACCGGCAGCGCACTGCCTGCGGGTGTGGTGAACTGTCCAACCACCCGCACCCACTGACCCTCCGCCAACTCCTCTTCAGAAGGCAGACCGGCCGCCAGGTTGACCGGCAGGCCAACCGCCATCGCATCCGCGGCGCAGCAGCCGACGACAAAGCGGGTGAGGGTAAACTGTCCCTCCTCCGACGCGTCATCAAGGTAGACAAAGCCGATGACATCTGCGGTGTCGGTCTCGGCTGGCCGTTCCCCCTCGTGAAAGGCGAGTACCCAATCCAGAATCGTACGCTCGCTGCTCTCCTGCACCCGCGACGAACGCACCGCCGCCGGCAGAACTGAATCCAAAGCCCCAGCGCTGATTTCACGATTCTGCAGCGCCGCCACGCCCAGCGGTCGCGGAGGCACGAGGATGCCGAGGACGATCGGAAGCGAGATCAGCACCAAACCGGACCAACCCAATCTGTGGCTATGATCGTGGTCGTCTTCTCCCGCCGCTGGTCCGCCCCCGCCCGCCCCTTCCGCAACACTATCGTCCGGCCCGGCGGATCCTTCTTCATCCTCTCGCAGCAGGTAGCGGTAGCTTCCTGCCACCACCAAGAGACCCATAATCGCCGCCACTGTCAGCCAGTCGAAGCGACTACTAATGTAGAAGTTGAGCGTGCCGGTCGTGAAGCGCGTGAGCAGAAAGATGCCCAGCCCGAGCAGAAGCATCCCTTTAAGAGCGACCTGTACCTTGGGAAGACCCAACAACCTACTTGCCATTTCTAAAATCCATATTACGCATCGTCGCCTGCCCAGTCTTCCGTCGAATCATCCGTTAAACGCCCACCTGCACATTCCAGAATACGCCGATAACCGCCACCAGTGCCATCGGCAGCAGGATCAAATAGAGGACGGTCCGCCGCCGGAAGACCCCCAGAAACAGCAGCGAACTCTTGATATCCACCATCGGCCCGAAGACCAGAAAACCGAACAATGAACCGGTCGTAAATGCGCCGCTGAATGCCAGCGCGATAAAGGCGTCCACCGTCGAGCAGACCGACAATACGAATGCCGTCGCCATCATCACAAACACGGAGACGATCGGCCCCTGACCGATCGCCAGTAGTGTCGACTGCGGAACCACCGTCTGCATCATCGCCGCCAGCAGCGCCCCGGCGATCAAGAATCGCCCCATGTCCAGAAAGTCATCGCCGGCCATCGCCAAAGCCTGCCAGACGCGCGGCTGCGCGCTAGAATGATCGTGACTGTGGTCGTGATCGTGACTGTGGTCGTGATCGTGATCGTGATCGTGGTCGTGATCGTGGTCGTGGTCGTGACTGTGGTCGTCGCAGTGATCGCTGGAGCTGGCGCCGGTAAGCGTCTCCGGCAAAAGAATCTCGCGCGGACGGGCCAGGTGGAAAATCAGCCCAACCGTAAACGCGACCAGCATGCTGAAGGCAACCCGCCCCCACAACACCGGACCCCATCCGAACGCCGCGTAAGTGCTGAAGATCACAACCGGATTGATCACCGGCGCCGCCAGTAGAAAGGCGATACCCACCGGCAGCGGCAACCCCTTGCCATAGAGCCGCCGCGTGACCGGCACCACCCCGCATTCGCACACCGGAAAGACGAAGCCCAACCCGGCCCCCGCCAGCGCCGCCAGCAGTGGATGATCGGGTATGTAGCGCTCCACCATATCCTGATTCACATAGACGGCTATAATGCCCGATACAATCGAACCGGCCAGCAGAAAAGGCGCGGCTTCGATGAACAGGCTGAGGAAAATCGTGACAAACGTCTGGAAGCGCTCGGTCGCGAAAAAGCGGGCCTGCGGCGTGTTGAGGCTGCTGGCCAGCACCACGACCAACGCAAAAACCAGGAACGCCGCCACGCCCCAGCGCGGGCGGCCAAACCAGCGGCTCCCTATTCTCTCTGCAACTGCCTGCGGCAGCGGTGATGTCTGGCTCATATTCTGGCTGGCTGTCGGTGATTACCCTTGTCCGCCGTTCACGTACTTCGTATCCAGTATCGCCGAATGCTCCCACTTCTTCCTGGAGTGGAAAGTGACGTTGCCTCTTACCTCTTCACGCTCTCAGCGAAATCCAATCTTACCTTAGCCGCCGCGTTCTGCCAATCCGAAGTCTCTGGCGCCTTCCCTCCCTCTCCCTGTTCCTCTGTCACCAGGACAGTTGGCGGCAGCCCCCCGGCAGTACCCCTTTTCCGCCAATCAGCGCCTGTGGCCTTAGACAGATACTGTCAATGTCGGTTATCATTCGCAGAACTCTACCGGTGATTATTTCGGGCGTCCGCTGACTCTGAGACCATCCCGTCGAGACCCATTCTTTCAAACTCCAACCAGCACAAGGCCCAGTTTTATGTCACGCATGACCGTGGAGCAGCTTCGGCAAGACCTTCCCATGACAGCGGAAGTCGGATACTTTCAGACCGGGACCTATGGCCCAGCCAGCGACTCCGTGCTGCAAGCCGTGCGAGAGACGATGGAAACCGAGGCCCGTCACGGCCCGGCCACCACCGCCGGCCGCCAGGCCCACACCGAACGCGAGGCCGCCGCCCGCAGCGGATTGGCACGGCTTCTCAACGTCAAAGAAGAGGAGTTGGGCATCGAGACCAACACGTCGCGGGCCATGCAGCAAATCGTGCGCGGTCTCGCTTGGCAGCCGGGCGACGAGTTCGTGATGACTTCGCTCGAGCATGTCAGCACCTATGGGCTCTCCTATTCGCTGGAGCAGGAGTACGGCGTCAAGACCATCGAGCTCGAATCCGAAGTGGAGGACGAACAGCTCCTCAGCGATCTCGCACACGCACTGAGCGATCGCACCCGCCTGATCTGCCTCAGCCACATTGCTTCCCCCAACGGCCGCCTGCTCCCGGTCCAGGAGGCAGCCGCCATCGCCCACGACGCCGGCGTTCCCGTCATGCTCGACCTCGCCCAGTCCGTCGGCCAGATGCCGGTCGACCTCCAGGAGCTCGACTGCGACTTTGCCGTCGGTTCCGGCCACAAGTGGCTGCTCGGCCCCATGGGAACGGGATACATGTTTATCTCTGAAAAACAGATCCCCGGTTTTCGCCCCAACCTGATTCCCGACCGCAGCCCCTGGGCGCTGCCCGACGACCCCACGCCCGCGCCAACCGTCCGCTCCCGCACCGAGATCGGCACCTACAACCACGCGCTTGTGGTCGGCCTCGGCCGCGCCGTCGAGATCATGGAAAGCATCGGCCTCGACACAATGCAGCTAAGAATCGCCAATCTCACCCACCGGCTGCGCAGCGGTCTCACCCAAATCGACCGCGCCCGCATCATTACCCCGCTCGACATGGAGAAATCAGCCGGCATCACCACGGTCATGTTCGATCAGTTTACCAAGACCGATATGGACGGCCTCGTTGCACAACTGCAGGATCGCCACCGGACCGTCGTCAAATCCCAATGGCTGACAGCCCCGGTGGACCCGGTCAAAGTAGGGATGCGCATCTCCGTGGCCGCGTTCAACAATGAGACTGAGGTAGACCGTCTGCTGGAAGGGATTGACGCAGAACTGTAACCACAGTGGCCGCTGACACCGCCGGTAACCATCAACTTTCCATTAACAAGAGGAACAGAACGATGCCTGAACGCCTGGTACTCTGGGGACCCCCCGTCGTAGAGCGAACTCCCAACGATCCCGATTATGCCGAATACCTGCCCGCCTGGGTGCAAAAATGCGCCGACGTCGGCGTCACCAAAATTGTCGGCGGAGACCAGACCCGCGCCCTGACCGAAGCCGCCCACGCCGTCGGCATCAAGGTCGACCCCTACATCAACTACAACTCCTTTCCCCGTCACGGCTGGGCACGCGTCACCTATGGCTGGTCGCTCGACTTCCTCCGCCCCCCTGTTACCGCAGCCGAGGCGCGCGCCATCATGGACAGCCACCGGCCCATCTATGACGCGCCCAAGGTAGCCACCACCATGACCGACTTCGCGAGTCAGAACCCACAGTACCGCAGCCTGACCCGCAGTCGCGCCTACACTTTGGAGCCCGGCGATGATCTCTACCTGAGCGCTGCCTTCCCCGAAGTGCGGGCCGAACAGACTCAGCAGTTTGTTGACACGCTGACCCATACCCAAGGCGACGGCATCCAAGTCGAATTTGTACTCGGAAACGAGGACGAAAACGGGGCCGTCCCCTACGGTTACGAAGACCGTACGGTCACCGAGTTCCAGGCCAAACACGGCAAGAATCCCTTCGACCTGCCCAATGACTACCCCGAATGGCTGCAGTTCCGCGCCGATTACGTCACCCTTGCCCTGACCGAGATGCGCGCCGCGGTCAAGCAGATAAATCCCGATGCCGTCTTTTCAACCACCCTGATCGCCGGCGAAAAAGAGGACTACCTCAAGCTCCTGCACGACTGGCCAACCTGGCTCGAACAGGGCATCGTCGACGAGTTCTACATCTGGTTCCGCACCAACTCGGATCTCGACGCGCTCGAGCGGCAGTTAAACTACGCCGTCGAAGTGGCCGGCGGCCGCACACCGGTTATCGCCGAGCTTTCCTGTTACCATCCCGGCAGCTTCCAGCAGCCCGACCTGATGCTACGCGCCGCCGAAGTAGCGGTCGGCTGCGGCGCCGACGGCATCGGCATCTACCGCAGCCACGCCGTGGAACAGCTGGAGTTCTGGCCGGTACTGGAGAAGATGAGTAAGCTGTAGAGGGGCAAACAGGAGCATGGCTTTACAAGCCATGACATATGATGTTCAGTCGAGAAATGAATTCGGCGAATGTTTCAAGGTCAAACTTCTGCCCATGAAGGCCAAAAGTGAAGAGGGTCCAGGTTTTAGGGCTCGTTGACAATTCATTCGAGCCAGATGAGTGTAGCGGCAAAATGCAAGAAAGCCATGAATCGTCGTGCGAGTCTTTCATAGCGAGTGAAAATGCGTCGATACCACTTGATTTTGTTGATGAAACGTTCGACGATGTTGCGTTCTCGGTAGCGGACTCGGTCATAGCCCCATGGTTGCTTGCGATGGCGGCGGGAAGGGATGACCACCTCGACCTGTTGGGCTGCGAGCAGTTCTCGCAACGGGTCAGAATCGTAGCCTTTATCGGTAATAACGGCGTCAAAATGGAAAGGAGCGAGCAACGATTCAGCTTGTGACATATCATGGCGTTCACCACCAGTAAAGATGAACGTTACGGGAAAGCCAGGGGCATCAACGCGGAAGTGGATCTTGCTGCTGAATCCGCCCCGGCTCCGACCCAGGCACTGTTCGTGCTGACCTTCCCTTTTTTTGACCCGCCCGCTGCGCACATATGGGCGCGTACAGCTGTGCTGTCGGGCATGACCGCTGCCATGTCTGGGTCCTGGGCAAACTGTTTGAACATGTCGGCCCGGATACCGTTCTCTTCCCAGCGTGCGTAGCGCTTGAAGACACTATTCCACTTGTCATAACTGTCTGGCAGTTCACGCCACTGGGCGCCGGTGCGCAGAATCCAGTGAACTGCCTCAACGAAATGGCGACACTTTTCCTCTCGCCCTGCGTAGGCACGAGGGTGTCCTTGCAAAAATGCGTAAAGTTTCTGCCACTGATGGTCGACGATTCTCTTTGTAGACATCCTGCTATTGTCGCCAAAGTGACAGAACGAATCAAACGTCAACGAGACCTAGTAGCTACAGGCCAACTTTGAAGGCGATGTTCTACCCACCAATATTGTTCACTGAGTAGGCTCAGGCTCAGAAAAGCTGGAGGTACGCCGATGTCCATACCAAGCCTAGAAGACAAATATCTCCTAATAGACCAGCAGGCCCAAAGCTTTCTTGAATCTATTGTGGAGGCGCGGAATTCTGCCAGAAATGAACGTGAATTTCAAACGAAAGTCACTTTTCACATCGAGCAATTTGCAAAGAATGTCGGTGTTGATCTGTTGTTGCGAGAAGAGTATACCTTGGTAACGGGCCGAGCCGATGCTGTATACAATAGACTCATCATTGAGTACGAGCGACCTGGTTCTCTGCGCGCCAATTTGAACCATGGGCATACGCGCCATGCAATCAATCAGGTGAAGCAATACATCGAGGAAGTGGCCAAGACAGAAAAGCACGACCGGAATAGACTACTTGGTGTTGTTTTTGATGGTGAGACCATGGTTTTCGCCCGTTATCGTGACGGACACTGGTATGTAGAGTCGCCACTCGAAGTCAATAGGCACTCAGCGGCGCGTCTTCTTCGTTCTCTTGTATCTTTATCTTCCGGAAGAGCACTCATTCCAGAAAATCTTGTTGAAGATTTCGGAGCACAAAATATCTATAGCCAACGGGTAGCGCGGGCTTTGTACCATGCTTTGGAAGGTCATACTGATGATCTGACAGCCACTCTTTTTCGACAGTGGCAGCTGTTTTTTGGTCAAGTAAGTGGGTACGAAGAGGCAACGGCACGCCTCCAGAACAAGAAGCAGTTGCGGCAGTTTGCCAGGGGAATGGGACTACGCCCAGAGAATTCTGACCCTCCTCGTCTGTTTTTTGTTATTCACACTTATTTCTCATTTCTAGTTAAAGCGATTGCCCGGCTTGTATTGGAGCGTTATGCTGGTGGTCCTCTTGGAACGACCCCTCTCACCGTCATGGCCAACTTGGAAGGAGAAGCGCTAAGACGGGAGTTAGAGAAGCTGGAGGATGGAGGCATTTTTCGCACGTTAGGCCTGAATAACTTGCTTGAGGGCGACTTCTTCTCCTGGTACCTCCAAGCTTGGACTCCAGAAGTACAAGACTCCTTGCGCCTAACTTTGACCCGCCTCGCCGAGTACAATCCCTCTACTATAGAGGATGATCCCTTCGCGGCACGCGACCTCCTCAAGAAACTTTATCATTACTTACTGCCCCGAGAATTGCGACACGACTTAGGCGAGTTTTACACACCTGACTGGCTTGCCGAACGTGTCCTCACTCAATTAAACGAGCCTCTATATGTCTTACCGAAAGACACGAGGCAATCAACAAGCCTGTTTCCAACCCGGCGTCTATTGGATCCTGCCTGTGGGTCGGGAACCTTCTTGGTCTTGGCCATTCGAGCAATCAAGGAACATGCTACACGCCAAGGTATAAGTGAGACTGATACTTTGGAGTATATTCTAGAGGGCGTAGTGGGTATAGATTTGAATCCTCTAGCCGTCATGGCAGCGAGAGTCAACTACCTGTTGGCAATTGCCGATCTTATTCCATTTTGGAAGGGTCCAGTCGATCTTCCCGTTTACCTTGCCGACTCCATCCTAGCACCGAGCGAGGGATCAACTCTCTTCGAACAAGGGAAACGCACACTAAACACCGTCGTTGGCGCTTTGCCAATGCCCCAGGGCATTAACAGTGCGAGCAGCATAAGTAAGTTAACGGATCTGCTGGACGAGTTCATTTCCAGTCAATTTAGCACCAATGCCTTTATGGAAAGAGCCTGTATGGAATTGAACATTTCGAAGAGTGGACCTGACGAAGGTACCCTGAGGGGGCTGTATGAGAAATTACTTGATTTGGAAAGTAAGGGGCTTGACGGCGTTTGGGCTCGCGTGCTCAAGAATGCCTTTATGCCCTTATTTATGGGAAGATTTGATTATATTGTGGGAAACCCTCCTTGGGTCAATTGGGAAAGTCTTCCAGATGGATATCGAAATAGCACGACTCCTCTTTGGAGCAGTTACGGGTTGTTTGCACATAAGGGCTTCAAGGCCATTCTTGGAGGAAGCAAAGATGACATTTCTATCCTAATGACTTATGTTGCCTGCGACCGCTACCTAAAAGAAGGAGGTAAACTTGCGTTTCTCATTACTCAGACTGTTTTCAAATCGGCCGAGGGTGGTAGAGGCTTCCGTCGATTTCAACTAGGGGACGAACAACGACTCAGGGTACTGCATGTTGACGACATGAGCACTCTAAAACCATTTGAAGGAGCAACGAATCGAACTAGCGCAATCGTTCTGCAAAAGGGCGAAAGAACTAGGTATCCGGTACCATATACGTATTGGAGGAAGACTACGAGTGGTCGAGGACTAGACTATGATAGTTCTCTTGAAGAGGTTGTCAGCCTAACCCGAAGGGCCAATTTTCAGGCTGTTCCCGTCGATGCTCAGGACCCGACATCTGCTTGGCTGACTGCCCGCCCCCGTGCCTTAGAAGCTTTGGGTCGATACATCGGCAAGTCTCCCTACAGAGCACGGAAAGGTGTATACGCAAGTGCAAATGGTGTTTTCTGGCTTGAGCATCTGGGGGAACTTTCTGGAGACAAAGTAATTGTCCGTAACATGGCTGAAACGGGAAGACTACCTATAGAGTCAGTGACGGTGGACGTTGAAGCAGATCTTGTCCATCCGCTTCTTCGCGGACGTGACGTAAGACGATGGAACTCCGATCCTTCTTTACACATCCTACTGACCCACTTCCCCAGCAGTGGCCTTCGAGCAATTCCAATAGCGTCTATGGAGAAAGATTATCCCAGGGCACTTACGTATTTGAATCAATTCAAGGAAACACTACGTCGTACTGGTCTCATTCGGCGCTATTTTACAAGGAAAGATAAGCGTGGAAGGCCAATCGCCACCGGCCCCTTCTATTCAATGTTTAATATCGGCGAGTACAGTTTTTCGCCATACAAGGTAGTCCTGAGAGAGATATCGACATCCCTGACCGCCGCTGTTAGTGAATCCCAAAATGGCAGGCCAGTCATTCCAGATCATAAGCTGGTCCTTGTGCCGTTTTCAAGGGAAGATGAAGCACATTATGTATGCGCTCTCCTGAACTCATCCCCGGCGAATTTGCTACTCCTGTCCTACGCTGTTACAACACAGATTTCAACCCATATCTTTAAGCATCTTGCCATTCCTCGATTTGAGTCGGACAATACCTTACACCAAGAACTGGCCCAGTTGTCCATGGAAGCTCACATCGCGACTTCGCAAGGAGAGTTCCAGACTCTAGCACAATTAGATTGGGAATTGGATTGGATGTCCGGTCGACTGTGGGGATGCAGCACCAGAGAAATGGTCGAGATCCATAGTAGCATCAGAGAATTTGGGGGAACTCCCCCTAAGCATCAGGAAATCGCTAAGGATGCCTAATCCTCTTTCCCCGCTCTCGCCTGCATTGGCTATTTTAGCCTCAGAAGGCAGAGTCTTGCCGGCAACTGGGCAGGCCATCGTTGATATGGCCAGTACAGACCCTGATGAGATCTATGATCGCCTAATTACAGATACATCCTTAGTTGAAGGCATCTGGGAGTCGCGTCGTTCTCTCTATCAACCTGTTACACCTGTTTCACGATCAGAGCGTCACCTGTTTCGATACTTCCTCGATGGTTCCGTCAGAACATATTTCATTGGGACTATTCTTGAACATGAGAGATCCAGCCCGTTGCAAATTGCCCAAATTGGCGCGGCCGGAGTCCACCGAGAAGGCAATGGCCGACTCCGAGTGGTGACGATTCGCCATAAGACGCTGCTGCTTCTTGATAAGTCGTCTCTTTCAGATCAACTCTGGAATGGATTGACGGAGGCAGTTCGTCAAGTACCGAACTGTATCTTGCGGGCTACATCTGATGACGATCTGTTTGGTAAGGGAGTGCAGGAAAAGCGGTCTCGCGGTGCGCACAAAGCCAATTGGGCGATGCGCGAGGAAGAAATCGCCTTAGTCCGGGATGACTTGGCCTATCGTCCCTCTGACCATTGGTTGGTATCTGATGGAAGCTTGGGCAACGAATACGTAGATTGGCCAGGTGCTCCCCTAATAGGTGTGGCGAAGTCCTTCCAGCGAGACCTTCAGTTCAAGATAGGCTCTGGCCCCAGAGGACAGACGCTGAACTTATATCAACTCTTGTCCAGCTTGGAAGAAGGGCATCGCACCGCGGTATTTCCTCGATGGGCGGGCGAAGCCCGTGAAGGGAAGATCGTCTTCTGGTACGTCCGAATCCGACCACAACGTGGACTTGACTACCCCCTCATGGGGGTAGTCAAGATCGAAATGCCTAACCCAAATAGAGAGGCTGTTGAGTCGGACCTTGTTGATCTCATAAGCGGCGCTGTGTGCGCAGAACGATCCGTAACACCGCACGGAAGAGACAGCCGATGGCACGCTCATCTGTACGCCATTTCCATTGCCGAGCGAGTGATAAAGGACCAGTTTTATTCACAGGAAGTTATAAAGGCGGCCATTCGCTGGCCAGAAATGCAAGACACAATAATTTGAAGGAGAATCAGTGGTGGAACTAGAGAATTCCCAAGAAACGGCAGGCTCTGGAGAGATGGAGTCGAATGAGGAACGAAACACTGAATCAATAATAGGGCGTGTCTCTGCTACCGAACGCGACCCGAGCAGTGCCGAGAGGTTTTCGTTTTGGCTCCGCCCGGACTTCCGAGTAAACCCCTTCGATATTGTCGGTGTCGAACATTCCGAAGAAAGCAGTACTTATGGCCTCGTGACCAACATCCGGCATCTCACTGATGCCCCAAGCCATCTATCCAATTACATTTCTAACGACTTTGGTGAGATGGTGGACGAACCCAATACACCCCGTCAGGGCGCAAATGTTGCCGAGTCCGCCGTCCTTTCCAATACTAGCGACATTTACATGCCCGTCCAAAATGAGGCCCGTGTACGGTTCGCCGACGAAGATGGGATTCACAGTGCTCTCGGTATCGACTCCATGCGTGAGAAGGAGAACCGTGAACAGCGAATTGTGCGTCTTCCAGCTGGTGTCATTAGAATGAGCAACGGTTCAGAAGCCGTAGCATATCTTGACGCGGACTATGTATTAGGTCCAGAAGCCGCACACATTAATGTGTCAGGTATTTCGGGATTGGCCACAAAGACTTCCTACATTGTGTTCTTGATTCAGTCGATCTTGCAGACCTTAGATTCATCCCGGATTGCAACAATACTTCTCAATGTCAAGTATGATGATCTTCTACACATCCATGAATCTCGCGGGCTGATGCCAGAAGAACATGAACTTTGGGAACGGCTCGGACTCCGAGCTGAGCCTTTTCCACGGGAACGGGTCCATTATTTGCTCCCCTGGGGGCGAACTTCCCAAACTACCGGACGGCCAAATACGTTTGGTGACCCACCCATGCCACATCAGATGTACGCTTATTCGTTGAGAGAGACTGCGGATAAGCTGGACCTCTTGTTCTCTCAAGTTCCAGATCCCTGGGATACGATTGGAGCACTTCTTGGTGAGGTCATGAACGGTATTCAAAACAATGAGTCCCGGTTTAGGCAAGTTCGGAATTGGGATGATTTGTTGAACGGACCTCCCTTGATGGACAAGGGAGTGCCACAGCAAGTTGGTCAAATTCGACCCTCTAGTGTTGGCCGTTTTGTAAGGCTGCTTCGGCGCGTCGTTCGCACGAGACAATCTGGACTATTTGTTCCTCAGCTTTCGACTCGCATGACTCCTTTGGATCAGGCTGTTGGTAGACTTAAAGGTGGTCACACATATGTAGTCGATATAGCTCGGCTCCAGCCCGAAGAACAGACACTAGTCTTTGGCGATGTGCTTAGGACAATCTATGAAATCTACTCAGGGGAAAGTGGTGTTGACCAAGATGACGATTTGCCCGAGAAGGTTATAGTATTCGTTGATGAATTGAACAAGTATGCTCCGGCTTCTGCCAGAGGACAAGATACCCCAATACTTGAACAGGTCCTTGACATCGCAGAACGTGGAAGATCCTTTGGAATCATCCTATTCTCAGCTCAGCAGTTCCTTAGCGCAGTGCATCCTCGAGTCACAGGAAATGCTGCTACAAAAGTCTTGGGGAGGATTGACAGTGCTGAAGTCAACGAAGGCGGGTATCGGTTTCTTGACAGGGATGTGAAGTCTCACCTAACACAGTTGAACAAAGGAGAGCTAATACTCTCTCATCCCATCTATAGGCAACCCGTGAAGGTAGTCTTTCCAAGACCGCCATTCCAGCAGGGAAGGTCACATGCATGAAAGGCGCTTCCGATAGTCACTCTCGGACCTATCCTCCTCATTTTGAGCCTCGTCTCCATCTTGCACCGCTAGCTACGGCCAAGGAGTTGAAGACTGCTCCACGTCATAGGTGGTTCTACTTTCCTCACAGCTATTCCCCTCGTCTTATCGACGAAGTACTCGATTACTGGGATTTCCCTCAAAACGGTTTTCTTGCCGACAATTTTGTGGGCTCAGGCACTACTTTGCTAGCCGCTCGCCAGAGAGGCCTAAGTGTTTTGGGTTTTGATCTCTCACCATTGGCTGTGACAGTAGCTAACACCAAAGTAACCAACTACAATGACAAACAGCTCTGCCAGGCGATTCCAAAGATCCTGAACGGTCGGACAAAGTCGGACTTTCCAACTTCTGAGCGCTTGTCGAAGGCATTTACTGAACACGAGCTTAGGGAGCTATCCAAGCTTCTTGGTTCGATTAGGGAGTTTAAAGGTGCTTTGCGCCACTTTTTTCTTGTTGCTTTTCTCTGTACAGCAAAGGGCTTCAGTAGAGCTGTCCCAGATGGAGGATGGTTCCGGTGGCGGGACTGGCCCAATCGAGGCGAAGAAGTCAAACTGGTTTTTGAAGATAGAGTTAGTCGGATGATCTCCGACGTAAGGTCCCTGAATTGGAGTGATAGTGCTCCAATGGCTGGGGCGCGCATCGCAGATGCACGTAAACTGCCGCTTTCGGCTTCTTCCGTCGATGGGCTCATCACTTCGCCACCATATGCAAACCGCCATGATTACTCTCGGATATTCCAAATAGAGTTACTCTTCCTTGGACTTACAGAGCCAAGTATTACTAAGCTACGGCATAATGCATTTCGTTCTCACGTAGAAGCGAAAGCCCCTGGCTCTATTCGACAAAGTGGGAAAGCCTATGAGGTACCGGAATCGCTCGCTGCAGTTATTGATAGACTGCCTTCTGACGCTGATCCGAGGATTCGACCACTTCTCGAGGGTTACTTTGAGGACGTCTATCTCTCCCTCCTTGAGGTTAGCAGGATCCTTAAGTCTGGTGGCCGAGTAGCGTACGTTCTGGGAAACGTCCGACACGCTGGTGTCATGGTTCCTGTTGATGAGATAACGGCCGAGATATCACCCCAGGCCGGATTAGCCTTTGACACCGCTTGGATCATGAGATTTCGCGGAAACAGTGCCCAACAGATGGGTAACTACGGCAGAGAACCAGCTCGCGAAACTATTGTATTCCTGTCGAAGTCCTCTGGATGATGAGTCTGTAGATGAAAAGGATGAGTTTCTCAGCGCCCACAAGAAGCTTCTATTTGTGTCGAATGAGCGGAATGAAAGGGTTTCGGCCACGGCAGATTGATTCTCTTAGCCGAATGGGACGCGGACTTGTTTCATCCAATGGGAAAGTATCTCTTCGGCAGGATTGTCCTCTCCCGTTTTTCTCGAGCAGAAGAATGTAAGATGTCCACCATCAGAAAAGAGTGAGGGTGGCTCAAGAAGTGCAGGCGTCTTGCCAACCGATAACTTCTAATGTAGTCCTGGTCAAAAGAGAGGCACACAATGTCCTACTATCTTGCCGCCTATGACACCGAAGGTGTATTCCCCTGGTGGGATAAGAACAGACGGCAAAGAGGCTTCAGCTACTCGCCCGAACACATCACCGAATTCCTGAATGGCGTGCGCGCCGTCGCCGACGTTCACCTCGAGCGTAACGTGCCGGCGTCCTTCTTCCTCGTCGCCAAAATGTTGGAGCTTGCCGGCCCCGAACTGCGCGCCATACTCGACCATCCCCTTTTCGACATCCAGTGTCATAGCTTCACCCACCCGAACCTGATTGCACTGGGCGACGACAGGCCGAAACTCCAATATGAACTGGGCGACGCCAAGAAACTGATCGAAGACACCTTCGGGCGTGAGGTGACCGGCCTGACCGCGCCCGGCGGCTACACCGACGGCTTCCGCCGCCAACATCCCGCGTTGGAGGTAATGTGGGAGTCGGGCTACCGCTATGTGCGCAGCGTGGGCTTGGGCCCAAAGGGGACTATGCCCTCCCTCATGGATCAACCTTTCTGGTATGCGGAGGATGGCTTTCCTGACCTGCTGGAAACGCCCTCGCACGCCTGGCACGACAACGTCCTCACCGGGCAGCCGGCCTCCGTGCACTGGCCGCCGCTCCTGCCCTGGCCCTACCCCACGGCGATGCCCCGCGACGCGCAAGGCGTCTACGAGGCCTACGCGCCCGGCATCGACTACTGCCTACAGGAAGAGCTACTCTACTACATGCCTATCTTTCACCCCTGGTCGATCTACCGGATCGACAACCAGGCCGCCCAAATCGGAATGCTGCTCGATCATGCCAGCCAGAAGCTGGAATTCAAATCGTGCAGCCAGATCTATCAGCATATCGTCACCCATCCCGAGCTTGTCTGAACACCGATCCGCTCCTTACGAGTGGTGTCACTAAAAACTAGAAACTGAAAACACAAAACTAAAAATGACTGACCAAACACCCATCAACGTAGGCATCGCCGGCCTCGGCCGCACCGGCTGGAACAACCACGCCAACGCCTTCGCCCATCTCCCCGACCAGTTCCGCGTCGTCGCCGTATGCGACCCCGACCCCGAACGCCAGGCCGAAGCCATCGAACGCTTCGACTGCCTCGCCTACGCGTCATACGAGGAGCTGGTCGCCGATAAAGCCGTCGAGCTCATGGTCGTGGCCACCCCCAGCAACCTCCATGCTGAGCAGTCGATCGCCGCAATGCGCGCCGGCCAGCACGTCATCGTCGAAAAGCCAATGGCCAGCGACCTCGCCGGCGCCGACGCCATGCTCGCAGTCGCCAAGGAGACCGGCCGCATCTTGACCGTCCATCAGAATCTGCGCTACGCCGCCGACCTCGTCAAGGTGCGCGAAGTGATCGCCTCCGGCGTCCTCGGACGTATCATTGAGGTCCGCATCCACAACGGCGGCTTCGGCCGCCGCTGGGACTGGCAAACCATGAAAAGCTACGGCGGCGGCGCGCTCAACAACAGCGGCCCCCATTTTGTCGACATGGGCATGCTCCTGATCGACGACCCCGAGCCCGCCGTCTTCTGCCACATGGAGACCACGCCCCTCTATGCTGGCGACGCCGACAGCCACGTAAAGATCATCCTCAAACCCAAGGCCGGGCCGCTGGTTGAGATCAACATTACCACCGCCTGCGCCTTCCCGCAGCCGAACTTTCTGGTGCTGGGCACGCAAGGATCTATGGCCTGTTACCGAGACGAAGCGCACTGGAAATACTTTGATCCAGCCGAAGCCCCGCCGCTGATTCTGGACGAGGCCCCCATCGCTCGCGACCGCACCTACAATCGCGAGCAGCTACCCTGGAAAGAGGAGCGCGCCACCCTCAACTACGACGGTGCCGGCGGTGTCCAGGCCCTCTATCGCTCCCTCTTCGCCGCCATGCGCCGCGGCGCAGAACTGGACATTACCCCCGAGAGCGTACGCGCCCAGATCGCCGTCCTCGAAAAGTGCCGCCAACAAAATTCCGGTATTATCTGAGAGCAACGAAGTGTGGGGAATGCCCCGCTTCCTGCTTCCTTTCACTCTCCCCGCCATAAAAGGAGTCTTGTATGGAACTGAGTTGTACGTCCGTTATGCTTCCCCGTTGGGAACTGGATGAAACCTTCGACAAGCTGCAAGAGTACGGCTACGACGCCGTCGAGCTGCGCTGTCGCTACAATCCCGCCGATCCGAGCGCAGAGCCCTTCTTCTGGGGCCGCCATCTCTCCGACGTAAGCCCGGACAATATCCTCGACAAGGCCGAGCAGATTCGCGCCGCCGTCAAACGAACCGGTATTCGCGTCGCCGCCCTGGCCCCCAACGCAAGCTACGATGACACCGAGCATGTCATCAAACTCTTCAAAGGCGCCCTGGCCATCGATCCCGACCGACCGCCTCTGATCCGCATCGACGCCCCCAAGCACGACCGCACCAAACCGTATTGGCCGCAGTTCCTCGAGGCACGCGCCGGCTACGCCAAACTGGCCGAGCTGGCACGCGCCCATGGCGTCAAAGCAACATACGAAATTCACACCGGCACCCTCTCCGTCACCGCTTCCCGCACACTCGAACTCCTGCGCGACCTGGACCCTAACCACATTGGCGCCATCTACGACGTGCAGAATATGATCGAAGTCGGCATTGAAGATACCCGCATGGGCCTTGAGCTGCTCGGCCCCTACGTCGCCCACTGCCATGTTGGCAACCGGCTGCCCGAGCCCGGCGGCCAAGGCCCTGCCGGCAATACAACCTGGAGCTGGCGCGGCGCCCGCCTCGCAGAAGGAGTCGCCGATATCCCCCAACTGATCGACGACCTCAAGGCCGTCGGCTATCAGGGCGCCCTTTCCCTCGAGTCGTTCATTCCCGACAACTTTACGCCCGGAAACGACGACGAGATCGTAAAGACCGAAGGCGCTTTCCTGCGCAAACTGATCGATCAGACATAGCCCGCAGTACAAGCAGTCCGCCAGGCCGTACCCTCCGGCCTACGCGGGCGTCCCCCGGCCCTACGCAATACACAACAGCACCAGGATCACTCTGCCATGCCCTATGCCATCTGCAACGAACTCTTCGAAGACTGGCCGCTGGAAAAGACCGCCGCCTTCGTCGCCGAACTCGGTTACCAGGGCCTTGAACTCGCGCCCTTCACCCTCTGCAGCCTTGTCACCGAACTCTCCGCCGCCGACCGCCTCCGCATCCGCCGTACCGTCGAAGACGCCGGCCTCTCCGTCGTCGGCCTCCACTGGCTGCTGGCACAGACCGAAGGCTTCCAACTCAACGATTCCAACCCCGATATCCGCGCCCGCACCGCCCAATACTTGCTCGATCTGATCGACTGCTGCGCCGAACTCGGCGGTGAAGTGCTCATCTTCGGCTCGCCCCAACAGCGCGACCTGCCGCCCGACCGTCCCCCCGCCGAGGCCTGGAAAACCACCGCCGAAATCATGCACCAGTGCGGCGAGCGCGCCCAGCAGCAGGGCGTCCTCTTCTGCGTCGAACCGCTCAGCCGCAACGAAACAAACTTCATCGTCAACGTCGACGAAGCCGCCGAACTCGTGCGTCAGGTCGATCACCCCGGCCTCCAGATGATGGTCGATACCAAAGCCATGAGCAACGACCCCCGCCCCATCCCCGAACAGATTCAAACCGTCCATCCCCTCTTCCACCATGTCCACCTCAACGACCCCAACCTGCGCGGCCCCGGCATGGGCGATCTCGACTTCCGCCCCATTCTGCAGACGCTCGACGACCTCAGCTACAACCGCTGGCTCTCCGTCGAAGTATTCGACTTCACCCCCGGCCCCGAACGGACCGCCCGCGAAAGCCTCGCCTACCTGAACGCAATTCAAAGTGGCTAGTGGTCGTTGACTCTTGGAAAAGACTGGTCAAAACATAACAAGAACAGGACGCCTGCAGGCAGAATCGTGCCGTTTCTCGCCTGCCCCTCACGTCCTACGACCCTAATCCGCGGCAACCCCCAAAAGTGTTCCCCGCGCCCCTTCGTGGAAGTAAAGAAGTCGCCGTTGCAGTTGCCGTTCTTCGCGGCCCTTAGTGGCCCTTCGCGGCCCTTCGTGGACAAAGAGAAGTTGACGTTGCCGTTCTTCGCGGCCCCTTACCGGAAAGACCGAATTCCAATCCTGCAAATCTCAGCTAAGACAAACGTCAACGAGCCCTAGTGGACAATTATGCCGCTAGCCATACAACACATCGGACCCGGGCACCGCAAATAAAGACGTTTGACACATATCGATAAAACCGTAAAATGGAGTCGTTCCCACTGCGCCATCCTTCCCAAGGGGGCCGGAGGGAGTCGAATGTGCTTGGTAGGTGTCTTTTTGTCCCCCAAAGCTGGGCGGCCTTCGAGACCTGCCAATTCCTCATCCTCGGTTCATATATCATCACACGTAGGAAAGGAGATTCACAGCATGGCACTCCGTAAGGTAGTGATTCGTACAGCTGTACCCCTGGCAGCGCTGTTGCTTCTGTTGCTCGCGGCCGGGTGTGTGGCGCCGGCTGCCGCACCGGCTGACTCAGGCGATGGGGACATGATGGAGGCTGCGGAAAGCGAGCTCATCGTCGCCGTCGCCCAGGAAATGACATCCCTGGAGGGAACGTTGGCCGCCGCTGAAACCAACTGCAACGGCTGCTTGAACGTTGTCGAAACCCTGGTCACGCGCAACTTCTCCACCGGCGAGATCATTCCCCTGCTGGCAGTTGAGTGGGAACGGCTCGATGACAATACCATCCAATTCCAGTTGCGCGAGGGTGTAACCTTCCATGACGGTTCCCCGCTGAACGCCGAAGCCGTGGCGACAAGCATCAACTATATGTGGGAGGCTGACCTCGTCAACACCCTCACCGGCTTTGTCGGCGGTGTCCTCAGTGCCGAAGCGGTAGATGAATACAGCGTCAACGTATCCGCCGCCGATCCCGACCCGATTCTGCTGGAGAAGATGTACTTCGTCGCCATTACCTCCGCCAAGCAGATTCAGGAGATGCCGGACACCTATTCCACCAACTTGGTTGGCACCGGCCCCTATATGCTTGACGAGTGGAAGCGCGGCGAATCAATCACCTATGTCGTCAACCCCGACTGGTGGGGCCACGACAACCCCGACGAGGCCGGAGGCAAGGTATCCTTTGATAAGCTGACCTGGCGCTTCCTGCCCGAAGACACGGTCCGGGCCGCGGCTGCCCAGGCCGGCGAAGTCGACATTGCACAGTTCGTGACCCCTGACCAGTGCAATGCCGCTATGAGCGACGACGCCCTGCGCTGCGCTTCAGTGGCCAGCGTCGAGACAATGTTCGCCCGCATGGGCAACAAGGGCCTGTTTGAAGACCTCCGCGTGCGCATGGCGCTCAACCTGGCCATCGACAAGGAGTTGATCGTTAATTCGCTGCTGGGCGGAGCCGCTACCATCACCGGCCAGATCGTCAACGAGACCGCCACCGGGCACAACCCGGACCTGCAGCCCTATCCCTATGATCCGGATCAAGCGCGTGCCCTCCTCGAGGACGCAGCCGCCGACGGCGTGGATGTGGGCCAGGAGTTTACCCTCGCCTCCCGCCAAGGTTTGCATGCCGGCCACGTCGAGGTCATCCAGGCCATCGGCGGCATGCTCAGCGAAGTCGGCTTCAACCCCAACGTCAGTGTCATGCCCCCGGACACCTTCAATCCCCAGTTCAGCCATAACTGGTCGGAAGTAGAAGGCCAGCCCAACTGGGTCGCCGTCCATCTGCACGGCAACGAGATTCTCGATCTCTGGTTCTCCTACGTCAACTACTTCACCTGTGAAGGGGTTGTGTCACTCTACTGCAACGAGGAAGTCAACGCTCTGTGGGAAGAGGCGCGCACACTCTCGGGTGATGCCCGTGACATGAAGCTGCAGGAAGCCGCACAGGTCGCCTATGACGATGCCGCCTACGGCCTCATCGCCCACCTCGACCTCGCCTACCTGATCAGCGAAGACCTGAACTGGAACGTGAAGCTGGACCATCGCCTGCAGGCCAAGGAGATGTCACCCAAGTAAAGGGTAAGTAAAGGGCTCAGTTTGATCAGCCCGTAGAAGCTCGAAAGTCCAACGCGCATCACGTATTGCGCCATGCCCCGCAAAGACGGTGACGACGCAATACGTGATGCGCAGCATTCGGAAATGAGATGATGACTGTTCCGACGAGGACAGGAAAGAAGAGAGAACATCTCCCGCTCCCTCTTTCCCCGCTTCTCGCTCCTCCGCAGTAAAGGCCGATCCTATTCTTCCCTATCTATTCAGACGCTTCATCCACTCAATTGGCGTCGCCTTCGCTGTTCTCACATTCGTCTTCATCGCGGGCCGTGTAATAGGCGACCCCGTCCGTATCATGGTAGGCGTCGAAGCCTCCGAAGAACGCGTCCAGCAGGTGCGCGACCAGCTCGGCCTCAACGATCCGATTCCAGTGCAGTATGCCAGATTCGCGGTGCGCGCGATTCTTCTGGATTTCGGCGACTCTTTCTGGCAGAAGACATCAGCCCTGCGCCTGGTGTTGGACCGTCTGCCCGCCACATTCCGACTGGCTGGGGCAGCCTTTTTGCTGGCCGCGCCCATCGGCATCCTCCTGGGCGCCGCAGCCGCGCTCCGCCCGCAGACCTACTTGGACAGACTCATCAACGTCCTCTCGCTGGGGGGCGTTTCCATGGTCGACTTCTGGATGGCACTGATGTTGATCATCGTCTTTGCTGTCCAGCTCGGCTGGTTCAAGACATCCGGCTATGGCGGCTTTGCCTTCATGGCCCTACCGACCTTGACGCTCTGTCTCTCTCCCCTGGGCCGCATCTCCCAGATCACCCGCAGCGCCATGCTGGATGAGATGAACCAGCCCCATATCACCGTCGCCCGCGCCAAGGGCCTTTCCGAAAAACGTGTCGTCTTCGTCCATGCCCTCAAAAACGCCGCCATCCCCGTCGTCACCATCAGCGGCGATATGTTGTCCTCTATGCTCAATGGCGCAATCCTGGTGGAGACGGTCTTCGCCTGGCCGGGCATCGGCTATCTGACCTTGCAGGCGCTCCAACGGCGAGACCTGCCGCTGGTGGAAGCGACCGTTTTCGTGGTCGCCTGTATGGTGATCGTGGTCAATCTGCTCGTCGATCTTAGCTACGTATACCTGAACCCAAGGATCCGCTTCCAGTGAACCACGCACACTGCCTGCTGCGCACTGCCTGCTACACATTGCCTAACACCTTGGCGGAATTCGGGCAGCCTTCTGCTCCCTCCGCTCTTCCCAGGAAGTCAAGGCGGTCATGTCCGACGAGCTAACGCTGTTTCCCGAAGAACGAACGGTACGTTCCAAGAGCGCAACCCGCTGGCTCATCGTGCGCGGCCTGCTGCGAGATCCCGTCACCTTCGTAGCCATATTGATTCTCACCCTGATTCTGATTTCCGCAGTCGGCGCCGAACTGATCGCGCCCCACGACCCGCTTGGCCAGGACCTGAAACTGCGCAACATGCCCCCCATGGCCCGCGCCCTCGACGAAAACGACGCGCCCACCGGCTTCCCCTTCATCCTGGGCACCGATCCACTCGGGCGCGACATCCTCAGCCGCATCATCTTTGGCGCCCGCGTCTCCTTGACCGTCGGGTTCAGCAGCGCGCTCGTCTCCGGTTTTATCGGCACCCTCCTGGGCATCATCGCCGGTTACTACCGCGGCACCGCCGATGACATCATCATGCGCCTGGTCGATATTCAGATGAGCATCCCCGTCCTTCTGTTGGCACTGCTGGTTCTCTTCGCGATCGGGTCCGGTTTCCTCAACCTGGTCGTCGTGCTCGCTATCGTCAGGTGGATGGCCTACACGCGTCTTGCGCGCGGCCAGACCCTCGCCCTGCGCAACTCACCGTTCATCGACGCCGCCATCGCTATAGGCAATACCAATACCCGCATCCTCTTCCGCCATATCGTCCCCAACGTCTCCTCCCCCCTCATCATTCTCGGCACGCTGGAAGTGGCAACCCTCATTCTGAGCGAAGCGGGGTTGAGCTTTCTCGGCTTCGGCATCCAGCTGCCCCAGCCTTCCTGGGGTCTCATGATTGCCGGCGGCCGCCAATATATCACTTCGGCCTGGTGGATTGTAGCCTTCCCCGGCCTAATCATTTTCCTCACCACGCTCAGCCTCAACCTGCTGGCCGCATCCCTGCGCGCTATCTCCGACCCCGTCCAACGCGAACGCTGGTTCAGGAAAGGCTCCTCGGCCGCCAAATCCAATGGCTAGGCTCTGTTAACCTCTAACGGAACCGGAAACTACCCAGCCACAA
>MKWU01002184.1_pt1 | contig 30321 bp, 25 predicted proteins | sample 809101 | NCBI WGS metagenome assembly MKWU01 (sample SAMN05860141, study PRJNA318959) | sponge metagenome | host: Aplysina aerophoba | place: Slovenia: Piran, Adriatic Sea, Gulf of Piran | collected 2013-05-07
GCCGTGCCCTTCGTCGTCAATGGTGCTGCCCATGCGGCCGAGACCGATGATGGCTACTGTGTGCTTCTGCATGGTGGTTCTCCTTTCTATGCAGCAGACAACCTACTCATCCCACCAAAACTCCGCCAGAGCCTCTTTCCTGCTGCACGCACAGGACTTCCAGAACTACAATTCACCTTGACAGTCTATTAAGCTATCGACTCTTTTACTGTTCTGTCCCACGCCATTTGCAGCCGTGCGACGCCCAAATCGCGCACGGCCCGGGGCAAGAGCGACGCGCTACCAGGTCGCCTTCGCAGGAGACAGCATGACACAAACACAAGCCCTGCCTTACCTAGACCCATGCAAGTTCCAAGACCCCGACGTCACCGCTGACGGCGAAGAGCGAGCTAGCGTAGTGTTGACGCGGCTGGAGACCCTGTGGTTCAACACCGGCACGCTCTGCAACTTAGAGTGCGCCAACTGCTACATCGAATCGAGTCCGCGCAACGACCGTCTAGTGTACCTCACAGCGGCAGAAGTGGCAGCCTATCTCGACGAAATCGAGCGCGACCGGCTGGACACGCACGAGATCGGCTTCACCGGCGGCGAACCTTTTATGAATCCCGAGATGCTCGACATGCTAGAAGACGTGCTAGAACGGGGTTTCGAGAGTTTGGTGCTTACCAACGCCATGCGGCCAATGATGAAATGCGCCGACGGTCTGCTGCGGCTGCGCGAGGCGCACGGCGACCGACTGACGATTCGCGTCTCCATCGACCACTACGATCCGGCGCTGCACGAGGCGGAGCGCGGCGAGCGCTCTTGGGCACCGATGATCGAGGGTTTGCGCTGGCTTTCCGATTGCGGCTTCCGCTTAACAGCCGCTGGCCGCACGCTCTGGAGGGACGAAGAAAGCGAATTGCGCGCCGGCTTCGCCCGCCTCTTCGCCGACCTCGGCGTGCGCATTGATGCGGACGACCCCAGCCAACTCATCATCTTCCCGGAAATGAACCCCTCCGTCGATGTCCCCGAGATCACTACCGGCTGCTGGGACATTCTCGGCCAGTCGCCCGCCGACATCATGTGTGCCTCCTCGCGCATGGTCGTTAAGCGCAAGGGCGCGGATTTTCCGGTTGTGCTCTCCTGTACCCTACTGCCGTATGACGCGGCCTTTGAGATGGGCCAGACCCTAGCCGAAGCCTGGGGCCCGGTAAAGCTCAACCACCCGCACTGCGCCCAATTCTGCGTCCTCGGAGGCGCTAGCTGCTCGGCCTGACTAATCCAGCAACTCGATCTGCCCAGACGCGCTCTCCCGCTGCACGCACAACAGCAGATCGCCGCGCCCGACCCGAATTTCGACCGGATTATCCACCACCTCGTTAGAGATACCGTCGCGCACGCCCGGGATGAGGCTCTCGGACCGCAAAGCCCATTTCAGCCCTTCAGTGGTAATGCCTTCTGCTGCGCCGTCGAGCGGGCACAGGGAAACTTTCTGGCCAATAGCGGCGCGGAAGCGAATGTCTTGGTCGATGAGGCGGATATCGCAGTAGTCGTCCACTATGCGCAAAGTGAGGCGGTCGGCAAAAGCCTTGAGCAGACTCAAATTGCCCAGCAGGTGATCAGTGCGACGTCCCGTAAAACCGACTAGCACGGCTTCAGTAACGCCCAAGGCGACAGCGTGGTTGAGGACTTTTTGGCCATCTGTACCCACATTGCCCTCAGGATCAACGAGGACGAGGCGGTCGGCGGCGAGACCAGCCTTACTTTGGCGGCTAACCGAGTCGAGGTCGCCGACGACGTAATCGGGCGTGAACCCGTACGCCGAGGCGGTATTGGCCCCGCCATCGGCGCACAGAATCAGCTCGGCTTCCCGAGCGTAGGTAGCGAATAATTCTCGGGAAGGCGGCTCGCCATTGCCGACGATCAGTGCAAACCGACCACTCACGGCTTTAGTTTCCCAAGGAAGAAAACTGCGTCGTCAGCCGCACGCCGATTTGGCGCGGGTCGCCGTAGGTTTTGTACAGCTTATCGGCGTAATCCGGCGGCTCTAGGCCAAAGTAGAAGCCCCGCACCCCATAGCGTTCGTCGAGCAGGTTGCGGCCCCATAGCTGCACGGACCATGCTTCCCACTGGTAGGCAATGTGGGCGTTGACCAAGCGATAAGGCTCTGAGACTTGGTCGTGGCCATCGGAGTAGAAGAATTGGTCCATGCCGATCAAGGTCAGTCGCACCCCCAGACCCGACGGATGGCGGTATTCGCCCCCCAAGCTAAAGGTGTAGTTGGGCGCGTGAGCTGCGGCCCGGTCCCCCAGCGTTATTTCCCCATCCTCGGTGGGGAAGGTGTACGTATCGATGTGAGTAGTAAGCAGACCCACAGAGCCAAAGAGTTCGACTTGGGGCAGGAGGCGGATGGTATGCTCCCATTCCAAGCCGCTGTTGCGGCCTTTGACGGCATTGGCCGTGAAGTAGAAAAAGCTGTTGGGGTCGCCCGGGTCCTGCTGACTCGACAACTCGACTTGCTGGTCCGAGCGCAGAGCGTGGAACAGGGTCAGTCCGATGGAAGAGCGCGGTCCGCGGACCCGCCAGCCGAGTTCGAGATTGACGATGTACTCGGGGTCGTAGGGGCGGTTTTCTGCGGCTAAGTACGGGTGCTGGTTGACCCCGCCGGAGCGATAGCCGCGCGAGGCCGAAGCGTACAGGGTCTGGCCCGGACGCCAGTCGTAACTAAGGGACGCCTTGCCACCGCCCAACCATTGATCGACGGCGAACGCAGTGCTGGTGCTATCGGCCCCGTAATTGGTCGTCGTTCCCTCATAGGCCGTGTCGTTGCGGTCGAGCCGCGCGTTGACTTCCAGCCGCACTTTTTCGCTCAAGGCCAGTCCGTACTGGCCGTAAAAAGCCAAGTTGTCAATTTCGTAGCGCCCATTCAGGTCCGTAGCGTCGCCGCCGAACAAATAGCCCGCGGCATTGTCTTCCTCTTCAAGCCGCTTCCAATAGGCTCCCACCACCAGTTCCTCGACCAGGAGCCGGGCCTCCTGGCTCACAACCGTGCGGTCGCGCACATTGCGGTCGAAAAAGTCGTAGCTCCATCCCTCGACATCCGGGTCGAATCCATGCTCCGCTAGCCAGTACTCGTCGTTGCCCCAATCGCCGTCGAAGCTGTGCTCCAATTCGCTGCGCGAAAACGCGGTAATGGTCACCAATTCAGCGTCGCTCGCGCCCAACCCCCAAGTGCTCTTGAGCGAAGCCCCGGTTGTCTGCTGGCGGTCCTTGCCCGGCTTGTCGGAGTAGGTAGTCAAGTCCTCATTGTTATCGGGCACCCAAGCGTCGTACCCGTTGTCCATGTCGGCCCAAAAGAAGGTGCCCAACACCTCGGGACCAGCCGCCGGGGTCCAGCCGACCTTAGCGCGCAGCATTTGCTCACGCCGGCCATTGGTATCGTCGGCATCGAGGAAGGCGTTGGAGCGAAAGCCGTTGGAACGGCCGTTCTCGTATCCCATGCGCAGCGCCAGATCGCTCCCTACCGGCAGATTCACCGCCCCAGAAAAACGCCCTAAACCATCGCTGCCCATCTCGGCGCTGCCCGCTCCGGCAAACCCCGGCTGGGGATCAGCCGAGCGCAAATTGATCAGGCCAGCCAAGGCATTCGGCCCCAAAATGGTTGACTGAGGGCCTTTGAAGACTTCGACCTGATCGACGTCAAAGAGCAACCCGGCCGTACCCATGCCGCTCAAGTCAACATCGTCCATGACGAATCCCACCGAAAAACTAGGCGGCCCTTCGCCGGCGTAATGGCTGCGCTCGCCAATACCCCGAATCTGGAAATAGCGCGGCCGAGACGAGCCACCGGCCCAATTCAAATTGGGCACCGCATAGGTCGCGTCTTGCAAGTGCCCAGCCCCGCTGGCTCGGGAGCGGTCTCCATCTACTACCGTGACGCTGGCGGCCAAGCGGTCGAGCCGCTGGCGCATCAAGCCTCCTTCCACCACCACCTCGGGCGCTTGCAAAATCGCGCGCTCTAAAGCCACGACCAGCGGCAAAACTACCGCTACCCGCGCACGCTGGTAGCCGATGAAGGAAATGTCGAGCGAATCGCCTAAGGCCGCCTCCACTTTGAAGCGGCCCTGAGCATCCGCAGTGGTAGCCGCGTTTCTGGCCTGCACATTAGCCCCTGCCAAAGGGCGGCCCGTAGTAGCGTCCAACACTTGGCCGGGGACCTTCTCGGCCTGCGCCACAGACAGCGCCGACAGCGTCAATAAACCAGCCAGCAAACTAGCCGCCGATAGTGAAATTTTCATAGATTTGCTCCCTCGTCTCGATTTGCGGAAAAATCCGTCGAGGGTGCATAAAAAAACCGCTCGCCCCAGATGGGCCAGCGGTGCGTACGCGGTGCGTACGGCATCCGTTTCCCTACGCTGGCACGATCCAGTTCAGGTTCGAAGGGTCTCAATCTCAGGCCCGCTGCCGAGCCACCCCCAACGGAAGCTATATACTCAATGTCTTTACAATATAGGACGCGCGCTCACTCGGGGCAATGCGCGCCCTTGCGATCATTTTTTACTTATGTTCGCTCCGCAGGACTCCCGCACGATCAGCGGCGGTTTCAAGGTTATTTGTCGAGGCTCCTGTCCTCCCGCAAACTGTTCCAGCATCAGCTCCATGGCCGCCTCGGCAATCGCCTCGTAGGGAGTTGCCAAAGTCGTCAATGCCGGTGTCACATATTCACCTACGTCGATAGCGCCGTTTCCCAAAACAGCCACATCCTCGCACGCGAACCCCTGCTTCCCGTAGCCCGCGACAAACGCCTATCGCCGTATAATCGTTCCGGCACACAAGGGCCGTAAAAAGTCCATCGCCAAGCCTTTTGCCCAAACGATACCCCGATTCTGTCCTGATTCTATCGGGTATGCGTTTGGGAATCAATCCGTGCTTTTGCATTGCCAGCAGATACCCCCTAGCCTTGGCCGACCCCAGGCGGGTCTGATCCCAGTCCGCGCCGATAAACCCGATCCGCTCGTGACCCAACCGGATCAAATGCTCGGTAGCCTCGCAAAAACCCTCTGTATCGTCCAGCACGACTCCACTCATTTGAGTTGGGTCGTGAAACGTCACCACGGGCACACGTCCCTGTATGATCTGTAAGATGCGTGCGGATTCCCCTTCGTCGCCCCGCGTATGAATCAAGAATCCATCTATGCCCTGAGAAAGCAACTCCTCGATCTGCATGGCCTGGTCGTCCAGCCGGGTCAGCGGCATCCGGCCTATCACGACCTGATACTCCCGCTTGTACGCTGCCCTCAAAATGTGATCGATTTGCCGACCTAACATAGTCCCGAAAATTTTATAGGCCAGCAGACCTAAAGTACCCGTCCTCTTTGTTACAATCCTCTGCTCTATCAACTGATATACTCCTTATTAGGCCCATTTAAAAACTCCTTTATGGATCGGTCCATTTGCTGCAAGCATATTGATCGAACACCTTCTAGTTTCACCATAGAATCCTAAACGCTTCATCGGCCTTTCATTACTAACAAGGTCCCCGGAGAGCAACACCATGTCAATATACAACTCAGAATCGAATGATGTGTTTATATTCACACGTTTTCATTTAGATCAAAAAAATGTATCTCCTCCCGCTATCGTGTCAAGTTAGTGTTCCGATTATTTTCTGCTGTTCGCCCCACAGGATTCCCGCACGACCAGCGACGATTTCAAGGTTACTTGCCGAGGCTCATCCTGCCCTCCTTCAAGCTGTTCAAGCATTAACTCCATCGCCGCTTGGGCAATCGCCTCGTAGGGAATTACCAAGGTTGTCAGTGCTGGTGTCACATACGCTGCCAACTCCAGATTGCCGTTTCCCACCAAGGCTACATCCTCGGGGACGCGAAAGCCTGCTGCCCTTAGCCCATGGCAAGCGATTATGGCCTCATAATCGTTTCGGCACACAAGAGCCGTAAACTGGTCGCCGAGCTTTTTTCCTAGGCGATGCGTCGGTTTTTTGGGAAAGGTTTTGCCAGATATGCGTTTGGGAGTCAAGCCGTGCTTTTGCATGGCCAGCAGATATCCCTTGCCCTTGGCTGAACCCACGAAGTTCTTATTCCAGTCCGTCCCGATAAAACCAATCCGCTCGTGACCCAACCGGATCAAATGTTCGGTGGCCTCGCAAAAACTCGTTATCTCTTCCAACACGACTCCACTCAGATTTTGAATCGGATCGTTAAAAGTCACCACCGGCATTCGTCCCCGCACGACATTCAAAATGCGCTCGGACTCTCCTTGGTCGCCCCGTGTATGAATCAAGAGTCCGTCTATGCCCCGGGAAAGCAACTGCTTTATCTGCGAGGTTTGATCCTCTAGTGGCAGCTTTTGCAACCGGTTAGGGGCCATGCCCATCAGGATATGATACTTCTGCTTATCAGCCGCCCGCAAAATCTGATCAGTCTGACGGCCAAACATCTCTAGGGAAATCTGGTAGGTCAGCAAACCCAAGGTACCCGTCCTCCCTGTCACAAACCCCTGCGCCATCAAATTGGGACTATAGTCCAGCTCGGCGGCTACTTGCTGCACCCGTTTTCGAGTCTCCTCCTTTACTAATGCCGACACCTTCCGATCCTGAGATAGTGCCCGCGAGACGGTTGAATGCGAAATCTGCAACTCCCGTGCAATATCTTTGATGGTAGCTTGCTTTTTTATCATCATCTGATCCTATCACTGATTAAGGCGTATAAGCAACCTCTTCGTCGGCAGGAGCGACGAAGGCCACGTTCTTCACTCGGATAATACACACTTATCACCTCAGCGTCCATCACCTCAACCTCATCGATAATACCGTCAAGACGCAGAGATCGCAGCCGCTTAAAACACGTATTTCAGGATGCCGCCCGCCGCGTGGGAATTATTGTCTTCTCCTTCAACGTACGTTCTGTAAAACTGCCATCCCAAATCCAAATCTATTTCGTTGAAAGGCACGTTTACGCCCGCGCGCAGGCTCAACTGCATATCCGTTCCCTTCTCGTCTATCCTTTGGGGCAGCAGTGCCGCAAAACCCACCTCCTCCAACGTCTCAATGAATGCCTGTGTCGGCTCATCCTTTTCAATATCCACGTCCATATCCGACCGCACAATGCCCACACCGCCTCCCAAGTAAGGCTTCGCGCCGCTGTCGGAGCCCGCGGCCATCTTTGTAGGGTAAACCAGCAGATCGATCTTCGACTGAAGTGACACTACGTTCCCATCATAGCTGAAACTGGAAGGCAGCCCAAAACCGCTTTCGGAAAGTGTCTGCGTCAAGAGAGCGGGCAGGGAAACTACCAGATCGCATGGCAGTTTTGACCAAGAACCGGTAAGCTCAAGCGCCGTATAATCGGAAATGCCTTTTCCCGCAACGGCCGCGAACCCGATTCCGTACCCCATCTCTATATCGCCTGAAGCCGTCATTTCTTGATTAAGAACGGTAAAAGAGGTTTGATGGTGCAGATCTTGGGCGAAAGGGACGGCCACCATGGTACCGACGTACAAGCCTCTCTTATCATCGACCGGCTGCGCCAGCCCAGGGACGACGCGGATAACGCAGCAGGCAAAAACAACTATTGAAACGATTGCATCGCGTAATCTCGACTTCTCCACGTTCATCTTCCTTTGTTGGTTGCGGTTACGGCCTCCCAGTGCAGCCGAGCAGCAGCGGCCACTGCGGAGTCGTCCCATTTTTCTATCAGGGGACACTGGTCGTCGGGCCAGTCGGGTAGGACGTACGTATTGGCGGCAGCCACGTACGCGTAGATCAGCGACCAACGCGGCTGCGAGCTAAGGTTTGGCTCTGAGGCGTGTAGGGTGTTGCCGTGAAAGTATAGGACCGACCCTGGCGCCAGTTCGCAGTGTACTTCCTCCATTTCCCGCAGCGCCATTGCAACTCTCCGGGGATCGGCGATGAGTTGGGAGCCGGAGGACTGGTGTTCGAGCCGGCCTAGGCGGTTGGAGCCGCGCACCACTTTCAGGCAGCCATTGGCGCGAGTAGCCGGATCGAGGGCGACCATGACACTGGCGAACGCGGGATAAAAAAATTGCTGATAGTGATAGCCGTAGTCCTGGTGGTATTGCCACCCGCCGGTCTGAGGATCTTTTAGCATTTGCAATTGATAGTAGTAGCGCACCCGGTCGCCGAACAACTGTTCCAGCGGTTCGACGAGTCGGCGGCTGCGAGCCAAGGCGCTGTACACATCGTCGGCAAGGCCGGAACGGTAGGCCAAGCGGGTGTCGAGCCCTTCGTCCTCGTAATTCTGGTTGCCTTTGGCGTCGGCGGCCAACTGCGGATCACAGCGGGCAATGCGCAAAATCCGCTCGGCGTCTTCCCGGTCCAAGAGGTTTTCGAGGATGAGGTATCCATCCTCTGTAAACTGGCGCATCTGTTCGGCACTCAGGGTGAGATCGGTCATGGTTTTCCTCTGCCTCGGCGCAGGTGAAGCACTTTTCCAGTCTATCAGCTAACGCATAGATAAGCGATAATCTGTCGAAATGTTGAAATGGTGCGCAAGACTTATGGTCAACCTCATCGGCGGATTAATTGCTTATTGCCACCAACCCAAAACTAAGCCTTGTGCTAGCGTTTTTTATAGTCGCCTGTGGCAACGATTCCAAGCCGACCCGAGCGACCCAACCGGCTCAACAGACCCAACTGTTTCCCGCTGGCAAAGCGGTGGCAGCCAGGGATCACGGGGCCAACCATCCCCCCCGTTTCAATAGTTCCCTAGAAAGTCGCGGCAGTCTGACTCTCTTGCTCCCAAGGGGGCCTGCCGCTCTACTAGAATTCGCAGGAGAACCAGCGACCGACTGGACGGAGACGACTGTCACGCTAGAGGATTTGACGGAAGACACCTACGAAATTCAGGTGCGAGCCAACAACAGCGAAGGGAGCGGAGCTTGGTCACCGACAGCGGAACAGGGCCGCAGAGAATTCCGGATGGTGGCTGCCGGGAATCAGGTTCAACGATCCAGAGTCTTTGTCCTGCTCATCGAGGTAGATAGCGGTTTTGAGCGTGACCGTCTGTCGCCCCGGATGACCGTCGGTGTGCCAAGGGGTATCATCTCGATTCGCCCACATATCGCTACCCGCGATGTACAGGCACTCCGTCCCCCAGATATCGCGCATGGCTTCCATCACGCGGGGATGCTCGATTAACGCCGCCCGCCTGAACGAAGGGGCTGAGCCGCTGGGTGCCGCTCTCGGCGAAATAGTTGTACTCCGGTGCATCTGCAATGACGCGATTGTGTGCTTCCTGCAGGCGATCTACCTCATTTTCGCTCAGGCAATCCCTCAAGACGACGAACCCGAATATCCAAAACTGCCCAATTTCTAAGTCGGATAACATCGAATATGCCCCATTTTACCGCTCTTCTTTTTTTGCGGCCAACCACGCTTCGAATTCGGCTTGCAATTCGCTTTGTCGCTGACTTTTGGCCTCCCGCGTGTCGAGCGGCTCGGGTCCGTGGAAGACATCGTAGCGCAACATACCCAAGCCCGCGTCAACCGATAAATGCTGGCCAGTGATATAACTGGCTTCGTCCGAGGCTAAAAACAGCGCGGCCTGGGCAATGGCCATCGGGTCCGTGGGCACGGGTAGAGGCAAATGGCGCATGTCCCCGCCAAAGCGCGCCTCGAACTCGGGCAGATACTCTTCGCCCAATTCGTCGATCACGGTCCAAGTCTTGCCCGCAGTACCGCCCGGACACACGGCATTGACCCGCACCTTGTAGGGCCATAATTCCACCGCCATACTGCGCACCGCCCCCAAAATGCCCGCCTTGGCCGCCCCGTAGGCCGGATGCCCGGGCACGCCTGTTAGGGCCTGCACCGAGGAGGTGGCGACAATGGCACCGCCGCCTGCCTGCTGCATGTGGGGCAGGCAGTAGTGGGCCCCTTCCATCAGCGCCATGAGGTTGACCATCAACAGCTTTTCAGCCCCGGCCCTATCGAATTGGGCAATGGTGCCTGAGGCCCCGGAATTGGCATTGCTCAAGAACATATCGAGCCGCCCATACGTCTCCACTGTTCCGTCGATGCTCTGACGCAGACCCTGCGTAGTGCTGACGTCGTCAGTGACCGAACAGGCCCGACCCCCAGCCGCTTCAATGAGCCGCACGGTTTCGCCACCGCCGACCTCGTCCGTATCGCCGACCACCACCGCCGCTCCCTCGCGGGCAAACAACCGGGCCATGGCCCGTCCAATATTGCTGCCGGCCCCGGTGATCAGGGCCACTTTGTCCTGCAAACGCATGGCATTGCTCCTTTGCTCAATCGCCGGGCATTTCAACTCCCCGGAAACGCGTATGTCTCCAACGCCGCCTCATCCACCTCAACCCCCAGACCCGGCCGATCCGCGACTTTGTAGTAGCCGTTTTTGGGCTCGTACGGCTCCTTGAGTATCCGGCTCTTAACCTCGTTGGCGTGGTGGCTGTGCTCCATAATCATGAAGTTCGGGCACGACGCCGACCACTCGACGGTCGCCGCCACTGACAGGATCCCACCCCCTCCGACATGCGGCGCGACCGGAATGTTGTAGGTGTCGGCCAGCGTCGCAATCCGATGCCCCGCGGTAATCCCCGTCCGCGCGATGTCGTGCATCAAAATGTCGTACGCCCGGCGCTCGAACTGCTCGCGCATCTCGTAGCGAGTGCGCGTCCACTCCCCTATCGCCACCGCCATATCCAACGCCCGAGTTATCTCAGCCTGCCCCGGTATATCATCCGGTATGATCGGTGCCTCCAGCCAAGTGAAATTTAGCTTCTCCAGTTCGCGACCCAGCATTATCGAGCTTGAGACCGTCTGCCGCATGTGCGTATCGACCATCAGCATGATGTCCGGCCCGACGCGCTGCCGCACGGCGCGGCAAATCTCCGCGACGCCCTCCGCATCCAACAACAAGTGCAACTTCAGCGCCTTGTACCCATAGCCCACATGCTCCTCAGCCGCATCTGCAACTTTCACCGGGTCCGTACCGCCGATCCCTGCGTAGAGCGGTATCTCATCTCGATACCGCCCACCCGCAATCTTGTGTACCGGCTTCCCAATCGCCTTCCCCACGACATCCCACAACGCGATGTCAGTCCCTGCGAGAGCGTCGATGTAGAAACCCGTCAGATGTCCGCGCTCCCGCATCGCATCGTAGTTGCACGTCCAAATCGCCTCAATGTCGAACGGATCGCGCCCCATCACCAACGGCCGCACCAATTAGCGCACGATCGTCGCCGTGGTGTTCGGCGACACCGGCGATTGCGCCTCGCCCCACCCGACGATCCCGTTGTCCGTCTCAATCCTGATAACAGTGGTCTCGTGATGGGGCGAGTAGATCGTGATGGTCCTCGAATGGTCCACGCGATAATCGCCTGCTTGCGACGCCTCTTCCGACTTACTGATCCGCAATGGGAATGCTCTAATGTCAGCTATCTTCATCAATCTGCTCCGTCGTGTTTTGTCGATTAAAGTACAACCTATTCAAACGGCGATTTTCGACAGCGAAATATGACCCTTAAAACAGAGGTCCACGTCACTGTCGGGTTGTCGCCATCGCTCTTGATAGATTCCGGTATATAGAAAGCCGTCACCTGTCTGCGAGAATGTGGTTTTGTGAGGGCTTGTGTCCACTAGGGTGTGTTTCGTTTCCAAGCACGTCCGGTCGTGTTCGGGATGAGGCAGATTCACGTTGAGAAAGTATCCGGCTTCCAGCGTCCCGTTCAGCAAGTTATCCAAAACCGGCCGCAGCCGTTCGGCGGCCAGCGGCCAATCGACCGACCGGCCCTTTACGGTATAGTGGGACAGGGCGACGGCCTTGCAACCGTGAATAACAGCCTCCCTAGCGGCGGCTACCGTGCCGGATTCGTACACATCCACCCCAAGGTTGCCGCCGTGATTGATCCCGGAGAGCACCCAGTCCCCGTCGGACGCTAGGCAGTTGAGCGCCAGACGAGAACAATCGGCCGGCGTGCCCCATATCCGGTAGCGTTCTTCCGTCAGTTTATCCACGCGGATGGGCCTATCGGTTGTCAACTGATGTCCAATGCCGGACTGAGGCTCGGCCGGCGCGACAACGACGACTTTGCCCCACCGCGACGCCAGACGGACTAGGGTCTGTAGGCCCTCTGCTTCGATGCCGTCGTCGTTGGTGACGATTAGTTTCACTGCGGTTTATTTACTTTTAGGGACGCCATATCGCACTCTTCCAACAGCAAGGTATCGGCATCGGACCGAGCCGCCTGTTCAATCTCTTCGTCGGTGAGGCTATCCAGCTTCTTCAGATTCGTTCGGTCGCGCATTTTACCAGTAGAATTTTCGTTCATTGGCTGACGTAGCCTCCTAGGAGCAAATCTCTGGTCCATCAAGAAGAATGGCAAACTGGGAAGTTACAGGTTACATTCCATGAATAATTGGCCACTTTAGACATAACGGTTTGCAGATGAAGAACCTATCCCATCCGGGTCTGTCTATCCGTCCTGACTGCCTAGAGCCGTTGGGGCTTAGCGTGACGGAAGCGGCAAAAAAACTTGGGGTTAGCCGAAAGCAGTTATCCGATGTAGTGAATGGTCGTTCGGGGATCTCGCCGCAGATGGCGATCCGCCTCGACAAGGCATTCGGCGGTGGAGCAAATACGTGGTACCGATTGCAAGCGGCCTACGACTTAGCCCAAGCGATGAGACAGGCCGACCAAATCAAGGTCGAGCGGCTATCGACAGCATCATAGATAGACAGGCGAGAGAATACACCTCCATCACCCCAGCCGAGGCCACAGGGAGAACCGTCCGAATCGTAGTCCACGGCCGACGGCGCAGTTCGTCAGGTACTCTTCCTACTCCCGTACAATCAATGGGTTATGTGGCGTTTTGCGCTACCCACGAGTCCACAACTTCGCGAGAGATTTCATAGCATTCGATTCTGTAACGGGTACAGACAGTCTTGAATCGATCACTGATCTCGTGTGCGATCAGTATTCCACGACTATCGCCGGGTTCGCGATTGGTGAAACACTCAAGCATATATCTGTATTTTATTGCCTGTAATGGGCCAGCCCAATCACTGTCGCCTACAGAGGGTTCAATCTCTACGCCGACGATCCTGTTGTGCTGATCCACCAACACAATGTCAGCACGATCATTTGTCGGAAACTCGTACTCCACGCCAAGTAATCGTAGCCCAGATTCGTTAAGCGCAACGGCAGGGTTTGAAGCTACGTAGTTTTTCAAGTTAAGATGAACGGCTCCTTCGCCGCCTCCACCATGCCCGTGACCGCCACCATGGGTATTAGCCGGAAGTTCGATTGGTCTTGACGCGTGAAATGCTTGGACGAGGGCATTGAATTCGGCTTCCGTAATCTTTTTTAGCCCCGAGTGGTAGTCTCCAAATCCGCGAAGATTGTAGTTGAGACTGTAGCCAAGTATTTGGAGTAATTCGAGGCGAGAAACAAAGCCAGTGCGTGAAAGGACGGAGACTGGTGCATACCACCTCCACCAGATTTCGCTGCCGTCTGCATATTTTGTCGGTCGGGAATCCAGTATAGCCGAAATACACGAGTCTACCTTGCCGTAGCAAATCATTCCCTCGCGGCCAAGCTGGCAATCAACTTTGATTGTGGTGCCGTTGGGAAGCGTACGGATTTCGGTTCGGCCGTACTTTGTCTCATAAACAGCAACATAGTCACCGGGGCTTATATCATTCGCGGCTTGCTGACGGCCTTCGCGAATACATACCCCCGTTTCGGTTATAGATTCGTCGTCGTCAACTTGCGGTGGCCAGTGGGTGGTAATCCAATAATTCATATTCTGTCTTTCTACTCTGTCAGCATCGTCAAAGTGACTGCTTATTTGGCTGGACTGAACTGCCGTGTGAATCCTTTTCGTACACGTCTCGGTGGCATATAAAGCAAGTCAACTTCTCCGGGCTTTGGTTCGTGATCTCCGTATAGTGCCGTCTGAGTACTTCTCGGATATGGGGCTGGATTCTCGTAAGGTCTATGCTCAGGTAACAATTCGTCCATGACAGCAGTGATGATTTCTTTTGTCTGTAATCTGGCGTCGGAGCGGATATACCAGATGGTGCGCGGATGAGTCCTTTCTTTTGTCGCTGTCAGGCACTCTCTTAGCATACGGCGGTAGGCTTCTATGTTGGCAAATTTTTGCTCTGACTTCCAATCTGGTAGGCTTGGTCCTTCCCCAAGTGCCCACAGTCTGAGCCAGTTGTCGGCCCGGTAGTTGGTAACATTGCTATATGGTGGAGAGGTCAGCACTAAGTCGGCGGGAGTATAGGTTCCCGGTAAAGCTGTGGCGGAGTTTCCCAAGGTGATTGTGGGAATCTCCCCACCGGATGGCCTTGGAGTGCCTTTAGCATAGCGCCATTCGGCCCGCTTGTGTAGGAACTTCTGCGTGTCTATCTCTGGGGGAACAGAGTACCCATTTCGTCTCCACCATTCAATACAATATCGGGGCGATAGAGAACGTGAGTGGCGCATCTGATTGGACAAGCCTCGTCCCCTTTTGTCGTGCAAGTGCTGAATCAATAGAGTAGCGACCGTTCGATCCAGACTGCTAGTGCTCCAAGCCAATTCTCTACGTGCTGTTTTGATAAATGCCAGCACGCTGGGACAGAATGCCGTTTTCTGAAACTCGCTCTCTGCCTTGTAGTCATCTGCTTCTGTGGCTTCCTGTAGTTGGCTGATACGCTCCTTCACCTCTTCCAGACTACTGTGAGGGTCAGTTTTGGTTTTGGCGTACAGCCAAGCTACTGGATTGACATCGCAACCGATTGCCCTGATACCGTTCACCATCGCTATGAAGGGTACGGTTCCCCGTCCGCAGAAAGGGTCTATCACCGTCTGTCCCGGTTTCGTATAGAGATCGAGGATACTCTCGACGAAGGGTATTGGAAACATTGCGTAGTAAGGACCGAGCCGGGCCCACCGTCCCGAGGCTGTGCTATAGGAGAGGTCGGCACGGTTTGACTTCATTGCGGGCGTGAATTCGTATCGTCAAAGAGGTTGGCAAGGATGCGCTGACCCTGCCGTAGTGGTATTGCGGCATGGGCATTGGCGCGTATTAATGGAATGAATCCGTCCTGGTACAGATGGGTGTAAAGATCGTCTACGATGTCGAGGGCTTCACCTAGGCGTGGAAAGGCAATCAATTCCGTGCCGTTGGGTTCCCGTCCGGCGGCATTGACGATAGGTGTCATAACTACCGCGTGCTGGCCTGTCTGGTTTTTGTAGAGGATTTTGCGTCCATAGTAAACGGCTTGCCCATATGCTTTCTGGGTATCAGGATTGGGCCTGATGTGGCGGTAGATATACTCGGTGGTAGGAGCTAAGGCGGTGCTGTTTTGCAACCGTTGGCGTGGCCCTTGGGATTGATGCCAATCCAACTCCTCCAAATGATCTAGAAATTCGCCGGTTTTCTCCATACCCATCAGGAGCAGTCCTGCGTGACCTTGTTCTACCAAATCATTATGAATATATGCTACCTCGGTCTGGATGTGTTCTTTTAGCCAAGCTGGCATCCCAAAGATAGCCAGCGGACCATCCATGACGAATGCTATCTCGTCGAACCACTGTGGAGGGTGATTCCGGTGGAAGTATCTCAGGAGATTGACCATGAGGAGGTGCTCGGTCACCATACGGAAGGCCGTGAACGCCTGTTCGCTGCTACTAGTATCGTAGAACCGCTCGTGTGTGCGCAGGCTATCCGTCGGATAGAGTTGCTCGCGATCATCGCAGCAGCAGACGGTGTCCTCCCGTGGTCTAGAAATTCGATATTCGCAGTCCTCCAACGGGCACTGGAATTTTTTATCCTCACCAGAATGGTCTCTGGTGATGGCAAGAAATGTTTCCAGCAGTGACTCATGCCCTGGGTCTAACTTGAAGTTGAGCTCTTCCCGGATGGTTGAGCGGAAGAACTTTTTGGGAGTATCCTCCTCTGGCTTTCTTCCTATCACATTAGGGCCGGGTAGGACAGCACTCATTGTGTGGACTTTTTCCAAGTTGCGGAGTTGGCTAGGGCTGGGGATGTAGTCTCCACCGAATTTGCTGAGCTCGTCGGTCTTAATGACGATGACGGCAGCGTTGAACAGTGCGGCTTCGGCTTTAGGAAATCCGTTCTGTACTGTTTTGATAACAGTGGAGCCGTCAATAGCTACGATTCTTCTGATGGTTCTCTGTCTGCGTGGGGGACAGATGACATGTGGAAGCTCATAAGATTTCTGTAGGTTCCTAGTGCGGATGGCACCTCTAAAATTCTGGACGCTTTCGTTGTCTTCCAGTCGCCATAGGGAGTCACCCGTAGCTTTTTCGTTTTGGTATGGCATGGATTGGTTGGCTATCTGCTAGAATGGTAGCTCGTCTTGTTGCTGAGGACGAGGATGGTTGTTTACTTGGTCATCTTCCTGCGGTGGAGCCGGTGCAGTAAACATATCCATCTGGACGGGGATAGTGTAATAGCTGGAGCGGGTTCTGATTTTGATGAGACCGGCTTCGGCTACGTTGATAATGCTGCTGGTGAAGTCATCGAAATCGTTGAACTTGCGTATCTGATTGGTTTCGTCGGTGTTGTTTAGGTGGGCAATGAACCAGTTCTCGGTGTTCTTGAGGATGTTGGGCTGGAGCGATGATGGTTCCTGGGTGGAGTACACCATCCCGATGTTGAACTTGGCACCTTCTTTAGCGATTCTAGCCCAGATATTGCTATTGTCGTCTTCGCTGGCTCTCGGTAGCAAGGTATGGGCCTCTTCGGCATAGACGATGACAGGCGGTGGCTTGATTATTTCTCCTGTGTCGGGGGCTATTTGTGGCTGACTGAAGGAACGCTGTTGTTCTTGGAACAGCCGACGGACGATGCGTTCTGCGGCTTGGCGATTCATATCGGGGTCGCCCAGCAGTTGGTCAACAATGACCAGTTTTCCTTGACGTACTTGGGCTACGATCTGGTCGGCGTAGTCTGCTGTAGAGCTCAGGTCGTGCCAGACGCGGGTGCTTTGGATGATGGAACGGGCACGAGTGTTATCGTAGAATCTAAGCAGTCCTAGCAGGTGGACATCACTCCAGTTCCGTCCATCATGAGACGATGCGTAGTTGCTGTCGAAATCTCTGAATGCTCTTTCTTTGACCCATCTAGCCAGTGCTTTGATAAAGTTGCCAGCGACTTCCCAGGACATGACGCCAGACTGTAGTAGGGCGACGTACTGTCTCATGTCGTCAGAATCGCTCATAAGCTTGCGTAGGTCTTCGCCGAATAAGCCTCTAACGTTAGCGTCGCCTTCGGGTTGGAATCCGGTTTCGGCCAGTATGCTGCGATATACAAACAGCCGGCGGCGGAAGCGGATGTATTCTCCGTGATCGGTGATATGCGCTTCTGTAGATACATCGGCGTTGCGGAAAGCTTCGATGTAGCCGCCGCTCTCTTCAGCTAAGGCGTCGTTGATTATCTGCTTTCCCTGGTACAAGGTGCGTAGCCTCTCGTTCAGCTCTTCTTGGCTAGGCGGCGATATCGGTTCATATGCACCGTAGAAATTGAACTTGGTGATGTGCCGACCGCGGTCATAGGGATGTTCAAATGACCCATAGGTGTGGACTTCGTCGGCAAACTCTGGACTCTCGTACTGCAGATTGCGGATACAGCCTTGGTCTTGGGGGTTGTCGTTGGCGTACTCGCCGTTGGGGTCGAAAATCAGTTGACCAACGCGTGTTTCGCTTGGGGATTGTCTGAGTTTGAATAAGGCGGCGGCGATGGTCTTGGTGGTGTTGGACTTGCCTGTTCGAGTCATTCCGAATAGGGCAGTCCGCTGGGCGATAAAGTCTTCTGCCGTGATTTCAACAGGCGCTGATTCGGGTGTGTTATCCTCTTTTATAGCGGCAGAGTAACGGAGGCGGCCGATACGCGTAGGCGTGGTCGGTATTTGCCCCGGCCCGTTACTACGGTAGTTGACAATTTTTTGTAAAGCGTCTCTGTTTGGCTTGTAAATCTTCATGCCCTGTCCAGCATAAAAATTGTCGATGTCGGCACCGAAGTGTAGTTGCCATTCGTCGTTCTGTTCTGGCTGATATATCCGAAAAGTTCCCAAAATGCGGCACTTTACACCGGCGTACCGGAGGAGGTTCAAAGTGAACTGGTCCGTCTGCTGAGCGTCGTCGTAATTCTGCTCGGTGTCGTTGGAGCGTTGTACAATCTCGAATCTGGTTTTGTCGAGGTCGATATCCGAGTTGAGCTTGGTGCTGCCGGATACTCTAAGCAACAGTAGAGATGCACGGCTGTCCATTAGGTCCGTTATGGGCGGATCATCAGGAGTTATCCGGCTTGCGATAAGCAAGCAGCCATGAGGTACGCCATTCACGCGGGTCTTATGGCTGTCATGGATGAGTATATGGGCGGAATCGTAATCTAGGCTAAGTAGATCGCCGATGTATTGGTCCGACTTTATAAGGCTGGTGAGTTCTAGCAAGGCCTTGGATTTGTTATCCGCGGCTATGTCATTGCTGACTTCCTTAAGGAATCCTGGCTCTGCGTTTTCCAATGTGGTCATGTGTTTTGCCCCCGCTACGAGAATAGATCGACTAAGACTTGCTAACGTATAGGCATAATAAGGTGGCTTTTATAGAATTCGGTCAAGACGCTGAGATCGCACGTATGGGTCAGGCAGGACCCCTAAAGATCGTTTGTGGTCTCGCAGTTCCTTCGTCAGTACTCGGAGTACGGATTTGCTACCTGTCGCCAAGTACCCCCCATCACCCGCCCTTACAAAAAAAACACAGCAATTCCAAAATACAGCAGCAAAGACAACCCATCGTTGAGTGTCGTAATCAGCGGCCCCGAAGCCACGGCCGGATCGACCCCAATGCGGCGGAAAACCAACGGCACCACCGCACCCATCACCGCCGCTAGCACCACCGCTGCCCCCATCGCTAACCCCACGCATCCCCCCAAAAGCACATCGCCGGTCCACCAGCTAGCCACGCCCCAAGCCAGAACGCCCAGAATACCCCCCAAGCCCAAAGCCACCCGCAGTTCGCGCGCCACCAAACCCCATTGCCCCTGACCGATAGCCAAGCTCCGCACAGTCACCGTGGCAGTCTGGATGCCCGTATTGCCGCCCATAGCCATGACCGCCGGCACGAAAAAAGACAGGGCAATAACCTTGGAAAGGGTATCGTCAAAGCCCTCGATCACCGCGCCCGCGAGCAAAGTGCCCCCCAAGCAAACCAACAGCCAAGGCAGCCGCAGACGCACCACGCCCGCAGCCGAGCGATCCGTGCGCTCCTCCGAAGGAATGGCCGCCATCTCGTACATATCCTCGGTAGTCTCCTCTTCGATGACGTCGAAGATGTCATCTACAGTCACCACGCCCACCAAGCGCCCCACATCATCAACCACCGGCAATACCCACAAATCGTACTCGGCGAAGATATAGGCGATTTCCTCCTGGTCCATATCGCTCCGCACCGCGATCGGATTGCGCTTGGCCAGGGTGCCAACCGAGGCATCGGCCGGAGCCAACAACAACCGCTTGAGCGGCACCAAACCACTCAGCAGCCCCTCTTGATCGGTCAAATAGAGATAGAACACCTCGTCTTCGTCTTCGGCCCAAGCCCGCACCTGCTCTATGGCTTGGGCTGCGCTCATGTCCTCGGACACGGCGATAAAACGCGAGGTCATTAGCCCGCCAGCCGTATCCTCGGGATGAGCCAACAACTCGCGCACCTGACCCGCTTCCTCGCCTGCGAGCAAATCGAGGACTTCGGCACTCTGCTCCTCGGACAGGTCGCCCAACACATCGGCCGCATCGTCGGGGGCCATTTCATCGACCAATCCCGACAAATCGTCAGCGGGTATATCCTCGGCCACCTCGCGCAGGACATCCGCGTCCATCTCGGCCAAGACCGCGGCGGCCAGCGGCTCAGCCAAGGTCTGCAATGCGACGGGCTGCTCCTCATCGTTTAGGTGGCGGAACAAATCGGCCAAGTCCGCAGGATGATGGTCGTTGAGGATGAGACGCAGGGTGCTTACATCCTCGGCCTCAAATGCTTCTTGAACCATGCGCCGGAGCGCATCCCGTCGCTCCTGCACTTCCCCTTCGGCCAAGACTTCTTCTGGCGAGGAAGGTGGTATATTCGTCAAGTGAATCTCCTTTATCGCCTGTTAATCGCTTGCTTTAGCCACTCGACGCCGGTGCCGTACGCTGCCACTCCATCCACTCAGTAAGCTCGCGCTGGGTCTCGTCGAAACGAGCGCGCACCGTTGGTGGAAACACGTAGTGATTCACATTGCCTTGATTCCCCGCCAGCAGTTCCCGCATCGCCGGGTTGTAAGTGGCGTCGATGTAGTTGAAATAGAGGTTCGTGCGCTGACGGGATGAACTCTTTGCCGCGCCAGTGTGGAGCAGCGTCTCCGAGAACATGACCATATCCCCGGCCTTCCCAGTGACCCGCACGGCCCCGGGCAAATCGCGGCCCCGGTACTCGGCCATGGGCAGGTCAATCTCCGACTTGTGCGCCCCAGGCACTACCGCTAAGCAGCCATCTTCTTCATCGTTGTCCGTCAGAAAGTACACGCAATTCAACATGCGCGTGCGGATCTGCCCTCGGCGCACCGTGTAATCATCCGGATTTAACCCCCGGTGCCATCCACCCCAAGGCGTACCCTCCGTCTTCTCGATGGCCCAAGTGTTGACGAGCTGGGGATGCTGCATCCAGCGCCGCAGGCGCTCCACCACCAGCGCAAAGCTGATGACCTCGTCGAACACTTCCGTCCACAACGGCAGACCATTGATCCGCCGCTGGCCTTCGGCGAGCTGCACCGTCGTCTGCCCGCGCACCCCGTCGCGCAGCCAGGGGTCATCGTACTGGCGCACAAACAGCCGCTCAAGCTCTTCGAGGTAGCGCTGGCAGTGCTCGGCGTCAAAGACGTTCCGCAACATGAGAAAACCCTGCGCGTCGAACTGGAAATCCTCCGCCAATGCGAGTTCGTCCATAATTACCCCTTTCCAGACTATTGCCCCAGCGAGCGAGCCAGCATCAGGACTTAGCTCTGGTACGCTACATTCACTTCCCCATCACTTGACGAGGACCATGGTTCGCGTTGACTGCCAAGTTTCCGTCGTCAACCGATAGAAGAATATCCCGGAACCAGCGGACTCTCCTCGATCGTCCCGGCCGTCCCAGGATATCCGGTGTCTGCCCGCTCGATAAACGCCCTCCATCAGGGTGGCCACCAATTGGCCGGTCAAGTTGAAGATTTTCAGAGAAAGATGCTCCGTTCGCGGTAGGTGAAAGGCGATGTGGGTTTCGCTATTGAAGGGATTGGGATAGTTCTGCAAGAGGTTAAACGACCGCGGTGTGCCCTCGTCCGTCTCGCTCGCGACAGATGTAGGCGGTGCCAACACGCTGTTGGCCCGACCCGGAGTGCCCCCCACCGGAATGGAAGCCCGCCAGTGCATGGGGTCCGCATTGTCTAGGCTATAGTGAAGCAACTCCAGCGTAGGCCCGTCGCCGTCCGCCTCCACCGGCCACGGACTCTCGTCTAGGTAGGTGAAAGAATCGACCAGTAATCCATCGCTGTCGAAGAGGCGAACCAGCTCTCCACTGTTCCTCAAGCCGAAATCGAAGTCTCCGACACAAGAGACCCCGAGGAGGGATTCGAGAGCCGCACCATCTCGGCACAACACCAGAAACCCGCGCGGCTCGATGAGCGTCCCACCGGGCAGCACAAAGGAATGGTCGTCATCGTCGTCTCGAAAGTTCCAACCGGAAAGATCGACGGAAGCATCGTTGGGATTGTACAATTCGACCCAATCTCCCGTATCCAGATCATCCGCTGAATGATAGTTGATTTCGTTGATCACAATGGATGGTATCGGAAGATCGACAGCGCTGTAGGTCTCGTTGACGCGAGCCGTCATCACCGTCAGGGTGGGCGTCAACAGCTTCATCGTGTCGCCCAGCGAGACAGCGAAAAAAAGGTTGCCGAAGACGGGCGAGTCCGGAAACAGGTCCCCGGCGGCATCTCTGTTCGAGGAAAGGATCAGGCTGGTGCCCGCCTCGATGTTCGTCCCGGGCGGGAACATGAAGCGGTTGAAATACTCCCCGGCTTCAAAGCTGCAGTAGGAAAGATCCAGATTCAACTCACCGGCATTGATGATCTCGATGAAATATTCATCGCGTATCCGATAAACGTCTCCGATCTGCAAGTGTCGATACTCCTCGATACCGGCGTGATTCACATTCAAAGCGAACGTCTTCGTGGCCCTGTAATTGATGTAGTATAGCCCGTTGGAGGGATAGCTGTAGTAGTCTCCGGCCCTGAAAGAATAGGGCACGAGGCCCGTATAGTTTTTGGGCAGCACGAGACGGTTGCCGTAAACGAGGTCCCCCGCCTGCAGATCATCGTGTCGCCCATCGTCGAACAGCGTGAGTTCCTTGACCGTGATCTCTTCTCCCCTTGTCTTGTAGGACGACAAATCCGTGATGTATTCGACCACGACGGCTTGGGGGCTGCGCGAAGTGGCGCGAAACACCACGCCGCGATCATCGGCATCGGGCGAGGGAAACGGATCGGAGCAGTACAAGTCCGATAGAAGATTCTTTTTCTTTTCGACAAAGGGGAAATCCGTCAGGAACGATCTCCTCTCCGCTAGAAAGCCCTTCAGACGCGAGATCTCATCGTCAAATTCGGCGTTGGTGCCAACCTTGGCTCCGTCCAGATAAACGTCCGACTTGATCAACTCGTACGTTGAATCGATCTCGGCCTCCACCGCGGCGAATCCGTGCTCGATGACGAAGCGGACCTTGCTCCAGAACGACTCGCGATAGGCGTCGTATTCCATCAACCTCTGAAATAGAAGATGGTGGTTCAGATGAGGGTGTGCGGAGACCGTTTCAAAGTAGGGCCGGTATTCTCCGGTCCAGTGATTGCCGAAGGAAGCGTCGTGATCCCAAGGGAAGATTTGCTGCAAGCGCCCGCTCGGGTCGAAATAGAGCAGGGTATTCTTCGTCACGGCGTCTAGACTGGAGATCGCATAGGCGGTCGCGAAGTATTGCAGCACATTCTCCACATCCACCAGAAGGGGAATCCGCTCTGCAAAATCCTCATACGTCAGATAAAGAAGCTGATTGAATAGCCGCTGCCCATTGATGTAGTCGGATTCACCTCCCACCTTCTTGTTCCACGAATAAAGGTAAGTGTCGTAATCCAGCAATGGCGCTGTACTCCCACCGTGATCCTCGGATTTGTAGAGACTTCCAAGCTCGTAGTCGTACCTCCGAAGAAGCTCCTGATCAGGCTCCTCTACTTGGACGAAGACACCCATGAAGTCATCGTTGACCATCAGGCTGATGTGCTCGGTATTCGGCGCTGGATGACCGATGAACTGATACAACCTCAGGGCCAGCGCGTTGCGCATCAACGAGAGATCCGAGTATTCCGCTTTGAGGTTGAGCTCCCTGACTCCAACCGGATTGGATGAATCCTCAAACCACACCTTCCAGCTTTTCTTTGGGTACCTGCGGGACGACGTTTCGCCCCGAAATCGCACCTCGCACTCGAGAACCTCTCCCGCGAAGGAAAATTGGGCGGGATAGCGGACATTGCTGTGGGGGGACTGGTAGAGGGCACTCAGGTCGGCGGGATCGACGGTCAGGTGATAGGTTGGAAGTTCGAGCCGTTGATCTTGGGCTTGGAGAGAAGACACGTACATGGACGCCGCAACGAAAACGAACGCTAGCTTCCTCATGGTCACAAAGCCTTGATTCAAGGAATTTATTAGAAGCACGACATGATATCCTTAAGAGAGGGGTAGTGGGCATACGCCAATATCCAAAATACAAGATGCTTCGTCAGCCTATCGGCTTCCTCAGCATGACAAGCTTGGGTCGGTAGTAGCTAACCCCAAAAAATCACATTGCCGACTGTGCCAGTAAAATGGTCAATGACCAAGAAAATGCCGCCCGGCAGTAGCTGCCCCAAGATCAGACCCATAAAAAACGGCCTAGTCCGATGATAGCGATCAGCACCGCCGTACTTGAGCACTAAGACTTTGATCAACCAAGCCAAAAACATATTGAACCACAGGTGATCCATAATCCACGTCGGCCCAATGGGATAGCCCAAAGGGTGCAGAGGCCACCAAGCGTAGTGCCAACGGGCCACAGTCAAACCCAACATGATAGCCGCACCCAAGCCCATGTTGATCCAGCCCCACAGATGCGGCTCACTCGGATAGCGCAGTAAGCCCTCGACATAGCGGTAGGGCGCTTCGCGGCTGACCGTGCCCCGCAGATTGAGATTGCCGTGTTCGTAGCTCAACTCCAAGATCATCCAAGTCGAAGCCGCTAGCGCCACGGCTATGGCCACGACCATAGCCCAAAACAAAGGCCGCCGTCCCCGGCCCAGTTCCCCGCTCAGTTTCAGGCTGTTGGCGCAGGAGGCCATAACAAAGCTGCGGACATTAGCCGTCCAAATATAGGTGCTAGCCAGTAAGACCAAGCCCGGTGCCCCCAGCGCCGACGAGCCGACCGCGGAGATGAGGATGCCAGCCGGCACCACCGGCGGCGCGCCGTCGGACAGACCGCCTTCAGCCACTATTCGAGTAAAGGCGACAAACAGGGCACCAGCCAGAAACAGCAACGCCACCCCAGCCCACACCGGCAATCCAGCCAGCCACAGCCAGCCGACCATGATCGCCGTGCCGACGATGAGGATGGCCATCGCCGCTCGGTAAGACAGTATTTCGTCGGCATCGTCAATATCTGGGTCGCCGGACCAAGCCTTGCGCCAGACCTCGGCCAGATGGCGGCGGGCGGCCCACAAGCCGCCGAGGAAGAGCACCACCATCGCGCCCATAGCGTGATAGACCTGTAGCGTGTGTGGGATGCCGTGCCCACTGCCCAAGCTGGGCGTATTGCCTACGCCGAGGATGGCAAAAGCACCGCGCAAGACATTGGCCAACAAATTGAAGACCCACAGGCTGAGCGCGACTTCGGTCTTGAGGAAATAGAAAAAACCGAGGATGTGGAAGCGGAAGATGATATACAGCTTAGAGGTGCCGCGCATAATCGACAGTTCTTGGTGGAACAAATCGACGCCGCTGGCGAATTGCACTCCTTCCGGAAAATAGGCGTGCAGGCCGTGCAGCGTACTCCAAGTGGCTGCAAGGACAAAGCCGGCCCACATGCCCCGGTTTTTAAAAAAAGGCGGCCAGCGCTCTGTGCCCTCTCCCATTGCAGTCATGGCCAGCGGCACTTGCACCAGCGGATAGACGAGGCGCTCGTTGTCGATCCACTGCCGCCGCAGCACGACCATGATGGCGATCATCACCAAGAAGAGGGACCAGACAAAGGGCTGCCAAGCCGCCAGCGCCAGCAGCCAAGCCTTCCACGGCACCACATAGTCGGCACCCATCCCCTCAAAGAAAAACTGGGCGTCGCCGAGTTGGCGCGGCATCATCCAGTGGGGGATATGGGGGTGGATGAGGCTTTGCCAATCGTTTTCGGGCGTGGCATAGTAAAAGGGAGCGGCGAGCTGGCTGATGATCTTCGAGGTAAAAACGATGGGGATGGGCGAGGCCATCACCATCATTATATACACCAGCAGCAATTCGCCTCGGCGCAAACCCTGCGTCCCGCATAGCTTGAGCAGGGGATTGATCAGCCCCGTCAGCAGGGCCAGCAAGCAAACCGCCCCGACCGTGCTAAAGCCCAAGGCCATGTAGGAGCCTTGCAGGTACAGGGTGCTATAGGCTATGCCGCCGCCGATAAAAGCGGCCAAAAAGGTGCCCAAGGCAAAGGCCCGGAGCGTAAAGGCCGAACCGGTCTCTTCGACGCTAGGCTCCGAGTCGGGCGGCTCTAGGTCCAGCCGCGAGCGAAAGGCGGCTGGCAGCAGACGGCCAACCCTTCCCGGTTCAGGTGTGGTAGGATCGGTCGCCGGCATTGCAGATCCGCTTTGAAGGAAGGCCGGACAAAGTCACAGTTTTAGTTTTGGACAGCCGAAGCGAACTGCTCCGCGAGCAGACGGGGCAGTTCGCCTAGGTGGGCTATTTGGTGGTATTGCTGGCGCTCGGCCTCCGAAGGCTCAACGCGTTCGTGGAGCCAAGTGGTATAATACGGCACATAAACCGCGTGCCCGCCCAAGGCGACGACGGGCAGGATATCCGACTTGAGCGAATTGCCCACCATGCAGAAGTCAGCCGGCTGGATGCCGTGGCGCTGCAGCAGGGCCGCGTAGGTCTCCTCGTTTTTTTCGCTAACAATCTCGATATGAGTGAAGTGATCGGCCAAGCCGGAACGGGCGATTTTGGCCTCTTGGTCGAACAAGTCGCCCTTGGTCAGCAGCATCAGCGGACAAGTTCTGGACAGATGGGCGAGCACTTCTTCGACGTGCGGCAGCGGTTCAATGGGCATTTGCAGCATCTCTTTGCCATAGTCCAAAATCTGGCGAATTTGCTGCCCCGTCACCGCGCCCTGCGTCAGATCGAGGGCTGTCTCTATCATGGACAAGGTGAAGCCTTTGATGCCGTAGCCAAAGTGGGACAAGTTGCGCATTTCAGTCTCGTCCAGCTCCCGCTCGGTCCACGTCGGATCGCAGTCGGGGGCTAGCAGATGCTTAAAACGATCTTTGGCCGTTTCAAAGTAGATCTCGTTGTCCCACAGGGTATCGTCGGCGTCAAAGGCAATTAAGGCGGGTTGTGTTTTTTGCATTTGTCGAGTGGCAAGAAGTAGTAGGGTGGCTAGTTGACCGAGCTTAAATTTTGGCTAATGTTGTAAAAATAGTCTGTCTGTAATTTTGGCAAAAGTGGCCCTAACAAGCCAAGCGCCCTACACCATCCACTCCACAACGAAATAGCTCATGCCGACGCATCGACTTCGCTTCCTGCCTCTTCTGCCCGTCCTACTCGAGGTCGTCCTGCCCAACGGAGCTTGGGCACAGTCCCAATCGACCACCGGCGTAATTCGCGGCTCTGTCTGGGACCAGTTTGGCAATCCCATCGCCAACGCCACCGTCGCGCTCAAGGAAACCCGCACCAACTACGAGCGCACCCTTGCCTCGTCCGATTTGGGGCTGTTCACTGCGACTTTGTTGCCTCTCGGCTCCTACGATGTGACGGTGCAGGCGGCCGGACAGGCCGAAGTGCGGCAGACCGGGGTGCAAGTGCGCGTCGGCGAGACCGTGGAATTGATCGTCAAAATGCTGCCGCAGATGGAGGAAATGGTCGTCGAGGCGGCCTTGTCCACAGTGGATATCACCCAGAGCGAGCCGGCCACGCGCCTGCCCGAAGAGGCCGTGCAGGACCTGCCCAACAACGGGCGCAACTTCCTCAACCTGACGCTATTGACGCCAGGGGTGGCCATTGTTCAAGGCCCCGACGGCGACGAGCTGAGCATTGGCGGGCAGCGCGGCATTCACAACAACATCTCGGTGGATGGCGCTGATTTTAACAACCCCTTCTTCGGCGAGCAGCGCGGCGGCCAGCGCCCGGCCTTCACCTTTAACTTGGACGCGGTGGAGGAAATGGTGGTGGTGCCGCAGGGGGCCAACGCGGAATTCGGTCGCTCCAGCGGCGGCTTTGTCAACGTCATCACCAAATCGGGCACCAACCAATTGCACGGCTCAGTGCATTTTTTCGGCAAAAACGACGCCCTGTCGGGCACGGCGCGGCACGAGGGCCTAGAGCGCGCGCCAGATTTTAGCCAGGGGCAGTTCGGCTTCACTATGGGTGGACCGCTGATACAGGACAAGGCATTTTTCTTTACTGCCTACGATCAGCAAGTTTTCCGCGACACCAAACAGAGCGATAGCGCGCGCATCGATCCCCGACTGCGCGCATTCATGGACGAGCAATTCAACGGAGCGCTAGCCGGCGACTACGGACCCATTGACCGCACCAACGACGCCCGCGCCTTTCTCGCCAAGATCGACGCCCGCCTGTCGGATGAACACTACGCCACCTTCAAATACAATTACACTTGGTCCGAACAGGAAAACGGCACCTTTGACGTGGACTCGTGGACGCGCAGCGCCAACGCCGTAGAACAGGACTGGTCGCACGCCTTCAACGGCAGCCTGCTATCGCTGCTGTCCGCGACCACCACCAACGAGTTCCGCTTCCAAGTCTCCCGCGAGGATCGCCCGCGTCCCTACCTTGGCCCGGACAACCCCAACACCGGGCGGCCCTTCCCCGACACGGGCATGGATTTTGTCCACGGCTACCGCTTTGGTATGCCCTTTTTCATTCCGGTCGAGTACTACGACACCCGCATCCAAGCGCTCGACAACATCTCCATATCCAAGGGCGATCACTTAATCAAAGCCGGGGTCGAGTGGAACCGCGTCCAATCCGTGCAGACCTTCATCGGCTTTGCCAATGGCCGCTACATCTTCAGCTCGCTAGATGGCTTTCTCAACTTCGTCGAGCAGGGCAACGGCTACGTCGAATGCGCCGACGGCAGCACCAGCACCACTGGAGCCTGCCCCGACGGGACGGATATCACCGGGCCGGTTTTGCTCTATTTGCAGCAGTCCGGCGTCGGCGACCTGACCGTGGAAGAAGCGGGCACCCAGCAGATCCCGCAGCACGAATTGGCCCTGTTTGTGCAGGACAGTTGGCAGCCCTCGAACAAGCTGACGCTCAATTACGGCCTCCGCTGGGAGGCGCAAATTCAGCCCGACGCGATCACCGATCCAGACGAAGTATTCTTCGCCAATTTCATCGGCAAAACAGTGACCAACGAGACGGGCACCTACGAATTCCCCTCCAACGGCACCATTCCCTCGGACTGGGATATGTTCCAGCCGCGCCTAGGGGTGGCCTACGATGTGTACGGCGACAACAAGACCTTGCTGCGCGGCAGCGCCGGGATCTACTACGCCCGCATCCCGGGGCTGAACTTGGCCAGCACGCGCTCGACCAATGGCTCGCGCGGGCAATCCATTTTCCGCTCCAGCGCCCTGACGCCCATTTTGGGGCCACCGCCGACCTACGACGAATTGCTACCCACGCCCCAAGGCGATCCCTTCCGACCCAGCATCTTTGTCTTCGATCAGAATTTCGAAAACCCGCGCACTATCAGCACAAACGTCGGCATCGAACGCGAATTACACGCGTCAGGTATAGTCGGCTCCTTCGGGTACACATACGCCCGCACCGACAAACTGACGCGCTTTGTCAACCGCAACGACGCCATCTTCGGCTCACCGTGGGCAACGGGCCTAGGCACCGATGGCAGCAACGGCATCGGCGATTTAACCGTGGTCGAGAGCACGGCCAAGTCGCGCTACCACGGCCTCAGCTTCAGCTTGCGGCAGATGGTACACGACGACTTGCAATTCCAACTCAACTACACATTGTCGTGGGACAAATCCGACGACGACAACGAGCGCGATCCCTTCACCTTCCGCTACGTCGATGCGACCCAACTAGAGCGCGAGTGGGGCTATTCGGACCGCGACCAGCGCCACCGCTTCAATGCGTGGGCCTTGGCTGCATTGCCCGGCGGAGTTTTGCTCAACCAGCGCCTAAGTTACTATTCAGCGCAGCCCGTCTCCGCATCCTGCGCAGGTGCCCGCTCGACCAACCCGTGGGGCGCAGCCTCCGACCGAATCTGCGCCGACGGTAGCATTACGGCGCGCAACACGCTGCGCAAGGACAACGACTTTTTCTCCTATGACGTGCGCTTGTCGCGGCCCATCTCAATGGGCCGCGGCCAGCTAGAAGCCATTGTCGAGGTCTTCAACCTGCTCAACACGGACAATTTCCGCGATCCCTCCAGCGTCGGCCTCCTGTTCAATTTCGACGGCACCGTGCAGTCGGGCTTGGGCGACCCGCGCCAAGTGCAGGTCGGCTTGCGCTACATCTATTGAGCGGCGTGTTTGACGATTTACCTCTTTTGTATGTTAATAACAGCTTGATTCATTATGCCAGAAATACGGGTTGTATTATACAAGGAAGCCAATGGAAGTTACACAGGAAATTGAACTATGACAGACAAACGAACCACAACATCCGCGGTGGAGATTCTCCATCACCTCTACTTTGAAAACGATCCCAAGATGATGCAAATGATTGAAGCCGAACGCATCAAGGGAGATATTGCTCAACGAGTTTACGATCTTCGTGAAACTGCATCGCTGACCCAAGAGCAGCTAGCTGAAAAGGTCGGGACCACAGCAAAAGTTATTGATGACCTCGAAATGACCGACTATGAGGACGACTCAATTGGCGACGCAGTTTTAATGCTTCAGCGTATCGCCAAAGCTACTGGTAAGCAGATTGAGTTTCGCATTGTACCATTGAAAGTAGAATCAACTCAGGCTGAGTTAAAAACACAG
>MKWU01002185.1_pt1 | contig 30318 bp, 28 predicted proteins | sample 809101 | NCBI WGS metagenome assembly MKWU01 (sample SAMN05860141, study PRJNA318959) | sponge metagenome | host: Aplysina aerophoba | place: Slovenia: Piran, Adriatic Sea, Gulf of Piran | collected 2013-05-07
CCATACTAGCGCATGTCGAGTGGCGTTACCAGTCCCCAATAACTACATGTGGTGGTGGGAGATGACGGCAACCCCAGCATCTATGCCATCACTCGATGAACGAACACTTACCCGTAGGCTTCTCGTCTCAGGAGGCAGTGACGTGGCCAAACCCGAGTACTTTAGCCTCTCGAAACGCATTATCGACCGTCTCTCGGTGGATGACAAGGACGCCGTGTTCTGGGACCGCGACCTTCCCGGATTCGGCATCCGGGTCTACCCCTCGGGCGCAAAGGTCTACGTCGTGCAGACCCGCGTCTTCGGCCGCTCCAAGCGCGTCACCGTGGCCCGCCACGGCGAGCTTTCCGCCGACCAGGCCCGCAAGGAAGCCGCCCGGATCATCGCCCGCATCAAGGCCGGCGAGTCTGCACCCTTGGCGGAACCTTCCGCCGCCCCGACGGTCGCTGACCTGGCCGAACGCTACCAGCGTGAGTACGTGGCCGTGCACTGCAAGCCCTTGACCGTGTCCCACTACGGTCTCATGCTCCGCAAGCACATCGTGCCGGCGCTAGGAAAGCTTCTGGTTTCAGAGGTCGAGCGCAAGCACATCATGGCGTTGCAGTACGGTCTGAGGGACATGCCCACGGTGGCGAACCGGACGGTGGACATCCTTGTCAAGATGTTCAACCTGGCCGATGCGTGGGAATGGCGTCCGTCAGGCAGGAATCCCTGCCGGTTCGTGCGCCGCTACAAGGTGGAGAAGCACCACGAGCGGTTCCTGACTGCCGAGGAACTCCATAGGCTCGGCCGGGCGCTGGACGCGGCTCCAGCCGAGCGGCTGGCGTCAACCCATGCTGCGGCGGCGATCCGGTTGCTGGTGCTGACCGGGTGCCGGCGGAACGAGGTTCTAGGACTTCGGTGGGAGGACCTGGACTTCGAGGCCGGAGAGATGCGGTTGGCGGACAGCAAGACCGGAGCACGGGTGGTGCCGCTGCCGCCAGCGGCGGCGAGGGTGCTGGCGAGCCTCTCACGGGTTCCGGGCAATCCGTGGGTGTTTCCGGGGAGGAAGAAGGGCGACCGCCAGCACAACATCAACGACTCCTGGGCCCGCGTGCGCGAGCGGGCCGGTCTCGACGGCGTGCGCCTTCATGACCTGCGACACTCCTTTGCTTCGAGAGCACTGGCGCTCGGGGAGAGCCTTTCAATGATCGGGGAGCTGTTGGGACACCGGAAGGTGCAGACCACGGCGCGCTATGCTCATCTGGCGCGGGACTCGGTGCAGGCATCGACAGCCAAGGTGGCGGAGAGCATCGGAGCCGACATTCTGCCGGAGTAGCGATGTGAAAGGAAACGGACAATGGCGAGATTGAACAGCGGAACGATCTCCCGGCGTACGGTCGAAGGACTCCCTACCGAAGAACGGGAGGCGGTGTTCTGGGATCGGGAGCTTTCGGGCTTCGGGGTGAGGGTCTATCCATCGGGGTCAAAGGTCTACCTGGTGCAGACACGGGCTGGGGGGAAGTCGAGGCGGGTTACCATCGGGCGGCACGGGCTGGTGTCGGCGGAGCAGGCGCGGCGCAAGGCGGCGGTGGTGATCGCGAACATCAAGGCCGGGGAGGAGCCGGGCCGAAACGGCGTCGTATCGCCATCGGCCACGGGACCCACGCTGGCGGAGGTTGCGGAGCGCTACATGAAGGAGCATGTGGCCGTGCGCTGCAAGCCAGCGACGGCCAACGGGTACCGCCATGCCCTCGACACGTTTCTTCTGCCGGCATTCGGCTCCATGCCTCTGGGAGGGATCGGTCGCGATCAGGTGGCGGCCCTGCACTACCGGCTCCACAAGACGCCTTCCATCGCGAACCGTGTGGTGGAGACCCTCTCCCGGCTCTTCTACATGGCGGAGGCATGGGGTGTGGCGCCGGAGGGAGGGAACCCGTGCCGGTTCGTGAAGAAGTACAAGGACCGGAGCTGCGAGCGGTTTCTGTCGGAGCAGGAGTTCCGCCGACTGGGAAGGGTCTTGAGCGAGCTGGAAGCGGAGGGCAAGGTTTCAGCGAGCGCTGTCGCGGCGTTCCGTCTGCTGATGCTGACCGGTTGCAGGCGCAACGAGATCTTGACGCTCCGGTGGGAGGATGTGGACCTGGATGCGGGGGAGTTGCGCTTGCGGGACGCCAAGACCGGCGCACGGTCGGTGGCGCTGTCGCCTGCGGCGAGGAAAGTGCTGGCCACCCTGCCCCGGTTGCCGGACAACCCGTGGGTGATTGCCGGACCCCGGCCCAGGAGTCGCTTGAGCAACCTGAACGGCCGGTGGCTTGTAGTTCGAGCGCGGGCGGACCTCCAAGACGTCCGGATCCATGACCTGCGACACTCCTTTGCTTCGAGGGCACTGGCGCTGGGGGAGAGCCTGACGATGATCGGAAAGCTCCTCGGCCACCGGAAGGTGCAGACCACGGCCCGCTACGCCCACCTTGCACGAGAGTCGGTGAAGACGTCTGCTGCGAGGGTCGCGGAGAGCATCGCCGCCGATATGGCGAAGCCCCTACCGCCCCGGTCGCCGATTGAACGGTTTGACAACTTGGAAGAGCTTTGACGTGTTGTGTCGGGAGGGTACACAGCCGTGCCGATTGGTGCATAGTACCTGCAACAGCAGCGGGAAGGGTTCTTGTCGGAAGAGGATTTTCGAGGACCCGGACAGGCAAACGTGCTAAACAGGACTCTGTCGACATGACCGATCATACGGAATACATCTTAGCTCCGCCGCCATCCTGTCCAAAAAAGTGGGGCCACCTCAGCCCTCAATTAGTTTGTCCTCCTCAAATGGTAGTGGAGTATGGGTCGTAACACCATGGCTGGGCTCGCAACGCGCTCTGGTCGAGGGGCGATCGGGTATCGTCTCCGGTGCGATTCAGGTTCAAACACCAGCGCCTGGTGGGCATGGCCGCGGCATCTTGGGGTACGGAGTCAGGCTCGTCGTGTGTCCATTCGGGTCGCGAGTGGGTGGATTCGATTCAGACCTGCACGCCGTTGCGCGCAGGTGCCGCAGCTTGTCCACGCGGTCGAGTACGTACCTGTCCAGTAGGGCGGTTGGGTTGTCGGATGAACTGCGATCGACGTCAGTATCAAGAGCGTGGTCGCGGAGGCCCGGATTCCGGCAAGGACCAATTCGTACGTTGCTGGTGACACGTGCCCTGTGTTGCAGGCCGCCGCGCCGGACTGTTTGAAAAGCCAGGTATTCTGCCAGCATGGAATGAGCGCCTGGAGTTGGACTCGGCGGAACCGGCAAGGCTGTTTGAGCAATGTAGCCCGTAGCCGCCATGGATGGACTACACTTCCAACATCGTGACCGTTGGGGACTAGCCGATCTGCTGACATGACCCTCTTCACTGACCTCTCGCGCCTGATCCGGGGCCAGTTCGAGAAGCATGGTATCTCTTATGACCGCTCGATGAAGGTTGATCGCCTTGCCGCGCGATACTTCGAGATGAACATACGGCTGATCCAGCCGGCTCCTCGTCGGGTTCACATCTCGGGCCAGACCCACCGCTCATTGGGCGAACTTTCGTGGCAAGGTAGGGACGACACTTCGGCCCGTAACGCCTGGACATCGGTTTTCCGGCTACGCGAACTGCTAGTCGAAGGCGCTAATGTCAATGCGTTTCTCAGCAAGAACATCCGCCGTGCGACCGGCTGGGACGGTTTGCTGTGGCACTACGGTATGCACCACTTCCACCTTGGTGGCGAAACAGACAATAGCGGGTTCATGAAGCGCTCGGGCCACCTGCTGTTCGCCATCGTTGCCCCTCTGGATGCGTACTTCGTCGACGTCAGGCCGCACCCGTTGCCACGTGGCGTGGAATGGGTGAGTCAGGAACTCCTCCGAATCGTTCATTCGAACTGGCCCGAGCTGATCGAAGCGAATGTTCTTCAGGGCGTCCGTGGCAGCGACCTCACGGACGGGGAGATGCATGAGCTTAGACGCAAGAATATCAACTACACCATGAAACTAGGCGGCGAGGCCATCGCGCCCCTGCTCGGAGGTATGGCGGGTGACGGATCAAGCGTGTTGTGCACGGTCTTAGCGAGTTCGCTTCTGAATGAGCTGCGGTACCACGAAGAGGTTCTTAAAGGCGAAGACATCCGCAATGAGGTCGCGAGGGACATGCGCGCGCGGGGGCATGACGTAGGACTACCGCTCGAATTCGAACTCGTCTTCCTTGAGGATATCGCTCCGACTCCGGAACTATTCGCCATGCTGACAGCCGAGACTTGCATCAGCAGAGGTCTCTGCCTGAGGGGTCTCGTCGTCGTCGACAAGCAGACGAGATCGGCCATCGCAATACACGACACCACGCTGGCCTAACATTACTGGACCTCGAAGTGTCCGGTACGGAGACTCAGACTGTCGCCGCTTTCGCGAGCGGTTGATTGGGCGGAATTCAAGCGGTTGGTAGCTTGTCCCCAGGTTGGGCGGCGCGTCGTAGTCCAACGCTCTTCCGTCACCTCGATCGTTTACGTCCTCGGCCTGCCCAAACCATCGCGGCTTGGCCGAACGTTTGCACCGGCAAGGTACTCGTTCGATGCCAGACGACCTCACACCAACCTCCAGGCACTGACGCCCATGGCGTTTGCGAGCCGGTGCCGCGAGGACCATAACCAAAACCCACTAACTTATGGGTGAGGACAAATTAAGGGGCAGGTCAGTGCATCAGTCCGCGGTTTAATGGGCAAGATCCGGCACGAGTCGAAGGCAGGGTATTCAATCGGCAGCCTCGTTCCCTCCTTGATCCGTAGCAGATTCAGCTTCCATGCGCTGCCAACTTCGAGCGATTCTTCCCCAGTCGATGCGACGGTCTTCTTTTCCGGTCCAGACGGCCCAAAAGGCAGGGTCCGGGGAGTGCGGCCGCGAACTCGCCGGAATCTCCTGAACTTCGACGAGAGTGGGCGCAGGCGCAGCCCAACCAAGCAGAATCGCGCGTCGTGTAGGAAGGCTCGGAAGCTCGCGTAAGAGAGGTCCAAGACCATCGGGCACTAGGCTCTTCACCAGCTCCTGATCGCGGTCGTTCACAAGCCGGTGCAGCAAGAAAGTGTTACATTGAGATAGTACGGTCGGCGACACCTCTGAAGGGCGTTGAGAGGCAAGGACCAGACCGAGTCCGAACTTCCGCCCCTCGCGGGCGATTCGTTCAAACACACGGGCGCAGGCTCTACCAGCGGGCGGAGCTCCGTCTCCAGAAAGATCGCGGTGGACGAACGTGTGCGCCTCTTCCAAGACTAACGTAGTCGGCAACTCCAATCCGTTCTCGCGTCGGTACCGTTGGATGGCCTCGAAGATCATACGAGCCAAAACACTAACAACGATATGCGTTACTTCGGACGGGACGAGAGAAAGGTCGACGACGGCAACTGTCCCGTTACTTGCTTGATTTGCCCCAATATAATCGTCGAGCCAGGACTCCAGGGTGATAGCGTTGGAGTCGTCAGGCTTGAGGACGGAGGCTAAGCGCCCCTGTGAGAGAAGGCCACGGATGCGCAAATTAAGGGTATCGACAAACTGTGCGATGTCTCGGCTCGATTGCTCAGTAGCTAGAGCATCGACGTAGTCTGGCAACTCGTCGACGGAAAACTGACGTGGCACATCCTCATCCAAGATCGCCTCGCCTGCGCCCAAACCCAGTGAAGCCGCCGCTTCCGCGAGCCGTGCCTCAACGGTAGATAGATCCGCCTCAGCGAAATCGTTGTGCCAGAATCCCTTCCCTGGCCCTCGCGAGTTGGAACGAGCCGCAGTTTCTACTTCCGTAGCGCACTGCGCCACCGACTGAAGAACTTGGTTGAGCTCCTCATCCGAACCATTGGGATCACTGACGAGATCCTGGCAGTCTTTGACGAGGTTCAAGAGGACTTCCGCTACACCCTCTCGTTTACCTGATTGCTGGTGTTCGCCGTTCTGAACAAGAACCTTGATCCTGCTTTGATATCGTCTTACACGACCTTTCGCCTTGGTCTCAAATTGTTCCGGCGGGCCGAGTCCCGAGCGTAGCCGCCTCAGCGCCTCGTAAAGAACTGGTCGCTGCACGCCTGGCGCTGCGCCGGTGAAAGCTGCCCACTCCTCTCCATTCCAGAGCCAAGCCGGTACATAGAGCGGCTTCCCTTGACCCGTCGGCTCCACCCGAAACAAGCGCACATCAAGGTCTTCAAAAGCGCGGGCGTACTCGCCATTCGGGTCCAACACGATGAAGCGAGCGTTCGGCACGCTGATCTGCTCCTCACCTTCCTGGCTCCCGGACTTCAACCCAATACGCTCCCTCCTCGCCGCATCAAGCGACCAACGGATGAGTCCCGCCACCGAACAGGACTTGCCGGCTCCAGTATTACCAAGGACCGCCAGATGCCTCCCAAACAGTTTGTCTGGATCGACATGCACCGGCGCTTGACCGGCTGTCGGACAACGACCAAGGAGAATTCGACCCCCCGTGCTTTGATTTTCTCCTTCGACGATGGCCCGAAGCTGACCCGGCGACGGAAGAACAACAGGATCGCCAACCGAGGGAAACACGTCCACGCCACGGCGGACCTCGAAAGAGAGATCCCCACCTGCCGATGCCGCCTTTAGAGTGCCAATTGGAGTCAGAGTCATCAACCGCGATGGGAACGGCAAGTCAACCAACCCAAAATCCTGCTGCATCCCCTTGCGCGTAGGGAAAGGAAGCCGTTGGATGCGCACCGAGGAAACTACACATGCGGTGGCACCGCTCTCATTGGGAATCAGTACATCTCCGTTGATGCGTGGGAAGCCCGCGGGAACGCTCGTATTCAACGCGGTAGCCTGAGGAGCGTCCGGATCAAGAAGCACGATGATCCGATCTGGGGACACCTCTTCAACGGTGCCCACTACACGATCGCCAAGGGCCTTAACCAAAGAGGTCATCAGAATCCGCCGCCTTCCCCATCATCTCCTTCTGGAGAGGCACGATCTTTCATCGGAACCTCACGCCGTTTCAAGATGTCGACCATTCGCCAAGTAGTTCGGTCAAGGGCAGGCTTGGGCAAGTAATGGTCTACAAGGGTCTTCAACTGACCGAAATGAGCTCCGATGAGAAGCGTAATTTGCGCCCCGCGACCGGCGCGGTCACAGAATGTCTGGATACGCCCCCCAGCATGGTCGTACGAGATAATCACGAGATGCGTAGAAGGGATGCTAAGCATGTCCCTCAACACACGATTTACATGGTCGTCTCCAAAGCCGTACCCATATGTAACCATCACCGCGTTGGGTTGGCACGCAGCGGAGGCGAAGTCACGGAACAGCTCTGCATAAGGATATTCAAGAGTCTCGACGTCTTTCGCAGGGTTCGGATAGATGAGCAACCGTTTCCCTGCCTCCAAAGGAACCTCAGAGTGTTCATTCGGTGCGCCGAAAGGCAACATACACTTCTGAACCTCGTGGCCTCCAGACGGACCGGGCTCACCGCGCCAGTCAAGCGAGCCATGGAGCTTGGTGAACCGCACCACTCCCTCAAGATGGCGAGGTTCTCCACGAATTCCTGGTGGATTGTAGTGCAGGTCGACACCGAGCCGCGAAGAGTGAAAGACCGGTGCGAGGTACCCAACAAAGCGGTCAATCACTCTGAGTCCCAGTAGATCAGCTCCGTACTCAATCAAACGATCATAGTTTGTCGTAAAGATGTGCAACCGCTCACGCGTAGTGGCACGACTCGCGAACGGAAGAAGAAAACCGCCGAGAAGGCGACGAACACAGTCTGACACGGCTTCGTTCTTCGTCCCGGACAGTACATCGCGGATGCCACGCTCCGTGTCGAGGACTTTCCCCAAGAATCCATCAAGTACGCTGTCAAGAGCATTTTCCCATATCGGCAGCAGTCGACGAGCGCTCTTGGGCAGTTGTCGTCCTCTTGGTCCCGACTCTGCAACTGCGGCCTGAATGCGTAGGCCGCAAATCAGTTCGCTCGCAGCTCGTATCTGGTCCTCAACGTTGGGGCTACCACGGCCGACATGACGCGCGCTGGTTTCCGCTGCTTTCGTAACGGCATCTGAGTAGTCATGCTGAAAAGACACTAGGCGCATGTCTACAACAGGCGCTCCTGCCGCGTCGGCGATAGCCGTGGTTAAGCCGCTACCGACCAATAGATTCAGATGGTCGGCTTGGAACAGTGCGGACAGCCACGGCTCCACTTGCTGACTATGGTCGTTTGCGTCCGGCTGGTCATCCTGGTTTATGTAGTGAGTCGCGGTTCTCACGACGTGGGTTTGCCAAGGTCGAAGATCACCGGAGTTGAAGTCGCTCATCAATTGTCCCGTCTTCTACGTTCTTCCTCAACTCCAGACGTCCATTCTAGAAATCTTCATGATTCGACCTCCATCTCTGGTGTCGAGGCAGGATCCAGGTAGTCCCACTCCCCATGCTTCTTCGGCGGGGTATTCACCAGGGCCCGCATGATCTTCTCGGGCGTGTCGGGGATGGGCTCGGGCATGGGTTTCGGGGGGCGGCCTGTCTTCTTGCTCACGGGGTTTCCTGCCTTCTTCATCCCCGTGACTTCCTTGATTCTCCCCTTATCACAAATCTGCGTGGATTGCTTGACAGGTACCGCCCTTCGGCACAGGCTCAATCCTGTGACAGTCAGCATGGATGGCCGTATGTCGCGCCGCCTGCTGAATTGAGTAATTCCCCGTGCCCGGTGAGAGGTAGCTCCCCAAGCCAGCGCGAATAGGCAGGACTCTCACCATAACCGTGCGTGACTGTCGCACCGGGCAACGGAGGTGTCCCATGGTCCGTCCCACCTTCAGGACGAACACAGCACCGAAGTCTGTTGGGCAAAATTCAATCGAGACATCGCGTGGGTCCACCTTTCGACCGCCCTGTTCATAACTTGACCAGCCCGAGAAACGTACCGACACACCAGCTTCGGATAGTGTACCCTTGACGTACATCGTCTGATTTGTCATCTTGGCAGGGGATGATCCTCGGTTATCGAGACAGAAAGACGCGAGCGTTTGCCGAAGGGCGGTCAGTCAGGGCGTTCCGGAGCTTCGAAACCCAAGCAGCAAAACGGCTGGCCATCCTGAACGCCGCGCCTTCGCTCGACACCCTGCGGTCCTTGCCGGGAAACCATCTTGAAGCCCTCCGGGGTGACAGGAAGGGCCAGTACTCCATTCGCATCAACCGGCAGTGGAGACTGTGTTTCGAGTGGCCGGACGGGTATGCAGGACCGGACAACGTTGAGATCGTCGACTACCACGGATGAGAAGGAGGAGGGCGGTATGTTCATGAGAGCTGTCCATCCCGGTGAGGTCCTGAAGGGCGAGCTGGAAGAACTGGGAATCACCCCGACGGAGTTGGCGCGGCAGATCGAGGTGCCCGCCAACCGGGTGAGCCAGATCATCGCAGGCAAACGTTCGGTCACCGGCGACACCGCACTACGCTTCGGCCACTGGTTCGGTGTCGAGCCTCAGTTCTGGCTTAACCTTCAAGCACAGTACGACCTAGTGCAGGCCGACAGGGAAACGGGTGCCCAGATACGCCATCTGCCGACCAGGCCGGGTGTTTTGGGAAAGGGCGCCGCTCCGGGGTTTGCATGAACAGAGGAGGAACAGGGACGCCACTCGACCGAAACCGACCGGTATTTCGGATGAAACAATCCCGTTTAGAGACTGTCCGCAAGGCATTCGGAGGGGTCTGGGAGGCTGAACGGTGAGCGATGGCAGGCCGTTTCAGGGGAGCCTCTTTGCCGAGGATTTCCTTCGCGAGTCCATCGTCGATCTTCCTGATTGGCAGGATTTCGACGAATTGATGCTCGACGGCGTCGAGTCCGCCTTACAGGATATATTCCACCGCTTCCCGACACACCGGTCACCCAATGAGAGTCAGACGGAGGACGATTTGATCTGGCCCGTTCTCGGCCAGCTCGGGTGGACAGCGAACTTACGCCAACAGAACCTGTCAGCCCACGGTCGCGAGGCCGTACCCGACGGTCTGTTGTTCGCGCACAATGCAGCGAAGGAACGGGCCAACGACTTCGCGGAGGAGTGGAAGCGGTACCAACATGGCCTCGCCATCGTGGAATCAAAACGCTGGCTACGTCCCCTCGACCGGCGGTCGGGACGACGCGGCGAGGAGACAGCACCCTCCACGCAAATGCTGCGCTACTTGCGGCGGGTCGATGATCTGACAACCGGACGGCTCCGCTGGGGGATTCTGACCAACGGGGCAAGATGGCGCCTCTATTGGCAGCGCGCCCTATCGGTCTCGGAACAGTTTTTTGAAACCGACTTAGCCGCCGTTCTGGACCTGCCCGGCCACAACGACGGCCTGTTCGCCCTGGACGGGGAGGAACGCCGCCATTGGCTCAAGGTGTTCGTTCTCGTGTTCCGGTGTAAAGCATTCCTGCCAGGCGCGGTCGACGAACGGACATTCCATGAGCAGGCTATTGATAAGGGCCACTTCTACCGGGAACGAGTGGCCGCAAGCCTGTCCGAACTAGTCTTTAAAAGGGTTTTCCCGGATCTTGCCCGTGCGGTCGCGGGGGCCGCGCCGGACGTACCGTTGGCTGAGGTGCGGGAAGCGGCGTTGGTTCTGCTCTACCGCCTGCTGTTCATCTTCTATGCCGAAGACCGTGACCTGCTGCCGGTTCGCGATTCGCGGTACGACGACTACGCGCTACGGGAAAGGGTTCGCGGTGATGTCGGACGCCGCAAGGATGCAGGCGATGCCTTCTCCGAAAGCGCCTCGATCTATTGGTCGTTAATCGACAATCTGAGTCGCGCCATTGACTTGGGTGACGCTGCGATCGGGCTGCCACCCTACAATGGCGGACTCTTCGATCGGCGCCGCACGCCCCTTCTGGATCGCATCCGGCTGGGAGATGCGGTAATGGCCCGCGTGATCGACGCGCTGTCGTTCGAGCAAGCGCTGGAGGGCAGGCGCTATATCAACTACCGCGACCTCGGCGTTCAGCAACTGGGGTCGATCTATGAGCAATTGCTGGAACAGGAGATCGTTCGCGACGGCGGTGAGATCGTCGTCCGACCGAACCTCTACGCTCGGAAGGATTCCGGCAGCTACTACACGCCCGACGACCTCGTCGGCCTGATCATCGGGGAGACTGTCGAACCTCTTGTACAGGCACGTACGGATGCCTTTGCTGCTGAAGCGTCCCAACTCGCATCGAGCCAGTTGCCCGAAGATCGCCGGAAGCGTCGACTGAAAAAGCTCGATCCAGCGGAGAGGCTGCTCGACCTTAAGGTCTGCGATCCGTCGATGGGTTCGGGACACTTTCTGGTGAACCTCGTGGACCATCTCGCTGACCGGGTCATCGCTGCGATGGCGGAATCGGAAGCCGTGTGCGACGGCTACATCTCGCCTCTGAACAAGCGAATCGACAGTATCCGCAGCACGATCATGGCCAATGCCGAGGATCGCGGCTGGACGTTCGATCCTGCACAACTCGACGACCGGCACATCGTCCGGCGCATGGTTCTTAAACGCTGCGTCTACGGCGTGGACAAAAACCCCATGGCTGTAGAGTTGGCCAAGGTCTCGCTGTGGCTGCACACTTTCACGGTCGGAGCTCCGCTCAGCTTTCTGGACCATCACTTGCGCTGTGGCGACAGCTTGTTCGGCGTTTGGGTTTTGGGTGCCATCGAAAGGGCAAAGCGCCGGGGTGGATCACTGTTCCTGCAAGGCCCTGTGAACCGAGCCACGCGGTCCGCGAAGCCCATGCAAATCATAGAGGAGTTGACAGATGCCGAAATCGCGGAGGCACATCAGTCTGCGGACGTTTTTGCCGAAGTCTCGGAGTTGACGGCACCGCTGAATGCGTTTCTGTCCCTACTCCACGCCTTCGACTGGATGGACTTTCGCAGCCCGCAAGACCAAGGCCCCTTTTTCGGTTGGCTCGAAGGGAGATTTGGCGATCCCATCGATATTGCGTTGGGCAAGGTCGAAATTCGGGGGAAAAGCCCGGAAGCGGAGCGCTTCGCCGAGATGCTGGAGCAGGCTCAACGCCTCATCGCAGAAGAACGCTTCCTGAACTGGCAGGTGGAATTTCCAGGTGTGTGGTCGGACTGGGAAGCGGCCGGTCTGACGGGTGGTTTCGACGCCGTGATAGGCAATCCGCCCTGGGACCGGATGAAGTTGCAGCAGGTCGAGTGGTTCGCCGCGCGCCGACCGAAAATCGCCATGGCTACACGTGCGGCCGACCGCAAGCGTATGATCGCCGACCTAGAGGTGGCGGGGGACCCCCTTGCGCAGGACTTTGCCCGGGCAAATGACCGAGTTGTCGCTGCGCTTCACATGGCACGCAGCGGCGGCGACTATCCGCTGTTGTCCAGAGGCGACGTGAACCTCTATTCCCTGTTCGTCGAGCGCGCGATGACGCTAGTTAAACCTGACGGAATGGTCGGGCTTCTCGTCCCCTCCGGCATCGCGTCGGATAAGACAGCGGCGCACTTCTTCAAGAGCGTGGCGACAGAGGGCAGGTTGAGGGCGCTCTACGACTTCGAAAACCGCCGCACCCGGCGCGGTGCCCCGCCCTTCTTCCCGGATGTCGATAGCCGTTTCAAATTCTGCGTCTTCTCCGCTAGTCCCTCGCCGCTCGCAGGCGACGCGCAATGCGCCTTCTTCCTACAGGCTGTGTCGGAACTCGCAGAGCTGGACCGTTGCTTCCCGCTGAGCGCCGCGGATTTCGCCCGCGTCAACCCGAACACCGGCACCGCGCCGATTTTCCGCTCTCGTCGTGACGCTGAACTCACGACCGCAATCTACGACCGTCTGCCAGTACTAGTGGACCGCTCTTTCGCCGACGCCATCAAAACATGGCCGGTGAAATATACGACCATGTTCCACATGACCAACGACTCCCGCTTATTTCGGACGCGCGCTGAGCTTGAAGAGAAGGAAGAAGCATGGCCCATCGGCCGCAATCGCTATGCCAGCCCACGCGGCGAATGGGTGCCACTCTACGAGGGCAAAATGGTGCAAGCGTTCGACCACCGCGCTGCCAGCGTAGTCGTCAATACGAAGAATCGTCACCGGCCCGCACAGCCCCAGCCGGCCACTCTCGAACAGCACCAAGACCCGAATTGGCTGCCCGACCCTCAATATTGGGTCCCGGCGGCGAAATGCGAGTGGTCGCCTCAATTGGGCTGGGTTCTCGGTTTCAAGGAAATCACCGCGGCGACCAACGCGAGGACATTCATCGCTGCGCTCTTTCCGGCAGTCGGATTCGGCAACAAAGTACCTGTCCTAGAGCCGCAAACACCGGACCGAAGCGAATGGTTGCTGGCTGCGAATTTCAACGCAATAGTTTTCGACTTCGCAACCCGTCAAAAGGTTCAGGGACAGACACTCAATCTCTTCATACTTGAACAGCTCCCAATCGTGCCGCCAGAGCGCTACGAGGCCGTGCGCTTCGGGCCAAAGACGGCAGCAGAGATCGTGCGCGAAGCAGTGCTGGAACTGACCTATACGGCACATGATATGGCTCCCTTCGCCCGCCACATGGACTACGTCGACGAGGCGGGGACGGTGCTGCGACCCTTCCACTGGGACGAGGACCGCCGCCTTTTTCTCCGTGCGAAATTGGACGCACTCTATTTCCACCTCTATGGAGCGACCAACCGCGACGACGTTCGATATATCTACTCCACTTTTCCCACCCTCGAGCGCGATGAACGCAAGGCTTGGGGTCGGTACCGCTCCTGCGAACTCTCGCTCGCATGGATCAACGCCCTGAGCGCCGGCGAACCGGATGCGACAATCACGCTGTAACCGCGTTAGGCTGTGGCGCAAACGGCGAATGAGAAGCCGTCCATCCCGCGCCTCACGACGTCCCGTTTATTCCAAACCCCATCTCCGGGCTCCCACCCTGGTTTGTTGGGTGCATTTTTGTGCCAAGACGGCTGCATAGCGTTCCTTTTGCACAACCGTGCACTCGTACTCATCGAGTCCCATACGCCGGAACTTTACCACTGCCGGACGAGGCACTTCCCGCAGAGGCTTTAGACGCACTCGGTGTGTGTTATTCTCGAAGTGTGTAAGTCGAACCGTGATCGTTTCGTTTGGGAACCGAAACGTGACACGCTTCTCTTGTTGAGCACCGATCCCAAAGAATGCTCCGAGTGTCGCGACAGGAAGCTGTATTTGATAGCCAACGCTTTCTGGTGTTTGACCACCCGTTTCGAAGGCCAAGATCTGAAGATAAAGGTGAGTCGGTTTTTCCGTCAAAGGATCAAACTTCGCGAGGACTTTCGACTTCCTGTTCGCCTGTTTGTGGGCAAGAACCTTTACGAAGAGGGGCTTCGGTTTGGTCCTGGCGTTTACAGACAGCCTAGGCTTTGTGGCCGCATCCGACCGCTTCTCGTTCTCTTGCTGTTCCGAGCCGTGTCCGCCGCTATGCGCTACGGTCCGAATCAATGGCACTGTAACTCTCCGGGACACCGCGCGCATGGACCTCCACACTGCCTCCATGTCGGCCTCAAGGGCATTGCCCGTTTCGACCGCGAACTCCACTCCCATCTCCGTATTCCGACTCAAACCCGCGCCGGTGAGATTAGCAGAGCCAATTATAGCTATAGTTCTGTCGGCGAATTTGAACTCAAAGAACTTCGGATGAAACGTCGCATTGGCGTACTCATCTTCGATAACGCCTGCATAGGTGTGCGTAGAGTACATTTCCTGGAGATAGACATTGTAGAGCAGGCTATCGGGTGTCGTCACGCCGTTTGCAATCCCGTAAATAGTCTGAAGTTCACCACCAAGCTTCAGAAACGACTCAAGTTGCTCCGCAATAAGCGCAATCCCATCCCACCGCGCATAGGCGACCGCGGCACGAAACCTCGCGAGACCGCGTGTCCCAAGGAGACCGTTCACACGTTCGAAGATATACGGCCCCGTGCCGGGAAACTGTGCGAGGACCGATACCGATGGTTGGATTGCGGCCATGACGGTCTACCCCTGGATTCTTGCGTCTGGATCGCCAGTGCCAACGGCGCTGATCCACGTAATGCATACCTCACCTCATCGAGCAGTCGCAAGAACACCTCGTTCCTCGACACGTTTTTCCGTGGATTGAGGTGGTCCTGGTTCGTTGGACAGGTAGGCGGCAGAAAATAAGGTGTATTCCCAAGTGATCGATCAGGCCGCCCGGGTCCTGTCTAACACGTCCTGCTGTTCCGGTTGAGTCGGCAGAGAGGTAGGCGAGGTGCAGCGCTGTGCCGGCCTCTGCGTCAGCATTCCCTTTTCGTAGGCCTCGGCTGGAGTGGAGCCCTCCAAGGCCGAGTGGGGGCGCGCCCGGTGGTAGAAGGCGAACCAGCTTGAGAACAGCCGCTGGACTTGGAAGCCGTCAGAGATCTCGTGCAGGTAGAGGGCCTCGTACTTGAGGGAGCGCCACAGGCGCTCGATGAAGATGTTCTCCATGCACCGGCCCCTGCCGTCCATGGAGATGGCGACACCTGACTCTTTGAGCACGGAGGTGAACTCCAGGCTGGTGAACTGACTGCCCTGGTCGGTGTTGAAGATCTCGGGGCGGCCGTAGCGCTGGAGGGCTTCAGTGAGGGCGTCTGTGCAGAAACGTGCGTCGAGGGTGTTCGACAGCCTCCAGGAGAGCACCCGGCGCGTGGCCCAGTCCATGACCGCCACCAGGTACAGGAAGCCCTTCTGCACCGGGAACTACGTCAAGTCCGCGCACCACACCTGGTTGGGTCGCTCGATGGCCAATCCCTTGAGCCGATAGGGGTAAACCCGGTCTCGGGGTGCGGCCGGGTGGTCCGCGGCGCCTGGTAGATGGCCTGTAGACCCATCACGCGAATCAGACGGCGCACCCGGTGACGCCCCACACAGACGCCCTCCCGCCACAGATGACGGACCATCTGGCGGCTGCCGTAGAAAGGGCACTCCAGGAACAGCTTGTCGATCCGGCGCATCAACGCCAGATTCTCCGTGCTCTCACCCTTGGGCCGGTGGTACACAAAGGATCGATTCACTCGAAGTAGCCGGCATTGACGGCTCAAGCTGAGCTTGGGATGGCCGGGCTGGGTCATGGCCCGGCGCTCCTCCCGGCTCACCACTTGAGCCCTTTGGCCAAAAAATCCCGCTCCACCGTCAGCTCCCCGATCTTCGCGTGCAGGTCCCGGATCTCCGCCTCGTGCTCCCCGCGCCCCCGCTCCGCCCCGTTCGAGAACACCTCCTTCATCCCCTCCACCGCTCGCTGCTTCCACGTGCTCACCTGGTTCGGGTGGATCTTGTGCCGCGTGGCGATCTCCTGGATCGTCTTGTCCCCGCGCAGTGCCTCCAGCGCCACCTTCGCCTTGAAGTCTCCGCTGAACCGTCGCCGTGGGCTCATTGCGCATCCCTCCTTCAGTCGGGGGAATACACCTTAGCAACCTGTCCGATTTTCCGGGACCACCTCAGTATGCCTTGCGGTAGTCGGGCATCTTCTTGCTGAGAACCCTATCGTGCAAATCCTGTTCGACCATGGAGTCAATCCCTTCCGGTTCTACTGCGTTACCGACAAGTCTCGGCGCTTCTCCTCGGCATCATCAGGTAATATCCGCCTACTCAAACCGTCATCACCCAAATCCCTCCGGACTTACTGCGATAACTCCCGAAACGCGGGCAACTTGCCCTTCGCCAGTAGACCGGCCATTATCCGCAGATGCGGGTTTTCTATCAGGTGTGCATCGGCGTCGCTTCTGGCGGTGGTACTCTAGCTGGTGGCTTCATGTTAGAGCGCCTCTTACTAGATAGCTGGGAATGGTGGATGTGGGGCATTGCTGTGCTGCCATTTCTGGTTCTGTTCGGTGTTTCATCGTGGAAACTATCCCGTATGGAATCACCGGCGGACCGGCTAGCAAAGGACATGGCCAGATTGAAACGCGCCATCGCCGAACCGGACGCGAGCAAACGCGCGGCTATCCTTGGGTACCACGAAGTCACCCCCTCTCCTATCCGCTGGCACTTTGACGTGCCGCCGATAACCCGCGTAGGGCTGAAAAAAGCGCCCCGGAGAGACGACAATGAAACTAGGGAGTCACGTAAGTAAGTCCCATCACGTTAGTGGATGGTGAGAAGCTGCTTGACTTGCTCATCGCACACGGCATCGGCGTCCGTAAACGGACGATAGAGCTGCTGGAAGTGGACGCGGATGCACTTGACGCCATCGAGAAGGAAAGTTGAGCACGAGCGGCACCGCGCCTGCGGTCTAACCGTATTCATCGTGACAGCAGGCAAACGCAACCGCCCCGAGACCCTCGAAGTATCAGGAAAACCACCCGCATCGACGCCCCACCTGTAGCCTTCGCCAAGGCCATCATGGAGCGCCCTCGAAGCCTCCGCTACAGCGCCTTGAATCCCCCGTCATCGACCACTGCCTCCTTCACGATCATCTGTCCAGCCGTCGCAACCACGACCGCCGCTTCGGGCCGCTGTTCCCGTATTACGCGCAACGCTTGCGCCGCTGTGCTCCCTTTGGTCATCACATCGTCCACGAGCAGTATCCGCTGAGCGTCGGCTGGAATCTTTGCTTGCAGGGCCTCGCGATACCGTCGCTCGAACTCTGCGGCACCGTAACCCTGTGTTTGCATTCGCCGTTTTGACACGCTTGACGACAGACTGAGCATCTCACGCACGTCAACCGCCAACAGACGCCCGAGTTCCCTGGCCAGGGCCCGCGTCCGGTGCTTCTCGCCCTTCCTTGCTTTGTCGGGCGACAATGGAATCGGCACAACGTAGTTGAACTCCAGCAGTCCTCGCCGGCGCAGTTGCTCGAAGATCGATAACGCAAACGGGTATGCGTAGGCCATCTCGCCCCACTTGAACTCTGTGAACCTCCTGGTCAGGTTTCGCACGTCCGCCCCTACACGCGTCTCGTAACAGCGGCTCGGCACAATCCAGTGTCCCGGCACGACATCCTCGTAACTAGACCATCGCAAACGCCCTGGCGCCCTCGACTCTCTCTTCCCAATCAGGGGTAGCTTCGTCCAAGTCTCGCAGTCCCCACACTGCCTGCCCTTGCATGCCTTGAGATCGCAATGCGGCCGCTCTGTCCAGTCCTCCGGCCACAGGAACACTTGCCGGTAGCGGGGCGCGACGACCTCCGCAACCCTGGCCGAGATCTCTTGAGAGGTGATCGGTACATCCGTGCTGTGATCGCGGACACGAAGGCTGACCTCGCTCGCTTCCAGATCTATGGCGTCGACAATCCCCTTGACGTAGACCCCGTTTTCGAAGCGGTGAGGTCCATGAAAGTACACCCAGCACTCCCAGCCCTTCTCCACGACGTCAATGTAGTGGCGCCATCCAAGACGTAATCGCCGATCCCGCATTCGCTGCGGTAACACTGCGGGCCTGAATCCGTCGTAGGCGCTATGAATCTTGTAGAGGAATCTCACAGTTGCAGCACGTCATCGAAACGTTTGAGCACCTTAGCCATGCCGGGCGGGGCCTCCGTGTAGTACCCATAAGATGCCCAAGCGAACTGTACACCCGCCGCCGCGGCAGCCTCCGCGTCCACGGCTCCGTCCCCAACGAACCAAGTACGTGAGTCGGCGGCTCGCCCCGTCTCGTGCAGAACCCGCCTTATCCCATGCGGTTTTGGTTTTGCCAACACACCCGGCCGAGGTGTCGCGGTGGCGGCAATATACCCTTCGAGACCCGTCGACTGCAGCAGAGGCGTGACAAGCCAACCTGGAAGGTTCGAGACTATACCAACCAGAGTTCTCCTTTCCCGGAGACCATCCAGCGTCTGTAGAACCCCCTCGTATAGTTGGATCGAACCGCCGTCGTCCTTAGCGGCACGGGTTAATCGCGCCTTGCTCACTTGGTAGTCCTCGGCCATGCGCACAATGCTTGCACCGGCCTCAAGCTCGCCGGCAACCTGCAAAGCTGAACCGCCAGACAAGCGTGCGATGACCTCCGCGTACCAGGGGCGGCTGTCCCACACCGTGCCGTCTAGATCGAGGAGGAGAGTTGCTGGAGCCACGCTGCGTATCTGGACTGGTCGTCCGTCAATTGGAAAGCGAAACCGCCCGTACGGTCATCGTTTTCAATGACCGCATTGCCGGAAGTGTCCTTGGAGCCGTCCGTCCTGAACGTGGCCACCGCCTTCCTTTGCTCCCGCCCGAAACGGTAGGCGTTCATCGCGCCCCCGTCCACCGCCGACTGGGCCACGACGATACCCTGAGCGAAAGCCACGATCAGCTTGTTTCGCTTGCGGAGCAGCAACGACGACGCCCGCTGCCCGAACCCGAATTCGCTGACGAACACCGCTCCCGGGTACGCGAGCAGTTCATCCCACAGGCCGCGATTCTCCGGCGGGAACACCTTGTCCAACCCACAGGGCATAACACACACAGTGCAGCCCCCGGCCTCCACGGCCGCCCTGTGCCCTATCGTGTCCGCGCCCATGGCAAATCCCGACACGACAACGATTCCCTGCCGTGCGGCAACCGTCGCGAACTTCCGAGCGTCGCTTGCGTAGGGTTCGCGGGTATTCCGCGAGCCGACGACAGCGACTGTCACCGTGCCATCCCAGATCGTCGGATCACCGCGGACGTAGAGCACCGGCACCGGATTGTTGCTCGCGTACACCCGCTCCGGGTACCCCTGGTCGCCATGGACGAAGATGGATGCCGAGAGGCCGCGTGCGCGTTCGAGCTGAACGGCGGCGCGTGCCCGCCCCGCATCCCGTTCAGCCTGCGATAGGGATAGAATACCGTGTCGGAGCTTTTCGCCCGTGCGGCCGGTGAACGGCAAGAGATCAGGTTTTTCGATCACCGTCTGCGGATCAACACCGGCTTCGTGCATGGCACGAAACTTCACAGGACCGAACCCGGAAACCCGCTCCAGCGTGTACAGGGCTCCCAACCGTTCGACGCTGGGCCTCGACGGTTGCGGCATGAACGCCGCCCGCCAACCGTCCAACTTCTCGACGGTCCCCTCATCAAGCTGCGTTTCGATCCGTTGCGTTGTCATTGCCCTTTCACCGCGGGGCATCGTCATTGAGGGCCAGCAATGAGTGCCAACCCCCGGCGCAGTTGCCCCCCTCTTGCGCCTGGAACTACGTCGCCGGTCCGGCCCTTATACCCTTTTTTCATGATCCGCGACAGAGACCTGCCTCCGACGCTAGCTCTCGGCCTGCCGAACGTGACGACTGGACTGGAGCGAACTCTCCGCCAGAGCAAGTACCAGTAGGACGACTCTACTGCACCCAAACTCAATCAGTCGCGAAGCACATACGCCTGCCGTGTGGCCCCGGTTCATTACATCATCGAGCAAGAGAACCGTTCGTCCTCGAATCTCCTCTGCCATCTTCTGACTAAACGCGTACTGGCAAGCGAGAGCCTTCTTGCCGACGAACCTGGACCGCTCTGACCCCTGGTTTCGTTTGAGGAAGTCCGTACGGCTCGGGACTCCAAGCCTTGAACTCAAATGTTGAGCGGTTGTGGCCAATATGTTGATGCCCCTCTCGGCCGTTCTCCTCGCCGCGGCAGGGACCGGTACGATGTAGTCCACTTCGCGGATCCAGGTGTTGCACATTGAGGTAGCCCGAACATGCTCCGCCAGGATTCGCCCGAAAAAAGCCGGCAACACAGCGTCGCCTTTCTTGAATTTCCGAATCAGTTGCGACCATTGCTCGTCACGATTCGCGTCCCCGACCCACCGGTAGACGCCGACGGTCGAGACCTCGTCAACTCCATCAACCTTTGGACTGCGGTTCGCTTGGCTCAACCCGAATTGCCGGAGAAACTCGCCCCGCAATTCAATGTCCGATGCCCGTCTGTCGAATTGCTGCGCAATCGCCTCGTCGAATTTCCTGATCTCTACGTCTGACCCCTTTCGTACAACAGTCAGCCGCTGTTGAACCAGTGATCTCAGCGAGCGGGGCAGACTTGGGAATTGCAGAGCCGTTTCGAGGTCTGCAATCGCCCGCCACTTATTCATGTCGCTCTGGTGCGTCAATGCACGTTTATAGAATGCGTATGCCAGGTCCTTCGTATGCAACAATTGCTGGCCAGGCGATACGCCCGATTGGCCGAACTTTGCGGCGGCTTCCAGATAGTCTCCCTGCCTCGCCGATTCAATGGCTTCTTCGAGGTGCTTGGCCTTCAGCCGGGTCCCTAGACTTGATAGGCCTTCGAACATCTCTGCCCGCTTATGCGTCCTGCCCGACCTGTCGTTCATGATCGGTCGCCGGTTGACCAAACGAACGCGACACCCTCGCCAGGGCGAGACGAGTCCATGGTTTCTTCAGGCTGATTTCATGCATCAGCATCGCAGCCTCCGTCCGCTTGAACAATCATAACACCACCCGACAGAGAGGTCAGCCCGGTGGCCGACCGCACACGACCTCGATGGGGTCTGAGGCCATTGTTCGACGCTACCGGTCCGCTTCGAGATGAAGGGGACAAGCGCGGCAACCCGGTCTCCGCCCATACATCCACTCGGCGCTTCGGCCTCGTCCGACACGCTGCCCGCCGCCGGGAGGTCGTGGCCGGCTTGGGCTAGGCGAATCCCCGGGGCCCGGGTGGGTGCCCGCGCCGGTCCCGCCGGCAAAGTGGAGACCATGAACATGACGAGAACATTCACAGCTCACGACGGCAGCCTGACCCCGGGCCGCGCTGTTCGCCGGGTCACCTGGCGCACCCGCGCCGTCGTGCTCGGCGGACTCGCTCTCGCCGCCGTCTACACGGCCGCAGCGCTCGGCCTCGACGCGGGCGCGGAGCATGTCGGCCCACTCTGGACAGCGGCGATTGCCTGGACCGTCGTCGCAAGCCTCGCGGGCGCCCTCTGGCGGGGGTTCCGTCACCGCGACTGGTCCGCATTCTCCGGTTACGAGTTGCCGGAAGACGACGGCGAGATCGACGAATGGGCGTTGCACACAGGCCCCTATTCCTGGTTTCGCGAAATGGAGGATGAGCTGCACCACGACGACGATCACCTTCGCTGACCCATTCACGGTGACTGGTCCTGCCGGTCCGGCCTGAGAGCTTCGGCCTCCGCCGACGCGCCGCCCGCCGCCGGGAGGTGGTGGCCGGTTGGGACTGGGCGAGTCCCGGTGTCCCGGAGGCCGGACTCCCCCACACAACGCCACCGCCAAGGAGGTCGCCGCCATGCCCGACACCAATATCAGCGAGGAACACCACCGCGCGTTCGAGGCCCTGACCAGCGGCCGGTTCGACAATTTCTGCCTCGTCTCGTGCTTCGTCGACGGCGAACCAACCGCGGCCATCGCCGCCGTCAACGTCAGTCCTTCCGCTGAAGACGGCGGTCAACCAGAAGTTCTCATCCGGCCGCTCTTCATCTGGCCGACCGCGGCGATGACGCTGACCGACCACGACGGGAGGAAAGCATGAGCGAGAGCCCGCCACGCAGCCGTCGATCCGCCGCCAACGTGCACATCCCGCCCGAATGCCGCGACATGATCCGCCGCGGCGCACTCATGGCCGTCAATTCGTCGGGGGGCAAGGACAGCCAAGCCATGATGATCCTGCTAGCCCAGATCGTGCCTCACGATCAGTTGGTGGTGGTTCACGCCCCGCTCCGCGTGGTCGAGTGGCCGGGCACGATCGAGCACATCGAGAACACGATCCCGGCCGACGTTCCGCTGATATTCGCGCCCGTGGCGTCAGGAAAGACCTTGCTCGACGGGGTCGAGGAGCGCGGAAAATGGCCGGGAATCCATCAGCGGTGGTGTACGGCGGGCCATAAGCGGGGCCCGATCGAGCGCGAACTTCGCCACTACCTGAAGTCTCATCCCCGCTTTGAGAGCCGCCTAGTCAGCGCCATGGGACTGCGACGAGACGAGAGCACCGACCGCGCCAAGCGCATTCCCTGGAAACGCAACGACCGCAACTCCCGTGCCGGCAGGGAATGGTTCGACTGGCTGCCGATCTTCGATCTGACCGAGGCCGACGCGTTCCGGGTCATCCGCGACGCCGGACAGTCGCCGCACTGGGTCTACGCGCAGGGGATGTCGCGATGTTCGTGCAGTTTCTGCATCTTCTCGTCGCGCTTCGATTTGCGCCGCGCCGCCGAGCTTCGCCCTGCGCTCTATCGCCGGTACGCCGCGATCGAGAAGCGTGTCGGCCACACGCTGTCGCCGTCGGGCGTTCCGCTTCCGGAGCTGACCGGCATTCCGGCCGAACCCGCCGCCGGAACGCCCGGTCTGTCCGACGGGCTCCGCACCGAAGACAGCGTCAAGCCATGAATCACCCGTCCGCAGCCCGCCGGCAACCGGCGCCGCATCACGGCACGAACACCGCCTGGAGGCAGAGCCTGGCTCGGGGCCGGGCGGCGGGACAAGACTCGCGAGAGCCGCCGCCACAACCATCAACTCCCACACACGGAGGACCACATGAACCACATCGCTCCCGTCCACGAGCCGACGATCCGCCCGATCGCGCTCGACCGGCTGTCCGTCGCGCCGGAGAACGTGCGCAAGACGCCGCCCGACGCGGCCGCCGAGGCCGAGCTGAAGGCTTCCATCGCGGGCCACGGGCTTCTCGGGAACCTCGTCGTCCGAAGCGAAGGCCCGGGCGGCGGCTATGCCGTGGTCGCGGGCGGCCGCCGCTTCGCGGCCCTGAAGGCGCTCGCCGCGGACGGCGTGCTCGATACCGCCCATCCTGTGCCCTGCCTGGTCGTCGACAGCACCGCCGAGTCCAGTGAGCTGTCCCTCGCCGAGAACGTCATACGCATCGCCATGCATCCCGCGGACCAAGTGACCGCGTTCACGAAGCTCGCCGAATCCGGCGTCACGGTGGCGGCCATAGCCGCGCGGTTCGGCATCTCCGAGCCTTTGGTCGAACAGCGCCTGCGGCTCGGCAACGCGGCGTCCGAACTGCTCGACGCCTACAGGGCCGACGAGATCGACCTCGAGACGCTCAAGGCGTTCGCCGTCACGACCGATCACCGCCGCCAGATGGCTGTCTGGGAGCATGTAGCGAACCAGGGCTACCGTCCGACCCCCTGGGAGGTGAAGCGCCTGTTGACCGAGGAGCGGATTCCGGCGAACTCCGCCATGGCCCGTTTCGTCGGCGTCGACGCCTACGAGGCCGCCGGCGGACCGGTATTGCGGGACCTCTTCGCCGCGGAGGACCAAAGCGGAATCTGGCTGGATGACCCGGTGCTCCTGCAGAAACTCGCCATGGAGAAGCTGGACGAGACCGTGAAGGAGCTGGCCACCCGCTGGCGCTGGGCAACGGCCGTGCCGGAGGTCGACTGGACCTCGCTGGCGCGTTACGGGCGCATCCAGCCGGAGCCCGCCGCGCCGACCGATGAGGAGACCGCCGAGCTCGAGCGTCTGCGCACCCGCGAGGACGAGCTCGCCAATCTCGACGAAGACGACTGGACCGAGGAGCTCGGAGAGGAGGCCTGCGCCATCGAGACCCGGACGGGCGAAATCAACGCGGCGATCGAGGCCCGCGAGACCTACCGGGCGGAGGACTACGCCATCGCCGGAGCCATCGCCACGATTGGCTGGGACGGCGAGCTCCAGGTCATCGGGGGCCTGGTCCGTCCCGAAGACATGCCGAAGCCGGCCGATTCCGGCGACAGCGCCGGAGGCGATGCCGGTGACGGCCATGGCGACGACGCCACCGGGTCCGTCCGGTTCCAGGGACCCTCAATCTCCCAGCCCATCGCGTCTCCTCCCGATCCGCAGGCCGAGGCGCGCAAGCAAGTCGGCGTCGGCATCGGGCTCGCCGACGATCTCTGCTCGATCCGCACGGCATTGGTCAAGGCGCATCTCGGGAACGACTTCGAGGCCGCCTTCGATCTCATGCTGTTCCAGTTCGGCCGCGCCGTGTTCACCCGTGGCTACAAGGACCATGCCCTCGACATCGCGATCAGGGAGACCCCCGACCGGCCCACGATGCGCATGAACGACCAGGACTTCGGCGCCTGGAGCCCGGGCGAGGCGATGCTCGCCGACCGATCCAGTCTGCCGCTGGACTGGCTGACCATCGAGGACGACGGCGAATCGTTCACGGCGCTCCGGGCGTTGCCGGAGGCCGACAAGCAGGCGCTTTTCGCGGCCTCGGTGGCGCGCACGGTGAAGGGGCAATTGGCCTTCGAGCCCCAGGCGCGTCCCGAGCTGGAAGCCACCGTCGCCCGGCTGGACATCGACTTCGCGGGCCAGGTGCGCCCGAGCGCGGACATGATGTGGTCGCGCATCAACAAGGGCCGCATCCTCGACATCGCCAGGGAGACCCTGGGACCGACATGGGTCTCGGCGCGGGCCAAGAGCAAGAAGGCCGCGCTCGCCAAGGCGATGGAAGAGGCCTTCGCGGCCGGCAGCCCTCCGCTCGGGATCACGGCCGACGCCCACGCGGCCGCGCTCGCCTGGACGCCGCCCGGCTTCGCGGCGTTCGACGCGGACCGCGCACGCATCGAGGATGCCGGCGCGGAGACGGCGGCGCCCGCCGAGGCGTCGGACTCCGCGGCCGATCATGGACCGTCGCCGGAGCCGGAAGGCGCCGGCACCGAGCAGGTGGAACCGGAGAGCGCCGACGCCCCGGCCGATCCGTCGCGGCCAGTCTCCGCGGCCAAGAGCATCGAGGCCCTGGGGGCACCCGTCGCCACCAACGGCAACGGGAACGGCGGCACCGCGTCCGCGGGTGACGAGACCGATCCCACGGCCGGAGATGACGACCGAACCGCCGAAGCCGAAGCTGCCGGCACGCCGACCCCCCCGGAGATCGTAAGCCATGCCGGCAGGGTCAACGGTTACCACCAAGGCGACATCCCCGAGTTCCTGCGCCGCGTGTGAACCGCCCTCCGGCCCGGAAGCGCCCCGCCCTGCACACCGCAGGGCGGGGCGCTTCCGTTTCTCATCCCATCATGGAGGCCCCGCATGACACACACAGCCAATCCGCCCGCGGCGACGATCCGCGCCCGGGTCCACGACAGTGCGCTCAAGCGCGTTACGAGGTTCTTTGCATCCACTCTCTACGAAATTTTCGTCGAGACTCTCCAGAACGCTCGCCGGGCCGGCGCCACCCGTGTCCGCGTCACCGTCGCCGCACCCGCCGGCCAGCCCGCCGGCTGCGCGCCCGAGCCGTCCGAAACATCCTTGACCGTGAGCGTCACCGACGACGGCGCCGGCATCGAGAACCCCGCGGTCCTGCTGAGCTTCGGCGAGAACGGATGGAACGACGACCTGGTGGCCCGCGAGGATGCCGCCGGCATGGGGATACTGAGCCTCGCTCACCGCGGCTGCCGGATCGCCTCGCGGCCGCGCACGCCGGACGGCCATGTCGGGCATGGCTGGTCCGTGGACCTCTTGCCGGAACATTTCACCGGCCACAGCGACGCCCAGGTCAGGTACGACGACACCGCACCCTATCCATCCGGCACCGCCGTACAGTTCCAGGCCACGGTGTCCGCGGACATGATCCGCACGGCGATCGCCAGTGCGGCGCGCCATTACCCGCTGCCGGTCACGTTCGAAGGCGAGACGCTTGAACGCCAGGCTTTCCTCGATGGCGCCATCCATGCCGAGAGCTGGAACGGCCTCGCCTTCGGCGTCTACCGGGAACGCCAGCGCGGCTACCTCGAGCCCGACCTCAACTTCTTCGGGCCCACCGTGCCCGTCCGCCTGCCCACGGTCGAGACCGTTCACCGCGGCATCTGGTCCGTCCGCGCCGACGTCGTGGACTGCCCCGGCTTGGAACTGCTGCTGCCGGCGCGTCGGGAAGCAGTCGAGAACGCGTTTCTAGCCGAGGTGCGCGAGGCGGCGCGCCTGGCGATCTACCGCGCCATGGCCGCCGATTCCGATCCGCGGCCCGCATTTGCCGACTGGACCAAGGCGCGCGAAGCCGGGATCGACCTTGCAGCACCGCCGCAGGTCCTCCGTCCCTGGCGGCCCGCCATCGCCGACATCGACGACTGGCGGGAGCCGCCCAAGCCCGCGCCGGTCGGCCCCAATGCGCTGGTCATGGCCTGCGATCCCGATCCGCCCGAGGCGCAGGCGCTGTGGCGCGCCGCGGAGCGCGCCGGCATGTCAGAGGAGCTCTTCGAGGCCGACAAGCGCCTCAACGGCTACGGCTGGTACGACCGGCTCGACCGCGTCACGGGCATCGACACCGAGGTCACCGACGGCGACGGCAAGGCGTGGCCGCTCTACGAGTATCCCGTGCCCGAGCGGACGGGAGCCGCCGCCCCGCTGGCGGCCCGTCCTGACGCGATCCGCATGTCGCTTGCCGTCAAGACCGTCCGCGCCCGGAGCCTCACGATCATTCTCCCCGCCGATCTCGCCTTCGCAGGCGATACCTGGGGCTGGATCAGTGACGCGCTGCCGCTGGTCACCGCGGAAAGCACCCTGGAACCGCGCCGGCTCGCGGAGCTGCTGCGCCTGGGCTTCTTCTCGTTCTCCGACGACGTCGACGCCGACAGCCGCGAGACCCAGGCCATGCGGTTCGACGAAGAGGCGCTCCACACCGCGACCAGGCTCCTGTGCAGCGAGGATTCGGCGTTGGAACTCTCCATCGCCGAGACGGTGCGGCGCGAGCTCTTCTGGCTCGTTCCCAACAACCGCAAGGTGGAGATCTCCATCACCCGCCCGGACATCCGGGTCGTCCTGGGCGATCCCGCCGACACCGCAACCTGAGCCGGACGGCCGCCGCAGCGCAATTGCGACGACCGGCATTCCACCCCTCCCGACAGAACCGCCCTGCGCCGCCCGGAGCCGAGCCCGGCCGTTTCCGGACGCGCGGCGGCCGGGACGGGGGCGACCGTTGCCCGCCTCACTCTCATCCCTCGGCAAGAAGACCGCCCACGGAACCTCTCACGCCCAGGATACGCCGGAAACTCCCTGCGAATGCCTGAGCCCTGACAACGATCACACACCTTCGTCAAGTTCTCGACTCCGACGGGCCGGAAGCGAGCTCGTCGCAGACGCCCACCCCGAGGACACCGGCATCGTCTTCACATCGGCGGATCCCGGTCTGGGCGCCCGGAACCAGGGATTGCCGATGCCCTGATGCCCGAACCGCCCCACGGCCACGGCCCCGCTGCGACACCTGCGCCGGGAAGTGGTTCCCCGGCACTCGTTTTGCACTACCTGATCCCCCGACGGGGCCAGAGGCCGGATCGGATGACCCCGACCGGGAAAAGAGGACGCCATGGAAATACGGAACCCCATCGAAACATTGATCGGCGCGAACGGCACAGCCAAGGTCGCCGGCCTCTCCCTGCTCGACCTCGACTCGATGACGGTCCGGGAACTGCGGCGCCACGGGCTCACCGCGTCGCAGGCCGGGAGGGTCAAGGCCGCGTTCGAGCTGGGCCGGCAACTGCTCGAAGCCGAAGCCTGCCTGAACGAGAACGCTCCGTTGGTCAGCACCCCCGAGGATGCCTACCGCTACATGCGGCCGCGCTACGTGAACGAACGCCGCGAACACTTCGACGTGCTGATGATGACCAACCGGAACAGGCTGATCCGCCGCCATCGGGTGTCCACGGGCAGCCTGACGGCGTCCGTTGTTCACCCCAGGGAAGTTTTCCACCCCGTCATCCGGGAGAGCGCCGCTTCGGTCATCTTTACCCACAACCATCCCAGCGGGGACCCCTCACCCTCGCGCGAGGACGTGGACATCACCCATCGTCTCCGGCAGGTCGGCGAGGTGCTGGGAGTCCGGGTCCATGACCACGTCGTCTGCGGACACGACCGTTTCTTCAGCTTCAACCGGGAGGGCCTGCTATGACTCGTCAGCGTTCCGCCGGCCCGCCCCCGGCCATGCACCCGATGGACCCGCGCCGCGGCCGGAACCTCTCGCCCATGTTCGCCGCGTTCCTGTGCTGGCTCCTGGGTCTCGAACCCATGACGAGCCCGGTTATCACCAACATCGCCGTTTCCGGCAACGCCGTGCTGGCCGCGACCGACCAAAACCCGCTGTTCGACCAGCATCTCGGATCGCTGGAGGACTTCGAGACGAACATCCGCGGCTGGGGCGAAGCCTGCGGCGCCGATGCCGGCGTCGTGGAAAGCCTCGTCGCCCGGATGCGGAGGGCGGACCGATGAGCTTCTTCGACCTCCCCGAAGGCTACGACCGCCATGCGGCCGCCCTCGCCATCGTCGATCCCGGCGCGTCCAACCCGTCCGGCGTCGCACTCGCCATCCACCAGGCATGCACGCAGGTCATCGGCGAGGGCGGCAATCAGAGCGAAGACGCCGCGGTCCGCCTCATGACCAATTGCGGTAGGGACGCCGGTTACCCGGCGCCCCCCGCGCAGATCCTCGCATGCCCGCTAAGGCACGAGGCTCCTCCCTTGGGTTGCGCCCATGACAGCGCTGACGGCAAATCGTTGGTCTGGCCACGGGTGTCGGATTTTCAGCTTGGGCCAGTAGGCCGTGGTGAGTCGCGAGACGAGGCCCCATTGGGAACGGGTCCTCTGCGACCTGTGGCGCAACATCGTTTGCCACAGCCGCTTCAGGCGGATGATGAAGCGTTGTAGGTATGGGGTGCTGCCAGGGACAGCGAAGTAGTTCAGCCATCCGTTGACCACCTTCCCAAGCCATTTCGCCGTATCCACCACATCGTGGTGCATCCACCTGCGCAACACCTCCTTGAGCCGTTTCAGTGTGCGGGTCATCCGCTTCGAGACCGGTTTGCGCCCCAACCGGAAGTATCCCTTCCTGGTCTCCGTGCAGTAATGCGTGAAGCCCAGAAAATCGAAGGTCTCCGGTCTACCCTGCCCGCGTCCGTGGCGACGCTCCTGGGCGTACTTTCCGAACTCAATGAGCCGGGTCTTGTCGGGGTGTGTTTCCAGTTCGAAGCTTCCGAACCGCTCTTTGACGGCTTCCAGAAAGTGCTCCGCGTCCCGCTTGTGCTGAAACCCTACCACGAAATCATCGGCGTACCGCACGATGATTGTGTCGCCTCTGACCTCGCGGCTGCGCCACTTCTTCTGGAACCAAAGGTCGAGGACATAGTGCAGGTAGACGTTCGCCAAGACCGGTGAAACCACCGAGCCTTGGGGTGTTCCCCGCAGATCGTCCCGCCACTCTCCAGCTTCCATGACGCCAGCGTTCAACCACTTGATAATGAGCCTGATGACCCGCTTGTCCGCGATGCGGTGCTCCAGGAATCGGATGAGCCAGTCCCTTGACACGTTGTCGAAGAACGCGCGGATGTCACAGTCCACCACCCAGTTGATCTTGCGCTGTGTTATACCGACCGCGAGTGCGTCGAGTGCATTATGCGCCCCACGCCCGGGCCGGAACCCGTAGCTGAACCCCAGGAACTCCGCCTCGTATATAGGCGTCAGGATTGTCTCCGTCACCGCCTTCTGGACTATCTTGTCCTCGATGGCTGCGACGCCGAGCGGTCGTG